>Ga0256404_1002122_pt1 | contig 44931 bp, 31 predicted proteins | sample RumenRJG_01DNA_FD_185990 | JGI IMG/M metagenome (GOLD analysis project Ga0256404, IMG submission 185990) | Bovine rumen microbial communities from Lethbridge, Alberta, Canada - RJG_01 | ecosystem: Host-associated > Mammals > Digestive system > Stomach > Rumen | place: Canada: Alberta | collected... | reverse complement strand
TGGGCGAACTGGAGATCATGTATCCCGACAGGATCGGCTGAGGCGCCGGATATCAGCCTGATTCCATTCCGCTGCGCTCCATTCCAGCAGGCTGATATCCAAAGAACCTTGACAAATTACAGTATCCATTGTATACTGTAAAAAAATCGGAGCGACTATTTTCAAGCCGCTCACAACATAACGTTTTATCACAGTTTTTAAATTTACAGAGATTTTTTCGCAGAGCCTCATGGACTGGCTTTTGCTCGTGTTACATATCTAATTCTATCCACTATACAATGCCGCCAATTCACTTATTGCCTTTATTTGCCTTTTTTTGCTTCTTTTTGTAGAAAATATACAATTCGAATTTGTTTTGACACTTTGAAGAGTTATTCTTTAAAAGCTTGGATTGTAGCTGGATTTCAACTTTATTTACTTGTTCATACCACGAAGTGCCGCAATCAACGGCTTGCTTAAGTTGAGGAAACAAATCAATCCAACGATTGTCAGTATCATTCTTTTGTTTTTTTTGAGGATCATCAGTATTTTTAATGTGTTGTAATATACTTTGTTCTAATTGGTAGTTTAATGTTGCCTCAAGATTAAGTTCTTTAGTTCCGACTGTGTGATCCCCAGCGTTAAAAACTGCTTCAAAGCTTTTGGAATTTACATAGCCTACTATCAGTTCTGATACTGCAAAGGATTGTGTAATATACTTCTGTATATCAGAGATTATTTCCCAAAAAATAAAGGTATCATATTCACTAGCTGGAATAAGAACCCGTGATCGACGTGGATGTTCTATATAAATAGTGTGATACTTCCAATCCGCATTCGTTGCACACACAAAGCTATTTAACTCTTCGAGACTGTCAATTGAAATAGATGTTTTCATGACCTTATCATCAAATGTGTTGAGACCCTTTTTGATTTTAGCACCTGTGCTTAATTCTTTGGATGTTGAATCATTTGCATCCGGTTGGAATAAACTTACATTGGGCGATATATGAAATAATCTCATGTATCAATTTCACCTTCACATTCATATCAATTATTGATTATCATTATACCACAATACCCATAATTAGTCAATAGTTTTTCTCATACATAGAAAAAATAGGGGCTGTGGATGAGCCAGCGTGAGAGTATCACATTGGCATCCACAGCCCCTTAAAACATATTTTACACTTGAATCTCCATGCCGTTCCGCAGCGTGAAGGTCAGCTTGCCGTCAGTTCCTACAGTTGCATTCTCCACCAGCAGCAGCCATAGTTTACCGTCAAAGGTGTCGGTCACGATTTCATCATGCTTCATCGTCCGGACCAGTCCTTCGAGCAGTTCCTTGCGTGAAAGGCGAGCTGACCTCTTGTCCTGAAGGTCATGCAGAACCTTTCCGGCTTCAGCTTTCTGAGCATTGTACTCCGTCATTTTCGTTTCGTAGAAGTCCTCATCCTGTGCTTCCATAGCGTTTTCCTTGATAAACTCCTGCATCGAAACTGTCAGTCCGTTCAGGTAGATATACTGTGCTTCGATTTTTTTGTCCAGTGCTGCGGTGTTGGAGAGCATTTCCACGATCTGCTGACAGGAAAGCAGAAAATCATCCTTGTCACTTGCTATCCTGTTGCACGCCTCGATGAACCGTTTTTTTATCTCGTCCTCATACAAATGCGGAGTCGTACATTTCTCTCCGTTCTTGAACTTGTGATTACACTGCCAGATAATTCTCCTGTACTTGCTCGTGCTGTGCCACACTTTCGAGCCGAAGAAGCCACCACAGCAGGAGCATACGATTTTGGCGGAGAAAATAGAGCAACCGCTGTACTCCTTGCCGAGTCCTTTTCGTCTTTCTATTTCCGCCTGCACCAGTTCAAACTCCTCCGGGTCAATGATCGCATCATGACTGTGTTCAACGAAATACTGCGGAACTTCACCCTCGTTGACTTTCTGCTTCTTTGTCAGGAAATCCACAGTGAACTTTTTTTGTAACAGTGCCGAGCCTTTGTACTTCTCGTTCATGAGAATGCTTTCCACAGTTCGTCTGTGCCACTTCTCACCGCCGGCAGGGGCAGGAATCTCCATACCCATCAGCATTTTTGCAATTTTGTAGTAGGACATTCCTTCCATAAAGGATTTGTATATCAGTCGGACAACTTCAGCTTCCTCTGGTACGATCTCAGGAAGCCCGTCCTCACCCTTACGATATCCTAAGAATCGTCCGTAAAACTAAAGAAGAAGCTATAAGAAGAATTGATGAACTTGTATGTAATACCGCATACCATGAGTGCCGCATGTCTTTTAGAACTCTTTACTCAGAATGGTGTGTGTGCGTAAAATATAGAATTAAGGAGTCTAAGGAGATAACTGTCAGTGATAAGACTGTCAGCCTATTATTCCACGAAAACGGTCAGTGCTATGCAAATGCCTTTGTGGATGTGAATCACTATTTCGATGTGACCGGTGCTGTTTCTGAGGAAGAAATGACAGAATTCCTGAATGCCTTTGCATATGAAAAGAAAGTATTCTGAATCTGTTTGCACTGTACGGATTTAGACATATATTCCTTTGTGGACAAATCAGATGCCGCACCAGCAAGAAATGACTTGTTGGTGCGGCATACGTAATTATCTATTTTATGAAATTATTTGATTTATCTTTAATCTAAATTTGATATAAATTTGCAAAAACTCAAGAAGTATACATATTACGCTTGACAAATCTTGCTTAATTGTGTATAATATATACAACAGTTGCCTTGCGTTATGTTTGATGTGGGTTAGATTTTTTCATAGACTGAAGATGAATACTATTAGAAAAACAAAGGTCTTTCTTGTCATTCTGTCAAGATACTAAAGAGGGTTCTGCGTTTATAAATTATATGCTCACGATTGGACTCAAGAGCGAAGATATGATCTGTACATCTGTGCCATCGACAAAAATATCAAATGATGATGACGATTTAGCACTTATTTTGAGTTGATTATATTACTCTAATATGAAAATCCTTCTAATGAGTTGTAATATTTAGGAGTTGAGAAATAGTCATGGATAAAGATAAAACGATTGATCTTTCACGAAATATTGTTGTTGCAGCAAGTAATTTGATTCCGGGTATAGGCGGTGTATTAGCAGTATTTTTAGACAAATATCTTCCAAGCACAATGGAGCAGAGGCGAGAAGAGTTCCTCCGTACTTTATCCTCGGATATAGATAATTTACCAAGTAGTGTTATTGAACGTATTATGAATGATCAGGAATATCATTCGCTTATGCTCAAAGTCTTCAAATCAGTTGTACAGGAAGATAAAGAAATAAAGAAGAAGGCATTTAGAAATATATTATTAAATGCAGCTACAACTATAAATAATACTATTAACGAAAATGAGTTTTATATAAAGTTGCTATCAGATATGACCACTGATCAAATTAGAATTCTTCATTTATTTTATTTAAGGGATATCAAAAAATCAATTAGTTTCAAAAATGTTTATTCCTTTATTACTAAGCATTGGAAGAATATCGATGAGTCGTATCGATTTGCTTTAATTACAGAGATTATTCGATATGGGTTAATTACATCATCGCAAAAGAGTAATAAAGCTAAAGGAGAAGGGCATCAGCTTTCATCATTTGGTGAGAGATTTATTCTTTTTATTTTTCAGCCTAATGAAACGCAGGATGATTATACTGAAATATACGACAACTAACCTCTGTGTATTTTAATAACTATGATTTGCACAATGGAATGTATAATTTGAAATTTAAAAGTGCAATTTTAGCACATCTTTATATTTAAAAACCAAAGGAGATGTTTTATATGGCAACTATTGTTTTTGTTGCTGATGGGTGGGGATCACATTATGGTGGAATAAATTCGTTCAATTATGATTTGTGCTTAAAGATGCATTCTGTTTTAAATTCAGATGAACACCATGTTATATGTGTTACAACAGGAGAGGTTTTGAGTGAACAAAAATTTGAAAATGCAAAAAATAACGGCCTAATATTAGTTCACTTCGCAAAAGAAGATTTTATATGTGAAAAAATTGTTAAGCGCTTAAATGAAGCAAGTTTACTACAAAACACCATTTGGTGGATTGGACATGATATTATGACGGGGTTCCTTGCATCTAGATGTGCAGTAGTTTCAAATGGAAAGTGTGCAATAATTCATCATATGAATTATGAGGCATATTATCCATATGTATCTGATAGCCCAGATGATACAGATAAAAAAGTGGAACAACAATTGGAAGTGTTTAACAAAGCTGATCTCATATTCTCTGTAGGTCCAAAACTAACTAAGTCAGCGAATGATATAGTAATTAAGATTAATAAAGATATCGAAATAGTTGAACTAATTCCAGGCATTGCAGAAATAACTCCATTAGAAAAAAATTTATCTCAATTTTCTGCTATGGTTTTCGGTCGCGTATCTACAGATCAGCATGATGTAGTTAAACAGTCGATGTTAGCGGTTATGGGATTTGCATATGCTAATCGAGATAATGAATTCTCAAAAAATGATCCGAGTATTACACTATATGGCCTAGATTATGAGGAAATCAGCCAAGTTAATTTGAAATTAAAGGAAATGGCTTCAAAATTTGCAGGCAGAATTGTGAAAGTCAAAGGTTATAAGTACTCTAATAATAGAGAAAAAGTATGGTCTATCTTACGTTGTCAAAGTGTATGCATGATGCTTTCATTGCATGAGGGGTTTGGTCTTGTTGGTTGGGAAGCAATTTCGGCGGGGATTCCTCTTATTATCTCTGAAAATAGCGGTTTATATGAATTGCTTTACAAAAAAGGATTGAATTTGAAAGTGTGTTCTTTAAATATAACCGGCGATTCGGATAAAAGTGATGACAGTAAAGACATAAAATGTGTTGAAAGACTTTTAAGGACAATAAGAGGAAATATAGAAGCATACAAAAAGAATGCGGCTGAATTACGTAATATATTGATTAGCGAGGGGTATACTTGGCAAAATACAGCATCAACATTGGCAAAGGCTATTGGAATAGAAACGAAAGAAGAATCTAAAATTAGAAAAATGGTGAATATGGTCAGAGAACGGATTAATTTCGCTTCAAGTACTGACGTATCATCAGATTTGCAGTGGTCAACAATTATGAACGAATTTGAGAAGTGCCAAAAGTATTCAAATGTAAGTTCATGCCTTGAAGATCTTGCAGATGATATAAAAAAAGGAAAAAGTATAAGAGTGCTTGGCATTCACTGTTCAACTTTTTGTCCTGATGCAAATAACTATGTTGCAGATTGCTTATATAAACATGATTCTATTTCTGTTCAGATTTTGTCTGCGAGTCCAACTTCAGATTCTTTATTGGAGAGATTGTTAACAATTCCAAAGTATAGGGATGACAATAAAGAACTTCGACGACACTATTTACAACTTTGTACAACAGCAAAAATATTCTATGAAGGAAGTAGGTATAACATACATTTCTTTGACTCTATACCTTATTTTAGATTATATTTAACCGCTAACCAACTTTATTTCAGTTGCTATAGAGACGGAATTCATGCTAAAGATGAAGAAGTATTCAGATTTAATAGAGCTACAGCTATGTATAACCTATTTTCAAAGTACTATAACTATGTTTGGAACACTTCAACACCTACTCTTCGTATAAATGATAGGGATTTGCCATCGGATAAAAAACATCTACTTCTTGAAAAATGGATGGTTAAACCGTCTTTAGTAGTAAATGTTTGTTCCAAATGCAATATGAATTGCATTTATTGCCCTGAAGGAGGAGAAAACCTAGACGATATTAACGATAACAATTATTGTAGCGAACAGCAAATGACCGCATTAGTAAAGGTATTCTCTAATTGTGACACTAATAAAGTAATTCGATTAACTGGCGGTGAACCTTTAATGTCAAAAAAATGCCGTAAAAGAACATATAAAATAATGCAGGCAGCTTCTGATTTTACCAAAATCATTATATGCACAAATGGGACGTATATCAAAGATTCATATAACGAAAACAGAGAGCTATGGGAAAGACTTAAAAGTAAGATACTGTTAAAAATAAGTTTAGATACTTTTAATCTAAAGTATTTTCATTTAGTGACAGGATGTGAACCGGAATTGCATTCTAAAATTATAGAAGGAATTAAGTTCATTCGAGAGAAAGGGTTCAAAGTAGAATTGAACATAGTAGTGCGGGAAGCTAATGTTCATGAAATTCCAGATTTATTTTCTTTTGCAAAAAACGAGAATCTTGTTGGTATCAAAATACTTACCGTAAATGACTTTGGATATAGAATAGATGTATCTTCACAAGAACGAAGCAATGTTACTACGCAGCTTAATGAAATAATGCAGAAAATGAGAGAATCTGGCCTTCGAGAACACGATGCTTCATTACACGATGGTGCGGGTATAGTTATGAAGAGATATCACGATAAATCAAATAATGGCTCTGATTGTACACTAACGATTGTAGATCATAGTGTTGAAGGAAAATCTATTACACCAAGGCGTACATTTAGTAAAGATTGTTTTAGCTGTGAATATTATCCATGTGCAACTGGTTTACTTAATTTGACATTACGTGCTGATGGAATGATAAGCTTTTGTAGATTGAGAACGGAGAGTGCTGTATCTATTAAAGGATTAAGCAAGTTAAAAATGGAAGAAATAATTAAAGAAATGTTAAAACCTTTTTCGAATTGCTTTGAGGGATGATATTTTATGAGTCGATATAAAATTGGATTTATTTGTGGCTTTTTTGATCTATTACATGATGGACACATTAATATATTAAAATTTGCTAAAAGTCAATGTGATTTTTTAATTGTTGCTGTTGGGACAGATGAGTTTATGATTGAAAGAAAACATAGAGAGTCGGTTTTGACATATGATCAAAGAGTAACAATTATTAAGTCAATTAGGTATGTTGATAGAGTTGTTCCAGAAACGGATTTGGATAAAATAGCGGCATACAAAAAGTATCATTTCGATGTTATGTTTGCTGGAGAGGATCACAAAACTGAACAATTATATATCCAAGTGGAAAGAAAACTAAGAACTTTCGGAGTTGATACTGTTTATTTTCCACGAAAAAACTGCGTTTCATCATCAAATATTCGCAAAAAGATAATAGAGAAATTTTCCAATTTTAATGAGTGTGGAGAAACATAACATGTAAAGATTGTTAAATGGCTGTACATTGAATAAAAGTGCATTACATCATTTGATTACTTAAATACCCTAAATAATTGAAGTCTTGATTATTGAATTTCTCAAAAAAGCTATCGAAAGATAAAAAAGGATTTAATAGATTCACTGTGTGGTAATATAAAGATATGATCACGCATCCCCAGAAAACATTCAGTTAGACGTAAAATTTTAGAAAAGGATTGTATTATGGAAAAAAATCAATTATGCCCTAATCAGTCTGATAAAGGTACTATTGTTGATAATAATAATGAGTGTGGTAGATTAAATGGGTCTCAGGTTTCTGAGAATATGACTAGAGAGTTTGAAACAGTTGACTTGCCGTTTTTTGGATGCGATTTTGATACAGTATATCCCACAATACAATCAATACTACCAAAAGAGTCAATTACATTTGATAGATTTGGAGAAAGTGTTGCTATAATGTGTGAGATTATATGCGCATCTATTTGTCACAAGATTAATTGGGATTATTTGAGAACTAGAGTATATGAGAAAACACTTAAGAATTCAGATTGGCTACTACCAGATAATTTGAAAACTATTTCTGAAGATGAGGTATACGAGTTATTGTGTACATATGAAAAAAAAGAGAGAATTCGAGCAGATGAACGCACAAAAATATTGAGACAAATTGGTTCATGGTCAAAACACTATTTGCAGATTAAAGATGTTTTTATGGACAATGATAGATTATTAGATTATGAAGATGTTCATTCTAATTTATTTAAATGCGATGTTTTTTCAAGTGATCCTCAAGAGAAAAAACTACAACTTTTGATTCAAAAAGTATCGTTTATTAATGGTTTTGAGGCATTATCAAGTTATTATCATCCAGCAATTGACTATCATCTCATTAGAAGTTATTTACGAAGAGGATTAATAATATGCAAAACCAAGAAAGCATGGGATTATATCAATAATGTTGAGGCAAACCGAACTGAAAGAACCGTTGCAGCAATTCGTATGCATTGCTCAGATATGATTAATGCAGTTAGTCTATATACGCATTTAGATATTAGTACGATTAATCTTATAGAGTGGCATATTGGACGTTCAGTGTGTATGCAAGAAAAAGCAGATTGCAAATTGGAAACTAAGAGTTCCGAATGGTTAAAGCCTAAATTTGAAGTTTGTCCATTTTATTATACTTGTACAGCAAGATGTTATAATCAGAACTACTTAAACATTTCAGAACCCAATTATAATGGAACAAGTTATTAACATAATAATGGAGGACTAATATGCTACAAATTGCCGGCTATGATATATTAGGAAAAGATTCAAATGAAGGAATTCGTTATGCTTGGAAAACTGAGTATAATAAAAAATATATTGAAAGTGCTGCATTCGTTAATAAAACTAAAGGTGTTTCAGCTGACATTTGTGGTTATACAACATCAGTCAGTTCAGGATGTATCCTTAGAGCTAATCGTAAACAATGTCTGTTTTGTCGTACTGGTAATCTCCTACCGTTTGGTGGACTTCTTACATATAGAGATATAGCCAAACAGAATGTTTTTATGGTGTTAACAGATTTGTATTGTTCAGAACATCCTGAACTTGCATACAAGAAGCGGGAGTTTGCATATATGGGGCAAGGCGAACCAGGTTACTCATATAGTCAAGTTCGGATGGCAATCGAGTTAACAAACAAAGTAATGCGGCACTTAAATCAAAATGTTTATCGACATATTTTTGCTACATGCGGAGTACCAGAATCAATATTTTGTTATAAAAAAGATGTTAAAGAATATTATACTGAAAAAGTCACTTTACATTTTTCACTCCATGCAACAGAGAGTAGAGACACCATCATGCCAATCGATTCCGTATATCCATTTCGTGATTCTATCGATGCAATGAGTGATATAGTAGACATTACTGGTGAAAAGCCATGTATAGGTATTCTTCTATTTAACCATTTTCGACCTAAAGGCAGTAATGCAGAATATACTAATTCAATAGAAGCCATTAAGAGTATTATAAGTGTTTTAGATCCCAAAAGATTTCGTCTAAGTTTTTGCGAGTATAATTCATCTGATGAAATAGGTTCTTCTATAATTTATCCATCTGAAGTAGCCAAGCGTGTATTAGACACCGCCATAGCAAGCGGATTTGAAGCAAAACTTTTTTATTCCTTTGGTCATGAAAAAAAGTCTGCTTGTGGAATGCTTGCTGGAAAAGAACCTGAGTTTGTTGTTTCAAAAAAGTGGGATGAATTAAATGAGTATGCAGATGAACTTATAATACGATTTTCGGAATGAGAGGGAAAGAAATGAAACTTTTAATGCGTTGGATTCAAATATCAGATGTACACTTTCAAACAAAGGTAAAATCATTCAATACAGGACAATTACGTTCGAAGCTCCCAGAATACTTGAATAAAATAAAGAATGAAACAGGAGCAATTGATACTCTGATAATAACAGGTGATTATCGATACGCACCTGAAGGTGAAGTAAATACGACAAATGTGTATGATTATATTTTGAAATTAGCTGATTCCATCAGTGTTGCATGTAACAATATAGTTACAGTTCCTGGCAATCATGATTTAACTAGATCTTCTGTCAGAAAAGCTGTAATAAAGGAGATCAGATCAGATTACTCCCCTAATATAGGAACTATAGAAATCGAAATGCTCACATCGCTTCAAAATGACTTTTCTTTTTATCATACTTTGCAGCAACAATTGAATGATTCGTTAAATTGGAAAACAAATCCGCATATTATTCTCGAATTAGAAAACTGCAACTTACTCCTTTTAAATACAGCACTTACAGCCGGTGCTGGAGATGACGATGAAAACAAACTGATTATCGGCAGTTCTTATTTGGATGCAGCAGTCGCAAATATTAAAAATGGAAAGCCTATTATTGCTGTAGGACATCATGGGTTAGATTTTATTGAACGTGAAGAAAAAAAGCTTTGTACAAATTATTTTGATCAAAAAAACATACGTCTTTATCTTTGTGGGCATTCACATGACATCACATTTTCTTCTTTTGGAGATAAAATCAAGCAGGCTAATTGTGGATGCTTGATTCAAGATGATAAAACTGTATATGCCGGAATAAATGTTGGAGAATTGTATGATGATGGAACGGTTAAAATACAATGTCATAAATGGGAATCATCTATAAATAATTGGGTAATTGATTCTGCCCATTCAAGACAATATGATAATTTATATGATTGTAATCAACCGAATACTGAAGAAGACACAATAATTTTCAAAACTGAGAATGATTTTTCAATTTGTGGCTATCAATTATTAGCTGGATTAGGTTCTGACGGGATAAAATATATTTGGAAGAAAAAAGAATATTATGTTGAAAGTCTTGCTTTTAACCGAAGGTTAAAAATGGAAAGCGAAAATCCCAATGACAGAATTACATCTGCGTATACAATTTCAACAAGTATTGGATGTGATCTTTCAACTAGCGGACAGCAGTGTAAGTTTTGCGAAACTGGAACAAACAAGTTCCATGGATATTTAAAAGCAGAGGAAATCGCTTTACAATGTATTTTCATGGCGAAATATGATAGCAATTGCACAAGTTACCCGCAATTAAAAGATAATATGCGCGAATTTGCTTTTATGGGTCAAGGTGAACCATGCTATAATTATCCTGCCATAAAGCAAGCAATCTTATTAACTGATTATGTAATGGAAAAGATTGATCAAAAAGTTTCGAGATACATTATTTCTACATGTGGAATAACCGAATTTATGCCATCACTAATTACCGATATAAAAAACAATGTATTTAGAAATAGAATCACAGTTCATTTTTCTCTACACACCATTGGTGAGGAAAGAAATGAATTAATGCCTATTAATAAAGATCATAATTATTCTGAGTTTATTAGGTACTGCCATATGCTTCATCAAGTTAGTGGAGAAAAAATAGGCGTTGGTATTCTAATGTTTAACAAGTACAAATTGACAAATTCCGGAGAAAAGAAGTATACTCTAACTAAAGATAAACTTGATGAAATACTAAGTCTACTTGATAAAGATGTTTTTAGAATTGACCTATGTACTGTTAACAGTACAAGCACGGGGGCGAATCATAAACTGAGCATGGAAATTGCGAATGAATTATTAGAGTTTGTAAAAAGTAAGGGCTATGAAGGGAAGATATTCACTTCATTCGGTGATAGTGAACTTTCAGGCTGTGGAATGCTATCCTCATCAATTGAAAAAATGGAAGAAGCTGGTAATAAAACAATTCAACAGTTCAATCTTTCAATAGATCTTTTACGAGAAGCGCAGGAGTATCTTGATTCAACATTGTTAAATTAATCGTAATCAAAATGCAAACAATAAGAAAACGATAGCTTTTACTCCAAACAAAAATGCACCCCCTGACTATCCAGAGGGTGCATTGTATCAAAATTGGAGTCTTTAGCCATATTGGCATAACAAAATTGATGACATGCCCCAAAAAGCCCGAATTATCGGGCTTTTTTGCTACCCAAATCTTGAAAAAATTACTTTGATTTTCATAGATGACATTGGGGTGTTTTAAACCTCTGGCTGGATTTGAACTCTCAAAAGAGCAATTTTGATCCCCTCCAGAAGCCGAAATACAGGCAAATTCCGATTTTATAGGCCAAAAATAGTATACAAAGTTTCGGGCTCGGTTTTAGTGGTTTTCACGAATTGTGAAAACGCTGGAATTGAGCCCTTTTTTGTTTCCTGTCAGCAAAGTGATAGAAAGCCTATCAGCGATTTGTGAGCCGTTTTGACGGCAACAGCTGCAGAACGGGAAACAACGACACCACCGAGTGCATTTAAAGCCGCTGTGAGCGATTTGTGCGCCTGTCAGCCGATACATAGAGAGCAGCTCACGCCTGCTGTCTATGAAACAAAACTGATAGGAGGAAAAGCGAATGAACAAATTCCACATGAACGGTAAGTTGATACACAAGGCTTCCGATCACAACACAAAACGATGTGAGGTTGAGAAATGGGTATTCCTGCCTCACTCCGACTTTGAAAGGCTGAAAGTAAATCCGTATCAGGAGCATGAAGCGATAACCGCAGCCAAAGACCTTATGTACGAGGACAAGAATGCCTACCACTGCATAATGCTCCTTGACGAGTACGGCGATGACGGACTGCTCATTGAAGCGGAAGGATTTGATTATCCTCGTCTTTCAATGTTTGTGCCTGATGCAAAGTTCATCTACGAGACGTATAAGACTTCAGAACCAGAGCTGAAACTGCATGACATGATCAAGGATACAGTCGAAAAGATCGCTGAGTTTGCCCATACAGGTAAGACGGACTTCACCTCGGCGGATATGATCGACATGGACGAGGTCGAGAGCCTTGTCAAAAATGCTATCGTACAGCAGCTCGCTCAGAGAGAGGACATCAAAATGGCTAAAAATACGGATATCTGCCTTTGTCAATAAAAAACTGAGCCACAGCGCTAATAAAAAAGTGAGCCAGTTTTGATAAAAAAATAATGAGCCACTAATCATTATTCATGGTCGAGTCGATGCGGTAAGACGAGTTGCAGTTCATGTTCAGAACGAAGGATCTGAAAGTGACTCTGTCTATGAGTGCTGCAAGCATCATTTCATTTTCAAAAAGCTGTGTCCATTCCGAGAATTCGAGGTTTGTAGTGATAATAACACTGGCCCGTTCTGAACGCTCTGATATGATCTGAAAGAGCATTTCCGACTGGTATCTGTTGAAAGTCAGGTAACTGAGCTCATCGATTATCAGCAGATCTATTTTGCTAAGGCTCTTTTCAAGCTTGGATAGCCTGTTCATCTGGACGGCTTCTGCAAGTTCGGCTGCGAGGTTGACGGCTGTGTAGAACTTTACACGGTATCCCGCTTCACAGGCATTCATTCCCAGAGCAATTGACATATGTGTCTTTCCACTTCCTGGATTACCTATCATAACGATATTCTGACGCTGCTTTATGAAATCACAGGAAGCAAGCTGACGTACAGTGCTTTCGCTGACATTTTCAAGCCTTGTCATATCAAACTCGTCAAGTGTTTTCATTGACGGGAACTTCGCAGCTTTTATCCTGCGTTTCTGACCTGTCACCGAGCGCTCTGCAAGTTCCTGTTTCATCAGTTCTATCAGGAACTGCTCATAACCATCATCAGCTGAAAGATGACGTATTACTTTATCATAGTTATTGAAAGTAGGCACTCTGAGCTGCTTTGCATATAGCTTGATCGTTTCTTTCTGTACGCTGTTCATACTGCATCACCGCCTTTCAGCAGCGAATCGTATCGTTTAAGGTCCGGCAGTATTATCTTTACCGATGTTTCTATCGGCGCATTATTTACTGTTTTACCGATAACGCAGGCGTACAGCGTATCATATGAATCAGCATAAGACAGATGCTTCAATAATTCATCGCCGGTATCAATATACAGTCTCAATACCTTGACTATCTCCCTTGGACTATCCTGTTTCATCAAGAACTCATAAAGCTCTTTAGGGACAGTTTCCTTTATCGGTGCAGCATTGTAAACACTTCTCGGACGCTTTTCGATGAGTCCTATGTAATGTTCAAGACGATAATGAGTCTGATCATGACGGTAATCTCTGTCGTATTGAGCGATGGTTTTACCGCAGAACAGCATCACTACTTTATTTCCGCTGCCTTTGACTGTTATTGTTTTTGAGCTGTACTGATACGGCACTGAGTATTTGTTGTGATCGAATCTAACAAGTGAGAAATCATCAGCCTTGACCTGAATTGTGTTTGAAGTATCAAAGCGGTATGGTGGCAAAGGTATCCAGTGGCCTTTGCAGTTTTCAGCCATTTCTCCGACTGTCATGCTTTTGCCGGATATCCTATGGCTCCTGTACATACTGCAATATTCAAGCAGTTTTTTATTAAGCTCATCAACGGTTGAAATATTCGGCACAGGTACGAAGAAGTTTCTTCTGACAAGTCCGACCAGACCTTCTACAAGACCTTTTTCATGCCCCTGTGCGGGATTGCAGAATATTGGTCTGAACGAATAATGAGCCGAAAGAGCAAGATACTTATCAGTCGCTTTGGCGTGATGCCCGAAGCCTTCCTTTACAGCGACACGAGCATTGTCAAAGATGATCTTCTGCGGAGTGCCGCCAAAGTATTCAAGTCCTTTTACTATCCCTTCAAGAAAGCTTTCTTCATTCTGCCGATAGAAGGCGGTTACAAATATATCTCCGCTGTAGCATTCTCGCATACACCATATCTGTATCTTCTGTTTGCAGCCCTCGAGGATAACAGTTGCTTCACCCCAGTCGATCTGTACAGCTTCGGCAGGTTCGTATGACAGCGGTACAAATATATCATGAGTATTGCAGCGAAGTTCTGCTACAGTTCTTCTTACAGAGGCTTCACAGCCCTCAAAGCCGCATTCAGCAACCAGGCGTTCATATATCTTGTGAGCTGTATGGTGCTGCTTCCGTGGCGCTTTCTTGTCAGATTCAAGACACTTGATAATGAAAGACTTGACTTCATCGGTGATTATATCATTCTTCCTGCCGCTGCCGGGCTTACGTTCCCACGGAACTGTTTGTCCTTCCCAGTATTTCTTTACTGTATTGCGTGATATGCCAAGTATCTTTGCTACATTACGCTGACTGTAGTCAGTATGCTCCCGATAATATCTGATCTTTTCATAGATCTCCATTGCTATTGCCACTCCTTGTTCCTCCTGTACACAAGCTCTTTCTCTTATTATACAGGATTTTTATTATTAGTGGCTCACTTTTTTATTATCATTTATGCCATATTTGGCTCAGTTTTATTTTAGCATACATATCGTATGGAACTGCCTCTTCGTTAAGATATAGCTCTATTTGGTTATAAGAGTAAGAACGGTCAAGTTTTGTTTTAACTATGATTTTTCTTGTGTTTTCATCATTAGTTCGTATCGTATCTATTGCGGAATCTAGAGATCTGTAAACGCAATGATCGCTTTCTCCGGAGGCTTCTGTAATAATGAAAACGTAATCAGCGTTTGTCTCGAACATTTTAACAAGCATATTTTCTTTAGCATATATGTATTTTTTTAATGCAGCTTTAAAGTCATTAGACCTATATAGCCAAAAGCGCCCTCTTTTGAAATCCTCTGCTGAATATATATTATATCTCTCTTTTATGGATGCCGGTAAGATGCTATCCGCACAGATCAAAAACATCGACATCAAGGGAACTTTCCATAAGATAAGCATTGGAATATTCCTTGTGGATTTCTGAGAGGTAATAATTATGATAAATATTGAGAAGTTAAAACAGGTCATAGAAGCATACAAAGCGGATTTCTCTGAGCATTTTGAGGAAGAACGATATAAATGGGAAGCCGTAAAGTGCTTTCAGGATAACTGGGACATAGATGCTTTAGATTTCGTAGCGATGTTAAAGAAATCTATGTCAAAAACGTATAACCTTCTTGCTTCAGGATATGCATATCCAAGAAGAATGATTAAAGAATTTGCAGAAGCAGACACGCAGGCGGTAAAGTCCATGTTCATAAACTTATTTGATGAGAGTAAAGAACTTGCTGAACGTATTGAAACATTTATAAATTCTGCTGAAGCGGTAAGAAAAAAGTATGATAAAGGTACGTGGAAGAATCACTATCAGAATACAAATGCTGTTAGTACATATCTTTGGTTGAAATATCCTGATAAATAGTTGAAAAATGGGTATTCCTGCCTCACTCAGACTTCGAGCGGCTGAAAGCCAACCCATATCAGGAACATGAAGCGATAACTACCGCTAAAGACCTTATGTATGTTTTGAAAAAACAATGTCAACAATTATGCATATTCAACAAAAAATATATAAAAAACTATTTTTTCTAACGGTTTGAATTGACAATGCCCAAAGCTCGTATTATAATGATATCAGTTATAGCTATATCTTTTTTATAATATGGGTATAATTTATAAATAATACAAAATGCGCTTGTAATCGTATTATTTTTTACTTTCACACTGACTGCATTAATATACCGTATGATCATGCGGCAGACACGGTCAGCGAAAGGAGCGTTGTCCGAAGGTGAAGAATGACAGTAATGAGATTGTCAGTGAAAAAAGCAGCATTGGTTTTCGTGCGTTTTCAATAATGCGGAAGATCTTTATTTATCTGCTTTCTTTTTTCATTATCATAGCGGCGATACTTTTTACTGCCGACAAAAGTCCGGATAAATCATTGTTCGGTTATCGGCATTATGTTGTACTTACTGACTCCATGGAGCCGGAATTTTCAAGCGGCGATATGGTATTCGTTAAGGTCTCGGGTGCCAATTCAGTCAAAGAAGGCGATATAATCACTTTCAATGTCTCAAGCGAAAGTGATGCTTATCTTACCCACAGGGTAACACAGAGATTAGAAAACTATAAGGGGACAGGAGTTACCTGTTTCAGAACAAAGGGCGATGCCAACAATACGGAGGATTCTTTCCTCGTTGATGAATCACGTGTCATAGGCAAGGTCAGATTTCATGTGCCTAAATTGGGATTTATCATAAGATTTGTGCAGATGAAATGGTATTTCATCTTACCGATAATAATGCTTTTAATAGTATTTTTCAAGCTGATGATCTATTATTTTTCACTGCGTGATGATAATAAAAAAGCTGAAAATCAGTTCGCTGAGGTGAAAACTGATGACGGGCAGAAAGTCTTTGAGAATGGCCGTGAGATTCCGGTAGATGTTGTCGGCTCACAGAAGGACGTTCCGGAAAAGGCAGAAGCCAGCCAGAAAGCACCTCAAATCGGACATGAAGACTTAAATGACAGAATGGGTGGTAATTATGAAAACAAAGAAGAAAAGTAAAAAGGAAACTAAGGTACTTATTGTGGCACTTGGAGTTGCTGCTGTAACGGTCGCTGGCTCTACCTTTGCATGGTTCACCAGCAAGGACGAGGTTACTAACCGCCTGAGCGCAAGCGCAAGCTACGGCGTGTCCATTACAGAAGATTTCACTCCGCCCTCTAACTGGGTACCCGGTCAGGAAGTCAAAAAGGAAGTCAGTGTTATAAACACCGGCAATCTTCCTGCATATGCAAAGCTTGAATTGAAGGGCGCATTCAATATTGAGACGGAAACTGCCAACGGTGAGGAAATGCCGCAGACAGAGGCTGCTCATGAGGATATAAAAAACGGTAAATTAAACGGCCACAAGCTTGCTGAACTGAATGCAAAAGAGATAACCTCATTGCAGGCAGGCGGCTATCTTGCATACAAGCCTGCTACATATGATGTGACGACCGGTACTATGGTGGACGGTCTGTATCTCTATCGCCGTGAGATCAAAGATGTCACCGAGGGCGGACAGACAACGGAAAAGTATGATTATACAGGCTATTATTATTGTGAACATAATCAGAAATACTACGCTCTGAAAACGCAAAAGATCAACGATGAATACAGTATGGACGTTCTTACCAATATGAGTCAGAACATTGATGAAGAAGTTGACAAAATAAGACTCAGGTCCTATGAAGAAAAGGTCATCACTGCCGATGATACACAGCTTACATGGGATTATACAAAGGCAGGCGCTCCTGATGAGATCGTAACTGTTACTTATCATCCTACAGGTGCAACAGATACCAAAAAGGACGTTAAGATCAATATCAAGCTTGACAACATCGGTGACAACACTACAACTACTAATACATGGTTTATTGTTGATACCACCAATAAATGCTTCTATTATAATGGACTGCTGCCATCCGGCGATACTACAGCCAATCTTGTGAAGTCTGTTGAGCTTGACGAAAGCGTAAAGCAGGAGGCTTTCTCTGCAATGGATTTTGACCTCACTGTTATGCTTGAAAGCATTCAGGCTGATAAGGACGAGAACGATAAGTATACCAACAAGACTATTACATCATTGCAGACCGGTGCAACTGTTGATCCAGATAACGGAAAGCCGATCTGGAAATCTTCAACTACCTGATCTGAAAAACTCAATGGAAGGGAGACAGCGAGATGCGCGTGAAAAGAATACTGACCACGTTATCGAGCTGTCTCCTGCTCCTTTCCAGCAACTGCATCACGGCTTTTGCGGAGGTCGCTTTGCCCGAAGGTGCGGTAAAGGGTCTTCCGGAGAAGCTGACCGCTATGGACTCCGACGGTAACGCTGTGAGCTCCGATACAGGCGAATACTTTTTCCGCGTGGAGGAAATGCAGTACGGCGTGGCTTATACCAAAGACGTACAGCTCATGAATCTCCGCGATGACAAGGCATATCATATCTATTTCAGCGTTGAGCCGCTTTTCAAGGCAGGCGATATTGATCTCGAAAAAGGCTGCGAATGTACTTTCTGGCTCGATGGTCAGGAGTTTTACAACGGCTCGGTCACGGGTATCGGCAATCTTGACCTTACTAAAGAGGTCTACGACTGTGGGCTGTATAAGCCGGGTGACAGCCATACGCTGAAATGCTCGGTCATATGGAACGATCTCGATGTACTTTCCAATGTGGATAACGGTTACAGGCTTATTGACCGTGAGGGCGAGCATGTTTTGGTCGGACCGAATGCTTCAGGCTATGTTCACGGCGAGATAGAGTTCAAGTGGCTTTTCTATGCCGCTGTTGATGAGGATTTTGATCCGCCGAAAACAGGTCTGTTCGCAGCGGGCAATACATTTTGGATATATGCTGCGGCAGTTCTTGCAGCCATGTCCGGAGGTATGCTTCTGCTCATACTGCTCAAAAAGCGTGAGAAAAAGAAGGAAGATACGAATGAAGCGTAAGACTGCTTTTGCTTTTCTGCTGCTTACGATCTTTGCGGGCGCTTACTGCAGCTTCAGGTATTACCACGATTCAGTTCTCCCGGATAAGACAATTGACGAGGTCTACACTGATCAGCTCGTACTTTTTGAAAGCGTGAAGCCGAAAAAATACGTTACCTTTACTGCATCCGATCCACTGGAACCTGCCGAGGAGGTCAATGATGCCGTGGTCGGCTGGATCACAATAGATGGTACTCATATTGATTTTCCCATTTGTCAGGCGGAGGACAATGATTTCTACCTCCATAACGGTTTCGATGGAAAGTACAATAACGAGTTGGGATGTCCGTTCCTTGATTATCGCTGTGAGGGCGATTTCAGCGGCTTCAATTCGATCGTTTACGGGCACAACGTGAATGGACAGCGAATGTTTGCTGATATCGCGCTTTTCAGAGAGCAGGACTACTTGCAGCTTCACCCAACAGGTGCTCTTACCCTGAAGGACGGAGAGCATACTGTCCGTTTCTTTGCTTATATGAATGTTCCTGACAATGTGCCCGCTTATCATGCGGTGTTTGTCAGCGCTGCCGATAGGGAAGATTATATTGACTATATCTTTTCGGAAGCAGTATATACTTCTGGACATACAGCCGATGAATTAAAGAAGAAAGATGATCTTCATCTGCTGCTGCTTTCCACTTGTACTTATGAGTTTACCGATGCGAGAGGAATTCTGATCGGTGCAATAGAATAACAGAGTTTATCCCCTATGAGCTCTGTATCTGGAATTATGACAGTTTTGATCGGCATAAATATATATCAGAAAATTTAAGGACAGGTAATGTTGTACTGTCCGCCAGCCGCACTTGATTCTTATGGGGGGATTGGGTGCTTTTTTTATTGTTTATGGTATCATGGCAAGATTGAGGAAAATTCTTGATATTTCATACAGAATCATTTCAGCGTCAGTGATAACGATAGGCTTGATTCTGCTCATCATCTACCTTTGTGGTATAAGGTTCTATCGTGTGAGGTCCGGCTCAATGGGAGAACTCCTACCAGTCGGGTGCGTGTGCTTTGTAAGTACATACAGCAAATATGACAGCGTAGAGACCGGCGATGTAATATCATTCAAGGTCGATGATGATATGTTTGTCACACACAGGGCGGTACGTATCACACCGGAGGGCATCATAACAAAGGGTGACGAGAACATGACGGACGATCCCGATGTTGTGACAAAGGATAACTACATCGGCAAAACGGTTTTCGCTTTGCCCTGTGTGGGAAGGTTGTTCGGCTTTTTCTACGCTCTGTCAGGTAAGATAACGCTTGCAGTTTCAATTCTTGCACTGCTTGTTATGGGCAGGTTTTACAGAGGAAAGGTCAAAACTCAGAACTGACCGCATATAACGATACCGGCGAAAGGAGGGAGCCATTTGGAGGCTATCCGCAGGAAAATGCACACCTTTGCTAATAAGTTACTGCACGACAGAAAGCGGCAGCTCATTACGGCTGCGGCTGCATTTTTCATTGTGTATGTTTTGCTTATGTCCGGCATCTTCTCCTATTTCCACAGCAAGGATTCTGTTACTAACCGCATGAATGCGAAAGGCGGCTCTGTAACTATATATGAGCCTTCATGGGACAGCTCGGGGCAATTCAAGGCGAAGGCTTCTGAGCCTGGAATGAAGATCGAAAAGGACCCTTACGGTTATAATAACGGTCAGTCAGACGTTTTTATAAGGCTGAAAATGACTATCGACACAAGCAACTATACAGCAAAGAATGAGACATATGCGGTAAATTTCCCCGATGATAAATCAAAACGTACCGCAGCTATTCTTAGTGCTATAAAGCTGGAGAACGGCGATCCGCTTATTAATGGTACAGTTACGAATAATCCGGATTTTATAATGTCTGCCGTAGTTGAAAACGAAAAAACGGTCTATTATTTCTACTACACAGGCGAAAATTCTGATACCATGAAGCTTGTCAAGCCACAGGAAAGTACCAAAGAGCTTTTCAATCATATAGATATACCCGTTTACAAAAAGGATTACTTCGGCGTGTTTGATCAGCCGTATAATATCACTTTGGAAGCAGAGGGAGTACCTGCTTCAAATTATCCGAATGGTCTGACGGCTGCGGAGGCAATGACCAGTGGCAGTCCGTTCAACGGATAGCAATTTACCTTATACATATGAAAGGAAGTTGACGTAATGTTTGATAGGATTACAAAAAGAATTGTCAGTATCTTAGCTGCGACAGTATTGACAATGTCAAATGTAACGTCATTTTATGCAGTGGGCTATGTCCCGGAACAGGAGAGCTCTGATCTCATGCATCAGAAGATAGAGCTTTATCCCGATGAGGAAAGCGATGAAAAAACGGTTACGCTTGAGGGTCTCATGCCAGAGGAGGCTGAGGCTTCGGCTGTTGATGTCTCTGATGAGCATGAAGGTATCGCGGCTTATGATATTACTATCACTGACGGCGGAAATGAATATCAGCCGGGTGAGGATAATCCGATAAGGGTAGAGATAGTTGACCATGTGATAACCGAGAACATTGCGCTCTGGCATATCCATGACGACGGTACAAGAGAACAGATAGTCGATCTTCTTGCGGAGGATGGCAAGGTCAGCTTCTATGCGACCGGTTTTTCTGTTTATGAGATTGTGGAGCCGATTCAGGAAGTGAATGTTGCTTATGACGTTGTTCCGGTCAGCGGTGAATCCACTTACGGCGTTTATAATATTGATCCTGTTCCGGCAGGCAGCAGCTTCGTCTATAACGTGAACAAGAAATTATACCCCGGAGTCGCAAACAAGATCACAAGCCTTGCCGAATTAAAGGCTCATGCCAGTGATGGTATATATATAAAAAGCAATAAAGATAATATGTATGCCAAAGCGGGCTCTAAAAAGGTAGATGCTAACCGTCAGGGAATAGCTGTTACCTCTGCTAAAAACAATAGTGATGAGACAATGAATACTATTTCAGCTTATTCCGATGGTGCTGCCAAGTATTATTTTGCTGAAGTAGATCCGGATGATCCTGATAACACGCTCTATTATATTTACACATATACTGATGCTAATGATCCTTCTTCAATCAAATATGTAGTTCAGAACAGCACAAACAGTCTTATTCTTGTCAATAATCTTGATGCTGTTACTGGCGACCAGACTGCTGAGTGGGAATTCAATTATTTCGGCGAGACAGTAAGCATTAAAGCAGTAAGAGCTGAAGAATCTTACTTTTGGACTTCAAAAGGATCATCTGGACTTGCAGCATATAAAAATCCCTCTGCAACAAATGGAGAATTATTCACATTATGGATATACGAACCACTTCCGGAAGAGATCACAAGCGACCCCTATCACCTTGAAGAAGCCCCGTATGGCTTAATAAACTATAATAGTGCCACTGTTGGTAATGCTATGATAGCTGCTGTTCCAACAGGTTCATCTAATACGCTCGGAAACCTGCAATACATGACTCCAGGCGAAAGAAATTACAGCTCCGCTTATGGCATTACAGGTTGGCAATTTGAGTGGGTAAGTGGAACAGATTACAGAATAAGTGCGGTCGCTGTTGACGGGAACGTCAGGAAGTATCTGAAGCTTGACTCCGATGGGGTGTATCTTGTTGATAAAACAAATGCTTCTGTATTGACTGTCGTACCCAATAATACAGGAAAAATTAAAATTTCACTACCTTCGGCTAATACTGCTGTTATCCGGGACGGCAATAATTCTTTCAAGAAGGGTACTAACACCAATGAGGCGAATAGATATTTCGATCTCGTTGATCTCTCCTCCGCTCCTACAGATGAATTGGGACTGGACGGTCAGAGCTATGGTATCATCTATGGTTCCGGCGCAGCAGGCTATGCCATGACATCAACTGCCGCAGATTACCCGCCGACAAAACTGACCAAGCAGGATATTGCGGCTTCAACAAATGGCAGCGGAAATAGAGAGTATATCTATTTCGGTGATATCACAAGCTGGACTTTTGAAAACGTTGATACAAACCGGTATGTGATCTTCACCTCTACAAATGACGGAATAAAATACCTGAAAGTAATATACGGCAGTGTTTCTCTTTCCGATACACCGTATATTTTAACTGCGGTTACTGGCACTGACAATTATAAGGGCAAGATAGCTATCATCAATGCAGCGGACAAAAAATCACTGCGATATAGCAGTAATTTTGAGAATAATTCGATTGATTTTTCAAAAGCTGACCGATTCTTCGACCTCGTTATCCCCACTTCTCCAGCGCCGACGAATGACTCTCTCGGACTGGACGGCAAGACCTACGGTCTTGTTGCGTATATAAACGATGATGCCGGTTGTGCAGTTAATCCTGCTGTTTCTTCCAATAAGCTGACAGGAACGTCCGTGATATATGAAAGCGGACAATATGTGACTCACACTTCTTTGCTCTCAGGCTGGACCTTCCATTGGAACGGGGCAAATAAGTATACGCTCTCTAATCCTTCCGGTCGTTTTATAAAGCTCAGCGGCAACAACATTCAGCTAACAGACAGCGACTCGGAAGCAACTCATTTTTCAGTTGTAACAGACGGCGGAAAGCTGGTATTCTATGATGCCTCAGCATCAAAAGTGATCGCTTTGAACGGAACGTTATTCCAAGGTGCTGACTCTAACACTTCATATCCGGTTCAGTTTGACCTTGTTGAGATCCCCGAAACGTTCATTGACATTTACGGCCTTGACGGTCAGACTTTCGGTCTGATGTATTACGCTGGCGGAAACAGCACGACAGGCTACGGAATGATGGTGGAACAAAACAATTCCACTTCTCTTAAAGCACATCAGCTTATGGTCAGAAACAATACCGTTGATCTGAATGGCAAGCTTTATGTAGACCTGAACAGTGACATAACCATGTGGACATTTATCGGTGTCAGTGAGGATATGTATAAGCTAAAGGCTGACAACGGAAAGTATCTGAAGCTCACAGCCGATGGATTGACAACCGCAGACAGCGAATCAGATGCGTCCATTTTCAAGGTCGGTCGTGGAACAGGTAATGATTCTAAGAAGATCAAACTGGAATGCAACGGGAATTATGTCCGTCTCAACAGTAGTGTGTTTCAAAAAGACACCAGCGGAACGCTGCTGAATTTCGTTGAAAAATCAGACCTTACCGAGAATGACTTCGTTGTTTACTCTGCTACAAAAGTCGGAGTTTCTGATAAGGAGACTGTCACTGTTACAGATGAAAAAACAGGTGAAACGACAGAGAAAGAGGAGTACGTTGTCCGGAACGATTCACAGATAATCGTCTATACTCGTGTATGGAACGAAAACGAGAAAAAATATGAGTTCTACGCGATAGACCATCTCGGCAGACTGCTCCCTTGTTACGAGAGCGGCGACAGTATTATGTGGATAGGTAACCAGATCAACTCTCTCCTGTGGGATTTTACCGAGTATCATAATGCAGACGGCACGCTCAACGGTTACTATGAGCTTTATAACCCTTATTCGCGAAAGTATTTAGCACCTCTTACTAACAACAGGATAACCTCGAATGGTACGGTCGGTATCAATCTCAGAGGTCGGCGAAATGATGAGTATTACACAAGGATCGTCGCATGGGACGAGGGCGATTACGCTTACTATGCGTTAGATGCAGATGTTGACCTTGGAAGGCTCATATCCTGCAAGGAGACCAGTCTTGAGCAGAATGATGAGAGTACAGACTTCTACTTTGCAATAATGGAGCCGCTGAAGCCGGATGATATCAGCAATGATTCTCTTACGCCTGTTGAAACGATAGACAATACCCAGTACGGTATCACTATGAGTGCTATCAACTTTGAAAACAAAATAAATGAAAACGATCATACTACCAAACAAGATATTTATCTCGGAGATAATACAGTCTGGGGAGATCATAAAAACAAACCAAAACAGAACATTTTATCAACGGATCTGAAAACTAACGGCTACCCGACAGCAACAAACGGCGGACACTCTTTATCAGAACTGTTTGAAGACGCAAGAAATGTTAATCATCTCTTTATAAAGAGTACATATGAGGCATCAGGCTATTTTGAATTTGACAGCTGTCAGAACTATGCAACATTGCTTGATCCCGCGACTAACAGCGTTACAGATAACTTTACAGTTTATAAAGAGCTTGGAACAATGAACGGTTCCGCAAAGTCGACATTGCGGCATGGTCAGTTCATGCCGTATAATACGATAAAAGCCGGAGGTTTTATAGAAAATTTAAATGATGCTAAAAACCCATATAATCTATATGACGCATTAGGCAACGAATTAAAAGAAGATGATCCGAGAAAAAACGAAAAACTCTATTATGTAAAAGATCCTGATTATTATCATGGAATGGAGCTTTCAGCTGGATTTGTCCAGACACCGAACGGGCGTGATGCTTGGGGACATGATATTATCTTCGAGTTTACCGGAGATGATGATTTCTGGCTCTATGTTGACGGTGAGCTTGTTATTGACCTCGGCGGAATACATAGTGCTCTTGAAGGAAAGGTTAATTTTGCTACCGGTGAAGTAAAGGTCAATTCCGGCACTGGAGATAACGTTGTCAAAACGACTTCTTTATATGAATTGTTCAGGGAAAACTATATAGGGCGCAAGCATACCGAAGCACAGGCATTAGCATATATGCAATCACAACAAAATGACACCACTTTGACATTGGAAACAATACAAGAAAATGAAGATTTGTATGCTGTATATAATGCTTATTTGTCTGCAAATAACACAGAAGCAGAAGCAACTTCTTATCTGAACGACATTTTTGAACCCAAAACAATTGGCGACGAAACCCACTATGTTTTTAAAGACTACACATCTCACACCATGCGTATCTTCTATATGGAGCGTGGTGCAGGTGCATCTAATCTGCATATGCGCTTTAATCTTAGCTACGTTACCCCTGGCAGCGTCCTGATGAGCAAGGAGGTCAGTGGTGTAGATGATCTGGACTACAGTCTGATGAAATACCCATATCAGATCTATTATCAGGAGGTCGAGGACGGACCTTTTGAAAGACTGAGACCAGATACCGAAAATTTCGGCGTTTACTACCTTAACCCAAAGAGAAATGCCACTTACTACGCACAGTACAAGTCTCTCTCAAACAATCAGGTATATCAAGATGTCTATTTCCTCACTCCAGGAAAGGACGTTTCGATAAGCTTCCCGGCAAATACGATAAAATACTACATTAAAGAATGCGGTCTGAACGGAGAGGTATACGATGCCGTTAAATGCAACGGCGGTGATTCAACCGTTGAAACTAATAAAAGCGGAAAGGATTTTACGATCGTAGCTGCAAACGTAAAAGAAAGACCGAATGTTCAGCTGGTGAATAAGGTCGATCCGGATTCAGTCAAAACGCTTACGCTCCGAAAGAAGCTTGTCGGACAGAACGGTACTGAAATAAAAGATGACAATACAACCTTCAGTTTCCGTCTCTATCTTGAAAAGACCGTTACAGAGGAACAAGAGGGTGTACCAACAGAGAATAAGGAGCTGGAGCTTGCCTATCTCCGAAAATATTACGTCGTGTCTCCTGACGGAAAGTTCTGCATATGGGATTCGGAACAGGGGAAATTTGTTGCATCATCTGTTGACTATAATGTCGATCTTGAGGATAAGACGCCATATACCTTTGAGACATCGCCAAACGGTCAGATATCCAAAATACCGGTAGGCTATGAGGTCAAAGTTCCTGGGCTTCTGAACGGCATGAAATTCAAAGTCGAGGAACGTGAAAGCGATAACCCGATAGGATATGACGTTTACAGTCTGGAGGGCTATACCTGCTTGAAGGAAGGCGAGATTGATTCCTACTTTGTTGAAAGCGGCGAAAGTATTAATACCGGTACTGTCAGAAAAGGTGCATCGCCGTCAATGCTTATCACAAATAAGCGCGGTTACGGTATCGAGGTCAAGAAGGTCTGGAGCGATGCGGATTATACCGTTTCTCATGAGCCGGTCTATATAGCAGTCTATGTTGATGGTGTGCTGAAAGAAGGCACTGTCAGAGAGCTCAACAATAATATACTTTCACAGCGTTATTTCTTCGACGATGATGAGCTTTATAATGGAACTAAAACACTGAACGACTATCACGTTCGTGAGGTCACATATGACTCGGAAACTGGAATGTACAAGCCTATTGATCAAGGTAAGACAACTACGATCAATGCTGTACCGACAGGCGGCAGTGCGACAGATTACAATTATAGCGTGAACTATTCCGAGGGCGAGATTACAGGTGTTGTCAATAATGCCCGCAAGGATACGATCACAAACATACGCGAGGGCGGCGTTACCATAAGGCTTTTTGACTGGGGTGGCAAAACAGATCCTCTTGCGAATGGAACGTTCCTTCTTACTCTTACCGAGGACGGCGAAGAACCCATAGAGGTCGGAAAGGGGACGTATACAACTGACAGCAACGGCATTGTAGCAATTCTGTACAGTGTTAGTGCTACGGGTACTTATACGTTGAAGGAGATAAGCTCACCGCGAGGTTATATCGGCTTGCCCAGGTCGTTCAGCTTTACCGTTACAGATGCTGTGACTATCACAGATGATAATGAAGCAGGCTGGGTAGATCACTCCACAACGGACGAGAGCGGAACGTATAAGGGTATAATTGATATCCACAATAAGCAGCTTAGCCTAAACGCCAGAAAGATTGACAGCGCTGCAAATACCGGACTTCCCGGTGCAGTATTTTCGCTGTATCGCGGAGTTATCAGCGGTAAAGGCAAGATAATCCAGGACTACTATCCGCTCACTTACTACAGATGCAGCAATCCTGAATGCAGGCAGCTCTCTGAGAATCCGTTTGAGCAGCCGAGACGTTGTTCGCATTGTAACGGTACTGAATTTACCGAAGAAACAACATTTGTCTCCGGTGAAAATGGTGTGATCCCGATGATAACGCAGAATTTGCCGCCTGATGTATACTTCCTTGTGGAAAAAAGACCTCCCGCGAATCATACCGGTCTGCCGGTCAGCGTGATATTCCAGATAGATGAGCTTGGCAATATCGCTATCGGAAATGATGTCAAAGTCAAAAAAGATGGTGAGGAGTATACTTTCAGTCCGAAGGAGGATTTTGCGGTTGACTATGCAGCACAGTCGGACTACCTGATACGGGCAGGGAGCAATTTCACTATCAATATTCCGAATGAAAACGGAGCTCACGACTATTATTTCAACATCGAGAAATACGCATTTCTCGACAAGAATGTGCATTACAATGACGCTGATATGGAACAGAAGTTTGTGTTCAAGGTGGAGCGGTTCGCTGATGATGATCCCGGCTGTAATTCTGTATTGGAAACGACATATGTTACATTAAAGTGCGGCACAGAAAATAGCGTTCACCCTGAACTCGATACGCTTTCTGATTTCACAGGGCACAGCTATGATCCTGCTGCAAACATGATAACAGTTACTTATGCAGATGGTGAAAACTACATATTCCCGGCATCAGTTGTAAGCGGAAAGCAGTCTGTAAGGCTCTCCTCAACCGGTATTTATCGTGTAACAGAGATCGCAGGATGGTCGGTATCGGATTATGATTTCTGGGTCGGTTCAAATGTTTACAGGGGAAGCGGAACTGTTATTTCACAAGGTAAAAATGCCGTTAAAAGAAAAGAACCGTATGTGGTGTTCAGAGTAACGGATGCGGACATTGATCGCGAAAACTGTGCTTCAGTAAGCTTCACCAACACGGAAACGGAATTTGCGTATCTGAGCTCACAGGCATATGCAGAGAACACTATCAGCCGAAGCAGTACATGAGAAAGGAGGAGCTTTGAATGAGAAAACTGAATAAGAAACACTTGGCAGGCTTCAGCGGTATCATCGCTGTATTGTTCATGGCTCCTCTCATCGTGTTAGCAGTGGTTTATCACAGCGATCAACGCCGGAACGATTTTGTTCCTGGCAGCGTTGATATTAAAGTGAATGAGGGAAATGACAGCTCTGACGAAGGTGAGGAGCTCACCAAGGATTATAAATGGGAATTATCCGGTGAAAACTACATCGCTGATAAGAATGTCCGGATAAATGACAGCCGCAGGTTTTCCGGTGAAATGATTCGGTTGTGCTTCATTCCGATGTGGTATGACAGTAGTGGGAATGTCTGCGCTGTATTCAATTTCGGAACGCCGACACGTTCTGAGAACAAGCTCACCTACACTGACAGCACGGACAAGACGCTGACGCTTAATCTGGTTGCCGATTGGGAAGAAAATGGCTGGAGCTATAATTCCTCTGACGGATGCTTCTACTACAGCGGAACAAGTGATAGCAGCGGTCTGACAGCACAGCTTCTTGACAGTGTTGAACTCAGCAAGGCAGCATACGATGTTCTGGCGGCAGATTATGTGTTCAGGCTCGATGTTCTGGCTGATGCCATACAGAAAACGGAAGGTTCTCAGCGCTGGAGCAATTCTGCTACATAAAAAATAATCGGTAAGGGAAACAGAAAAGCGTTCCCTTGCCGATTGAAACACCCATAAAATTCGAACAGAAATGTCCGAATTTTATGGGTGATTTTTTTGTATAAGCCTATATATAGCGATGTATCAATAAAGAGATATTTGGACAAGACTTTTCAAAAAGGTCAAATTTGAATTCAAAACAGCTAAATTTCAATTATCCGAACCCTTTTGTCCATTTTTCTTGTAATATTCTTCTTCAAATTTATCAGGTGTCAGATACCCGATTACAGATAAAGGTCTTTTCTGATTGTATTTACGAATATATTTATCTACTGCTATTTTAAAGTGTTTTTCAGACGAATAATCTATGCGGTATAATTCCTCTGCTTTCATATTTTTGAAAAACGCCTCGCATACCGAATTGTCATACGGCACGCCAGCTTCTGAAAATGATTGAATAACATTATGCTCTTTCAGGCACTTCATAAAGCTTTTTGAAATATAGTTGCTGCCGTTATCGGAATGAAAAATCAAGCCTTCGTCAGGCAGACGTTCGGTACACGCTCTTATAAATGTCGATTTTGTCAGCTGCGTACTGTTTTTGTTGGATATGGCGTAACTAATTACTTTCCTCGAAAACAGATCTAATATCACACAAATATAGTAACATTTATTCTTTAAATGAAAGTATGTCACATCACTCACCCACTTTTCATTGGGGCAGGATGCGGTGAAATCACGGTTTAATATGTTTTGGGAGCGCGACCTGTGCTTGGCGTATAGTTTTTTTGATCTTGATCGCATACTGTATAAATCGTTTTCCTGCATCGTTTTTCTTACAAAGCTCTCAGTTATAGCGTATCCTTTGCTTTTCAGAACTGCTGCGATCTTACCTGCACCATAGATCTGATGACTATCGTTGAATATCTTCTCTATAATTGGCAGCATCTCTGCTCTGCGTTGTGCGGCTTTTGTATGACCGTGTTTACCTCTCAATACGTGATTATAGAATGTTCCCCTTGGTACGCCCATAGCATCGCAAATAAGATGAACACTATTCCCGTTCTTGTATAGCTGTTCTAAATATGATAGCTTGTCTTTCGGAGGATAATTTCGCATATAGGGCGACTCCTGCAATATCCTAACTATTTTTTCAAGTCGCTCGCATTTTTGCTGTAGGCTTTTGAATTCCTTTGCTGTGAATGAATGATCCTTCAAAATATTATCCTGATTCTTTTTCAGCCACAAATATATAGTGCTTCTTGATACATTGAATTCACGAGCAAGATCCACAACTTTTTCGCCTGCCGCATACCTATTGAGTATTGTTTCTTTGGCTTCAGAGCTAACTTCGTTCATTATGATACCTCTTTTCTTTATTTGATATTTACTAATTACTCATTATAGCACATAATTATGAGTAATGAAAACATATTTGCTGCTTTTGCTTGAATCACCAGTATATGTATGGTATAATAAAGGAAACAGGCGTCGGAAGCAGGTGAACTGATGAACAGCATAGGCAGGGATATATTCAAAGCAATACACGAAGGCAAGTGGCTTAGTATCGAATATCGCAATAAGCAAGGAAGTCTTACTAAATACTGGATAGGGATATACGACATAGATACCCGATATAAGAGCTTGCGAGTTGAGGGGCTTCATCTCAGCAGTTTTCAGAATACGGAGCTGACCATTTACATAGATAGAATCGAATCAACCAAGCTCCTTGACGGCACATATCAGCCTGTCAATGAACAACTCATCGAAGATATTAAGCTTAATCCGAATAAATACGCCTTTATCTTTACCAATACTGTCAATCTTAAAATACTCAACTACCTTGCCGACTGCAACAAGCTTGATTCTATTCCGTACAAATCTGAGTACGACCTCATAGAGCATATTGACGGTGATAAGCTGACTCCTGCTGGATACATACTTGATGAAGAACAGTTCAAGGCTATTGTAAAGAGTTTCCGTAAGCGTTTTGAGGGAGAATATCAACTCAGAAAAGTCACTCAGCTATGTCTGAATCTCCTCAGCGTAAATACCAAAAGAGGACTTTATGTCCTCGCATATCGCAGACTGGAGCTTGACGTAAAGAGCCGTACTCTCCGTCCGAGTGAAGATATTACTATCTGCAAGGAGTTCACTATTGCTGGTGAAAAGGAAAGTATCCGCCAATTCCTTGACGCTGACGACTACTATCTGCTTGAAGATTTTGAGAAGTACGCCGAAGTGATAAAGGACAGGATAACCGCTTCAAATTCTCAGATTAACGCCGTTGACGATATGCCGTATCTCATCTGTATTGAAAGTGAACACCTTGTCGATCTTTCAATTGAATACCACATATCGTCTAATTTTTCAAGAGTTCAAAGAAATAATGCCAGTAAATACTAAAAAAAGTTGCAGCTCCCGTCATGGGAGCTACATATTACAGATTTGCCCTTTTATACAGTGTGACCTCTGAGAATGTGATACTGCCGGTCTGCTCTCCGATCATGAACACAATTTCCGCATCTTCCGTCGGTTCGTTCAGATCAAAAGTTTCCAGAGTCGTTTCAGAATCTGTCGTGCCACTTGCATAGACCGTTTTCGGATCTTTCATACTGCGGACTTCATACGGCATTTCGCCTTTCAATCCCTCTGCCTTGAAACTCAGTTCATATTTGCCGGTCGGGAGAACCAGATCCGGTATATATACTGTAATTGATTCAGGTGAATTGCCTGCCGCCGAGATATTGACGTTCATGGAGCGGTTCCACTCAGCATAGTAAGGCCAGGCGTTTGCTCCGCTCTCAGTATCAATTTCAGATTCCAGTTTGCTGTCCGCTGCAAGGTCAATACCGATCTTATCCGACGGTCTGCCGAGGACGGTCGAGATCTTGTCCGCCAGCAGATATGCATTTTTCTCATGTGCCTTTGATGAGGGATGCCAGTCTGCACCGAGATCGTTCATATCCTGTACCGGCGATTCATAACAGGTGATCTTCGGATTGCCAACTTCATTGACTGCCGCTTCGATATAGGGATACAGTTCTGTGGCTCCCATGATACCAAGTGTGCATATTATATTCGCATCAGGGTTGCATTTTCTTATCTGTTTGAGGAAATCTTCGTAAAGTTCCTGATATTCGGCACCTCGCGTTTCCAGCTCCTTTGATGCATAGGAATCATCGTTTGTGCCGAGATTCAGCACGATCACATCTGCCGGATTTTTTGAGAAATCCCATTGGGTCTGATAATCCTTAGGTTTACCGACCATCTCATAATAAGGCGGAACGAGCGAATCAGTATTCTTTGTCCCGTCATTTGTATAGCCGGAAACGATTCCGTGACCGCTGTAACATACCGCGCTGTAATCCGCATCAAGAAGCTGAGCTGTAAGATAGGCATATGACAAAGTGAAATTCTCAGTCGCTGTCGAGAAGCTTTCATACTGTGATCCTGCTTCAACACCGTATGCACAGGTGATCGAATCTCCTATGAACTCGATCATCAGTTCCTTTTTTGGTGTAGGTTTAACAGGAGTCGATGAAGACGATGTGACTGTGAGATTCTTTACACCAATACAGCCGTTATTTGCTTCTGAAAGATGAATTATTTTGACTGCGGCGGTTCGTGATGCTGTTCCGCTGAAGAGCATGACTGTCTGCTCCTTTTCTCCCATAACAACATCTTTAACGAGCTTACCGTCCACATAAACGCCATAACGCGGACGGTATTTTTCATCTGAATTTATACCGCTGTCACCGCAGATCGTAACGCTTGCTTCTGTTCCGTTAATGGTGAACTCCGCAGCTGAACCGCTGTGAACCAGCCATGTTATACCGTCTGTTTTCTGCGTTCTTCCGATAAGCTTTGCATTGCTTTCCGACACAGGTATCGTCTGTGTTTTCAAATCGCCTGTTTTTTCAGCAAATAACGCCCTTTTCATCAGGCACAGGTCAAATACATTCAATCTCTCATCATTGCAGAAGTCTGCTGCCTTCCAGTCAGCAAGTTCAGCGTCAGGTTTTGCAAGCAGCCATTTCTGGAACAGTACCACATCTGTGATATTGAAGCTGCCGTCTGCATTGACATCGCCCTTTATAACGTCAGCAGTTTCAGCTTTTGTGAGCAGTTTAGCGTTACTCAGTTCCACCTCACCGCTGTATGCAGTAACAGCTATCCCGTCGAGGTCACTATATCCGATCTTTAGCTGCTCAAGTGCTGTTACTACATCTTCTGCAACAAATAAGGCTTTATCTCCGTTGAAATAAAACGGCTGTACAGTATGCCATATCTGAGGAGTTCCACTCCATTTCTGCAAGGCAATGACAGGCGGATAACCGCTTGAGCTTGAATATTCCATTTCGACAGCATAGGAATTGCCAAGAGAATCAAGCAGAGCAGGATCTAAAGTGATACGGTCAGTTGAATCTGAGGATAGTTCCTGTATCTCTCTGTAGCCTGTCGGGTGCTTTCCGACATTTGAGTAGAGTATATTATGCTTCGGAGTTTCGCCCTGACGCTCAAAAAGCTCTGTCAGCGTAACAAATTCATAATCCTGTTCAACAAGCTCAGGCATCGCAATTTTCAGTGCATCTACCGTAGCCTGATTGCCTGCGGCATCGTGCAGAAGAACGATAACTCCGTCTTTTGCACCGTTCAGAATATAGTCCGCGCGTTCCTGAGCAGTAACATTCGGCATATAGTCCTGACAATCTATTCCGCATATAAAAGGTAGATCAACAGCATCGTAAAGGCTCTGACTTACATCAATGAACGGAGGACGGAAAAACTTCGGGTATTCGCCTGTTATTTCCTTTACCTTTTCATCAACGTATGTTATTTCTGCCTTAACCTCCTCTGCCTGCATTTTTGACATATTTGAATGCGTCTTTGAGTGATTGTCTATCTCCATGCCCATATCGTGGGCTCGCTTGACAGATGATGCGCTTTCTTCATTTATGTTGTCACCAATAAGAAAGAATGATGCTTTCGCATTGTATTCTTCAAGAATATCAAGCACATCATTTGTAGTTGTGGTATTTGGTCCATCATCAAATGTCAGTGCGATCAGCTTTGGTTGTTTTCCTTCGGCTGATACTGAACTTGAATCCAAAGGAGTGCAGCTTAATAAAAAGACTGCTGCCATTAATGCGGATATGATTTTGTTTTTCATTATTATCACCTGCATATTTGTTACATAATTATCCATTAGTTAATAATAGCATATAATCCAAACGGCTGTATCCCTGAGAAAAGGATACAGCCTTCGGACATCTGACTGTCCCCGATTTATTACGGAAAACGATGTAAAGTCAGACACACTTTTCCCTTTCTATATTTATTATATCGTATCTGACATCTTTGTTCAATGACATATTCGATCAGAATTATGACGTTTTGCATAACGCTCTTCGCTATAATCTGCTGCCTTTTTTTTACATCATCCTATTGTAACAGCATATTTACCATCTTTCAATTCTCCGATCGTTATTGTAAGACCTGTCTCAACTGTCTGACCGCCGTTTGAATCATACCAGCGGAAACCGGAAATGCTGCCGTTTATCACATCGCCTGTATGGTATAAGTTATCCTTTTCCACATCATCGATCACACGGATAAGGCGTCTGCCTTTGTCCTGATTTGTGAACTCGCTGCCGCTTGCATAGCGGAAATAGGTATTCCAACCGTATTCCGTTGCCGCGTCAATATGATAGATACGAACGCCTTCGCCGCTTTTTGCCCACCATGCAGTTTTTGTACCGATACCGCTGTTGTTGCCGTCCTTAGTAGCGTACTCTACGATGAAAAATTCCGAGAAATAATCATCAGCAAGCCGACCGTTAGGGATAATGATACAGTTTCCGCTGTCTGTCTGAGCGTTGTTCAGTGTGAAAGTCTGCGTTCCATTTGAAGCATCATAAATCTGAACCTGATCTTCTCTGTACCAACCCTCTATTAGCTTTGAGAATGCACCGAAGTCTGAACCGGCATCAGTGTCCATAAGCTCGATACCAGCCGTGCCGTGCATACCCTCGCTGTCATTCGGATTCGTAAAAAGGTAATAGTCAGGCAGACCGGTGCAGTGTCCCAGTTCGTGGCAATAGGAGCTTGTGTAATTGATATGATCGGCAGTTGAAACTATCTGGGCATTGCCGGTGATTATGTGACCTATACTCATGCCGTCCACGCGGTAATTCGGGTCGCCGAATGCCCCGGCACACGGCCACCAGTGGTCAGTGCCTGCCTTCTCGGGAACTGTGAAAAGCGTAGCGTCTATCCTGCCGTCACCGTTTCCGTCAAACTGTGAAAAATCGACTTTATCCCTGAAAGCCTCGTAGCATTCCTCAGCTATCTTGACTTTATTGTCGTCATATACAGACTGGTTATCTTTAGTCGTATAGCGGAAGACCTGACCGTCAAGCTTCATGGCACCCTTGGAGGCTCTGCCGTAGAATGCAGAGAAGCTCTCGAACGGATAGCATGGATCTGTTTCGTCTGCCGCACCGAAAGAAATACTGTTCAGCTCATCTGTGCTCGGCGTATAGTCATATTTACAGTCGGGAAAATCCACATAGAAAACGACCATTTTTGCATTGCCCTGTGTAGGGAGAGAAGCGCCGTGTTTTGCCATATTTGCCGTAATGAAGTTGCTTTGCTGTTCTTCATGCACTGGTATTTCTTCCTGAATCGGCTGTTCATCTGTAAATAACAACCTTTTCATCAGGCACAGGTCAAATACATCCAATCTCTCATCATTGCAGAAGTCTGCTGCCTTCCAGTCAGCAAGTTCAGCGTCAGGTTTTGCAAGCAGCCAGTTCTGGAACAGCACAACGTCTGCTATATCAAAACTTCCGTCAGCGTTCACATCGCCCTTTATGCTTGCAGGAATTTCAGAAGCCGAGAGGTCGAACCTGCCCTCATCGTTCTTGATCTTTGACCACATATATCTCAGCATCCAGCCGTCAAAATCGGTTATTTCAGCCGCTGAGCCAGCCATCATAATTGAATTTCTGCCTCCGGGGAATCCTCCGGGTGGAAAGCCGTCAGCTTCACCCTCACCGCCGTAAAAGTCAGTCATACCGAAGCCGTGACCGATCTCATGTTCAAGAACGTGTATGCCGCTGCCGTCAATCATACTGAGATATGCTGTATCTGAGAGCCGCTGTCCCCAGTCACCGCCGCAGCCTCCAATGTCCGGAAAGCCCTGCGTTGCCCACATATACATATCGAAGCGTTTGTCAAGTCCGCCTGGGTATTCATAATCTGAATCCATAAAGTGCTCGAAGCGTGAAAGCTCAACCGGCGCATATGGCTCTTTATCGGGAATGGTATCCCTGCCGTTTGATGTGTCGTACTGAGCGTCATAATAATTTGTATCAGTATAGACTGTCTCATCATCGTGAAGGTCAAGCAGACAGCTTTTGTCAATGACTGCCCAGCCTACCACCTTAACGTCGATATGGTCGTATTTCCAGCCGTCATAGCCTGCGAGCCAGTCGTTCCACGCATTGATACTGTCCGAGAGCATTTTCTCGAACTGCTGTCTCTGTTCGTAGGTCACTGTACGGTAGGACTGCCACTTCACCACATAATTGATAGTGCCCTTTCCGGCATCTATCTGGTCGAAGATAGTATTGCGGCGCTCAGTCGATTTTTCACGTTCGATGCGGTTCGTCCATATCCAGTCGGCAGCGTACTGGTATTCCTCAGGGAAATCCGAAATGCTGACTGCCGATGCACTGAATTCTGCCGGAGCTGCTGTATTCAGTGGCAGTAAGACTGATGACAGGCACATTGAAGCAGCTGCCAATGCTGATATTGCTCTTTTATTCATGATCATCACCTCATTGTTATTAGAAACGGACAATTCGTTACTTAGATATTATCATAATGAATATACCAATTCAATAACATTTTACACAATATTGCTTGCATAATGTGTACTTTTTATTGACATACTGCTTTGAAATATAGTATAATACTAAAAAAGGCGGTGATTCTATGAAGCGGATAGGTGTTATAATACCTGCGATAACTGACAATTTGCAGACTGAGCTGCTTGACAGCATTTTCAGGACAGCCTATGCTGCGGATTGTGATGTTGTAGTCCTGACGACTGCAACAAACGGTCTGGAATTTCACATACAGAACGAGATCATGGAAGGCGAGGAGAGCATTTACTGTCTTATTGAACGTGCTGAACTGGACGGCATTCTGTTTGCTTCGCAGTATTTCATCAAGGAGACTGTCCGCAAGTTCATCTCCGAAAAGATACGGAAATCTGGCATTCCCTGCATAGACCTCGGCGGAACTGCTCTTGGCTTTGATACAGTGACGATACCGCAGGATGAGGCTGTATGCGAACTTACAGACCACATTATCGAAAAGCATAATTGCAAGAAACTCGTTTTTCTTGCAGGACCTGAGAAAAATCCTGATTCCGAACAGCGTATGGCAGGCTTTATCCGTTCGGCGGACGCTCATAACTGTACATATGAAATCGTTTATGGCGACTTCTGGAAAAAACGTGCGGCTGAGCTTGGAAATGAGTTCATTCATCAGCAAAGAGAACTGCCTGACGCTGTTATATGTGCAAGCGACGTTATGGCTGTCACACTTTGCAGTATGCTTAAAAACGGCGGTATCAATGTCCCTGACAATGTTATAGTTACCGGTTTTGACGGGCATCTCTGTGCAATGTCGAACTTTCCATCTGTAACGACTATAAGTGGAGCAATGTTTGAGCTGGGCAGAGCCGGTACAGAAAAGCTTATCGGGATAACTGAGAATGATAAAAATTCAGCTATGCACATTGTTTTCGGCGCAAGCTGCGCCTGTGTTGAATGTATGACGGATTATCACACAGCGGCTATGCTCGTTCAGGAGCAGATACAAAAGGACTCTGAGGCAACAGATATGCTGGAAATGCGGATAAATGCCGATGTCATAACAAGGACTTTCCGTGTTGAGTCTCTTTCGGAGCTTACTGATATTGTTGATCAGACGGCACATATCATAAAAAACTATAAATCGCTGTATATGTGCATACTTCCTGACTGGGACAGCTCTCCTGAACAGCCTGATATATGTACAACGAAGCCATTCCCGAAGCAAATGCTCTGTGCAATTTCAAAAAAAGCATGGACTCCCGGTGAAAAGGGAAGTGTTTTTCCGACAAATGATATTGTGCCTTTACTCACTCAGCCACATAAGCCGACACTGTTGTATGTACTCCCACTTCACGCTGCATCACAGGTATTCGGCTACTGCGGATTTGCATATGAAAAGGCTGATGATTTTACTGTTTCGGTAATGCTGTTCAATATGATGAGTGCTGTCGCAAACGGTATGAGATTTCTGCGACACAGGCTCTATGCGGAATATCTGCAAAGGAAGATCGAGGAAGCTTCGCTCTATGACAAAATGACAGATATGCTAAGTAAAAAAGGACTGCTCATTCATCTCGAAAAACAGGAAAAAGCCAATGTCAGAAATGGTATTATGCTTGTATCTATCTCTCAGCTTGCGGCCGTTCCGAACAGGCAAAACAAAAATATCCTGTCTGATACGGTTATGCAATCGGAGCTGCTCCTTGCAAATGCAATACGTCTTATTTCCGGCCGTGAGTTGCAGACAGCACGTCTTGACAAGCGGACGTTTGCAGTTGTGTATCCGCTTGAATCAAGCGATATACCTGAGCGGTATGCAGAGGAAATGATGATTCAGCTTGAAGTCCTGATACGAAAAATGCAGGAGGGCTCGGCAGCGGCTTTTCTCCCCGAACCTTACTATGTTTGCGGATATGTGACTGCTCCTGCTGAGAAATGTATTTCTGTTCTGTGGGACGCTCTCAGCGAAAATCAGCCAAAGGAGAAGGGCTTCGCAGGAATAGGTGAACTGAAAAAACTCAGGCGTGAAATGCACAAAGCTCCCGAACTTGACTGGAATCTCGGTGAACTTGCAAAACGGCTGAATATCAGCAAAAGCTACGTCCAAAAGCTCTACAAAGAAAATTTCGGCATAAGTTATATCGACGATCTGATCGCAGCGCGCATTGGCATGGCAAAGAATCTGCTGAAAAACACGGATCTGCGTATCAATGAAGTCGCCGTATCCTGCGGTTATCAGAATCCGACACATTTTATGCGGCAGTTCAAGGGCAAGGTCGGAGTATCGCCGCTGGAATTCAGGAATAGTGTCGGCTAAGCAGTCAACAAAATGTAATAAAAATTCCTCATTAGTGAATTGAATCAGTGTAGGCGCAATGTTACAATATAAAGGGATATTATCTTTATCATATATAATGATGATCGATGCACTTTACAACTACCGCCAGGGTGATATTCACTCCGCTGAGTTCTCTGACGAGTTTAACGCTCTCTGTATTCTGTTTGAGGAGTCTATGACCGAAGCTCAGCTCACCACCTTCCACAAGCTCCTCGACTGCGTGAGCGAAACTGCCACCGCTGAGATGAGAGCTGCTTACAAGGAAGGCTTCAAGGACGGTGCGACTATTTCTGGACTAATATGATCAAAGCATAAGGAAAGGGCTATGTATTCCATGAATGTGTACGGATGACATAGCCCTGGCTTATCTTTCAGAAGTCTATTCAGTTTTTCGTATTTCCAAGCATAGTCCATAAACAAGTCATAAAACCCCAGACCACTATCCTATCACCTTGCTGCGATACTCCGACGGTGTCACCACCATCTGCGCCTTGAACTGTCGCATAAAATGCGTGGCGTGACGGTAGCCGCACTGCTCTGCGATCTCACCGATGCGAAGATCGGTCGTTGTCAGCAGCGTGACCGCCTTTTCCTCATTATAACAGCTTCTGCAACGCCTGTCAACCATCTTTGCGGAAAATGGTAGTAAATTTGTGGAATATGTGATTGCTTTGCAATGAAAACTGTGCTATCATAGGTACAACAGGTAACCGATACGATATACCAACACTTTGACAGGGGAAATCAATATGAAACATAAACTGACGGCTCTGCTTGCGGCGTTCACAATGGCAGTCTCCGTAATGCCGAGCATCCCGGCAATGCAGGTCACAGCAGCAGGTGCGGACACGCTGAGCTATCCGGTGCAGGAATTCCGCTTCGGCATCGGTGACACGAACCGCAGCATCACCATTTCCGGCACGAACAGCGGCGACTATGTCACCTCTGCGGAGTTTTTAGGTGACCGCACGCAAAAGTGGTATCTGAATTACATTGCAAGCGGCGTGTACGAGATCGTAAATTCGCAGACAGGCTATGTCCTGACGAATGAGGGCGGTCTTGCAGTGACTTCACCCGACACGGACGGTGCAAACCAGCGCTGGCAGATCACGGCGGTATCGCAGGACTTTGAGGGCAATGACCTCTACTACAAGATCGTCAGCAATGCCGACAGCACGGCGGTGCTCACCTTCGATACCGAAAGCAATTCCTTCTCGGTGGACAGCTACACGGGCACTCTGTACCAGACCTACAAGCTGAATCTGGACGGTCTGGAGGGCTTCGCCGGAAACTGTATGGTGAACGGCAAGGAGAAGGCCGGAACGATCGGCGGTCTGCTCGGTGAGACAGTGTTCTGCGACACCGTCGAGGAGGTCGTGACGGCGCTTGACAGCAAAGTGCCAAAAACCGTTGTTGTCACGGCGAATCTGAACTTCGTGAACCAGAGCAAGGCGAATCAGCAGATCCGTGATGATAAAACATTAGTAGGTTCCTATGCAGCAAATACGATCACAGATTGCCAGTTCCGCAACGATGACCTCTGGGGCGAGGAGGAGGACACACCTGCCGGAAATATCGTCATCCGCAACCTGAATTTTGTGGGTGAGTATCTTAATGATACGGGATCCGGCAATTTGCTCCTTGCATTCTACGGTGTACGAAATCTATGGCTTGACCACAACAGTTTCAGTGCTACATTTGCACAAGACAAGAGTCATGAAGTCGGAAAATTTGTGTGGATTAATACACCAGCTAAGGGCTGGGCAGATGACAAGTGGAATGCTTATAACCCCGATTACATTACAGCCTCTTACAACAGCTTTCTGAACCGTTACTGGACATTTGCATTCGGTTCACAAAACACAGACACCTCACGGCTGCACACTACACTGATGTTCAATCGCTGGGAGCAGTGTTCAAGAAGATGCCCACAATATTCTAATGGTTACGATCATAATTATAATAATTATCATACTGTGACAAATGGCAATAACGCCAATCATTCTTCACAGGTCATCGGAGGCGAAGGTTCACGTGTTATTAATGAGAACTGTCGCTTTGAGGGATGTGGACCGTGGGAGCTTGACCCGGACAGAACATCCTGCATCTCCTTTACAGACAAGGGCAGCTATACCGCAGACAGCCCGACTTCCTCTGCCTCTCCGATCAGCTTCACAAATCATAACAGCGATACCTGGAAGGTCACGGACTGCTACGGCTATCATCTTGTTTCTGCGTATAACACGAACAATACCGACATCAAGGCGTTCTGCAATACCTATTCCGGCGCGTGGAATGCATATAATAAGATCCATTACATCACCGACGAGGAGTGTGAGAACTATGTCAGCACTTCTTATGAACCGCCTCACCTGAAAGCGATCGAAGTCGGCGGCGCACCGGTCGGAAACCGAGAGGGCGCCTTGCTGGACGAGGGTGCACTCTACATGATCAAGAATGTGAACAGCGGTCTGTATCTCGATGTGGACGGCGCAAAAGCAGAGAACGGTACCAATATCCAGCAGTGGGGCGCAACAGAGCCCGGTGTGCAGAACACCTTCCGTATGATCTCCGCTGGTGACGGCTACTATTATCTGGTCAGTCAGGTCGGTGACAAGGCGACCTACTTCCTCGAAGTCGCAGACAACAGTCTGGAGAACGGCGCCAATGTGGGACTTTGGAGCGAGACCGGCGCAGACTGCCAGAAGATCAAGTTCTATGAGGTTTCCGACGGCACTTATATGCTCCTCACAAAGCAGACCGGCGACAAGAAGTGCCTCAGCGTGCAGGCGGCAAGCAGAGATGTGGGTGCCAATATCGTACAGTGGCAGACTACGATCAGCGATACCTCCCAGCACTGGACGCTGGAAAAGGTCGAGAACGAAGGCTGTGCAATGGACACTTCCAAGACCTATATGTTCGAGAATGTGAACAGCGGTCTGTTCATGGATGTTGCATACGCCGGCACAGAGGTCGGCACGAATGTGTGGCAGTGGCAAGGCGACACAGAGAATCCCGGTACAAATAACACCTTCACTCTGAAACAGTTCGGCGATTCCCATATGTACTACATCATGAGCTGTCTCGGAGACTATTGCCTGAAAGCAGAAAACAGCGATAACGGCGGCAATATCTACCTGACACCTTACAATACAAAGGACAGCTCGATGCTTTTCAAGTTTGTGAAGAACCCCGACGGCAGTTACAATATCCTTACGCACGCATCCCGTGACAACTGCCTTGTGGAGATCGCCAATGCCGGGACAGGCAACAGTGACAATGTGGCACAGTGGGCGGCAAACGGTCTGAGCTGTCAGAAGTGGGATCTGATCGAGGTCACGATCGAGGAGCCGGAGGTCGCTTGTGATGTGAACATGGACGGTTCCTTCAATGTGGCTGATGTCGTGCTTCTTCAGAAGTGGCTGCTGGCAGTGCCGGATACACATCTTTCTAACTGGAAGGCCGCAGATCTGTGTGAGGATGATAAACTCAATGTGTTCGACCTTTGCCTGATGAAACGGGCATTGCTCGAACAGAAAACATAAACTCATATCTCGGTATCTGCACCTTCGCCGAATGGATATGATTTTATAGGGTATTCCTTTTTGGGACAAATCAGAAACACCGTACTCATGGGTAATTGTGGAGTACGGTGTTTTGGTTAGTCTGAAACAAGCAGGATCCCTACTTGAAACGAATAACCACAAGCTCTCGGAAACGCTCTGTAATCGTTTCTGAGAGCTTTTTCTTTTCAGCAGATAAGTTTCCCCATAACCGTCACGGAAGGGCTGAGGGCGTTTCCGTTCGCCAGAGAGCCTATCATCATTCAAGGTCATTCCGCTTCTTTCTTTTCAGCTGATCTCGGCTCTGCTCCTGCGCATAATTAGAGTCTGTACATTCAATCGAAGTTTCATACAGTATCCTTATTGTAGCAATATCATTTTTAATTGTCAATACTTTTTTAAAATAAACATTATTTGAATTAAGATTGAAAAATACATATTCTCATGATATAATGAAGAAAAAGTTTTTTCATAAGGGACTGAATAATGGACAGAATAAAGAGATCACTTAAGAATATTAATGGAAGATTGTTTCTGGCGTTATTAGTCATGGGACTTTGCCCGACGCTGTACACAACGCTGCGAACCTTTTTTCTCGGACAGTTATTTAGTGATGAACAGCGAAAACATATTGAAAGTTTTATCCATCAGGGCTTTTTGCCTGACACCGATGCCTTTATAACAGAAATCGATAAGATGCGTATAATTCGTGAAGAAATTCGGGTTAATGATCAGGAAATCATAAGTATAAGTCGATAAACTGTATATGGCACTCTCGGACCTGAGCGAACGGTCTGGGATGAAGAAGCAAACGCAACAATGTATAAGTGCGTGAAGAAAAATAACGATTGATTGGAATATTTAATCTATGCAGGAGGTGAAAGTGAGATGCTTTTCATTCAATCAATAGATACATATTATGAAAAACAGAGACGTTCATCAGAATATGCACGTTTACGAACTGGAGATCTGTTCCGAAAAACAGATCTTAGTAAGCTAAAAGAATGTGAAGTGTTTGCACATCTCCTTAGTCTCAGATATGATACAGATAGCGGAGTATCACAGGCTAAGCCTTATAGCGAAAAATATAAGCAGTACGGGAAAAGTATATTTACCGAAGGCACAAGAGACAGATACAAAAACTATAATGAACTATTAAAGTTTATCCGTATTTTCAAGGAGGATGACACTTACAGGATAATGTTCTGTGATGAAAATGTTGAGTGGTGCCCTACGAAACGCCGTGGACATAATGAGGCATTCAACAACGTAAACTCGATATATTATCATAGAGATACTCTTAATGAAACGGCATTTGTTCTTGGTAAAAATGAGTATGGAAGGATAATATACAACAACAGATACGTTGATCCTGATAGCCAGTGGTGGTATTACGGTTGGCATATTTATAATATTATCAATTGTGATATGTCTGAATGTAATGAAAAAATGTTTTATAAGAAAAATCCGGATTATGAATACAGACAACTTCTTGATCTCAGATAAAGAATCGCGCGATTTGAGATCATGTTTCCTATGTCACATAAAGGAAGTCTGCAATAATCAAACAACGAACATATCCTGATTCTTAGTCTGTGTTTATACCAATATAAATAGGAGTGTTAGATATGAAGAATAATGATTATTTGAACAACATAATAGATTACATTGAAAACAATGATGACCTTCTTAATTATCTTTCATCAGAGT
>Ga0256404_1002121_pt1 | contig 44939 bp, 36 predicted proteins | sample RumenRJG_01DNA_FD_185990 | JGI IMG/M metagenome (GOLD analysis project Ga0256404, IMG submission 185990) | Bovine rumen microbial communities from Lethbridge, Alberta, Canada - RJG_01 | ecosystem: Host-associated > Mammals > Digestive system > Stomach > Rumen | place: Canada: Alberta | collected... | reverse complement strand
GCCGGGGGGTATGCGAAGATCGGAACCGTTGCAACCGTGGATCTTCCGAAGGTGGCGCAGAGACGTATAGATGACAAGATAAGGTTTCAAAAGATATCGGTTGAGGAGGCCCAGCATCTTCTGAAGGTGCAGGAGCATGAGTATCAGGAGTTCAGAAACCGCATCCATAAGCCTTGCAAGGAGGTTCTGGAGGTGAGGCTCACTGCCAAGAGGCTGGAGAGGCTGTTTGAAGACTGAGATTCCCGGATTATCTGTCCTGTCAGGGGATGAGATATATTGCACCTGTGGGCAGTGATATGATTGGGAAAATATTAAGCCGGAATCAGTAGATAGTGGAACGAATGGAAGGGGATACCTATGATTGATTTAGAGAAGATAGAAGGACTGGTAAAGATACTGGAGGGCTCAACTCTCGATACCATTTCCATAAAGGACGGGGATTTCAAGATCTCCATGAGTAAGACAGGCATCAGGGACTGCGGCGCTGCACAGGCGGTGATGTATCAGGGCGCAGCGGGAACGCCGGTTATGGTTTCCGGTAATGCAACAGGCAGTCAGGCGTTTTCGGCAGGAGGGCAGACTGCAGCTCTCGGAGCAGTGGATGATGAGACGGAGGTAAACATTACCTCTCCTATAGTAGGAACCTTTTACTCCGCGGCAGGCCCGGAGATCCCGGCTTATGTTAAGGTTGGAGACAAGGTTAAAGCGGGAGAGACTGTCTGCATAGTTGAAGCCATGAAGATGATGAATGAGATCACCGCAGACTATGACTGCGAGATCGAGGCAGTGCTGGTTTCCAATGAGCAGAAGGTTGAGTACGGACAGCCGCTTTTCAGAGTTAAGAAGATCTGATCCGGCGGGAGTCCTAAGGACAGTCGATACTTTCATCACTGTTTGTGCCGCCCAAAAAGGTGGCGGAATGGAGATTTAGATGTTTAAAAGAGTTTTGATCGCGAACCGCGGCGAGATCGCCGTGCGGGTCATCAGAGCGCTCCGGGACATGGGCATTGCTTCTGTTGCGGTGTACTCAAAGGAAGATAAAAATGCGCTTCATGTGCGTCTTGCGGATATGAGGGTGTGCATCGGTGAGGGACCTGCAAGGGATTCCTATTTGAACATTGACGCCATCATTTCTGCCGCGATAAACATGGAGTGCGAGGCGATACATCCGGGTTACGGTTTTCTGTCCGAGAACAGTGAGTTTGCGAGGAAGTGCGCGGAAAACAACATTGTTTTTATCGGACCGGATGCGGATATCATCGACAAAATGGGAAACAAATCCGCTGCCAGAAAAATGATGATGGCGGCAGGGGTGCCCGTGGTGCCGGGAACAAAGGAACCGGTTTTTGATGCGGCACTTGCCATGAAGGAAGCGGAGAAGATTGGCTTTCCGGTGATGATAAAGGCAAGCTCCGGCGGCGGAGGAAGAGGCATGCGTGAATGCTTCGCGCCCGAGGATTTTGAGGATGCCTTCAATACTGCCCAGCGTGAGTCCGCCAATGCCTTCGGCGATGATACCATGTATATCGAGAAGCTGGTGGTTCATCCACGCCACGTAGAGGTCCAGCTCATAGGGGATAAGTTCGGTAATGTTGTGACCCTGGGGGAACGCGACTGTTCGGTGCAGCGTAATCACCAGAAGCTTATAGAGGAGTCGCCGTCGCCTGCAATCAGCGATGAGACCAGGGAACGGATGTACCGGGATGCGGCTCTGGCTGCAAAGACTGTTGACTACAACAGTGCCGGTACCATTGAGTTCATTGTGGATCAGAGCGGGGAGTACTATTTCATGGAGATGAATACCCGTATCCAGGTTGAGCACGGGGTTACGGAAATGGAAACCGGAACGGATCTTCTGGTGGAGCAGATAAGAGTAGCAGCCGGGGAGAAGCTTAGCTTCAGTCAGGAGGACATCGTGCTCAAGGGTCATACCATAGAGTGCCGTGTCAATGCCGAGATCCCCGAGAAGCATTTTATGCCGAGCCCCGGAAAGATCACGAATCTGCTGCTTCCCGGAGGAAACGGCGTCAGAGTGGATAGCGCTGTCTATACAGGCTATACCATACCTTCGGAATATGACTCCATGATCGCAAAGATCATAGTTCATGCTCCCGACAGAGCTTCTGCTATAATGAAGATGAAGGCGGCTCTTGATGAAACCCTCATCATGGGGGTTGATACGAACCTTGATTTTCAGTACAAGATCATGAACAATCCCACCTTCTGTGAAGGAAAGGCAGACACGGGGTTCATCGAGCTGTTTGTAAAGGGAGGCAGATGACTCCCGCCCCGAAATGGACCTAGGGGACGGGATTAGTGGTCCAAAATCCGAAAACCCGATTCCGGGTGGACCCGGGGGACGGGGTTAGTGGTCCATGTGCCGGATGAAACAATAGTGGAGGAGAGAAAAAGATGCGGGTAGATTTAAACAGTGATTTGGGTGAGAGCTTCGGGCGCTATACATTGGGGATGGACAGCGAGATAATCCCGCTTATAACAAGTGCCAATGTTGCCTGCGGATTTCATGCTTCGGATCCTACGGTTATGCATAAAACTATAGAGGCGGCAAAGGCTGCCGGTATCAGGGTGGGAGCACATCCGGGATACCCTGACCTCATGGGCTTCGGACGCCGCAACATGGTGGTTTCCGATGATGAAGCTTATGATTACACTCTTTACCAGATAGGTGCTCTGGATGCTTTTCTGAAGGCACAGGGGATGAAGCTTCAGCATGTAAAGCCCCATGGTGCATTTTACAATATGGCGGCAAAGGATCCTGCAATGTCAGAGGATATCTGTAAGGCCATAAAGGACTATGATCCGGAGCTTATAGTTATGGCGCTTCCTTCAGGAGAGCTCTATAAGGCTGCAAAGGCCATGGGACTCCGGGCCGCGGCAGAGGTATTTGCCGACAGGGCTTATGAAGAGGACGGAACTCTCGTTAACCGTAAAAAGCCCGGGGCAATGATAACGGACGAGAACGAGGCATTAAACCGCGTGATCCGCATGGTGAAGGAGCAGAAGGTAACCGCCATAACCGGAAAGGACATAGATATTACGGTGGATTCCATCTGTGTGCATGGAGACGGGGTGAAGGCTCTGGAATCTGTCCGGAAGCTCCGTGAAGGACTTACAAAGGATGGCATAGAGATAAAGCCTCTGGCAGAGTTCCTTTGATAATGATCCGGTTACCCAAAGAGGATTTCAAACTCCGGAATAAGCTGAAAGCATATAAAAATCCACGTTAGCCGGGAAGGCTTTGAAACCGGTGTAAATCAGCAAAATAATAGGAAATAAAACTCAGAACACCTGTCGGAAACAGTCTTCCGGCGGGTGTTAATTGTTTTTTTATAAGTACGAAAGAAGTTTTGCTGTTAAAAAGGATAAAGTTTTTTGATTTTCTGCCGATACAATATTTAGCGAAGAAAAATTGCGGATACCCAAAGGGATGTGGGCGTTAAGTAATCTTTGCAAAGGCTCTCAGGATGAGAGCGGATATAATTAAGGATGATTATGTTGTCTGCAAAGGATTGCAGCAGATTATAGGAGAAATCAAGGATGATTGATATATATTTACATGTGCACCCTATAACTTTCGAGGATTGTGGAGTTTTGGGTGGAAGAACTGCATTTGCGGAAGGCATCGAGATTCACAGCAAGAACGGCAAGCCATCCGCTGATTTTATTGAGGACGTTCTCAGGGTTCTTGTCAGGAAGTCAAGACATGGGAAGATGGTTTATCCTTTCAAAAGAATCGCAGTCTGCTTCATAGATTTTAACGGAGCGGTCAGCATCGCCTATACAGGTGATAATGATATAGAGAACAATACCTATTCTTATATTTCCAATGACGGAAATACCGGAAAGGTTTTCTACTATTATGATATCGGTCAGATTTTCCGGCAGAGAAGCATACAGCTCTACGCAATCTTCCAGCAGCAGGAGGATGATACTTACAGAGTTATAGGAAATAAGATTCATAATGAAAGATTTTATGTAGATGCTCCGGACAGGGAAGAGGCATTTGTTTCCCGCGAATCAAAGGGATTCAGCGAGGGATTTTCAGGTGTTAAGGATTCGTTCTTTTCCGGCACTTATCACAAGTCTTCATCCGGAGATTTCAATCCCGGATTCGGACAGGCTTCACGGGATAATGTTTCCGCCGAGACAAGGATGGGTACTCCGGTGATAGAGCCTGAGGGCGAAACATTGGACGACAGTGAAGTAGAGGTAAGGGGAAATGACCGGAGAGAGGTGTGCAGTTACATTTATGATGTGCTGAGATGCCTTGATGTCCGCGGCTACTGCAGGACAAGAGTTGTGGAGGCTTCGGATTTCCATAATTATGTAAAATATGAAATGGGTCAGGATTTCTATATCGAGGCCTATGATAATCTGAGTACCGATTCCCGTGAGTACTGGGTTGGAAGAGAATATACAAGGGACAAGATGCTCCTGGATTGTTTTTCTCTCGATGATCCCGAAAAGGACGAAGTTATAAATGGAGAATGGAAGATCATGATTGACGACAGGCTGGCGGAGATTCTGTGCAGGCTGACGGATAAGAATGAGTATCTTCTTATAGATAATGATTACAGGCTCAAGATGTATGGGCTTAATTTAGTGAAGTGAGGACGAGCCGGAGGGCATCTGTTTATAAACAGATGCCCCCCGGCTCTTACGTATTCGTTCCCGGTTGAATTAATATTATTATTACTATTTGAGCGAGAATTAATTTGACTTCTTTTGGTAAAGAATTTAATATTATGAGATAATCATTAAAATTATTTATCTAAATTATTTTAGGGTTCAACCAAAAGGAGTGGGTATGGCGTTGTTATCTATAAATGGAAGAGAGTTGAAGATTCCTCTTATTCAGGGGGGAATGGGTGTTGGTGTTTCGCTGGAGAGGCTGGCGGGAGCTGTTGCAAGGTGCGGAGGCATCGGATGTATCAGTACTGCGGATTGCGGGTACAGGGAAGAGGATTTCCTGAAGAAGCCGGAGGAGGCAAATCTTAGGGCCCTTAAGAAGGAGATTCAGAAGGCAAAGGAGATTTCCCAGGGGGTTGGTCTGGTTGCCATCAATGCCATGGTTGCAACTCAGCAGTATGCAGAGGCTGTAAAGACAGCGGTTGAGAGCGGCATCGACGCGATTATTTCCGGAGCTGGACTTCCTCTTGATCTTCCGGAGTTTGTTCCTGAGGGAAAGGCACTTATCGCGCCTATCGTTTCAAGTGACAGAGCATTTAAGGTTATCGCAAAGTCATGGGAGAGAAATTATCACAGGTTCCCTGATTTTATAGTACTTGAAGGACCAAAGGCAGGCGGTCATCTCGGCTTTAAGGAAAAGGAGCTTCTGGAGGGAACCTGCCAGTCGGTTACGGAGATCCTCAAGAATCTTGTAGAGGCAGTGAAGCCTTACGAGGAAGCTATAGGAAGAAGAATTCCCATTTTTGCTGCGGGAGGCATATGGGATAAGGCTGATATAGAGGAAGTACAGGATCTTGGAGCGGCCGGTGTTCAGATGGCCACAAGGTTTATCGCCACTGAAGAATGCGATGCTTCCCAGGCCTATAAGGATACTTTGATTAATGCTGACCCCGGGGAGGTTCACATTATCCACAGTCCTGTGGGGATGCCGGGAAGAGCAGTTGCGACTCCGCTTATAAAGCGTCTTGAGTCCATCGGAAGAATTCCGCCCACTCATTGTTCAAGATGCATCAAGACCTGTAATCCGGGTCAGGTGCCTTACTGCATCACAAAGGCACTCATTGAAGCTGTTAAGGGTAACTATGAGGAAGGTCTTTTCTTCACAGGTTCCAATGTCGGAAAGCTGACAGGTATGACTACTGTTCCGGAGCTTGTAAAGGAGTTAGGTTTCTAAACTTTTTATGAACAAACGCCTGATTGATTGACACCGGTTTGCGCCGGTGTTATTCTTTTCTAAATCATTAGCACTCAATTTGGCTGATTGCTAACAAAGGAAGGGTGTAATTTATGAAAGTATTGCCACTTTATAATGTTCTGGTTTTACCGAATTCAAATATTTATTTTCAGACTCAGGCTTTTCGTGCCATTGCCGGCAACAATGTTTATCAGGGGGATGATGTCACACTCCTTATCATGAAGGAACAGCAGACCCGGGAAGAGATAACTGAGGACAGCTTTTATCCCATCGGCGTTGAGGGCAAGATCGAGGAGATCAGCGGAGAGGGATATGTAATCATTAAAACCAGAAGACGTATCAATGTTGATGAAATTGCCATCAATGAGCAGCATGAGATCTTCGTCGAGACTTCGGTACGTGAGGATATAAAGGATCTGAACATTAACGAAGCAAGACAGAAGCTTTACGAGATAAAGGCGGATCTGAAGGAGCTTTTGTCAAGATTCCGCTGGGGCTCCATCATGGAGAATTATATCGATCAGTATACTTCCATAGAAGAGGCGGCTTCGGTCCTCAGCTCCTGGATTTCCATCACAAATGAGGAACGCTATGCGGTTCTTGCCATGGATTCCGAAAAGGAAAGATTTGAGGCTCTGGAGAAGATCATCTATGAGTATGCGGAGGTGACAAAGGTTACCACGGATGCCCACACTGCCCAGCAGCAGGATTATCAGAAGCTTTACAAGGAGAATGCCCTTAAGAAGCAGATCGATTATCTCCAGAAGGAGCTGGATGAAATGCATCCGGAGCAGGTGTCTGAGGTTCGAAAGTTTGAGCTGAAGATTCAGGAATCCGAGATGAATGAGGAAGCGAGACGTGAGGCAACGAAGGTTCTCAACAGATTGAAAAACGACGGGGAGCATTCCTCTGAGTCGGGAATGCTTTACGATTATCTTGATTTCGTTACGGGTCTCTCCTGGAAAAAGGAGCAGCCTGAGCTCATCGACCTTGATGAAGCCGAGAAGGTTCTCAGCGAAGAGCACTTCGGCATGAAGAAGGTAAAGGAAAGAATCATTCAGCAGATCGCGGTAATGAACCTTAAGAGAAAGCAGTCAGGTTCCATCATTGTATTTGTGGGTGCGCCGGGTACAGGTAAAACATCCATCGGTAAGTCCATAGCCAAGGCTCTTCACAGAAAGTATGTGAGGGTATCTCTCGGCGGCGTTAAGGATGAGGCTGACATCAGAGGTCACAGACGTACCTATATCGGCGCCATGCCGGGACGTATCATGGACGGTATCAGCAAGGCGGGAGTTTCAAATCCCGTTATGGTACTTGACGAGATCGATAAGCTTTCAAGCTCCTATAACGGCGACCCTGCAAGTGCACTTCTGGAGGTTCTGGATCCGGAGCAGAATCATACTTTCACTGATCACTACATGAATGTGCCTTACGATCTCAGTGATGTGCTTTTCATTTGTACAGCCAACACTCTGGATACCATTCCGGCGCCGCTTCTCAATCGTATGGAGGTTATCCAGTTCCAGGGCTACACGCCTCTTGAGAAGTTCCAGATCGCAGAGAAGCATCTGCTTCCGAAGGCGCTTAGCTCAGTGGGACTAAAGAAGGGAGATGTCAAGGTTACCGATGAAGCCATGGAGACCATCATTTCCGATTATACCCGTGAGGGCGGTGTCAGAGGCCTGAAGAAGAGGCTGGATACCCTGTGCCGTATAGCTGCAGTGAAGTTCGTGAGAGAGAACGGAGTTCCGGAGGCTAATGCTTCCGACGGGGAGACAGTGGTTAAAACTGAAGGAGCAGAGGGCGAGCCTAAAATAACTGTTACAAAGGACGAGCTGAGGGAATATCTGGACATGCACGCCCTGACTCATAACAAGGTGAAGGACGAGGCGAAGCCGGGAGTTGTCACAGGTCTTGCCTGGACCCAGGTTGGCGGCGAGATTCTCTACATCGAGACGCTGTTCACAAAGGGTGAAGGAAAGCTCAATGTTACGGGACAGCTTGGAGATGTGATGAAGGAGTCGGTTCAGATAGCATTGTCGGTGGTTAAGGCGAGATTCCCTGAGCTTGCTTCGAAGTTCAAGGAGAACGATCTGCACATTCACGTGCCGGATGGCTCAACTCCTAAGGACGGACCTTCTGCGGGTATCACCATGACGACAGCATTAGCTTCTCTTGTTACAGGACATCCGGTTTCCCCACATATCGGTATGACCGGCGAGATTTCTCTTGAAGGTACAGTCAATGCCATCGGCGGACTTCCTGAGAAGCTCATGGCGGCAGAACGCGCCGGGGTCACCAAGGTGTTTATCCCTAAGGATAATGTGGAAGATCTGAGAGACGTGGCTCCCGAGGTTAAGGACAAGCTGGAGATTGTGCCGGTGGAGTATGTTGAGGATGTGCTCAAGGCTGTGGGAATCATGACGGAATAATGTTTTTACAAGATACAGGTGGCGATTGCCGCCTGTATTTTTTCTTGAAAAAGCACAAGATGTTAATGTAAACTATATTTGCAGGAGGTGCTGTGATGAGTATATTAGAAACAACTATTTCCCTGATGAAGGAACTGCCGGAGATTGAGCAGAAGAAAGTGTTGCTATATGTACAGAATGTTTTGTCTTCACAAAAAAACGAAGATTATTATAAACCGGTTTCGAAATCAGAAATTCTAAATGATCTGGCTATATCGGATCGGGAGTATCTGGAGGGAAAGGCCCAGGATTTTGAAGAAGCCATAATGGATTTGAGAAGAGAACATGGATTTATTTAATGTTATTATTACGCCACGTGCAAAATCAATGCTTGATCAGCTTGTCTGTTATTTGGAAGTTAAAAAACAAAGTCCTCAATCTGCTGATAATGTTTTTATTGATGCATTGGAAACGGGTGATCAGTTAAAGACACTGGCTGATAGCTTTGGATATTGTGATGATTTAGATTTGCAGAGAATGGGATTTAGAAAATTGAAGTTTATTCATCATGATTATATCTTGATTTATCGAGTTGATGGGACCAATGCAGTAGTAGAAGCATTTTATCATCAGAGTCAAGATTATGAGCATGTTTTTTCTAAAGAAATTGGAATAGTTTGAAAAAGGAGTGGATTATTTGATGGGTATTAGAAGTATTAACAATAGATTCCGAATTGCTGCGAAGGTGTCAGCATTGGCACTGGCGGCAGTGATGGTGATGGGATGTTCTGTTACGTCTCTGGCGGCGACGAAGGTTTCATGCATAGGAGATTCTCTCACCAGGGGTTATCTTCTTCAGAATCCGGAGGAGTCTTATCCTTCACAGCTTCAGAAGCTTCTGGGGACGGATTATGAGGTGAAGAATTTCGGATATACTGCGTCTTATGTCATTGATGACGGGGCGCTTGAGTATATCGATACGCCGATATATCCTGAGAGTGTGACTTATGATGGAGACATTCTCATATTTATGTTTGGTGCCAATGACATCCGTGCTTACGACTGGACACCTAAGTATTTTGAAAACCAGTATGCAAAGGTTGTTAATACTTATACCAGAAGCAACAAGCAGCACAAGATTTTCTTTGTTATCCCTCCTGAGTCAAGGGATGAATATTTCAGCCTTCAGAGAAACGCTGTAGAACCGACACTCAAGGTTGCCGCAAGGTTTGGTGCAACTGTCATTGACAGTTATAATCTTGCCATCGGTCATCCGGAGTACTATATGGAAGATAAGGTTCATATGACGGGAGCTTTCTATGAAAAGCTGGCGCAGCTTGTGGCGTCTTCTGTTAAGGGTGAGATTACAGGAAAGATAATTCATGGTGCCGAGTATATCTATGCACCGGAAGAGAATGTGCCATCCGAGGTTACACAGGAGAACAACGTACTTTATGCTGCGGCACAGGAGGCTAAAGCGCAAAGGGATGAGGCAAACAAGCCATACCTTGAGAAGCTCCTGGCAGAGCATCCTGACTATGAAACAACAGGACTTTATAATTAATGTGAAATGAGAACGGGAGCGGAGAAATCCGCTCCCGTTTTTTTGGTTTGCAGTTGAGCATAAGATTATCTTTAAAGTATTTGATATACCCTAAATTTTAGGGTATATTATTGATATAAAAAAGGTATGGAATGGAGGTTGGTATGATCGAGCTTCTTTCAAAAAATCTTTATATACAGGAACGTCAATCCTCTAAGGGTAATCAGTTGAAATGGAAACAAGATGGTATATGGTACAAGGCTGATTATACAGGTTATGAGGGAATTTCTGAATATGTGGTATCCAGGCTGATGACACTCAGTAATCTCCATACCGAGGAGTTTGTTTTGTATGAAACTGAGCAAATACACTACAAAAACAAAGATTATCTTGGGTGTAAAAGCCCGGATTTTCTGGGAGAATCCGGACAGCTGATAACCCTTGAACGATTATATAGGAAACAATATGGATCAAGTTTTTACGAAGAGGTATATCATCTTTCTTCAGTTGAAGACAGGGCGAAATTCCTGGTGGATACAGTGGAGAAGCTCACCGGAATTACAGGTTTTGGTGAGTATCTTTGTAAGCTTTTAACAATTGATGGTTTTTTCCTAAATGAAGATCGGCATCTTCATAACATAGCAGTCGTTCTGGACAAAAACAGACGGTATCGGCTATGTCCATTTTTTGATCAAGGGGCTGCTTTACTGTCAGATACAAGCCTTGATTATCCCATGGACGGAGACATTTATGAGATGATGGATTCTGTTCATTCCAAAACTATTTCTCAAAGTTTTGAGGAGCAAATGGAGGCTGTATCAAATCTTTGGGGAGACAAATTAAAGTTTTCATTCAGTAAAAGTGATGTCAGAAATGTTTTGGAAGAGGAAGCTTTTTATCCGGACGTGGTAAAAAAGCGTATCGAAACTATTATTTATGAACAGATGAGAAAATATGTGTATCTGTTTGAGAAGTCCTAAAATTCAGGGGCTTTGGATGGATAACATTGGAGCCAATTAGATATACATCTGTATGTCAGATATAAATGACAAAAATATGCGTTTATAGATCCAATCAGATGTACATCTATGTGTCAGATATTAATGCTCAAAAATAGCGTTAATAGATGAGGAGGGTGATTGACTGTGGCTGCGAATCAATATGCATTTGCAACGGAAATGACCGGAGATGAGATAAAGACAGTAAGAAAAATGGTGAATATGACTCAGCAGGAATTTGCGGATTTCTGCAACGTATCCCGAAAAACGGTCGAACACTGGGAGAGCGGGAAGGTAAATGTGACCGGCCCTATAGTAGTACTGCTCAGGCTGGTAACAGAGGACACAGGTATTCCGAAGCAATATGAAGTACCACCTCAGACAACACCGTTACGTATTCTATATATGTACAAAAAGGATCTTTGTACTGTAATAGATGTGGATGACCGTGAAGAAACCGTAAAGATCAAAAATTATACGGATAATAATCAGTTCAGAGCTTTTGGAGTTATCACGGAACCGACCTATAAGGACTATCAGGACTTTTTGGAAGAAAGATGTTTTCCAAGAACCCGGGACAAGATGAAAATTCAGTTGGAGGCATTGGATCTTCCGTTTTATGATCCAATGCTGATAGTTGAAAAGACACAAGGCAGGATGGCAGAAGATTTTTTTTGGCTGGATATAAGAAGAAAAGATGAGCAAGATTAAATACAAGATACCTTTTCCGTTGGTATATGAAGGGAAATCCAAATGGCATTAAACTATGAGATAAAAACAGAAAAGGGATTGAATTTTGCGTCGGTTACAGGTTATGAAGGATCTGTTAAGGCGCTTTTTGTGCCGGAATCTCTTGATGAAAAATATCCTGTTGAGGAAATCAACAACAGAGCTTTTGCATCAAGGGATGATATTGAGTCCGTGACTCTCACAGATAAGGTGAAAAAACTAAGACCCTATGCCTTCCACAACTGCCACCATCTTCACTACATGAAGCTTACGGACAGCGTGGTGGATTATTATGATGGCGCCTTTCGTCAGTGCCAGGAGCTGCAGGAAATAGACATTACCTTTAATCAGCCGGGGAGCTTCAGGCTTTTGAAGGAAATAATAGGCGACAGTGATGCCATGATTCCGGTGCTGATCCACTTCCCTGTGGATGAGGAGCATCTCCGGGCAGATGAGGTTTTGGATAAGCTGCCGGAGAGAACGCTTAGGCGGGAGGAGATTGAGAATCCGGACGGGAGCATTAGCCGGAGGACTATGGTGACGGCGGCGCTTACGTTTCCGTCCTATGCGGATAATTACGAGGAGGACACCTTCAGCCGGGCTTTTCATGAGCATATAGAGGGCTCCGGCTACAACACAAGGCAGCTGGTAACGAGAACGGAAATTGATTTTTCGGGCTATGACAGGCAATTTCAGAGGTTTACCTATGACGAGCCTGCCAGTGCGGTTAATGCTGCCTTCGGAAGACTTATGTATCCATGGAGACTTTCCGATGATTATAGAGAGCAGTATCGTGAGTATCTGAGGAGTCACAGCCCTGAGATTTTGCCGAGGCTGATTCAGGGGCAGAAGGCGCCCCGCTTCGGACATGAAGGGGAGCTTATCTGGATACCTCAGGATAGCAGGAGAACAGATGAAAGGATCAGGTTCCTGGTGGAAGAGGAACTGATTTCTGAGGAGGCAATCGCTCCGGCTCTGGAGGCAGCTTCCCGGGAGGGCGCGGTGCTCATTTCGGCTCAGCTCATGGACTATCAGAACCGGCATTTCAGGAGCGGTGCAGCAGGGGGGCCGGCGACGGGACCGGAGACGTTTGAATTATAAGAATATCAGAATCTGAAGATGATATAGAATAGTGTTGGAGGATAAAAGCCGGACGCCGGTACGGCTGCGATATGTAATTGATTTTGCCGGATATAGGCCGGGCGCTGGTGTAATTGTGATATGGTATTCGAGCTTTCGTGTGTTTAAACTCATAGATTAACAAGCGAATAGATTTCATGGTGGATTTATGGCAGATCAGAAATTAATGAAGTCCCATCGGGACCTTATGGATTTTGGAAACAGAATACTTGCGGAATCAAGGACCGAGCTGTATCTCTCCATGAGATTTATGGGGAGGGCGTTGGACAGCCTGGGGTATACATTGGACCTTAATACCCAGAGGATGGGGACGGATGCAAGGACTATACATTATAATCCGAGCTTCGTGTTCCATCTTTTTATAGAGAGCCCACAGAAGCTTTGCAGGCTGTACCTTCACATCGTGCTTCACTGCATCTTCAGGCATATGTTCACATCGGACCAGTATGAGGATAAGGAGCTTTGGGACCTGGCGTCGGATATACAGGTGGAGTCAGTGCTGGATTCCATGGATTATGACATCATTAACCGTCCGGCGTATCCGTTCCGGGAGGAGTGGTACGAGAAGCTTAAGGCAGAGTGCAAGGTGCTGACAGCGGAGAGGATTTATCATTATTTTAAGAGCATCAATCTCGATATAGATACAAAGCTGAAGCTTCAGCAGGAGTTTTACAGGTGCGACCATCAGTTCTGGAAGAGGCTGGAGGATGACAGCAAGGACCCTGAGGCCGGGCAGCCTCCTGAGATTCCCGAAGATATGAAGCCGCCCACAGGTGCCGCCGGTGATAATGCTGACGACGGGGACGCAGATGACTCACATCAGTCAGATGACGGCTCCGGTTCGGAAAAACCGGATGGTAATGACAATTCCGGAGAGGATCAGGCTGACGCAGGCAGTGGGATGAAGCAGGATGACAAAAACGGTCAGCCACAGTCGGGTGATTCGGGGACCGATGGAAATGGTGGCTCCGGGGATGGGTCTCCTCTCGGAGAGGATATTGAAGAGCGAAGCCCGGAGAATTCCGGTGGCGGTGCGCCGCTTCAGCAGATTCCGATGGAGGAGCTTGACGAGAACTGGAAGGATACGGCTGAGAGACTAAAGACAGAGCTTGAAACCTTTGGGGCCGAAGCAGGGGATGAGACGGGAAGTCTCGCCTGGGTGCTTTCTGCGCAGTACCGAAAGGAGACGGATTTCAGGGAGTTCCTCAGAAAGCTCACGGTTGTTAGGGAGGAAACCAGAGTCGATCCGGAGAGCTTTGATTACGGATATTACAATTACGGCATGGAGGTCTACGGAAACATGCCGCTTATAGAGGAAAACGAATTTTGCGAGGACAGAAGGATTTCAGATCTGGTCATCGTTATCGATACTTCGGCCTCCACTAAGCAGGAACAGGTCCAGAAATTTCTTAATGAAACTGCGGCGCTCCTCAGGAACAGGACCAGTTTTTTCAAGCAGATAAGAGTCCACATCGTAGAGTGCGACGATCAGGTTCAGAAGGATGTGACTCTACAGAAGCCTGAGGAGATTGAGGAGTATGCGGAGGGATTTCAGATCCGGGGTGGATATGGCACGGATTTCCGGCCGGCTTTTAATTACGTAGAGGAGCTTCGGAAAAAGAGAGAGCTTCCGGATATGAAAGGAATGCTCTACTTTACCGATGGTTACGGGGAGTTTCCGGAAAAGGCACCGGACTATGATACGGCATTTGTATTTGACCCGTTGGCGGATATAAATGATAAAGATGTGCCGGACTGGGCGATGAAGCTTTATTTGAAGGAATAAAGCCATTTGTTTTTGGTATTAGTCTTCAAATGAGTTGGAATTAGTATATGACACGCAGAAAAAGGATATAAGGTAGTTTGCGTGTCTAAACTGATTGTTTTAGAAAATGACGACACGCAGAAGAGCGAATGAAGACCAGGTGCGTGTAAAAAAATCTGACAGAGGTTGTTATGAACATCAAAGAAGCGAAACAGGAAGTTGTAAATACAGTAAAGGCTTATCTTATGAAGGATGAGACCGGAGCCTACAGGATTCCGGTGGAAAAGCAGAGACCGGTGCTCCTCATGGGACCTCCCGGAATAGGAAAAACTGCCATTATGGAGCAGATTGCGGAGGAGCTTAACATTAACCTGGTGTCCTATACCATCACACACCATACCAGACAGTCTGCCATCGGACTTCCTTATATAAGTAAAAAGAATTACGGCGGGGAGGAGTATTCGGTTACGGAGTACACCATGTCCGAGATCATTGCGTCGATCTATGATCAGATTGAGCGTTCCGGGGTGAAGGAGGGAATACTGTTCCTGGATGAGATAAACTGCGTGTCGGAGACATTGGCACCCACCATGCTGCAGTTCTTGCAGTACAAGACCTTTGGTTCCCATCGTGTGCCGGAGGGCTTTGTCATCGTGACTGCGGGAAATCCGCCGGAGTACAACAAGTCGGTCAGGGATTTTGATATCGTAACTCTGGACCGCGTAAAGAGGATCGACATCCTGGAGGACTTCAAGGTTTGGAAGGAATATGCCTACAGGATGGATGTTTGCGGCGCGATCCTTGCATATCTTGAGATAAAGAAGGACAAGTTCTATTCGGTGAAGGCCGGGATAGAAGGGAAGCATTTCGTCACAGCCAGAGGCTGGGAGGATCTCAGCCGTATCATCAAGGTTTATGAGGATATGGAACTCAAGGTCACGAGAGATCTGGTGGCAGAGTACATTGGCGACCCGGAGATCGCGAGGGATTTTGCAACCTACTATGAGCTTTACAATAAGTACCGCGTTACCTATCAGGTACCGTCGATCCTCGCGGGGGAATTCCCGAAGGATGTGCGTGCAATCGTGACGGCGCCTTTTGATGAGAAGCTTTCACTTCTTGGTCTCATGATAGAGACCCTGAACCGGGAGTTCCGGAAGTATGCGGAGAATCTCGATATTCAGAGAGAAGTGTTCGCGGAGGTGAAGAAGCTGAAGGAGGCTGCAGCAGGCAGTAAGGCGACAGGTTCGTCTGAAAATGGTATTGCAGCAGCCGGTGCATCATCAGGAAATGCGGGACTTCTTGACATCCTAAGAACCGATCATGATTTCCTGAAGCTTCAGATGGAAAGAAATATCAAGGCACATATGCTCAGCCGCTATCAGGAAAGGATTCAGAAAAAGATACTTCTGGCTCTTGAAGAGCTGGAGGAGAAGCTGACTCTTTCAGGAGGTGACGATGCAGAGCTTTTCGCAGTGGCAAAGCAGTGGTTTACTGAGAGGGAAGCAGCCAGAACCGGGGCTGTCAGGACCACAGGGGATCACCTGACTAATGCCTTTGAATTTATAAATAAGACCTTTGGGGAAGGACAGGAGCTTGTCATTTTCCTTAGTGATCTCAACGCAGGATTCTATTCCCTTAAGTTCATCTCCGAGTGTGGAAATGATGCATACTACAAGTACAATCAGTATCTGCTTTTAAAGGATCAGAGGGCGAAGCTCAGGGATGAGGTCATGAAGGTGATGGAAATCTGATGAGTATATCGTTAAAAAGAATATGAAGAGTTATAGTATTAAAAATACTATAAAATGAAAGAATCCGCGGGGCATTGTTCCCGCGGATTTTGGAGGTATTGTGATGGAACTGTCACTTATTGCTATATTTGACCTTATAGGAACCGTGGCATTTGCGATTTCCGGTGCAGTTGTGGGAATAGAAAAGAAGATGGATATTTTCGGTGTTAATGTTCTTGCAGTGACAACAGCCTGTGGAGGCGGACTGTTCCGTGATATCGTGATAGGAAATACTCCTCCCAATATGTTCAAGAATCCATTTTATGTCATAGTGTCCATTGTTACTGCCAATGTTATATTCCTGAATGCCTGCATGAATAAGTCTAAACCTGAAAAAGTTCGAAGAGCTTATAACATATCACTGGTGTGTTTTGATACTTTGGGGTTGGCGGCATTCGCTGTAGATGGTCTGAGAGTCGGTATGTATGCCGGATTCGGAGACAACAGTTTTCTTCTGGTATTTCTCGGACTTGTTACCGGAGTTGGAGGAGGTGTACTTAGAGATATAATGTGCGCCAATATGCCATATGTTTTCATAAAGCATATATATGCACTGGCGGCAATAGCAGGAGACATTATTCTGATTCTGGTATATCATGTAATAGGTGATATACGTATATCCATGGTGCTGGGATTTATCTCTATTGTAGTACTCAGATCTGCGGCTATCATTTTTAAGTGGAATCTTCCCCGGGTTAATCATTAGAATCTGTATCGAGGTATTATATTAATGCTGCGACATTGATCCTTCAGGGAAGTGGATTGGAAGAATTTTTAAGATCGAACAGACGGTAATGTGATGAATAGTAAACAGAAGCAGACAAAGGACAGGGAGAGATTCCTGCCTGCAGTTCTTGCGATAGAGGAACTTATCAGGACCGGCGATGATTGTCTCATCATTGCCATTGACGGGCGCACCGGAGCCGGAAAAACCACAATTGCCAAATACCTTCACGGAAAGTTTGGCGGGAATCTTTTTCACATGGATGATTTCTATCTCCAGAGTCATCAGAGGACAAAGGAGCGTTTGCTGGAGGTCGGGGGTAATGTTGACTACGAGCGTTTCAAGCGGGAGGTGCTTGATGTGATTGAGAGGCGCGATGTGGTGCACTACAGGCCTTTTAATTATCATACGATGGATTTTGACGCAAAGTACGCGAGGGATATGGTGCCGAAGAGGCTCAATATCGTTGAGGGTACGTATTGTATGAATCCATACTTTGGAGATCCATATGACTTGAAGATTTTCATGGATGTGGAGCATCAGCAGCAGATTGAGAATGTTATCGACCGGGAGGGCACTTCCGAGCTTGATGACTACATCGACAAGTGGATTCCGAAGACGGATATCTACATCGAGCGCATGGGCGTAGAGGCGAGGTGCGACCTTAGGATCATGTACTCGAAGGATTAGCCGGGGCATATGCCCCGGCTTAATATTTATTGATTTCTTGAGGATAGTTCGTTCATCAGTGAAATGAGGTGTGGTGGCGCGAGGGAGGCCTTTTCAAGAATATCACCACGGGTGAAGATTTCTTCGGGGGTGCCGTCAAGGAGGACTTCGCCGTGGGCCATGGCGATGACTCGGTCGAAGGTGTCTGCTACGAAGTCCATGTCGTGGAGGATGGCGATGACGAGTTTGCCTTTTGAGGTTTCGGACCGGATGATTTCTTTTATTTTTTCTTTGCCTCTGTGGTCCTGGGCGATGGTGGGTTCATCCAGGATCAGGACGTCCGGGTTCATGGCAAGGACTGAAGCGATGGCAACCAGTTTTCTGTCGGACAGCTCAAGGTCATAGGGGTTCTTTTGGCAAAAGTCATCAAGTCCTACGATTTTTAAAGCGTCGTGAGCATGAGCCTCGGCTTCTTCCTTTGTCATTCCTATGTTAAGCGGTCCAAACATTACCTCTTCAATTACGGTGTACTTGAAGATCTGGTCATCGGGATTCTGGAAAACATAGCCCACCTGCTTTGCAAGTTCTGCTACTGTTTTGCTGCCCAGGTTCTGTCCCCGGAAGGTGAGGGATCCGCTGTCGGGTTTCAGGAGTCCCTTCAGTATACGGACAAGGGTTGTCTTTCCTGCACCGTTCTGGCCGATGATGGCAGTGGACCTCATGTCAAAATCGAGATTCAGGCCTTTGAAAACTTCCGTTCCTGCTACATAAGAGAAGTGGAGGTCGGAAACGGTGAAGGTTTGCTGATTTTTTTCGGCCAGGGATTGTCCTTCTGAAACGGCTTTTTCTTTTTTAACATCCGGAGAAGTATCACATGATTCCGGATTGTTTATTGCCGGGGAATTTGAGGATGCAGGACTGTTTGGCTCCAAATTGTTTGTTGCCGGAGCCTTTGGTGACATGGTAATGTCCGGTGCTCCGTAGCTCATGTCCCTAAGTGACTTCAGAAGCTCCGCTGTGTCGAGTTGACCTTCTTTTATAAGTGCCAGTGTCTCTGCTTTTGTCACAGGATAAATTCCGTCAGCATTTCTCAGAGCGTTCTTCCTTGCAAATTCCGTAAAGGCGGGAGCGCACATTCCATAGTCCGAAAGATCCTTTCTTGAAAAAATCGTTCCCGGGGAATCAAAAGCAACAAGTGTTCCTTCATGAAGGAGAGCGATTCTGTCACAGTATTCCGCAAGCTTTTCCAGCTTCTGCTCGATCATGATGATGGTAATGCCGGATTTTGTCAGTTCGTCAACGGTTCGGAATACTTCTTCGGAACCTGCGGGATCCAGCTGGGAGGTGGGCTCGTCAAGGATCAGTACCTCGGGTTCCATGGCAAGGACAGATGCGATGGCAACGCGTTGAAGCTGACCGCCTGAGAGGTCAAAGGGATTTCTTTCCCGGAATTCCCATATTCCGAAGCGGCGGAGTACATTTTCGATGCGTGAACGTATCAGATTCGGCTCGATGCCGAGATTCTGAAGTCCGTAGCCCACTTCATCATAAACCGTATCCTTTGCGCCGCTTAACTGATTAAAAGGATTCTGGAATACCAGGCCTACTTTCCGGCAAAGCTGTGCGATTCCGGTTGTCTTTGCATTCATTCCGTCAATGTTTACGGAACCTCCGTAGGCACCTTTATAAAACTGAGGTATAAGTCCGAGAAGGGCCTGGGAGAGGGTACTCTTTCCGGCACCGTTCTCACCCGCAATTCCTATGAATTCTCCCTTTTCGATATTTAAACTGATATCCTTAAGAGCAAGCTCGGTTGCTCCCGGATAACGATATTTCAGATTTTTGATTTCTATATATGACATGACATGATCCTCCACACGATCACCGCTATAAGACTCAGTATGCTCACCCATTTTATGATCTTATCCGGTGTTCTGTATGGGTGGCTGTAAAGGTAGGTCTTTTTCACAGCTCCTCCAAAACCTCTTACTTCCAGGGCTATGGCACGTTCTCTTGTTGAAGTGAGGGCAGACATAACTACCGGAGAAATGAGGGGCAGAAATGCCTTTGTTCTCGTAAGAAGATTGCCCTCTGTCTCCATGCCGCGGCTTCTCTGGGCATCGGATATGGTTTCCATGGTGCCCATCATCTCCGGCACGATCTGGAACACGGAATTGATGACATATCCAAGCTTCGGGCTGAACCCTTTTTTCTCAAGCTCTTCCACAAGCTCCGAAGGCTTTGTGGTGAGGACAAGTATGGAAAAGCTAAGTAGCATATTGAGGATATTCAGTCCTATGCGGGAAGAGTACAGCAGTCCTTCCTTGTAAAACGTCAGGGGACCGAGGGTGAAAAGGACGGAAGCATTATCCTTATAGAAAAGTCCCTGAATGATGAAAATAGTCAGCAGGATACTGAAGGAAAATGCTATGAGCGGCAGTGCTTTCCGAAACACCCGGGCACTCATCAGCAGGATAATGCTTAATGCGGCGGCCATGATATATACCATAAGATGACCGGAAATGACAGGTATGAGTACTGCTGAAACAAGGTAAAACAGCTTGGTGAAAGGGTGAAGCTTTGTCATCCATGAGCGATTGTCTGTATATAAAGAAATTGATTTCATGTTTGCCTCTCAGGAAATACAGCGTCACGAGAAGGAAAAATCCTGGTTTCGTAAAAGTTTTTATGTTGAAAGAATCATTGATTCTTTTAGAGTAGTTCAATGTCACGTGTCTTCCGCTTAAAAAAATTGTGGACAGAAGCGGCATTATGCAATGAAAGGCGGTCATGAATCCCATGACCGCCTCAGTTTCCAAAGTCCTGTTTAATTTTAGCAAAAAAATATGATCAATCAAGGGACTCAAGCATTTCGTTTTCGTCAAAAAGTGCAGTGAGCTTTTTCGGAAGCCTGCTTATGATGAGGTATACGATGAGTCCGGTGATGAGTTTGTCAGGAATATCAACAACAATTTCGTCGAGGAGTGAACCGATAAATACCGGGATGCCCTGAGACTGAGTTGCTGCGAAAACCGCATCACCCCAGACATTACCGGTGGTGCCGCCCCAGAAAAGAATGTTAAGCGGAGTTGAAACTATAACTGCAGCAATACCGCCCACGCAGGCTGTCATCATTGCCTTTGTAAATGTTGTCATGAAGCCAAGTCTTGCCATGATGCCCACAGCGATTCCGATGCCCACTGAAGCGAGAGCATAGATAAGGGTGATGTTGTCGCCGGTTGTGAAACCATAGATCAGATTGTTTGCAGCTCCGCAGATGGCTCCGATGATAGGGCCTCCGAGGATGGCTCCGATGCAGGTTCCGATGGAATCAAGCCACAGTGGAAGCTTCAAGGCCTGGGCAAAAAGTCTTCCGATATAATTGATACCGATACATGCGGGGATCAGAACGATCACCGGTGTTGAAAATGAAGTTTTAAATAATTTTCCCATAGTATTACGCCCCTTTGAGTTTGATTTTGAGTGCTAATGTTTAGCCCTCAGGGCAGATGTTTCATCCTGACAGGACAATTCTGTCATATAAGGATGAAAATCTGAAAATTGACATCATTATACACCTTTTTTTTTGAAAAGAAGATATTTTGGGAAAAAATCAATTATCATAGAAATAAACAGTTTTATTTAGGAGACAAATTATGAAAAAGGAAGATCTTGTACTGGTTATAGATATGCAGAAGGTCTACATGAAGGGGAATCCCTGGGCCTGTGAGAACGTGGGGAAGGCAGCTGAAAACATTTCGAAGCTTCTGGACAGGATCATTGATCTGAAGGAAAAATCGGAAGCCAAGGATAAAACCGGGACCGGAGATGATTCTTCCCTGAATATCGGATCCGACAATCAGAGTTCACGGAGGAGTAACAGTCCTGAAGCTCCGGAGGTTATGCTGACTCGCTTTATCGCACCTCCGGAGGAGGACGCAATCGGTGTCTGGCATGACTATAACAATGTAAATAAGGAAATAAATGATGATCACGTGATGGAAGAGTTTATTCCGGAGATCGCAAGATATGTTGAGGACTTTCCTTATTATGATAAGAGTACCTACAGCTGTTTTTCCCATCCTTATATCAGGGCGGCGGCTGACAGAACTATGGTTCACGGGGGAGACATCGTCCTTATGGGGGTTGTGAGCGAGTGCTGTGTTCTTTCGACTTTCTTCCAGGGGGCGGATCTCGGGTACCGCTTTGTGTATCTCAGGGATGCCTGCGCGGGGCTTAATGATGAGACCGAGAAGGCGACGATGAAAATCCTGGAGGGGCTGGCACCGCTGCATGTCAGGATCATGACGACCAGTGAGTACTATAGTGGGACGAGCAGGAGGGCATCCATTTAAAGGCGAGTCGCTTCGATGGATGCCCTCCTGCTCTTACATACTATATGTAGCGGTTAAACTTTTAAAAATATGGAAAATATTACTTTTTCGTCGTAGCAAAATTTTGTGAAAAGAGTTATGCTTGTGGTGTTGTGCCATCCTATACTAGGGCGCGATTTCAGAGGGGTAGAGAAGGTTATGATTAAACAGATTTTTCGTTCGGCGGTTCTGGCACTTTCAATTAGTGCCTTAATGAGTGTTTCCGCTTTTGCTGATACTGATAATTACGTTATGGCGACCGTTCCGGCAGGGGTGGAGGCACCCAATTCTTCTGTGTATACACCGGGAGAGCTCAGTGCTATGCAGGCGGCTCAGGCACAGCAGGCAATCAATGCCGCAAATGGTGTTGATTCACCTATAGATATGGCAGCGGTTAATGCTTCGGCTTCGTCACCTTTTGAAGCTATGGTCAAGGGTCAGAAGCTTGCTTCGGTTAATGGAATGTCAGTTACATATCAGATGGCAACGGGAGAAACCGTTGTTCTGGATGGACTTACCATCGCTTCCTGGGTCACCGGAAATGACGGCTCAACCGTCTATGTCGATCCAAATCAGGTTGCGGCTTATGTTCAGGGACTGAAGGATATCTATGATACAAAGGGAGTTCAGACCTGGCTCAGTGCGGACGGAACTCAAAAGTCTCTTGCCACAAATTACGGTTATTACATCGACCTTGCAGGAGAGACGGCGGCTCTTACTGCCGATATCCAGGCTCTTCAGTCTGTGGTCAGACAGCCGGTTTACTCTTCCGTTGCAGCCCGTGGAGCCATGCCTCAGTGGGGCGATACCTTTGTGGAAGTCAGCATTGCCTCCCAGCATGCATACTTCTATCAGGGAGGTAACTGTGTATGGGAAAGCCCTATAGTTTCGGGTACACAGACAGATCCCGAGAGAGCTACACCAAAGGGTGTATTTTCGGTTAATTATAAGGAAACGAACAGAATTCTGAAGGGACCTATAAGCCCTCGTACAGGAAAGCCAACCTATGAGTCTCATGTAGACTACTGGATGCCTTTCAACGGCGGTATCGGACTTCATGATGCAAGCTGGCGTTCATCCTTCGGCGGAAACATTTACCTTTCAGACGGAAGCCACGGCTGTATCAATCTTCCGAAGGACAAGGCCCGGGCTCTGTACGGTCTCATCGGTAAGGGAACCGTGGTGGTTGTATGCGATTAAGAAAATCATTAAATGGGAAATGATTTTTGTGAAAACAGAATATGTGATATCAAAAGTGAAACATTTTATAAAATTTTTATGATTTAGTCACTACGTTCATAAGAATTTGCTCGAAAATGGTAAGTATTGTTTATTGGTTTTTCACCTTGAGTTCATATTTGATATTTAGAATAGCCTCCGTTGTGTGAAAACGGAGGTTATTTTTGAATTTAAAAAACAGATTATTTGGTAGTAGCGAAGCAAAGACTAAAGAGATGGACATGATTGAAAGCATCTCTGTATCCAACTTCATGGATACCAAAAAGCTCATGATCTCTACTATCGCAGTTATGACAATTTTGACAATGTTTACAGTGCCGGCTTTTGCGGATACTAAAACCAGAGACAATACAGCACTTGAGGAAACTGTAAACGCAGAGTACGAAAAGAAACTTAAGGAAGCAGAAGAGGCGGCTTCATCATCTATTCAGGAAGCGGCAGTTTCTTCGGAAAGCTCGGATTCAAGCAGCAACAGCACAGTTAAGACAAAAACATCAACCATAGCAGAAGGTGTTTCATCAACAGAAGGAAACACAGGTGAGACAGATGATGCTGCTCTAAGCATTCCCGATGCGGAATCTGTAGCAGCAGAGGTTCTGAACTATGCAGCGGGAGAGGACTTCCTGGGAGATAAGGTAGTACAGTTTGCCAGCCAGTTTATAGGTAATCCCTACAGATATGGTGGCAGCAGCCTTACTTCAGGAACAGATTGTTCGGGATTTGTAATGAGTGTTTACGGGAACTTCGGTATTTCCCTGCCTCACTCCTCATCAGCGATGAGATCTGTGGGTGTGGCGGTAGGAAGTCTCTATGAGGCTCAGCCCGGCGATATCATTTGTTATTCAGGACACGTTGGCATATATCTGGGAGAGGGCAGACTGTTATCGGCTCTCGGAAGCAGATATGGAATTACTATAAACAGCGCAACATACAAAAGAATATTGGCTATAAGACGACTGGTGTAATGAGACCGGTCAGAGCCGGAGGGCTGCCCTCCGGCTCTTTTCATACTTCGTTTTTTAAGTATTTCGCCAGCTTTTTCAGCGTTTTATCATTACGGCGGAAGTAGCTGTACCTTCCTTCGTATTTTACTTCAAGGAAACCGGCCTTAACAAGAAGGTCAAGGTCATGTGACGTGGTGGATTGGGCCTTGCCGGCCTTTTTCTGAATGTCAGCGACTGAGACCCCTCCTGTAAAGTCAATGTCTTCTAAATTTTGTTCCTTGCGATCCGGAAAATACTTGTCCGGATCCTCAAGCCATTTCAGAATATTAAGCCGGGTTTCGTTAGCCAGTGCCTTAAGCATTATAAGCAAGTTGTCTCTTTTTTTACCCATAGTTCAATTATATGTTTACATCATTAAAAGTCAAAAAATTTTTTCTCTGATGTGGAATTCGAAAAAGTTATCAACATGATTTATGCACTATTTAAAAAAATTTATACTTATACACAGACTTATCCATATTTTGTGGACAAATTTAAGTGATTTCATAAGTATTTCAAGGGGAATAGTGGATATTACTGTGGATTATATTTCTCCCCTCCAGATATAAAAAATAGGAAATTGCAACTGAGGGATTAAATGTCTATATTTTTTAATTGTGTAATTTAAAGTGTAAAAGTGTTGAAGTGTGTTGTCCTGTAGTTGCGTATTGAATCAAAAGATAAGTTTCCCGGGAGTCAATGCTCCCGGGTTCTTTACGTTAAAGGGGACGGGCATGGGAGGTTCAAAATGGAAAAAAAGAAAAGAGGCAGTTTTACCGGTAAGCTTGGATATGTACTTTCGGCGGCCGGTGCATCGGTCGGACTTGGAAATATCTGGAGATTTCCGTATCTGGCAGCAAAATACGGCGGAGGAATCTTTCTTCTGGTTTATATCATTCTGGCGGTGACCTTTGGCTATACCATGATCATGGCGGAAACCGCCCTTGGTAGAATGACGAAAAAATCCCCGGTCGGAGCATTTAACAAATTCGGCCATGGCTGGCAGTTCAGTCTGAGCGGCTGGATCAATGCTGTCATACCGATTCTTATCGTTCCTTATTACAGTGTTATCGGTGGCTGGGTAATCCGCTATCTGGTTGAATATTTAATGCCGGGAGGAACAGTAAAGCTTGCGGAGGATGGTTTTTTCACAGACTTTATCACAAACGGACCGCAGGTTGAGATATGTTTTATTGTCTTCTCTGTTATGACGCTCCTTGTTATCTATTTTGGAGTTGAGAACGGTATAGAGAGAGTTTCGAAGTTCATGATGCCCGTACTTGTGGTGCTTGCAGTCATCATTGCAGGCTATTCAATGACCAGACCCGGTGCCGTAAGTGGTATTCTGTATTTCCTGGTACCTAATCCGGACAATTTCTCCTGGATGACAGTGGTTTCTGCCATGGGACAGATGTTCTATTCACTGTCTATTGCCATGGGTATTCTTGTGACCTTCGGTTCTTATATGAAGAAGGATGTTTCCATCGAAGAGGCTACCGAGCAGGTGGAGATATTCGATACAGGCATTGCGATCATGGCAGGTCTTATGATCATTCCTGCGGTATTTGCCTTCTCAGGTGACTCTGCTGCCGAGAATCTCAAAGCAGGTCCTTCACTTATGTTCATCACCATGCCGAAGATTTTTGCAAGCATGGGCTTCGGTACACCGATGGGAATTCTTTTCTTTGTGCTTGTACTTTTTGCAGCTCTTACTTCAGCTATCGCGCTCAGCGAGTCAGCGGTTTCAACTTTTGAGGATGAGCTTCACTGGAGCCGCAGAAGAGCAACGGTATTCACAGGTGTCATCATGGTGGTGCTGGGTACATTGTCAGCTCTTGGCTATGGACCGCTTGCTGCGGTTACGGTTATAGGTATGCAGTTCCTGGATTTCTTTGATTTCCTTACAAACTCTGTAATGATGCCGATCGCTGCTATGTGTACCTGTCTCCTTATTGTGAGGGTTGTTGGTATTGATAAGATCGCTGAAGAGGTAATGCTTAACGGGCAGAGATTCCGTCGTAAGCCGGTGTTTGACTTTATGATAAAGTATTTGTGTCCATTCTTCGTAGTGATCATTTTGTTCTCGTCAGTGGCTAGTGTATTTGGACTTATAAGCATGTAAGTTTTATCCCGGAAGGGCGGCCGGAGCCGGTGGGCATCCATCTATAAACGAGTCGCCTCATCGGAAAAATCTAAAATTGGACATCTAAGAGGCTCTAGGCCCTCGCCAATGTCTGAGTTTACCTTTATGAAAACTCAGACTTGGCGAGGGGGCTAAGGAAAAGGGAACCAAGAGCCTCTAAGATGTCCAATTTTGATTTTTCTCGACTCGGCTCAACGTTTATAGATGGATGCCCACCGGCTCCGGCCTTACTGTATACGGTTGAACTGTTGCTTTCGATTTTCTGTCATTTATTTAAGCTTACATCACATCTATTGAATAGATTGCAGTCTGTTGGTATCCTAGGTCTACGACGATAGGTGGTGGAAGCTTTACTGTTGTCATGGAAAAGTGGGACTTCATAAAAGATCGGAGAAGTTATATGAGTTTATATAGATACAGAAAAACAGTGGCTGCGGCGCTTACGGCGGCGATGGTGGCCATGGGGACTTTCGGCGGAAGCATTAGCGCGCTTGCGGTGGAGACAGCGGGCACGACTTCTGTTACGGGGGATACAAGTACCGACTGGTGGCATGGTTTTGTCAATGAAGACGGTTCAACATTTATGTATATTGAGAAGGGTACCGAGGTTTCCAAGTTCCAGAATATGGACGGAGACATTGACTGGCAGGCGGCTAAGGCTGACGGTCTTGACTTTGTTATGATCCGTATCGCTTACGGTACTACTATGGATCCTTATGCCTATGTTAATATTCAGGGCGCTCAGGCTGCCGGTATCAAGGTGGGAGTTTATCTTTGTTCCACAGCACAGAATCTTGAGGATACAAAGGCGGAGACTGAGCTGACGCTTCAGATGCTTCAGGGAATCACTTTGCAGTATCCTGTGGCTTATGACGTAGAGGTAAATAAGATGCTTGAGGGTGGTGCCACAGCCGATGATATGACGGCTATGATCAACTATTACTGTCAGGCTATGACCCAGTCGGGATTTACTCCGATAGTTTATGCCAACAAGACCTGGCTTACAAAGCATATGAATCTGTCACAGCTTCCTTATGATGTGTGGTATGCATCCTACCCTTCGGATAAGGTTTACAGGCCGGTTCAAGGTGCCGTTACCACTATCTGGCAGTCCAGTGAAAAGGGAACCGTTAAGGGTATCAAGGGCTATGTCACAACAGAATTTTCCGTAAAGCCCTATGGCGGATCCAACGGAGCTGCCCATGGCAATATGTATGATACGGCTGCATCCGGAAACATATATGAGACAGCTGCAGCTGAGGGAATCACCGGTACAGCTCAAGGTCTTCAGATTCCGGCTGTAACAGAAACCACCGCTGATGGTGCGTCTGTCTCTGCCACGGTGCCGGCAGCAGGAGTAACACCGGCAGCAGGTGTTTCGGCTTCGGTTTCTTCCGATGGCACAACAACAGCTTCCGGAACCGCTGCAGCATTTTCCGGTACCGAGATAACCACCAACGGACCTTTGAGAGGCACCGAATCAGTTGAGAATACTGTTATCGGATCCACCGAAACTCCGGTTACCACCGGAAATACTGTTATCGGCACCACCGAAAACCCGGTTATCACCGGAAACGCAGTTACCGGCACCACCGAAAACCCGGTTACCACCGGAAACACCGTTACCGGCTCTGCCGGAAATACTGTTATCGGCACCACCGGAAATTCCGGTACGGGTGAAAATGCTGTGACGCAGATTGTTGAAGCTGCAGAAACCGCATAAGGCTGGAATTAAGAAGCTCTATGGATTTAAGAAATCCGTAGGGCTTTTTCTTATTTTTGACATTATGACTGCGGTTATATGGTCGATATAAATTGAAGAACCGAAAAAATATGTTAAAATATAAGATGCTTTTCGAAAGGAGCAAATATAGATGAAGCTACGTAGTATTTTATTGACCACAGCGGCTTTTGTTACTGCATTTGCATTATCATCACTGGCAGCGGAGATAAGTACTGTGCGACTGACTCTGTCGCCGGATAAGGAAGATACCATGGGGGCGGGTGAAATGGCCAGCGGCGATGAGCCCGGCACCTATGACAGCACGTATTTTATTTATGATTACAGTATATCCGGAACCAAGGACAAACCTAAAACCGCCTATACTTACACCATAGATGTTCATCCTTCGGAGGGGTTCACCTTCTCTGATAATTGTGCTGTGGAAGTAAGTGCAGCGACTTCTGTGAGCATTCTTTCAAGAAGTAACCAGAGCGTGCGTGTCAAGTGCACGACATTTCCGTTTTATGTACTGAAGAATCCAAAGAATTTTTCGGAAACCGGGAATGAGATAACCTGGGATAAGGTTGACTATGCAGATAAGTATTCCATCTATATTTACTGGGAAGACAACAACGGTGATGATCACGAAACTCACACAACGGTTACCAATACCAAACATAAAGTGAGCATTTCGAGTTATAATTCCAATGACCGTGTACTTAAGTATATTTCGGTACAGGCTCAGGCCAGCGGTGACGGAGGAAAATTTGTTGCAAATTCACAGTATGTGAGAAGTGACGGCGGAATAGATGACGACAAGAGTGATGCGAATTATGTTTTTAATATTCCCGTTGCAAGGTCCAATTCGCTGACTACTTCATCTTCTACCGCAACAGTGAAGAACAGTGCGGAGAATGTATTCGGACCGGGATTCAATCTTCAGGATAAACCCGGAACATCAAACTCTCCGGAAGGCACCTGGATGCAGTATATGAATGACTGGTACTATCTGAAGGACGGAAAGTTTCTTACAGGTTGGATATGCCCGGACGGTGTCAATAGGTATCTTCTCGGGTCTAACGGAGCTATGCTTACGGGACTTCAGAGAGTAAACGGCAAATGGTATCTTCTGAATACCGAAGAGGGTTCAACCAAGGGCGCAATGCTCTGTGGCTGGTGGAAGATAAATGATAAGTGGTATTATTTCAATGAGCAGATGGGCGATGACTATGGTGCAATGCTTACAGACACCACTACACCTGATGGTCTTCATGTGGGTTCTGACGGAGCCTGGCTTGGATTCTAAAAGCATCCGGAAATATGTATGTATTCCGGAAACAACATTATAAAAACTCGAAAAGCTTTCCGGAAAGATACCGGTCAGCATTTCCTGAATAAAACGTAAGTGAGGAAAGATGATGAAGAAAACAGCACTTGTAATTATGGCGGCAGGACTTGGTTCACGTTTTGGAGGTGGTATCAAACAGCTGGCAAAGCTGGGACCAAGCGGAGAGATAATCATGGATTATTCAATTCATGATGCTATCGAAGCAGGATTTGACAAGATAGTTTTTATTATAAGAAAAGATATCGAGAAGGATTTCAGGGAGATAATCGGAAACCGTATCGAAAAGGTGGCAAAGTGCGAGTATGCTTTTCAGGAGATAGACAAGCTTCCTGAGGGATATTCGGTTCCTGAGGGACGCACAAAGCCCTGGGGAACAGCACATGCCCTTATCCAGGTTCGTGATCTCATTGATTGTCCGTTTGCGGTTATCAATGCCGATGATTTTTATGGTAAGGAAGGTTTCAAGCTCATCCATGATTATCTTGTAAATCAGATGGATGATAATGCTTCTGCCTTTGATATCTGTATGGCAGGCTACATTGTCGGAAATACTCTTTCTGACAACGGAACCGTTAACCGTGGTGTCTGCAGAATGGGTGAAAATGATTATCTTAAGGAGATCAATGAGACCTATGATATTGAGAAGCGTGCTGACGGAAGCCTCGTAGGAAGTGATGCAAACGGAAATGAAGTAAGAGTTGACGGTGATGCCATTGTGTCTATGAACATGTTCGGTCTTCCTGAGAAGTTCCTGGATACTCTCATTGAAAATTTCCCTGCATGGCTTGATAAGAATGGTAAGGAGATGAAGTCAGAGTATCTGCTTCCTCAGGAGATAAGCGGTCTTATGCAGGAAGGAAAGGCAACAGTAAGAGTTCTTAAGGATCGCGACAAGTGGTTTGGCGTTACTTATGCAGAAGATAAGGAAGCGGTTCAGAAATCTCTTAAGGATCTTGTGGACAAGGGAGTTTATCCTGCCAGTCTTTTCTGAGGAGACAGAATGATCGGTGTTTCTGTCAGAAGGAAACATTGATCCGGTGACGTCGTCCAAAATATAGTGCCTGAAGGGGCACTAAAAAAAGTGAAACGGAACATAGGTTTTAATGGCTGATTCATATAGAGAAAACAGAAAAAATGAGCTCAGGAGGAGAGTCGTTGATACAGAGACTCTCCGTGAGCGTGAACATAAGAAACACGAAGAGCGACAGGGTAAAAGGCCCCGTCGTTTCTTGGTGTTTTTGCTTATTATGATAACTGTCATGGTGATAGCTGCCGGAGGGTTTTATCTTGCTCACCGGCAATTCCGTGATTACAGTGTGAACTGGACAGTGGACTTTACGGCTCAGGAAGGCGCCATTGATTCGGATTATGAGGAATACTACATTTATGCAGATGGTTTACTGAAGGTGACACGTGATGGAGCTTCCTATATTAATTCGGCAGGAAAGACCATTTGGAATCAGGCTTATGAAATGAGCCATCCCTATGCCACTGTCAACGGAGAGTACTGTGCTATCGGAGACCAGGGTAAGACGGCTATCTTTATCATGAATTCTTCCGGTACTACAGGACAGGCAGAGACTACTCTTCCCATAAGCAAACTATCGGTTTCCGGAACCGGAGTTGTATATGCACTTATGGAGGATTCGGCATCAAGTCACATAGCTGTATTTACAAGAGAGGGTGCAGCCCTTGACATCAGCATTAAATCCATCCTTTCGGGAGATGGGTATCCTGTAGATATCAGTGTCTCACCGGATGGTACAGAGCTTATAGTCTCCTTCGTTGCCCTTGAAGGCGGAACAATTCAGAATAAGATTATTTTCTACAACCTTGATGAGATAGGACAAAATGCCGGAAATAATCGTGTTGTAGGTGGTTTTACAGAAGATTTTGCGGGACATCTCACAGGAAGAGTTCATTTCTCTGACAATACCTATGCCCAGGCATTTTATGACGGCGGTATAGCGTTTTTCAGCACAAAGGTGCTTACAAGTCCTGAGCTTATCAATAACGTTGTCATATCTGAGGCCATGCGTGCCATAGCCTATTCCAAAGACTACGTCGGCGTTGTGACATTGAACTCCGATGACAGTGTTCAGGAAGCTTACAGGCTGACGATTTACAGAACAAACGGACAGACAGTATTCAGTACAGCTTTTTCCTTCAATATGTCAGGATTTGATATAGACGGAGATAAAGTATTTTTATACAATGACAAGAGTTTGAGAATTTACGATATGAGTGGAAATATCAAGTTCGATGAGGATCTGGATATTCCGGTTTCGAAGGCCAGAGAAACCGCTAAACTCACAACCCCGCTGGGAATGGATGTTCTTGTGGGAAGCACCAGTCTGGTGGAATCCGTCAAACTTAAGTAAGCAGACAATCCGGCTAAAACAAAGAATGTCGGATAAAGATAAAGATAAAGAAGTCTGAACAGAGCCGATCGGATCTCAATGAAGTGTCAGATATTAAGGCTCAAGAAAAGGGTTAAAAGAGGAGGGTATGCTATGAATCAGTATGTTGTTGGTGTAGATGTCGGAGGTACCACAGTAAAATGCGGTATTTTTGCTATCAATGGTGTTCTTATCGATAATTGGGAAGTACCAACAAGAAAAGAAGAGGAAGGTAAGTATATTCTTCCGGATGTGGCAGATTCCATAAAGGCTCATATGGCTGAGAAAAAGCTGGAGCTTGATGATATCGAAGGCATCGGCATCGGAGTTCCGGGTCCTGTACAGCCTGACGGTTACGTTCATGTATGTGTGAACCTTGGCTGGCATGGACACTGGCCCGCAAAGGAAATGAGAGAGCTTATGGGCGGAAACATCAGATGTGCGGCAGGAAATGATGCCAATGTAGCGGCCCTTGGCGAAATGTGGCAGGGCGGTGGAAAAGGTCACGATAATCTTCTTATGGTGACACTGGGAACCGGTGTCGGCGGAGGTCTCATCATTGACGGACACATCATCCCGGGTGTTCACGGAGCAGGAGCTGAAATAGGACATATACATGTCAGAGACGGTGAGCCGGAGAGCTGCAACTGCGGCGGTCACGGATGCCTCGAGCAGGTTGCCAGTGCCACAGGAATAGTTCGTGAGGCAAAGCGTACTCTTGCGGCTTCAGAAGAGCCTTCTTCCATGAGAGATTTCGGAGATGCTCTCACAGCAAAGGATGTTTGCGACTGTGCCAAGGCCGGGGATGCGCTCGCAGTTAAGAGCCTCGGAACAAGTCTTAGGTACCTTGCTCTTGTTATGGCACATGTATCTATGATAACCGATCCCGAGCTTTTCGTTATAGGCGGAGGAGTTTCAAAGGCAGGTCAGTATCTTGTGGATGTGACCAGAAAGTATTATGAAGAATTCACACCGCTCTTAAACAAAAAGGCAGATATCACTCTGGCTACCCTCGGAAACGATGCGGGAATTTACGGAAGTGCAAGACTTGTGCTTGGTAATGAATAATACGAAACATTGAAGAAATCATTATTTTTGAAATTTATAGCGGCATATATCATATTTGGTGTGCTGGGCTTCTCTGTTGTGGCCATTCTGTCCTCCAGGCTGACATACAGGTATCTGGTTCAGGAGAGGGCCAACAGCCTTTACAGTGAGGCGACCCTTATCGCCACAACGTACTCTGAAACAAAGGATACAAGTCTCAGTGAGGCGGTGGTTACCGAACAGATGAATGCAGTTTCCACCTTCCTGGACGCAGACATCTGGATCGTGGATCGTAGCGGAGTGATCCTAAGTGATGCAGGTAAGGAGGGATACAAGGGACAGCAGATAGAGGCCTTTGATACTACCCGTACCGGTACCAGGTATGAGGTCGGAACCTATCATGACATGTTTCAGTCGGAGGTGCTTACGGTCATGGCGCCCGTGACCAGGGACTATGTGACCAATGGCTATGTAATCATTCACAATTCCATAGACAATATCCTTTCATCACAGTATGAGATATTGAATATTGTTTACATAACAGCACTCATCATATTTATATTGTCCCTGTTCATCCTGGTGGTGTTCTATGTCATTGTATACAAACCCCTCAACAAGATAACCGTCGGAGCCACTAAGTATGCAGCCGGAGACTACAGCTATAAGATAGAAACCAAGTCCGGAGACGAAATGGGATATCTTGCAGAGACCCTTAATTTCATGTCGGATGAGATTTCAAAGGCAGATGACTACCAGAGACAGTTCATTGCCAATGTCAGTCATGATTTCAGATCTCCCCTGACCTCCATAAAAGGATATCTTGAGGCCATACTTGACGGAACAGTTCCAAAGGAGCTTGAGGAAAAGTATCTGAAGAGACTTATCTCCGAGACGGAGAGACTCACAAAGCTTACCCAGTCAATGCTTAATCTCGGTACTCTTGATAAAAAGGGCTTTCTCAGCAGGACAAACTTTGACATTAACAGAGTCATAAGAGATGTCTGTGCCAGCTTTGAAATGACCTGCCAGCAAAAAGAAATAGTCTTTGAACTTACCTTTGCGGAAAAGAAGGAAATGGTTTACGGAGATTACCCGAAGATCCAGCAGGTTCTTTATAACCTTATCGATAATGCCCTGAAATTCAGCAATCCGAAGTCCTCCATAAAGATCACTACGGGATCCAGAGGCAGCAAAGTATTTATTTCAGTAAAGGATACCGGCATCGGTATTCCCAAAAAAGACGTACAGAAAATCTGGGACAGATTCTACAAAGCTGACCAGTCAAGAGGCAAGGACAAACACGGCACCGGTCTCGGTCTCAGCATCGTAAAATCCATCATCAGCGCCCACGGCGAAAATATCGACTGCATCTCCACCGAAGGCGTTGGCACTGAATTTGTTTTCACATTGCCGGTGGCATATTATCCCGAGCAGGAATAAATCTAAAAATATAAGAATAAATATCCAGGAATGCAAGAATAAATCTAAGAATTGTTAAGAGCCGGAGGGAAAAACCCCTCCGGCTCTTTTGATCTATGGGTTTCTTTGCCCCATTCGAATACTATAATCCGCAAGCTTCTTCACCCACTCGGATCGTATTATCCACAGGTGAGTAGTAGCCCACTGAGAATGGTTCACACTGATACCTGCGTGACTCAAAACACATAATTTTTAAAGTGAGTCATTGGTTGAGATAAAATTCATTGACTGCAAATTTGATAATATCTGATATAGGTCAAGACGGAAGTTAGTCATTGATGACTTCAAACTCAGCAATAACCGATATGAGTCAAAACGGAAGCTAGTCATTGATGGCTTCAAATTCAGTAATAACCGATATGAGTCAAGACGGAAGCTTGTTATTGATGACTTCAAACCAAGTAATATCTGATACGAGTCAAGTCCTAAGCTTATTATTGTTGACCTCAATTCAAGAAATCTTCTGGAGAGTCAAACACCGAGCCTTATCAGGATGATTCAAAAGCTTACATTCATCAATCTGAGTCATATTTTTGTGAATCTATCAGTGGATTAAGAGAAAATGTGAAGAAAATGCAAGGGATGGGTGGCAAGGCTTGCGAGTATTTATCAGCGTTTCGTAAGAAATGCTGATGCCCCAGCCGGCGAGGCTGTTTCGGCATAAGCCGAAATCAAACGAAAATGCCTGCGCGTAGCGCATTCTAATGGCATTTTCTCCTTTCAATCTCGTGGGCCGCCACACGTCCCTTGCATTTTCTGTACCATTTCATAACTACCAGGCGTCACCCAACCCGGAACTTATACCCGATGCCCCAGACCGTGGAAATTTCCCACTCTGTATTCCCGGAGATCTTTTCGCGGAGACGCTTGATGTGAACGTCCACGGTGCGGCTGTCACCGGCGAACTCGTAGCCCCAGATATGATCAAGAAGCTGTTCGCGGGTGAAAACCTGATTCGGAGATGAAGCCAGGAAGAACAGGAGCTCCAGCTCCTTAGGCGGCATCTCGATGGCGTGTCCCTTATAGAATACGGAATAATTTGTTTTGTTGATGATGAGATCCGTATACTCGATGAAGTTTCCGCTGCGAAGAGCTTCTTCGCCTTCGCTTACAGCATGGCTCCGCATGGAATCCGCTGAGACAGTCGTCTGCTCCTGTTCGTGCTGATATCTTCTGAGAACAGCCTTTACACGGGCAACGAGCTCTTTGGATTCAAAGGGCTTTATTATGTAATCATCCGCTCCCAGCTCGAGTCCAAGTACCTTGTCAAAGGTTTCCCCCTTTGCGGAAAGCATGATCACCGGAACCCGGCTTATGGAGCGAAGTCTTCTGCACACTTCATAACCGTCAATTCCCGGAAGCATGAGGTCGAGGATCACAAGATTCGGTTTGTATTCAGGAAAGAGCCTGAGAGCCTCTTCACCATCTTCGGCACATATAGTGTCGAACATTTCTTTTTCCAGATATAAAGAGATGAGCTCAGAAATATTTGAGTCATCGTCAACAATCATTATTCTTTGCTTTTCAGTCATTTCTCCTCCCTATGAACTCTGGTCTTTCGCCTTTAAATCTGACATACAGACGAAGATCTGATCTGCTCTCTATAAACTCTGGTTTTTCACTGCTTGATCTTAAATAGATATGTCATTATGTACGGATTACTATACAGGCTCCGTTACTTTTTGAATACCACTATGGTAACGCCATCCTGACCCTCGCCGAACTCTCCGAGGCGGAAAGACTCAACGTACTTCAGCTTTTTAAGCTGCTGGTGAACAGCCTTCCTGAGGGCGCCGGTTCCGCGTCCGTGGACCACACGGGCCTGCGGAATATGAGAAAGATATGCGTCGTCCAGATATTTCTGGAGTTCGGGAATGGCTTCTGCGGTGGTCATGCCGATGAGATTGATCTCCGGAGATATGCCCATGGTCTTTTGCATGCGGATATCACCGCCGGAGGTGCTTCCTTTCTTTTTCCTGCCCATATTTTCAAGTCCCGGACCGGTTACCTTGCCGGTGTCCACAAGCTCTATATCCCTGACAGAAACCTTGGTGCGAATGATTCCGGCGGTCACGTAAAGCTCTCCCTTGTGATCCGGAAGTGTGGATACTGTAGCATTGATATCCATGGATGCAACATGAACGGTGTCACCGATGCGGATGCTTTTTGCGGAAACAGGCTTTGAAGGCCCCTTGATCTTCTGGGATACTGACATGCTTGCCTGGGTATCCTTCAGCTTTTTGTTCAGGGCTGAACGTGTCTTCTCGGCTTCAAGAGTGGCGGCTCCGTTCTGCTCCTGACGTCTCAGCTCCTTAACTATGCTGTCTGCGGTTTCCTTTGCATCCCGGAGTATCTGGGAGGCTTCCTCACGGGCCTTCTGAAGTATCTTGTCACGACCCTTTTCAACGCCCTTGGAGTTCTCTCTTGCACGTCTCTTGTATTCCTCGATCTCTGCCTTATAGCGTTCGATCTCCTGTTTTTCACGCTCTATGGTTACGCGGCTTTCTTCAAGACTCGCGATGACATCTTCAAACTTGACGTCCTCTTTCTCGAGGCGGCTCTTTGCATCATCGATGATGTAACCCGGAAGTCCCAGCTTCTGTGATATGGCGAAGGCATTGGACTTGCCCGGGATACCTATGAGCAGTCGATAGGTGGGGCTCAATGTTGTCACATCGAACTCGCAGGAAGCATTTTCAACACCGGGAGTTGAGAGAGCATAAACCTTTATTTCGGCATAATGAGTGGTGGCAACAGTCCTGGTCTTCATGTTGTGAAGGAAATTAAGTATTGCCATGGCAAGAGCGGCACCTTCCGTAGGGTCGGTTCCGGCACCAAGCTCGTCGAAGAGACAAAGGCTGTGACTGTCTGCCTTTTCGAGTATCTTAACCGTGTTCGTCATATGCGCAGAGAAGGTGGACAGGCTCTGTTCGATAGACTGTTCGTCACCGATATCTGCGAAAATTTCCTCAAAAACAGAAAGCTCGGAGCCCTCGGAAGCCGGGATAAAAAGTCCGGACTGTCCCATGAGCTGGAAAAGACCTATGGTCTTTAGGCAAACGGTCTTACCGCCGGTGTTGGGACCCGTGATGACCAGCATGTCGAACTCCTTACCGAGATAAACAGTTGTGGGAACAACCTTCCTGGGATCGATAAGCGGGTGTCGTCCGTTAAGGATGGAAATGTAGTATTTATCGTTAAGCTTCGGCATGGTGGCATGCATGGACTCGGCAAATTTTGCCTTTGCAAATACAAAATCCAGATGTGCCAGAATTGCGATATCGTTTCTTATGGTTTCTGTATGAGGCATGAGGGATCCGGATAATGTTTCCAGAACCTTCTCGATCTCTTTCTTTTCCTCTGCCTCCAGTTCTTTTATGTCATTGTTAAGCTTCACGATGCTCATGGGCTCTATGAATAATGTTGACCCCGTTGAGCTCTGGTCGTGAACCATGCCCTGAAAGCTTGATTTATATTCTGCCTTTACCGGAAGACAGTAACGACCGTCGCGCATGGTAATGACTGCGTCCTGAAGCATTGACCTGGAACTGTTGAGAATGCTGTTCAGAGAGGTGTGTATGCGTTCCTCATAAACGTGCTTCTTTTTACGCACAGAAAAAAGACCGGCACTGGCATCGTCAGCAACGGTGTCCTCGGAAAGGATGCATCTGGTTATCTCTTTATTCACCGGAGACAGGGGTTCAATGTCTCTGAAGTAGCCGGACAGGCTGTCATCACTGCCCACAATTTTTAATTGTGGGAGCCGCGCGGCTTTGAGCGGTTCAGAAGAATCCGTAAGGATTCTTTCTTTGCCTACGGCGTCCTTCAGCTTTTCGGGATCCGGCTGATTCTTCGTGTAGTGAGCATTAAGCCGGACAGCTCTCGGTACAGGCTTCTTTTCCTCCGGTGCCTTCTCGGAGTCTCTTGCATAGGCTTTTGCACGACCCGCGGCAGTGAGAACTCCGCTTATCTGAAGGAGCTCCGGTATGGAAAGAGACGCAGCTATATCGAGTCGCTTGAGACTGTCATTTACATCCCTGACTCCCGAGAAGGAGATATTGCCATGAAGCCCCAGACGAAGCAGGGCGGCATCTGTTTCCAGAAGGTTCTGCTCAATCTCGTTAATGTCTACAGAGGGTAAAAGCTCCTTAACCAGCTGCTTACCCATGGGAGAGTTTGCATATCCCTCCAGGCGTTCTTTTATTTTATTAAATTCCAATGTATTTAAAGCTTTATCATTCATAAAATTCAGTATATCAAATGAGAAAGGCTTTTGCCACTTGCTAAACGCGGAATTCCATCGGGTACTTGCTAAACGTGGAGTTCTATCGGGGACGGTTCTGACCGGAATTCCGTTTTCACTTTCTTGCGTGTATAAGACAGGTTGTATATAATAGGTGCTATGGGAGAAAACGACTTTATAAAAGAGAATATCGTGGGACGGAAAGAGGGCTGGAAAAAGACCACCAGACACTATATCAGGGTCGCTTTTTCGGCACTTTTATTTGGTGTACTCAGTGCAGGAACCTTTGCGGCTACGAGACCTTTGTTTTCCGACTTTTTCCATAATGAAGAACAGGAAACCGTGAAATTCGAGACGGAACCGGTAACGGAGGAGACAGAATCGGAAACCGAAACTGAGTCGGAAACCGAGCCTGAGACTACAGAAGAGGTTACGGAACCGCCTGAGACAGAAACCACCGCAGAGACGATACCTATAGAAGAAGTAGTAAGGGACGAGGTTCGTAAATACGAGTACAATATCGAAGATTACAAGCGCCTGAACAACACTTTAAAACAGGTTGCCCTAAGCGCTGACTATGCTCTTACTGAGGTCAGAAGCCGTGTTACGGATACGGATCTTTTCGGAGAGCATGTAAAATCCGGCAGCAGTGCCTCCGGTGTGATCATTGCCAGAACCTCGGGAGAGATTCTCATACTTACAACGGATTCGGTTCTTAAGGATGCCGGTGATATAGAGGTTGTATTCTACGGCGGCAGAACCTACAGCGCTTCGGTTAAGGCTGTTGATGAAACGGATGGAATAGCGGTAGTCACAGTTCCGTTATCAACCATCACCTTCAGGGACAGTCAGGTTATCAAAAACATCGATATCGGTGATTCGTCAATGCTTCAGAGAGGAGATATGATCCTTGCGGTGGGAGCTCCTGCCGGAGCCTACGGATCATCCACCGTGGGGTCGGTAGCTTCGGTTTCCTACGATGAGATCCAGGTAGACGGCTATTTTAAGGATATGATCGCAGATGTAGACATTGACCCGAAGTATGGAAGCTTTGTTATAAATACAGCCGGAGAGCTGGTGGGATGGTTCGGTTCGGATGAAGGCGATGCAGAGGGCTATCACCGGATAAAGGGTATTTCGGATTATCTTGACGAGATTGAAACCATCTCCAATGGTACCAGATATCCGTTCCTGGGTATCAGGGCTCAGGAGCTCACATCGGATATTACCGATGAAATCCCTGAGGCGGATTTTCCGAAGAAGGGGCTGTATATCCAGTCCTGCATCAAAAATTCCCCTTCCTACAATGCAGGCATTCAGAATGGGGATGTCCTTGTGAAGATCAATGATGAAGAGATCGGCAGCATGGCTGACTATGAGACTGCATTAAGAAAACTCACAGGGGAAGAGCAGGCTGTGATCACCATCATGAGACAAAACGGATCCGGATACCAGGAGGCTGATTTCCGGGTGACCGTTGCGGGAAGATAAAAAACATGGTAGTATGAGCAGCGTGCCTAAGCCAGGGCAGATGGAATACCCGCGGGTAAGAGAATCAGATTCCTGTGCGGTATCAGCTATTAAACAAAATGATTGACCAAACTAATTAGAAAGACAGAATCTATGGAAATAAATGAGTTTTTTAAAGAAATGAACGGGGATTCCGCAGGAGCGGCGGGAATGAGATTTATCGAAAATTTTTATGACGGAGCAAGGGTTTCGGATGTATATCTCGTAAAGACAAAGAATGCTGCTCTTACAAAAAACGGAAAAGAGTATCTCAATGTAATACTTCAGGACAGAACAGGTCAGGTGGATGCCAAGGTCTGGGAGCCAAACTCTCCGGGAATCAGCGATTTTGATGTGCTGGATTATGTTTATGTAGAGGGTAATGTTACTGTTTACAACGGCAGCAACCAGTTAAGCATTCAGAGACTGAGAGTTGCAAAGGAAGGCTCCTATGATCCGAAGAATTACCTTCCGGTGTCATCAAGACCTGCAGAGGAGATGGAAGCATCCCTCAGTCAGTTAATAAAATCTGTTAAGAATCCGTATCTCAGCAGACTGTTAAACATCATATTTATGGAGGATGCGGATTTTCATAAGAAATTCATGCTTCACAGTGCGGCGAAGTCGGTACATCACGGTTACGTGGGAGGACTTGCGGAGCATACATTATCAGTGGCAGGCATATGCGATGATTTTGCCAGACGCTATCCCGATCTTCACAGGGATCTGTTAGTTACTGCGGCTCTCTGCCATGATATCGGCAAGGTAAGGGAGCTTACGGCATTTCCGAGAAATGATTACAGTGATGAGGGTCAGCTTATCGGGCATATCGTTATCGGATACCAGAGGATAACGGAGGTTGCAGGCAGCATCGAAGGATTCCCGCCAACTCTTGCTGCGGAGCTTGGGCACTGTATCCTCGCTCATCACGGGGAGCTTGAGTTTGGTTCACCAAAGAAGCCGGCACTTATGGAGGCTATGGCTCTGTCCTTTGCGGACAATGTTGATGCCAAGCTTGAGACCATGAGAGAGGCACTTGATGCTGCTGACAAGAACGGAAAGGCTACAGAAGGAGACGGATGGATAGGATTTAACCGTCTTATAGATTCAAATATGAGAAGAACAAGCAACGAGTCCTGAAATAGGGCTCGTTTTTCTTATTGTCTCTGGTTATGTAAGAATTCTATTCTGTTTTTGTAATATTTATTTTCATATAATTTCTTAATATATATATCTTTTCATGCCGATGTTACCTATAGGTTATCTCAGGCACATATCTGCCTGAGATTTGAGCGGTTCAGAAAAATCCTTAAGGATTCTTTCATGGTGGGATTTTATATAAAGAGGGATAGTATGGATTTATCAAAGTACAGTCAGGATATAATCAAGAAGATAGATAACCTTGAAGAAACCAAAAAAGAGGCGCTGGAGTCAACCTTAAGGGTGTGCAATGAGCTTCTTCAGGTTGCAAGAAGGAGAAGTGATAAGTCGCTTTCAAGCCTGTGTAATTATTATATTGCAAGATATTACTTCAACAGGGGCAACTGCAGTGAGTGCGTGAGATATCTGAAAAAAACCATCAAAGATGCCACAGAGTCTGATTCCAAGCTCGAGCTGTGCCGTGCCATAACACTTCTTGCCAGTGCATTCACAAGACAGGGCAATAAGTCCAATGCCATGCAGTGTCTCGCCACTGCCATAAGAATTTCCGAAGAAAACATTGAAAAACATAAGGAGTTTGCTCATATACTGATTCGTTCTTATATGGATCTTTCCGATATTTGCTATAACATAGGCAACTACAATGAGGGTGTCAAATTTCAGATTGCCACGGAGAGGTTTTTCTATCTGATAAACAGGGAAAATTTTTATCCGCTTTACTATGTGCGTCATCTTTGTTCTCTGGTGAGATGCTATGTGCTTCTGGGTGATACCACAAATGCAGGAGACATCATCACTCAGATGGATAATTATATTCAGGAGAATAAGAGTATCTCCTTTGAACCTTATGTTTCCGTTGCTCATATTGTGTGGAATGAATTCACAGGGGATCATAAGTGGGACGATGCTTACATCGGCAAGCTTAACAGCTATTTTTCTTCAAAGAATTTCAAGGGAGATTACGTTGCGGAGTATTTCTTTATACTGAATATCCTGGCGGAAAACGAGAGTTATGTGGATTATTTCAAAAATCTTTCCATAAAAATGGAGAATTTTCTGAATTATACCGATCTTTACGGCTTCAAGCAGGAGCTTAGTAATGTAAAGCTGTATTTCTATGAGAACAGCCAAAACAACAGCAGAAAGTTCGAGGAGCTGGAGAAGTTCCGTGAGTATTGCAATGCTGCTTTCCATGCTCAGAATCGTGCCATGAGTATGTTGATTGAAGTTGATGTTATGGACTTTTTGGATTATGATTTCAGAGCAACTTTAGAGAAACGTACAGTAGAAGATGACCTTACAGGCCTGCCAAACCGTAAATCCTTTAATGATATGGCGGACAGGTTCTTCGAAAGATGTTCGGCTAAGCAGATGACTTTCGGAATCGCCATGCTGGATATCGATAATGTGAAGCGTATAAACGATATGTATGGTTATGCCATTGGTGATAGATGCCTGATTGAGCTTTCCAATGTCCTTAAGAGATATGTATCGGAACATCTTTATGCTGCCAGATACGATGGCTCTGAGTTTGTACTGCTTTTTGAAGACTTTAGAGATGATGAAGTTATAGACCGTTTGAGAAGCATCAATGATGACGTCCTGAAGGCTATACGTGTGCAGCAGCTTCCGGAGTTTACATTGTCCCAGGGCATATGTATCCATAAACCGGAAGATTACAACAGGATCTGGGACTTTACCTCCAGCGCAAATCTTGCTCTGGATAAGGCCAGACTGACCGGTACAGGTCAGATGGTTCTGGTTCACAATAATCAGGAACTGGGCGATGCAAAGAGCGTTACGCTTAATGTTGCCGGAAAGGTATTCATTGACCGGAGGTAACGGGATACTTGTTCAGACGACAACTTCATCCGGAGATAGACTTGGAGGCTAATGCTTCCGCCGGGAGATTTTCAGATGAAAAAGAATGAACAGTTTACAGTTACAATAGAAGATTTTTCAAGTGAAGGACTCGGCATCGGTAAAACCGATGCCGGGTTTGTGTGGTTTATAAAGGATACTGTCATCGGGGATACGGTGCTGGCAGCAGCCACCAAGGTGAAAAAGAACTATGGCTTTGCAAGGCTTGTAAAGGTTTTGAAAAAAAGTGAGTTCCGTGCGGAGCCGCCATGCCCCATTGCAGGTAAGTGCGGAGGCTGTCAGCTGCAGCAGATGAGTTATGAGGCCCAGCTTAAGTTTAAAAAGGATAAGGTCTATAATGATCTGCTTCGTATCGGGGATGTGGAGAAGGAGGTTCTGGACAAGACATTTGAACCTGTAGTTGGTATGGCGGATCCCTTCAGATACCGTAACAAAGCCCAGTTCCCCATAGCCAGGAATAAAGAGGGCCGGATCATCGCAGGTTTCTATGCCGGCCGGACCCACAGTGTTATAGAGTGTGAGGATTGCCTCCTGGGAGTAAAAGAAAATAAGATCATACTTGATAAGATCATCGCATGGATGGAGCGCTATGACATTGACCCTTATGATGAAGCTTCAGGCAAGGGGCTGGTTCGCCATGTGCTTATCAGAAAGGGCTTTAAGTCAGGGGAACTGATGGTGTGCCTTGTGATAAACGGAAGGTCGCTGCCGTGTAAGGAAGAGCTGGTGAAGGAGCTGTGCGGTGTTTCGGTTGACTCATTAAGCTTCAGTGTCAACACTGAAAGAACCAATGTCATCATGGGCACCACGATTGTTGATATCTACGGTCCGGGATACATTGAGGATTTCATCGGAAATATAAAGTTCCGGATATCGCCACTGAGTTTCTATCAGGTAAATCCTGTTCAGACAGAGCAGATGTACGGTGCGGCACTTGAGTTTGCAGACCTGGAAGGAACAGAAAACGTCTGGGATCTTTACTGCGGAATCGGCACCATCTCGCTGTTCATGTCACAGAAGGCGAAAAAGGTTTACGGAGTTGAGATAATCCCGGAGGCTATCAGGGACGCAAAGCAGAACGCGGAGCTTAACGGCATTACCAATGCTGAGTTCTATGTGGGAGCCGCAGAGGAGGTGCTTCCCGAGTGGTACAAACAGCACCCGGAAGAACGCATAGACGTGGTGTGTGTGGATCCGCCCCGGAAGGGCTGCGATGAGAGAGCATTGGCAACCATAGTGGATATGGCACCGGAGAAGCTTGTGTATGTAAGCTGCGATCCGGCAACCCTGGCCAGGGACGTAAAGTACCTGAGAAACCATGGGTACGAGCTTAAGAGAGTAAGACCGGTGGATAATTTTTCGCAAACAGTGCACGTCGAGACGGTAGTATTGATGTCAAAGGTCGGAGTGGAATACGCTTGAAAGCCCTTGATTTCAGGCACTTTTCGACTTTAGGTAGCTTCGAGCAGGTGGAGACGGTAATAGTTCTGCGGTAACTTATCTATGGTGGCTTGGCTCAAAAAGTGTGAGAGTTGAGTTGCTGGATTAGATGTCACATAGTTGAAGCTGTGGATTAGATGTCAGGGGTGTTGAGTGTTCGAGATAGATGTCAGAGGAGGTTTAGGTCAGTTTACAAGGAACTACACGCAGACCGTGAAACGGGCTGCTGACAACAAACGGCGCTATGCTCCCGGCTGGGTGCATAGCACCTGATTGTTGCGGGGGTTTCCA
>Ga0256404_1002120_pt1 | contig 44940 bp, 38 predicted proteins | sample RumenRJG_01DNA_FD_185990 | JGI IMG/M metagenome (GOLD analysis project Ga0256404, IMG submission 185990) | Bovine rumen microbial communities from Lethbridge, Alberta, Canada - RJG_01 | ecosystem: Host-associated > Mammals > Digestive system > Stomach > Rumen | place: Canada: Alberta | collected... | reverse complement strand
GAAGCATGGATCTTCATAAAATGCTGACAGGACAGGAGCTCCCGATGGTGGTCATCCGCGGAGAGTATGCGTGGAATGGCGGGGATGACATCCTTTCCGAAGAGGACTTTTATATTGCGTGGCCGAAAAGCTATGCTTTTGCGGATATAGTGAAGCTTCCGTTTATAAATCGAAGCTCTGACCTGGAATTTGCCGGTGGTATCTCCAAATGGCAGAAGGAAAATGGCATCCGGGTCGATAACCAGATGACAGTGAATGATATTGAGACAAGTATTGCACTTATCGAACGAGGACTTGGCTGGAGTGTCCTGCCATCACTATGTCTTAGAAATTTTAATGGAAATTTTCAGAAAATGGTTTTTCAGGATGATACCTCGATTATACGTCGAACACATATCCTCTATCAGGAAAACTATGCGGAACTGCCACAGGTGCGGGAGTTCATGCGCATGGCTAAGGAGCTGGAGGAAAGTATATAACAGTGCGATTTTGGATTTAAAACAGGAATTATTAAAAGTACCGAATAGTATTAAAAAAACATTCGACATTTGTGCATTTAATATTATTCTTTCATTCTATTCGTTCAAGTGATAATATATATTTAACAACAAACCAACACTTTTTTGTTGAGATTCAGAAGGAGGGAGGAACGATGAAAAGTCGAAAGGCATCTCAAGTAACTGCTGTAATTGCCGTGGCCGTCATGGTTGTAGCAGGCGTTGCAGTAGAGAAGCTTGCCGAAGGCCCGATCACGGATCTGTATAACCCGGTTCCGCGCGGCGAGGCTGTCGATCTTTCACACCTTGATACAAGTACCTATCAGGTTTCTGATGTGACACAGGCAAAGGATGGAAGATACGTCGTACAGTCTACAGCCAGGGGCTTCAAGAGCGACATTACAGTGCAGACTGTATTTTCACCGGATGCATCTACGATCGAGTCCATCAATATCGTAAGTCAGGACGAGACAGAGGGAATCGGAACACATATCACAGATGCATCATTTGTTCAAGAGTTTACGAGTTTGAAGGCACCGATCATGCTGGATGGTATGACGGTTGCTTCCCCGGCGGGAGGAACGGGGCAGCAGACAACAGGAGAGGATGAGGCAGTACTTGTATCGAATCCTGGCGTTTGGAATGCTTCCGATCAGTCCGCAGAAGCGAAGTCTTATCGCGCACTCTATGCTGCAGGTATGACACTGAGCCGTATTGAGGGTGAGCCGATCAAGACACCAGAGGCAGATCTTTCAGTCGAAGACCAGACACAGAACAAGATGCTCGCTGCGGGTCTCATCCATCCGGATAGCGCGAAAAAGACGGATGCGTCTCAGACAGGAAATGTGCATCGTAAGGCTGCAACAAAATCCGAAAAGGTGCTTGCTGCTGAACTGAGCGTAGCAACAGAAGAAGCAGAAGCCACGGAAGAGAAGAAGGACGAGAATACCGTCGTCGATGGTGTATCCGGCGCAACTTTTTCTTCAACCGGTGTTGTTACAGCCATAGATAATGCTTATTTCTTCTTGACAGAACAAGTCCTGAAATAAGAAGACATCGCAAGCGAGGTACTCCGGGATAATAATAAAAAAAGACATCCAGAAGGATGTCTACTTACTGAAAGGATCCTGTGAGAAACCGGAAAACCGGTTCTCACAGATAGAATCAAGAGGTTTTTGATCGTTGCTTTTTCTGATTTACCCACTGGCAGATCAGGATGCTGAGTTCAAGAAGCGCAGTCATCGGTAATCCGAGAAGAATTTGGGATGCGACATCCGGCGGTGTAATGATCGCCGCGATGACCCAGACGATGACAATCAGAGCACCATGTAAACGCTTCAAGGTCTCTGGTTTCAGGATTTCAAACTCCGATAGAACATAAGTGATGACCGGGAGCTCAAACGCAGCACCAAAGCATAGAAGCATCGTGATACAGAAATTTACGTATTTTTCGATGGAAACCATCGGCTGTATGGATTCGATCCGTATCCGGATGAAAAACCCGAGAATAATCGGAAGGACTATCCGGTAGGAGAATACAGCACCGATCAGGAAAAAGAAAAGGCCTAAAAACAAAGCAATAAGAATCGAGCGCCGTTCTCCTTTATAGAGACCGCTTCGTATGAATTCCCAGATTTCAAGGATCGTGACGGGAGATGCAAAGACGACACCGCATAGCAGTGCGATCTTGACATAAACCATGAACAGTTCTTCTGGCGAAATATAAACAAGATTCATCCCCGGATTGAGCTTTATGAAAAACTCAATCAACGGGGGAATGAAGTTGTAACATATGAGGGTAAACGCAAGATTCACCACCACGATGATGATGAGCCTTTTTCGAAGTTCTGTAAGGTGATCGACGATCGTTCCGGTTTTTTCGGAATTTGCATTCGTCTTCTCACTCATACGGTTTTGGTTTCATCCTTTTTTACTTCGGTCGTTGCCGGTGCATCAGACTTCGGCTGAGCCTCTGTCTTAACCGGTTCGTTCACGACATCAGAAATTTCACTGGCGCCCTTTTTGAATTCCTTGATGGATTCGCCAAGTGCTTTTCCAATTTGAGGAAGCTTGGATGGCCCGAAAATGACGAGAGCGATGATTAAAATTAAAATGAGTTCCATAGGACCTATTCTTCCGAACATAATGGTCTCCTTTCATTTTTAGAGGGACCCTCCGGAGAAGATCCCGAGAATTAAAACCTTTTTAGTGAGTATAATATTTCGTTTCGCGAAAAGCAATCAATAACATATTTGTGAACATTTATGATTTAGGAGGAGCAAATGTCTGAACAAATGTTAGAGGAAAAGAAGGACGGTTTTCTTGACCGTCAGATGACGAGAAGACAGTTCCTGAAGATTTCGGGTAAGAGTCTTGCCGGGCTTACGATTTCTGCTACCATGCTGAATCTCTTCGGCTGTACACAGCAGGAAGTAGATGAAGGCGTCGTGACGACCTGGGCCACACCGACCGGACTTCTGGTTGTCAATGGTGCCCGCTGTGTCGGCTGCCAGAGATGTGAAATTAACTGCACATTGACCAATGATGGCAAGTGCGGTGCCTATATTTCCCGGATTAAGATGGCGAGAAACCTTCATATCCATGGGAAAGATGGTATGTATAATCAAAACTTCACCTACTTCCCGGATACATGCCGTCAGTGTAAGACCCCAGCCTGCGGCGAAGCTTGCCCGCAACATGCGATCTATGCCGATGACAGAGGCGTCCGTGTCGTCGATCGGGATAAGTGTATCGGCTGTGGCGCATGCCATGATGCATGTCCTTGGCATATGCCGACGATCGATCCGGAAACACAGAAATCCAGCAAGTGCATTCAGTGTGGTGCCTGCGTAGCAGGTTGTCCGGCTGGCGCACTGCAGATCATTGACTGGGATGAAGTGACATCCGCAGCACAGGAAATCGTAGAGGCTTAAGGGAGGAATAAAAAATGGCAGAATCATTTGGCTGGATGGGAAAAATCCTGCGTGTAAATTTAACAACCGGTGAGATTTCAAGCTCTGATGATACAGAATGGCAGAAGGATTACATCGGTGGTATGGGCTTCGGCTATAAGCTTTTTGCCGATGAGGTTCCAATGACTACAGCACCGAGAGCACCAGAGTCTCCGATCTTCTTTGGTGTAGGTCCGCTGACAGGCTCTGGTGTACCTTGTTCCGGAAGAATGAATATCACATTCCTTTCCTGCTGGTCTAAGGGACATTCCATCCTGGATGCGCATATGGGCGGTCATATCGGACCGGAGCTTAAGTATGCCGGATGGGATGGTATCTTCGTAACCGGTAAGGCTTCATCGCCGGTATACCTGAAGGTATCGGATGATACGGTAACCCTTGAGCCGGCAGATCATATCTGGGGCAAGGGCACCTTCGAAGCGAACAAGATCATGACAGAGGAGTGCGGACGAGAATTCCAGACTGCTGCGATCGGACCTGCTGGTGAAAATGGTGTCAACTATTCTACATTAAACACTTCCTTCGGTAACTCTGCAGGTGCCGGCATCGGTGCGCTGATGGGATCAAAGAACCTGAAGGGTATCGCAATCTTTGGAACTGGTGCAGTACATATCGCAGATGTCGCGAAGCTTCAGGAGCTCAACAACTACATGCTTGGTGAACTGATCGGTGCAAACAATAACCATAACGTACCGGCTGTTCCTCAGAGCTGGGCAGAGTACTCTGCTGTCAATGGTAAGAACCGTTGGGCCGGCGGTCCTGGCAGATGCTATGAAAAAGCTGCCGGCGGCCCGATTGATACGGAAGAACAGCCGTATGATGATATCAATAAGATTGCATACCGCTGCTTCAAGGGTGTTTTCGATTTCGGTGAGGTTGCAACACATTATGCAATCAAGTCCGGCGGATGTCAGTCCTGCCCGATTCGCTGCTATACAGAATATGATATGGATCCGCTTGCAGATTATGATCTTCCAACCTATGTTTCCAACACCTGTATGCCGATCATCTACGGCCAGTATTTCTATCTCGGCAATGAGAACGGCGAGAAGGTTGATTATCTGAAGGACTTCAAGTATGAAGGCGATGGTAAGATGATCGTCTGTGGTGCATGCTCACATGCTGTCGATGATATGGGCCTTTGGGATAACTATGGTAACCTGAACAGAGACTGGAGATGGCTCTGCGAGAGCGGCAGAATTCATGAGTTTATTTCCGATGCAGAGTATGATTCCATCCCTTGGCAGTGGCAGAAGGACTGTGATCCGAGATTCGTTGTAGAGATCATCCGTCGGATGGCCTATAAGGAAGGCAAGATTTCTGATATCTGCATGGGTACACTTGAGTGGACGAAGAAATGGGGCCTCGATACCAAGGAGTTCATGGATCAGCTGACCGGTGTTTGGAACCAGGCTGTTACCTACAATGGCTATCCGAAGCACCATAGCTCCGAGGATTCCGCACAGATCGGACTTCTTTTCAATTCCATGTACAACCGTGACTGTATGACGCATGTATGTACAAACGTTGCTCAGTCAGGCGCACCATATGAAATGCAGAAGAATACGATGGAGCATTTCTTCGGACCTGGCTGTTGGGATCCGCAGAAGCATTACACACCGATCAATGAGAATAAGGTGAAGGTTTCCGTTTTCAGCTTCGAAGATAAAAACCTCCATGATTCGCTGACCGTCTGCGACTGGATCTGGCCGATGACACAGTCTCCTGCAAAGAAGAGAGACTATATCGGCGATCTCGATCTCGAGGCGAAGTTCTTCTCAGCAGTTACGGGTGTTGAGAAGACGCAGGAGGAGTTGAACAGAGATGGTCTTCGAATCGGCCATGTTCTTCGCTGCCTGACGGCAATTTCCTTCCAGAATGAGCTTGGCACAGCAAATCTTCGTACAGAGCATGATGCAATTCCGGCATGGATCTTTGATAAGGAGCCGGATTTCAAGGCATTTGAAGAAGGTACGGTCAAGATGGATCGTGACGATATGGAGAAGGCAAAGGATATGTACTATACAGCACTTGGCTGGGATGTAGAGACAGGTATCCCGACGAAGGCTACACTCCATGAGTTCGGTCTCGATGATCTTGCAGATAAGATGACACAGGCTGGTATCACACTGAAGTAATCAAGATATTTTAAGCTGCCGCGCGGAGAACTTTCGTGCGGCAGTTTTTACGCATCGGATTTTGTTTTATACCTTGTGAATGTTATAATAAAAAGAAATATATGGACCAAAATATCTGGATGTTTATCCTGAATGAGTGAAAGGATCAGAATATGCTGTTTGGAAGAAAAAAACCGGGATTCACAGAAAAGCTTTATAAAGCAACAGGCGCTGGAGTCAGTTCGAAGGCAGCTTCTGAAGAGACAGAAGAAAATAGTACAGTAGATGCAGCAAAGGAAGCGAAATCTAGAGAGATAGAACAGAGCAATGCTTCCAACGGGAAAACTTTCTCTGCTGCGGAAGAAACAAATAAGACCGGAAAAGAGGCAGCAACCGAGGTTGATTATGAGCATGAAACCCGTGAAGAAGCGAAGGATCGGATGAATGCGCAGGGAAAGCGAGAGCTTCTAGAATACCTTGATTCCATGCCGGATGTCCCGGATGATGAAATGGAAGAAGCACTCGCTTGGGAAGAAGAAAAGAAAAAGGAAGAGCAGAAGCTGACACCCGCACAGGAGCTTGCAGATTATATTCGTAAGAGAACGAAGGGCTCACAGTTAACTACACTTTCATCTATTCTGAAGGAAGTACCGGATGCTGAGAAGCGGCTTGATGAGATGGAGAAGGATGAGACCTGCCAGGATATTGTTTCGAAAAAGGGAGAGAAGGAGACCTACTACTATTCGCAGGAGTTTATGAGCGATAACTATGCGATGATCGCAGTTTTGGTTGAGGACAAGGATCTTCCGAAGACGGTAGCGGAGATGGTTCGTTTCAACTGCAAGACGTATCCGGCGCCGACACCGATTGAATACTTTGAAAGAAGCCCGTACAGTTACACGAAGGCGCAGATAGAAAGAGCCTATAGCATCATCCAGGGAAGACCGGAATATCAGGATGTGCATGCGTTCCATAACTCAGTCGGCGCTACGTACTTCTTTTCAGAGAAGGAAATGCATGAGAAGTATGCGAGGTCACTCGCAGAACCGGAGCTCTTTACAGACTGATTGCATTCATAGTCGATAGCATATAAAATAGGAGAAGATAACCAGATTCTCAGAGTACACGAAAGCTCTGAGAATTCATTTTTTGCTGATTTAATTGGTGAAATATATGTATCAGGAAGATATAGAGCTGGAAGAAGCATATAGAATCATAGAAGCCTCGACGAAGGGGGTCACAGAAACCGAGGAGAAGATGCTTTCCGAAGCAGATGGATATGTAACAGCCGAGGACATAAAGATAGGTTTTGATGTGCCGCCATTTCCACGATCTCCGCTGGATGGTTTTGCGATACGGAGCATCGATACAAAGGGCGCCACGGAGGAAAACCCGGCGGTATTTCGGATCATTGACACGGAGTTTGCGGGCGATTTTTGTACAAAGACCATAGGAGCAGGTGAAGCAGTCCGGATCTTTACGGGTGCTCCGATTCCGAAAGGGGCAGATTGTATCGCATGGCAGGAGGATAGTGTCGGCTGGGATGACGAGAATCGCTTCCGCACGTTTGAAAATGGTACGGAGGTAAAGATCGTAGCGGAATATAAACCGTGGGAGAACTATAGCTTCCAGGGAGAAGAAATTAAGGCAGGCACTGTCGTTGTACCGAAGAATCATCGGATCACATATATTGAGTCGGGTGTTTTGTCTTCTGCCGGTATTGACCGGGTCAAGGTATATCGTAAGCCGAAAGTGGGTGTCTTCGTGACAGGAAGCGAGTTGATGAAGCCGGGAGAACCGCTGAAGCCGGGCAAGATTTATGATGCCAATCTTCAGTTTCTTTCGGTGCGCTTAAAGGAGCTTGGCTATGCACCGGAAATGACCGGGATGCTTCCGGATGATTCGGATGAGGTAGCGAAGATTCTTTCCGAGGCGAATGATCGCTGCGATCTCGTCATCACTAGTGGCGGCGTATCTGTCGGCGCAAAAGATATCATTCATCTTGTATTACCGAAAATTAACGCGGAAAAAATTTTCTGGGGCGTACGGATGAAGCCGGGCTCTCCTGCGATCTTCTCCATGCGAAATGGGAAACCGATGGTACATCTCTCCGGGAATCCATTTGCAGCACTTACAACCTTTGAGCTTCTGGCGAAGGAAGCGCTTCGGAAGCTTTCCCATGACGAGACGCTTCGGAATAACATGATTTATGTGACCTTAGGAGAGAGCTTTTCGAAGCATCGTGGAAGGCGTTTTATTCGAGCTATTCTTGAAAATGATGAGCTCCATTTTCCAAAGGCGGAAAAGCAGACCAGTGGCAATCTTATGTCGATGGTTGGCTGTAACTGCATTGCAGAATTACCTCCGCAGGATCAACCCTATGAGAAAGGTGATCGGGTTCGTATCTTTCTACTATAATTATACAGGCATGCAGCGATGAACAGAGATTTTAAGCAGAGAATCATTACGATTTCCGGGGTGAAGAATTCCGGTAAAACAACACTGATCGAGAAGCTTCTGAAAGAGTTTTGCGCAGATGGTCTGCGCGTTGCGGTTCTCAAGCATGACGGACATGATTTTACCTGTGATATTCCCGGCACGGATACATATCGTTTTTCGGCTGCGGGTGCGTACGGTACAGCGATCTTTTCAAAACACCGCATGTTTGTTCATAAAATCGGGACTGAAGAAACAGAGAAGTCTTTGATTGCGCAGTTTCCGGAGGCGGATCTTATCTTGTTAGAGGGTTTCAAGGAGAAACCGTTTCCAAAGCTTGAAATCATTCGCAATGGAAATTCGCAGCAACCGGCGTCAAATCCTGTCGGACGTTTTTTATTTGTGACGGATATTCCGAATGCAGATTTTGGCGGTGAAACTTTGAGCCTGAATGATCCTAAGGCTATCGCTGACCGTATTCTGCAATATGCGAAAAACGGGAAATAATCTAGAAATTATCAGCATGCCATGGTATGGATGATGGTGTGCTGCATGCCAGCATGTAAAGCTCGAAAAGTGCTGGCTTGTAAAAATCAAAAATAATTGAGGAACTGTGTATATGACGATCGAAAATCAGCTGGGTGAAGTAGAAATGGCGTATGCACTGCCGGTGACAGTTCATGATGCTGAAGGATCGCATCAGGTAGAGAGGGAGACGCTGTATGAACATCTTATGGATGTTTATATCAATGAACGACTTACCATGAAGCTCATCTGTACCCCGGAGTATCTCCCGGAACTGGTCCTTGGTCGAATGCTTACAGAGGGCATCATAACGGGAACAGATGATGTCAGGATGATTTATGTCTGTCGCTACGGGAGTCGTGCACGTGTGCTTTTAAATAGAACAGAGAAAAACGATGAAGCACAGAAAAAGACGAATACGATTCAGAACACTGGAATAGTGGAGAGGCTGGATGCCGTACAAAACACAGGAATATCTGAGAATCTGGATGAGACAGTGCCAGATCCGGATGCGAGGCATCAAGAGTCCTATATCGAGACGACGCCGTCCTGCTGTACAGGCAATCACATACTGAATGATTATTTCACACACGATATACCTCTATACCCTATTAAAATAGCGCTTCCTGTGCACAATGAGGATATTCAGAACCTTTTTATGGAATTTAAAAAGGATTCCCCACTGCATGAAAAAACGCATGCAACCCATAGCGCAATGTTGTATATTAATGAGAAAATTGCGTTTCAGTGTGAAGATATTGGTAGACATAATGCAGTGGATAAGGCAATCGGCTATGCGCTGGAAAACAACTTGGATCTAAAACACGCGATGATTTTTACGAGTGGGCGTGTGCCGACGGATATGATGGAAAAAATCATCCGGGCACAGATTCCGGTGCTTGTCACAAAGGAAGCCCCGACACGGGAAGCCGTGATACTTGCACATGAATACCATGTACAGTTAATCGGAAACGTCCGGGATGGACAGTATTGTATATATTGACGGGTTAAAAAGGATTTTACACATTAATGAAGGATCGCTTTCAAAGAAATATCGATTACATGAGGATGTCCATTACGGATCTCTGTAATCTTCGCTGCCGTTACTGTATGCCGGACGGTATGACCGTGCAGAAGGTTCCGATGTCTGAGATTCTCACCTATGAAGAGTTGGCGGAGATCGCGACAGCCGGGATTGCCCTAGGCATCACAAAATATAAGATTACCGGCGGAGAACCATTGGTCAGAAGAGGGTGTACGAATTTTATCCGTATGCTGAAGGAAATACCGGGAATAGAGCAGGTTACCATGACAACAAATGGTGTGCTGCTCGAAGAACAGGCAGAAGCCTTAAGGGCTGCAGGATTGGATGCGGTCAATGTTTCCCTCGATACGCTGAAACCTGAGGTTTTCGAGAAAATCAGCGGTGTGAATCTGCATCATCGTGTGATGGCGGGCATCGATGCAGCTTTCGATGCAGGGCTGCGGGTAAAGATTAACACGGTTCTTCAAAAGGGAATGAATGATGAGGAATGGCTTTCTATTCTTTCGCTTGCTAAAGACAGACCAATCGATGTTCGTTTTATCGAAATGATGCCCATCGGATATGGAAAGCAATTTGATCCGATTTATAATGATGATCTCCAGGCTGCGCTTCTAAAAATATATCCAGATATTAAAAAGGATGACCGGATCCATGGCAATGGCCCTGCCACCTATATGAAGATTCCTGGATTTAAGGGTTCGGTCGGGTTTATCGGTGCGATGCATGGCAGATTCTGTGCAGATTGTAACAGGATCAGACTCACTTCGACAGGAAAGCTAAAGCCCTGCCTCTGCTATGGAAATACGTATGATATCCGGCATATCTTTACGGAAAATCCGGGACAGGATAGTGAGGAGACCAGGAATAGGCAAAGCATGTTGATCGAAGCGATCCGCGATGCAGTCGAAAATAAACCGGAGAAGCATTGTTTTGAAAAGCTTTCGGAGATTACAGAACAAAAGGAAATGGTAGAGATCGGAGGATAAAGAGATGGGCAAGGTTTTAGCTGTTTGTATCAGCGAGAAAAAGGGAACACAGAAAAAACCGGTCCCTGAAATCACGCTGAAGGAGGACTGGGGCATCGTCGGCGATGCCCATGCAGGTCATTGGCATCGACAGGTAAGTCTCCTTGCGTTTGAAAAGATCGATGAATTCCGGAAGAAAGGTGCAGAGGTTGATTTCGGCGCATTCGGAGAAAATATCGTCTGTGAGGGCTTCGATCTGAAGACACTTCCTGTAGGGACGAGATTTCGGATCGGTGATTGTCTTCTCGAGCTCAGTCAGATTGGAAAGGCCTGTCACAGTCACTGCGAGATCTATAAGGTTATGGGCGACTGTATCATGCCGCGAGAGGGTGTCTTCACGGTAGTCTTAAAGGGTGGTGTGGTCCGTCCGGGTATGGAAATCGAGATGGTAGAACCAGACCCTGCACGTCCATTTACGGCTGCGGTTATTACACTTTCTGACCGTGCTTCGCAGGGCATCTATGAAGATAAATCAGGTCCGGAGATTAAGAGGATTTTGGAGGAAAAGGGCTATCAGGTCGTCGAGCAGTTCGTACTGCCGGATGGGAAACCGCGTCTTATGGTTGAACTTTCAAGGCTCGCGGATCAGAGACAGGTTAATGTGATCTTTACGACAGGCGGTACCGGTTTTTCCGAACGTGACCAGACACCAGAGGCAACAAAGGAGGTCTCTGATCGCGAAGTTCCGGGAATCGGCGAGGCACTACGGGCTTATTCTATGCAGTTTACGAAAAACGCGATTCTCAGTCGTCAGACTGCTGGCATTCGAAAGAAGACGCTGATCATCAACATGCCGGGCAGCCCGAAGGCCTGTCGAGAGGACCTCGAATACCTGCTTCCGTCGCTTGAACATGGAATCGGCATACTCCGCGGTACGGCGACAGATTGAAGCTTATAATTTTCATGTAATCACGCATGCTCCCATGGACGAAGAGTCGACCGGTGGGAGCATGCGTTTTGATACGGGTAATTTATCTCTACTCACACGAGGGGAATTCTATGGAGATACAGAATCAATATTATATGGATCATGCGGCGACGACACCGCTTTCGAAGGAAGTTCTGAATGCCATGATGCCATATCTGACCGTAGAGTATGGTAATGCTTCCACTATCTATATGCCGGGGCAACGAGCGCGGCACGCCATCGATGAAAGCCGCAGGACGATCGCTGCGGCTCTTTCCGCAAAGCCGTCAGAGATATATTTTACGAGCGGTGGATCAGAATCAGATAACTGGGCCCTTATTGGTGCTGCGGAGGCTGGAGAAAAAAAGCTCCGGCAGAACGCTGTGGATGCTTTAAAAACATCTGAGGAGATTGAAAAAATACATGGCCATATCATTACGGATCAGATTGAACATCATGCGATTCTCAATACCTGCGCCTATCTTGAAGAGCGTGGATTTAATGTTACGTATCTGCCGGTTGACAGAGAGGGACATGTAGATCCGGAGGCTGTAAAGGAGGCAATTCGACCGGACACACTTCTCGTCAGCATCATGACAGCAAACAACGAGATTGGCACTATCGAACCGATTCAGGAGATCGGAAGACTTTTAAAGGGATATGAAGCGGAGACCGGACAGAGGATTCTTTTTCATACCGATGCCGTGCAGGCCTTCGGACATATTCCGCTGAAGGTTTCGGAGTTAGGCGTTGATCTCATGTCAGCCAGTGCCCATAAGCTGAATGGACCGAAGGGTGTCGGATTTCTTTTCGTGCGACAAGATATCCAGCTTCCATCCTTTGTTCATGGGGGCGCACAAGAGCGAGGGCACAGGGCAGGGACAGAAAATGTAGCTGGAATCGTCGGTTTTGCGAAAGCGACAGAGGTTGCGATGCGAGATATGACGTTGAGAATAAATACGGAAATAAGCGTACGTGACCACATGATTCAGCGAATTCTCAATGAAATCCCAGATACTTTACTGCATGGAGATTCGCATAAGAGACTTCCGAATAACATCAACATTCTTTTTGAGCACATCGAAGGAGAGACCTTGCTGCTTCTTCTCAATGAAAAGGGTGTCTATGCCAGCGCCGGCTCTGCATGTTCGAGTGGTTCGCTGGATCCCAGCCATGTTCTTCTTGCTTTAGGAGATAGTACGGAGGATGCCGCAGGAAGCATCCGGTTTACGATCGGACAGGAAACAACAATTGAGGACGCAGATGTAGTCATTGATATCCTGAAACCGCTGGTAGCCTATCTGCGTGCATGCTAATCAATGCTTATGGGAGCGGCACGGTTATGAAGGATCAGAAAACCTGCATATTTCATATTGATGTGAATTCGGCGTTTCTTAGCTGGAGTGCAGTCAAACGGCTGAAGGAAGATCCTTCCGCGGTTGATTTACGGACGATACCTTCTGCTGTCGGTGGTGATGTAAAAACACGACACGGCATCATCACGGCGAAGTCGATTCCTGCGAAGAAATACCACATAAAAACAGCTATGCCAGTGGTGAAAGCGCTGGAGCTATGTCCTTCGCTTGTTCTGGTACCGCCTGACTTTGAAACCTATCGAAAGTATTCACGCGCATTCATCGCGATCCTTCGGGAATATACGAATAAAATCGAACAGGTGTCGATCGATGAAGCCTTCGTGGATGTATCAGACCTGGTAGATTTGAATGAACTGATACCGGATACGGAAGCTGTATATCAGGGCGAAATCATCCATGCGCTTCCGCGCGGTACGAATCACTCTTCTATGCAGGATCGTGGAAATCTTTTACCGGTAAAGCCGACGCCACTTTCTCTTGCAACTGAAATCAAAAATAAAATCAAAAGTCGTCTCGGATTTACAGTAAATGTAGGCATTTCTACAAACAAACTGCTTGCAAAGATGGCTTCGGATTTCGAGAAGCCGGATAAGGTACATACACTCTATCCGTCGGAAATTAACGATAAAATGTGGCCACTTCCAATCGGCGAGCTTTACGGGTGCGGCGGCGCGACAGCCGCGAGACTTAAGCGTCTTGGCGTCAATACAATAGGAGATACTGCTTCGATGGATCCGGCGCTTCTTAAATCAATTCTTGGAGAAAAAGCGGGAGAATATATCTCACGAAGTGCCAATGGAATCGGAAGTACAAAGGTTCAGCCCTACGAAGAGGATGCGAAAAGCTATTCCAATGAAACAACCACGACGGAGGATGTCGGACCGGATAATCTGGAAACATCCGGGCTTCCGATTGTGCACGAGCTTTCTCAGCATGTTTCGAGACGCCTGCGTCGTGATGGTATATACGGAAAAACGGTTTCAGTCAGCGTAAAAACAGATCTTTTTCAGAGAAGATCAAGACAGGTAACACTAAAGGATCCGGTACAGTCTCAGGAAGCAATCGAACGAGAAGCCGTGAAGCTCTTCTATCAGATTTTAACAGGTCCCGGAGGGGTGTTTTCGGAGGGACGGACGATTCGCCTCATCGGTGTCGGCGTTTCAAATCTTGATCATGGAGAATATCATCAGATGACTTTGACCGATTTTCTAGATCAGTCCGATGAGATTAAAAGAGAAACAGAAATAGCACACGCCCGACGGGAAAAGCAGGAAAAATTAAGCCGCATGACGGAAGCCCTCGATCAGAAATTCGGAAAAGGCACTGTGCGGAAGGGCCATAAGTAGTTGTTCATAGCGGAAGGAACCATCAAAGTTGTTTATACCGGATGGAACAAATTATAGCGGAAGATTAATGTAGATAAAAATATTACATCAAACCTCTTGCGTTTCAAAGAAATATAGCTATAATGAAATCACTGGACAAAAAGTTCAGAAAACAATTTAACATGATCTTCAGGGCGGGGTGTGATTCCCCACTGGCGGTAAAGTCCGCGACCTGCGTAAGCAGTCGAACCGGTGAAACTCCGGTACCAACAGTATAGTCTGGATGGAAGAAGTGATCTTTTGTAAAGCGCTTAAAAGCCCTGAATCTAAGTGGATTCAGGGCTTATTTTTCTGCTTTAATTGGTTGCCTTCTTATGGAAAAGGAAATCTTGATGAAGTAGAAACTGAAAAGAACCAGTACGCGGAAAAGAAGATCATTCCTCGGGGATCCAAAAAGGAGGAAAAAATCATGACAAATGGTAACGCAGAGGTAAAGGCAGCAACAGTGGGAACAGTAAATACGGTATCAAGAAGTTCAAAATCGATTCATCATCTTGCGGCAGCAGGTGTTCTTTCCGCAGCGGCATATGTTTTGATGCTGATCGAACTCCCGCTCCCGATGATCATGCCGACCTTCATCAAGTTCGATTTCTCGGATCTTCCGGCACTTGTCGGTGCATTTGCACTTGGTCCGGTGTATGGCGTCGCAATCGAGCTCATCAAGAATCTACTTCACGGGCTTGCATCTCAGAGCTTCGGTGTCGGCGAACTCAGTAACTTCCTGCTCGGCGCAGTATTTACTTTTACAGCAGGCGCGATTTACAAGTATAACAAGACAAAGAAGGGCGCCATCCTCGCATCACTAATCGGAGCACTCGCGATGGCTGTAATTTCTGTTCCGTCAAACTATTTCATCGTATATCCGGTTTACTACAACTTCATGCCGGAGGAGACGATCCTCGCCGCATATCAGGCAATCATCCCGTCGATGAAGAGCATTCTCCAGTCCCTTCTCGTATTCAATATGCCGTTCACCTTCTGTAAGGGTCTCGCAGATGTACTCGTGACGTTCCTGATCTACAAGCACATTTCTCCGCTTCTCAAGGGTTGATGTCCATAATGCTTACATCCGGCTGCAAAAATGTAGCCGGATGTTCTTTTTTTACCAGTATGAAAAGAGTAGAATATAAATCATCTTGCCATGGGCTATGTGATGCAGAGGTATTTTGTGGAGTCACAAGACCTCGCATGGTATAGCGTTCGAAATAAAACTTCAAAAGGAGAATCGTAAATTGAAAACACAATTTGATAAACGAAATGTCAGCATGATGATGGATCTCTATGAGCTGACGATGGCAAATGGTTATTTTTCGGACGATCGCATGGCCGATCGGGTAACCTTCGATGTTTTTTACCGGCATAATCCGGATAAGGGCGGTTTTGCAATCTTCGCAGGTCTTGAACAGGTCATCGAGTATATCGAGAATATGCACTTTGATGAGGAGGATGTGGAGTATCTCCGAAGCCTTCATCTTTTTTCAGAAGAGTTTCTCAAATACCTGAGCGGGTATCGTTTTCATGGAGACATTGATGCGTTCCCGGAGGGAACAATCATGTATCCGTATGAGCCGATTCTGACGGTTTCCGCACCGCTTATTGATGCGCAGCTCGTGGAGACAGCGATACTTTCTCTTGTAAACCATGAATCTCTGATTGCGACGAAGACGCAGCGGATCGTGCGGGCAGCAGCTGGCAGAGCGGTATCCGATTTCGGCGCGCGGCGGGCGCACAACATTGACGCTGCGGTATATGGTGCGCGGGCTGCCTACATTGGCGGGGCCGTCGGGACGGCGACCGTGCTTGCGGGGCAGATGTTTGATATTCCGGTCAGCGGGACGATGGCGCACAGCTGGGTGATGTATTATGATGATGAGTACACAGCATTTAAAAAATATGCGGAGAAGTATCCGGATGGCTGTGTGCTGCTGATCGATACCTATAATGTTCTTGAATCCGGTGTACCGAATGCAATCCGGGTAGCGAAGGAGGTTCTGGAGCCGATGGGTAAGAGACTCATCGGCGTTCGGATCGATTCTGGCGACCTTGCATATCTATCAAAGAAGATCCGGAAAATGCTGGACGATGCGGGATTACAGGATTGTAAGATCGTTGCATCGAACTCTCTTGATGAATATACGATTTCATCCATCTTAAGTCAGGGTGGCTGCTTTAACTCCTTTGGCGTAGGAGAACGTCTGATCACAGCGTCATCTGATCCTGTATTTGGCGCAGTATACAAGATTTCTGCAGTACATCAGGATGGAAAATGGATTCCGAAGATTAAGGTTTCCGAGACACCGGAGAAGATTACAAATCCTGGTGTAAAGAGCGTATACCGTATCTATGATCAGGACGGCAAAGCGATTGCAGACCTCATCACGAAGAAGGACGAGAAGCCTGATCTCTCAAAACCATATCACTATGTTGATCCGGTGAAGTACTGGAAAAACAGGTATTTCGAAAACTGTACAGCAAAGGAGTTGCAGGTGCCGGTCATTCGGGATGGCAAGCGCGTACTGCCGAAGAAGACACTGAAGGAAACCAGAGCCTTCGTACAGGATCAGCTAAAAAACGAAATCTGGGAAGAGGAACAGCGGTTTGAAAATCCTCATATTCATTATCTCGATATGAGCCCGGATTACTACGATATGAAGATGAGTCTGCTCGAGCACAGCCGGACAGGAGCCTGATTATTTGTAGCTATCTTGCGAAATAGAAACTGACGCATAATAGAAGAGCCCCGCACGATACCATTCTTAAATGGCATTGTGCAGGGCTCTCCTGCTATGCGTCAGTATTTCATCGGATTGAAGCTTTAGCTTCACAAAAGATGAATAGACTTTATTTTTTCTTCGCCGCCTTCTTTGCCTGCTTCCGTGCAAGTGCTGCCATCTGCTGCTGCAGCTTCTTCTCCTGCGCCTGCTTGGAATCACCGCTCTTTTTACCTAACTTGGACATATATAAACCTTCTTTCTAAAATCCTTTCATGTTACTGCTGTATGGCATATTTTATACCTGTGATTATACGGATTGCAAGCGCTTTATAGGATGCAATCATTGAGAATTCATATCAAGCAGGTACGATTTTCCCGGCCGCGATGATCTCAAACACCTTGTCACCCGGAACGGGTTTACTGAAATAGTAACCCTGGATATAATCGCAGCCGAACCGGCGCAATCTGTCACATTGATCCTTCGTCTCGACACCTTCAGCAAGCACCTTTTTTCCAAGACCATGGATGAGCTGGATCAGGTCGACGAAGAACCGGTCTTTTCCATCCACGAGAAAAGCATCCACTAGCGTTTTATCGAGTTTGATTACATCAACCGGCATATAGCTTAGGTAGCTAAGTGATGAGTAGCCTGTCCCGAAATCATCCAAATGAAGCCCGATTCCGAGCTCATGCAGTGCTTCAAACAGATCATCGGCATCACGGCTCTTTTCCATTACCATGCTCTCGGTCAGCTCAATATTTAATTGTGAAGCCGGCACATGATATTTTTTAAGTGTTTTCTTCAAGAACGTGATATATCCTATGTCAGATAATTGTCCGCTGGAATAGTTGATGGAGAAATGTACCGGCGGCAATCCTGCCTTTGCAGCACGGGACATCTGTTTGATGGTAAGCTCCGTCGTGATCCTGGCAATCTTCTGAATCCAGCCGTATTTTTCCGCTAGTGGAATGAATACACCTGGCGATAGAACGTTATCCTTGATTCGCACGAGTGCTTCGAAGCCAACCAGCGTACCATCCGTAGTAGCCACCTGTGGTTGGAAAAGCATATAGAAGCCATTCGTCTTGATGGCGTTCAGGAGGATGGTCCGCATCCTTTCCTCTTCTTCATTCTCTTTACGGAGATCCGGCGTAAAGAGCACCACCTGATCGCCGCCTGTTCGCTTGCTCTTTGACACAGCAAGATCAGCATCAAGAATCGCATTTTCCGGATTAACCTCCGCTGTCACATTAGCCATACCGAGACTGACGGACGGGATAATGTTATCCATTCCGATTCGGATCTGCTGTGTCAGTTCATGATGCAGATTATAAATATCTTCATCAAGAGGAGAGGCTGCATGATTCCGAATATTGACGAGAAACTCATCTCCGCCATATCGTGCAATATAGATGCCATCCCTCTGGAATTTTTTGAGTCTCTTGGCCTGCTCCTTTATGACATGGTCACCTTCATCGTGACCGTAGGTTTCATTGATTTCCTTAAAGGAATCATGGTCGATGAGAACCATGGTAGAGCCGATGAGGCTATCGGCATTTTCACGGAAATACCGCATCGCTTCCTGACGACTGGTAAGTCCGGTGAGATGGTCGTGATTCATCTCGTACTGCAGAGAATCCTTTGATTTTTGGAGAGAGTCCTTTGATTCCTGTAGAGAGGCCTGATTCCGTCGAAGCTCGCCAAGCTGCCGGGACATGGCAATCATGATGACAGCGAAGCCGGCAAAGATAAAGGCCATCGGAATCAGTATGCCTTTACGTTCGTAGAAGAAATTCGTTTTTTGGTTGATGAGCAGCGTCCCCTCCGGCAGCTTCGATGTATCAAGCTGGAATTTGTCAAGATAATTGACATCGGCAACAAATTTCGGTGGCTGCGGATCTAGCATCGGCATATGTTGAATATCTGATCCCGACAGAATGCGAATGATTACATCAGCCGCTGTCTGCGCAGCATCCTTCATACTCTGATAGCAGCCTGCCGTGATGCCATAGCCTACACCGAGACTGGAGGTCTGGAACACTGGAACTGTAGCATATTCACCGAAGACAGGTGCAAGCTTGTCAACATAATAAAAGATTCCGTCCTTAAAGCGTAATGTAGACATTGTGAGCACAATCGTATTTTCGGGAATCGAAGAAAGCATCTTCTTAAATTCATCTAAGGAGTAGCTTTCGGAATCGCAATAGGTGAAGCGTAGAGAGGGAACAGATGGCGCCACTAGCTTGATAGCATTCATATAGCCGAGTCCGGGTACAGAATCATCATGAATCAGAATCAGAGCATCTGCATCTGGCTCCAGCTTCATAGCCATCTGCATATTTTCTATCACATAGTTCGGTTCAACCTGTCCGGTTACCATCGGTCGGCTACCGAAGCGTTGTCCGGCGAGCCGATTGCTCATGTCAAAGAATACGATGGGAATATCCTGAAAATATTCATCATAATGCGTATTTGCAAAGGTTGTCGCCGCATCATCGCTAAGCAGGATTGCATCATATTTTGTTTCCTGCATCATGAGAGAAAGCTGATCCTCGAAAACCCTTTGCGTCTCTGCCTTATCTGTATGGTTGGAATTAAGGAAAATCGTCTGATAGGAAACTTCGGATGGATCAAACACCTCGTCGATGGCTGTCTTCATGTTGTCGTAGGAACCATAAGTGCTATCGTAAGAGTAGATCCAGAGAACGTGTTTTCCGCTCAGTGAAGGCTGAGAAGTAGTCGTCGTGAAATCTTCAAGGGGCTTGTGGAAATCCACGATTTGTGACATAAGAAATACAACACCCACGAGGATCAGAATACCACCGAAGACCATGGGCAAATAACGTCGGAAGGAATTTAGCTTTTCAGAACACTTCATGCCTTTCATACTTCAAAAATCACGCGCTTTCCTAAGTCAAATGGAAGAATTCACTGCACTTATTATAGACAAAAATTGGTGCAAAGGAAACAAAAAGGAACGGATTTTACATTGGATTGATGTATGGTCTAAATAATCATTCGTTTCCGGGCTTCCTTTTTTGTGTAAAGAATGATAAAGAATAATAAAGAATGATAAACCATTTTGAAAATGATAAAGAATAATAAAACTCTGTATACAATATTACAGAAAGTTCTAAGTTAGAGTAGGAGAATAATTTATGCTAAATCTTCAATTTGACTCTTTACAGGTGAAGGTATATCTGCCGAATGATTTTTTACCGGAATGGCAAGAAATTGTATATCCGGTGCGGCATGTGATCTATATTCTCGAGCCGGATGAGATGACGGATGAGCTTGATCTAACGCCGACATATCTTCGGGATGCGGCGATTGTGGAGATCAACCATATGAACTGGGCGGATGATCTGTCGCCGTGGCCGGCACCATATGTGTTTAAGTCGGAGGGCGATTTCACGGGAGGTGCAAACCTTTTCCTGGTGCGGCTTCTCAAGGAGGTCATTCCGTGCGTCGAAGGCAAGATTCATAAGGAATATCAGATCGATTATGATCCGGATCAGGCAGACCGGGCGCTGCTTGGGATCTCGCTTGCCGGACTTTTCTCGGTGTATGCGGTCTATAAGACAGACGCGTTCCGCTATGGCGGTTCGATTTCGGGCTCGCTCTGGTTCGACAAGTTCATCGATTTTATGAAGGAGAACGAGCCGGTGCATAAAGAAGTTGCAGCGGTGACTGCCAATGCAGACGACCGCGGCATTTCACCTGGTGCGGCACGTGCCTGGGAAAAGTTTTACTTCTCCCTCGGCGACCGCGAAAAGTTCACAAAGAATCCTCGCATGAAAACCGTTGAGGACTGCACGAAGGAGGCGGCGGAAATCCTGCAGGCCCACGGCATTCGCACGACCTTTGAATTGAATCCCGGCAATCACTTCGTGGACGGCGCACTTCGCACAGAACGGGCTATTCGGTGGCTTCTGAATAACTGAGTTTACTAAAAATTTAATTGACGTAATTTTTTCATAATGATATAGTTCTTGCTGAGTGAGTTCGCAACATAGTTTTGCAAAACGAAGCTTAATATTGATTGAGTTGCTGCTTTGCGTAGCCCTGTGAGAGCACAGGAGGACTCAAATTTTATAAGTATTTGGCAGTATCTTATAAGGCGTAAGCCGATAATCTTTCATGATTAACTGCTGAACATGTGAATTTTTCTTCAATGATGAAGAACGAATCGTCACATAAGCTTGTGAAACGGTCAATAGGAGTAAGGTTTTGCGGATACTCTGATTTGCGAAGAATAGCATATTCTCTTGTATTTTACGGATTATTTAGATTTACGTTAGCGAGAGCATGCTGATTTGAGACTGACTTTTCAGGCAGATGTGTCGAGATGCACATCTGCTTTTTTGATGTTTAAACGGGAGTATGAAATATGGATCTGGTGAATCAGCATTCGGCACCTGTGTATGAGGCGATGCTGGAGCTTCGAAAAAGAAGAGTGGTGCCCTTTGATGTGCCGGGGCACAAGAGGGGAAGAGGAAATCCGGAGCTTCTCGAGTTTTTGGGTGAAAAATGTGTAGGCATTGACGTGAACTCGATGAAGATGCTGGATAATCTTAGCCACCCGGTGTCGGTGATCAGGGAAGCGGAGGCGCTGACGGCCGATGCATTTCATGCGAAGGCAGCGTTTTTCATGGTGAATGGTACGACGTCTGCGGTGCAGGCGATGGTCATCATGACGGTCCGGGAGAGACAGAAGATTCTGCTTCCTCGGAATGTTCACAAGAGTGTCGTGAACGCGCTGGTACTCTGCGGCGGTATCCCTGTATATGTGCCGGTGAAGGTCAATGAAAAGATCGGTATCGCGACGGGCATGGAGGTTTCCGAAGTGAAGAAGGCGATGGAGGAAAATCCGGACGCCGTCGCAATCTTTGTGAACAACCCGACGTATTATGGTATCGCGTCAAACCTTTCAGAGATCGTCCGACTCGCGCATGCGCATGGGATGAAGGCGCTGGTCGACGAGGCACATGGCACACATCTTTATTTCGGTGAGCATCTGCCGGTATCCGCCATGAGCGCCGGTGCAGATTATGCTGCGGTTAGTATGCATAAGTCCGGTGGCTCCCTCACGCAGAGTTCGATTCTTCTCTGCGGCGAAAATTCGGATCCGGATGGCATGCTGCAGGTGATCAATCTAATGCAGACAACCAGTGCATCCTACCTTCTCATTTCAAGTCTTGATCTCTCGAGACGGAATCTTGCCTTACGTGGCCGGGAGTCCTTCACGAGAGTGTCAAATATGGCAGAATATGCCAGGTCCGAAATCAATGACATCGGCGGCTACTACGCTTATGGCCGTGAGCTTATCAATGGTGATGATGTCTATGATTTCGATGTGACGAAGCTCTCTGTCTACACGCAGGGCATCGGCCTTACGGGCATCGAGGTCTATGACCTTCTTCGTGATGAATATGATATTCAAATCGAATTTGGAGACATTGGCAATATCCTCGCGTATATCTCAATCGGCGACCGGATGCAGGACATTGAGCGGCTGGTGGGTGCTTTAGAGGATATCAAAAGGCGGTATCAGAAGGATAAAAATGACCTCTACTGTGGAAATTTCATCATCCCGGAGGTCGTGATGGCACCGAAGGAGGCATTTTACGCGGAGAAGGAATCGGTGCCGCTCGATGCATCGGATGGACGGGTCGCAGGCGAGCTCGTGATGTGTTATCCGCCGGGAATCCCGATTTTGACGCCTGGCGAGCGGATTACAAAGGACATCATCGAGTACATCGATTACGCCCGTGAAAAGGGCTGCTCGCTCCAGGGCGCACGTGACCCGGAGGTGCGTAGTATTTCGGTGATGAAGGAGCAAAAAAATGCAGGGTGACAAGCTGGATATCTGGTTTTCGCAGATGGATACGGAGAACGTGAAGACGTCGATCCGGGTCGATAAGCATCTTTTTTCGGAGCAGAGCGATTATCAGCGAATCGATGTGTTTCAGTCGCAGGAGTTCGGTAAGATGATTGTGCTGGACGGCGAAATCATTTTCTCGGAGGCCGACGAATTTATCTACAATGAGATGGTTGTGCATGTCCCTATGGCGGTGCATCCGAATGTGAAGAAGGTACTGATCATCGGCGGCGGTGATGGCGGTGTCGCGAAAACGCTCATCATGTACCCGGAGATCGAGGAGATCGATGTCGTCGAGGAGGATGAAATGTTCATTGAGGTCTCCCGCAAGTTCTTCCCGGAAACGGCGAAGGGCTTCGATGATCCGCGTGTAAGCATTATCAATATGGACGGTCTCCGCTATCTGCGCCGTTGTGACAATGCCTATGACCTGATCATTAATGACTCCACGGATCCCTTCGGGCATACGGAGGGGCTGTTCACGCGGGAGTTCTATGGTAACTGTTTTAGGGCACTTCATGACGATGGCATCATGGTGTACCAGCATGGAAGCCCCTTCTATGATCAGGATGAGGCGGCGTTTCGGGCGATGCACCGGAAAGTATATAAGAGCTTTCCGATTTCTCGAGTGTACCAGGCGGCGATCCCGACCTGCCCGGCGGGTTTCTGGACGTTCGGTTTCGCTTCGAAGAAGTATCATCCGCTTAGAGATCTCGATGAGAAGCGTTGGAATGCAAGGGGACTCAAGACCTGGTACTACACGACGCATCTTCATAGAGGCGCGTTCATGCTGCCGAAGTATGTGGAGGATATCCTATCGGAGGAAGAAAATCGGGTTTAAGTTGACATCGGGGACGGTTCTCTCTGTCAGTTTTTGTGACAGTGGGGACGGTTCTCTCTGTCAGCTTTTTGGAATAATAGTAAATAGCTGACAGGCAGAACCGTCCCTGGTGTCACAAACTGACAGGGAGAACCGTCCCCAGTGTCAGCTTGGTTTGAAAAGGAGGAGCAAGATGAAGAGACTGATGGTGATTGGCTGTGGTGGTGTCGCGCAGGTGGCAATCAAGAAGGCGTGTCAGAATGATGAAGTGTTTTCTGAACTGATGATCGCAAGCCGGACGAAATCGAAGTGTGATAAGGTAAAGGCTGAGCTTGAAGGGAAGACAAAGACGGTCATCACGACAGCAGAGATTGATGCGTCGGACGTGTCGGCATTGGCAGAGCTCATCAAGTCCTATAAGCCGGATGCGGTGCTGAATGTGGCCTTGCCGTATCAGGATCTTACGATCATGGATGCGTGTCTTGCGGCGGGCGTCGACTATATCGATACGGCAAATTATGAGCCGGAGGATACGGATGATCCGGCATGGCGGGCAGTCTATGAAAAGCGCTGTAAAGAGGAAGGTTTCTCTGCATACTTTGATTATTCGTGGCAGTGGGCATATCAGAAGAGATTCGAGGATGCCGGTTTGACAGCGTTGCTCGGTACAGGCTTTGATCCGGGCGTGACATCGGTCTTCACGGCGTACGCGAAAAAGCATTTCTTCGATACGATCGACACCATCGATATTCTCGATTGTAACGGTGGTGACCACGGCTATGCGTTTGCGACGAACTTTAATCCCGAAATCAATCTTCGTGAAGTGTCTGCACCAGGCTCCTACTGGGAGAACGGACACTGGGTTGAGGTGCCGGCCATGAGCATTAAGCGGGAATATGATTTCCAGGAGGTTGGGAAGAAGGATATGTATCTTCTTCATCATGAGGAGATCGAGGCGCTCGGAAAGCATCTGCCGGAGGTAAAGAGAATCCGTTTCTTCATGACGTTCGGGCAGAGCTATCTTGATCATATGCGGTGTCTTGAGGATGTCGGAATGCTTTCGACGACACCAATCAAATTTGAAGGGCGGGATATCGTGCCGATCCAGTTCTTGAAGGCACTGCTTCCGGATCCTGCGACACTCGGTCCGCGTACACATGGAAAGACAAACATCGGTTGTATCTTTACCGGTATGAAGGATGGGAAGAAGCGTAGCATCATGATCTACAATGTATGTGATCATCAGGAATGCTACAAGGAGCTTGGTTCGCAGGCGATTTCCTACACGACGGGTGTGCCGGCAATGATCGGTGCGATGCTTGTATCGACTGGTGTCTGGAAGAAGTCGGGTGTTTTCACGACGGATGAGTTCGATCCGGATCCATACATGGAAGCGCTCAGTAAGTGGGGACTTCCGTGGCATGTCGAAGAAAACCCGACCCTGGTACCTTGATTTCTAGGTGGAGGCATATAATTTCAGCAATATCATGTTTTACTATGCCAACTGTCCGAGCTTAAATGTTGAATTGGCATAGAAAACCTGAACTTGATCTGATTCCTATGCCAATTTTCAAAGACAAATTTGAGACTTGGCATAGGGAATCAGAAAATAGCGCGATTACTATGCCTGAAGCAAGTGATTATATAGAAATATAGAATAGGATTGGCATAGAATATTAAGGATTAGCTTGAATACTATGCTGGATTAAAAAAGTTGAACTAAAAATCGGCATAGAAAATAGGAAAAAACATATAATACTATGCCAAATTTAAAAAATGAGAAATTTGATGGCATAGCAAAATAGATGAAAGCAAAAATTCTATGCCATGCAAATAATAAAGGCTGCGTATGGCAAGAATTACAATCGAAGAGGTCCCGACTCCTGCTTATATCGTGGACGAAAATAAGTTAATAGCAAATCTCAAGATCCTGCGGGATGTGAAGAAAAAGGCGGACTGCAAGATTTTGCTGGCGCAAAAGGCTTTTTCCATGTTTGCCGTATATCCGCTCATTGCGGAGTATCTCGATGGCACGACAGCTAGCGGACTCTATGAAGCGCGACTTTCACATGAAGAGATGAAATGTGAAAGGCTGCATGATATCGGAAAATCGGACACTGCATCGAAGACCTTGAAACAACAAAGGGAAAATCATGTCTATGCGCCGGCGTTTAAGCCATCGGATATCGAGGAGCTTGGGAAAATCTGTGAGCATGTGACCTTCAACTCGTTCGCACAGCTTGATCGATATGCCGGTAGAGTTGCCGAGCTTCACAGGCAGTATTTTCCGGATGCAATATCTACCGGCATCGGCCTCCGGCTGAATCCGGAGTGCTCGACGCAGGGCGACCATGCCATCTATGACCCCTGCGCACCGGGATCGCGACTTGGCATCACGGAGAAAAATTTCCGAAAGGGCATGAAACAGTATCCTGAGTCTTTCGCGCTAGTGGATGGACTTCATGTGCATACGCTATGTGAGCAGAATGCTGACGACCTCAAAACTACGCTGGAGGCTGTAGAAAAGAAATTTGGCGATATCCTGAAAAGCCCGCAGATCCGATGGCTGAATCTCGGCGGAGGTCATCATATCACACGCGCTGATTATGACAGGGAGCTCCTCCTTAAACTCGTACAGCATATGAAAGAAGTCTATGACGTCGAAGTATATCTGGAACCGGGCGAAGCTATCGCACTTAATGCCGGCTACCTTGTGACGGAGGTGCTGGACATCGTAGACAATGGCCTGAAAACCCTTGTGCTGGATGCATCCGCTGCATGCCACATGCCGGATGTACTGGAGATGCCTTATCGTCCGCCACTTCGCGATAGCGGAAAACCCGGTGAAAAGCCATATACGTACCGGCTGTCGTCATTGACATGCCTGGCAGGCGATATCATCGGTGATTATTCCTTCGATAGAGAAATCAAGGTTGGAGACCGGCTCGTGTTCGAAGACATGGCAATCTATTCTATGGTGAAGAACAACACATTCAATGGCATCCCGCTACCGTCAATCTATCTCATGCGAGAAGATGGCAGCTGTGAACTGGTGAAGGCCTTTGGATATCAGGATTTCAAAGGGAGGTTATCTTGAAGCTTGAAAACAGAATGCCAGTGCAGGATGGTTTCCGCATGCCGGGCGAGTTTGAACCGCATGAGGGTACGGTGATGATCTGGCCGGTGCGGCCAGGTTCCTGGCCACATCATGGCGCCGAGGCACAAAAGGTCTTCATAGAAATCATCAGCCATCTCGCATGTGATGAAAAGGTCTGGCTCCTTGTGAATCAGGAGGACGAGCCGAATGCCGAATGCTCGATTAAAGAAAAAGCCGAAGCTCTTCTTAAGAGTGGCAGGGAGTCTGCAGCCAATTTTTCGAAAAATGTAAGGCTTCTTCCGATTCGGACTGATGATGCATGGGCCAGAGACATTGGACCAAGCTGCGTTGTTCGGGAATCGCCTGATAGAGACAGAATCGTCCGCGGCGTGAACTGGAAGTTCAATGCCTGGGGCGGGGAGGTTGATGGCTTATACCCGGACTATCAGGCAGACGATCAGGCAGCGAAGCGGATTTGCGATGCACTTGAGATGGACTTTTATGATGCGGATCCCTTCGTACTGGAGGGCGGCTCGATCCATGTCGATGGTGAAGGTACGTGCATCACAACGGAAGCCTGTCTTCTCAGTAAAGGTCGGAATCCTTCGATGACTAAGGAAGAAATCGAACAGAAGCTGAAGGATTATCTTGGGGTTACGAAGGTGATCTGGCTGCCCTATGGCATTTATCAGGACGAAACGAATGAGCATGTCGACAACGTCTGTGCCTTCGTAAAGCCTGGTGAGGTCGTGCTTGCATGGGGACAGAAGGGTGATCCGCAGTATGAGATGAGTAAGGCGGATTTCGAAGTTTTGGAGCGAGAGACGGATGCCAGGGGGAGGCATCTGCATATTACGAAGCTGCCGGTGCCATCGAAGCCGGTTTGCGTTCGTGAAGAAGACCTTCCCGGATTTACGTTCGCACCCGGTGAGGATGTACGGTATGCGGGTGAAAGGCTTGCGGCGAGCTATGTGAATTTCTATATCGGAAATCGCATGGTGCTGGTGCCGGCGTTCGGAGATCAGAAGGATGAGGTAGCCGTACAAACGCTCACGAAGCTGTTTCCAGGCCGAACGGTACAGCCGATTCCGGCACGGAACATCCTGCTCGGCGGCGGCAACATTCACTGCATTACGCAGCAGATCCCATGAAGGTGAAGAGGAGATAAGGTATGCGAAACATTACGGTCGGTGTAGTACAAATGGCGATAAAGCAGATGCCATCAGAAGTCAAGGGCTCGTGGGATGGATTGTCCAAGGATGAAATAAGAAGAATTGATGAGGAAGTTGTCTCTGCTAATCTTGATCAAGCAGAAAAGCTGGTGCGTAAGACGAAAGAGCAGGGCGTGGACGTCGTGCTGCTCCCGGAGCTTTTTGAACGGCCGTATTTTTGTCAGGAGCGGCGGTACGAATATTATGATTTTGCAACGACGGTAGAGGAAAATCCGGCAGTGCAGCGCTTCCAAAAGCTTGCGAAGGAGCTGGAAATCGCGATGCCCGTCAGCTTCTATGAAAAGAATGGAACGCGACTTTTTAACTCGATTGCGATGCTCGATGCGGATGGCAGTATCCTTGGCATTTATCGAAAGACGCATATTCCGGATGACCATTTCTATCAGGAAAAATTCTATTTTACTCCAGGCGATACCGGTTTCCGTGTATGGGATACCAGATTTGGAAAGATTGGTGTAGGCATTTGCTGGGATCAGTGGTTTCCGGAGACAGCACGGGCTATGGCACTGATGGGGGCGGAGCTGCTGCTGTATCCGACAGCAATTGGTTCTGAGCCGGTGCTTGATACCGATTCGATGCCGCATTGGAGAAGGTGCATGCAGGGTCATGCTGCGGCAAATATCATGCCGGTTGCAGCGGCAAACCGGATCGGCGAAGAAGTTGTCGAACCATGCAAGGAGAATAACTTCCAGAAATCTGCACTCCGCTTTTATGGAAGCTCCTTCATCACGGATGAAACCGGTGCGATCGTGCAGGACGGAAGCCGGGATAAGGAAGAGGCGTTGACTGAGACCTTCAATCTCGATGAAATCCGTGATCTCCGCATGAGCTGGGGTGTTTTCCGTGACCGCCGCCCGGAGCACTATGAAATCATAGCGACACAATAAAAATATTTCAGAGAATGTGATATGATGAAAGCACGTGACACAGAAGCCAACGTGCTTTTATGCTATATAAACGAAAGGGTCTGTATGAAAAAATTCGGCAGCTTCGCAATCGACAAGGAAAAGGATATCATCGTTGATCTTTATATAGATGGAGAAAGTATGTTCTACGTTCTTCGCACACCGAATCACGGGACAGGCAATCTCATCCGAAATCTCGCGAAGCTCTGTGATGTGCCTCTTTCAGAGGATGGGGACGGGCTTCTCGTCATGAAGGGGCCGGTGCCGGCGTACATTGATGGAAACAACCGGAGGATCTATATCCTTCGACTTGCAAACACGAAGATTGCCAATATTTTCCCGGATGGTACAATCGAAAAGAAGGTATCAATCCCAGCAATCGCAAAAACGCTTATGAGTCAGACGAAGGACTATCGTCTTGACTATCAGCAGACCATCGTAAAAAGCTATATCTTCGATGACTGTAAATTCCATACGGATCTGCATACGCACATGAATGCGAATCTCACACCGGATGTGCTGATTGCGCTTGGGCTCTATCATCAGCTTCGTTACCCACTCTACTACGTGCGGAAGCTTGGTCTCCGCCTTTCCGGTGAGCAGGAAACAGCAGTCGAAGAGCAGCGTGTTAATGTGGAAGCTGATGTACTTCACCGCATCGATGCCGGTGAGCTTCCGCCTCTCAAGGGCAAATACCTCCGTCGAAAGATCAACGACAACACCTTCATCAATTTCGCGGATCTTATTTTTAACAATATCGGAAATGCCGATTACAACATTCCGAAAATTCGCGCCTCACTTGCCATCATGAAGGATGGTCAGGCTGTTTTCACAAACCTTGAAAAGGTCTATCTATATCGATATGTCTTCTGTAAAGGGAAACCATATACGAGCCAAAGCATGCAAACTGCGGGCGGATCAAAGAAAGTCGCAGATCCCACCGATCTACATGGGCGGGTCGAAGGACAGATCGACATCACCGAAGAAAAGGTTGCTGCGCTCCCCGATACAGATATTGCAACTGCTCTCAGGCAAATGCTTACGGACCGGAGAAATCCGGCTTATGCGAAAAATTCGCTTCTCCAGGATGAGCTTCTATGGATTGCACGGACCTATCAGAGTCATGGCATCCGTTATGCGGAGATTTCCGATACGACGCTGACGAAGCCAAAGGATGCGCCGAAGATGCTTCAAGAGGTACATGCGGTCATGCCGGCAATCACCCGGGAGACAGGAGTTGTGCTACGGTTTCTTGCTGCAATCCGCCGGATTCCGCTTACCATCGTACGCGATCAGGTATCCGCATCCGATTATGTGAAAGAAAATTTACGTACGCTTTCTGGCGTAGCATGTGACCCATATGTCGCTGGCTCCGATATCATTGGCGAAGAAATGAATGACATTCGCGACCTGCAGCCTGTTATCGCAGAACTGACGAAAATTGCTGCTAAAGAATCAGATTTTGTGATTCGGATCCATGCCGGCGAAAACGATTCCCTTCGTGATAATGTTGACAACTCGGTCCGCTGCGTGATGGATGCGCTTGCACCGGGACAGACAATACCGCGCATACGGATCGGGCATGGTCTCTATACCGCAAATCTCAAAACAAAAAAGGGAGAGCAGTTACTATCGGATCTTCGGAAAAGTGGTGCGGTGCTTGAATTTCAGATTTCCTCTAATGTCCGTCTTAACAACCTGACCGAGTTATCAAACCACCCGCTAAAAAAATATCTGGAAGCTGGCATCCCCTGCGTACAGGGCACTGATGGCGGCGCGATTTATGGCACAGATTCGATGGATGAGCAGCTTGCACTCGAGAAGATGCTGAAGTTAAGTCATGAAGATATGCGCGCGATGCGGGCGACTGATGACCGGCTGCTTCGGGAAAGTCTCGACGGCTTCCATAAAAAGGAACAGAGATTTGATGCCTTGCTTTCCAAAGAGATGCCAGTTTCCGATGTAGACCAGATATCTCGTGAAGCGGCTCTTAATTCCGGTAGTGAAGCACTGCCTCAGCGGGAGTCTGATGGGCGCATTGAACGATTATTTGTAAATCGAATAGAAACAACAGGCACAGAGTATGAGAACCTGTTCCTATCCCAGAAAAAATATGTCAGCAGCGAGATTTTAAAGGACAGAATCAGTGCAATGCCGACGGACCGCTTGCCTGTGATCCTCGCGGGTGGCAGCTTTAACTCCGATGCGCATATGACAAGGATGCATGCGGAGGAAAAGGGACTCATTGATACGCTTCTTCGTAAATGTGACCCGAAAGAAGTCTTTTTCGTCATTGGTGACAGCTTCACAGGTTACGAAAAATATCTTGTGGATAAAAATAAGGGGAAATTTGATATTTATTCCTTTGTGCCGTCGATGATCGGAGAAACGGAAAAAGAGAATATCATACGGAGTGGCGTGCATGTGCGCATTGCGTTGGAATCGACGACGATGGGCGTGTACAAAAGCTTTGCTTACGAAATCTTCAAACGCCGGGAGTCAGTGCTGCTGGCGCTCGATGGAAACGCATCCGGTGCAAATATGATACAGGAAGCGAAGAACGGTAAAGAGAAATGTTATATCTTTGTTGGAAATCATAGCCTTGCTTTGAAACGGAAGGCGGAATCGCTCGAAGGCTATGTCACGATTCTGCAGGATGAGGCAGCAGGCTCCGCTGCAGTTCTTGATGCGATTCGCATCGCAAAGAAATCCTTCGTCTGGCGCCAGGATTAACCTTATGCAATATAGGCTTTGACTCGACAAGTCGTTTTCCAATGCTTACAATCTTAATGGGATCGGAAGACCTTATGAAAGTTTTAAAAGATGGGAGGCAGAAAGCTGTATGAAGAGGATTATTCAGCCGGATTATTACGAGGCGTTTCACTGTATCGGCGGCGACTGCCCTTTCACGTGTTGTCAGGAGTGGAAGATTTCTGTCGACGCTTCGACGAAGAAAAAATGGCATCATGTCAATGCGCCGGATGCCAATGCCTACATCTGTCTCAGCGATTTTATCGAGAAAAAAGACGATACGGATGTGATCCGGCTGCTTCCCAATATGCGATGCCCTTTCCTTGAAGATAGCGACCTTTGTCGTCTTGTCCTCGATCATGGGGAAGAGATGCTATCAGAAACCTGTCATATTTTTCCGCGGGAGGAGCATGTTTATCAAGACCACACCGAAAAGAGTCTTGTTGCATGCTGCCCGGTGGTTGTTGATTTCTGGAAGGACCGGAAGCAGATTTCCTTCGATGGAGATGTGGATCCTTTGAATCCTTTGCATTTTTTGAAGGAGGCAAAGGGAGAGACGATGCTTCTTTTGATTCGGGATCTGGTTATGAACATCTTGTATGATGAACGATACACGACGGAGGAAGCATTGCTGTCTGCATTTTATACATTACTGGATATCAGGGATAGCTTTCCGTCAGGTGCGCTCAAGGGGAAGGACTTCCTTCAATATATGTCTATGGAATATTCCGACAGACTTTATGCGGCAATATCTTCAATGGAAAAGTCACCTCTTGAATCATTGAAAGAGAGAAACGAGCTTTTTCTCGATATGACAGAGAATTATCGCCAGGAGGGAAGATATAAGAAGTTACTGGAGCCATTATGTGAAGTTGCGGAAAAACTGGAAGACTTGTTGGAGGAAGAAAAGAGCAGGGAGATTCATCGAATTAAAGCACTGATGGAAGCATTGGCGGAAGCAAAAAAGCAACAGGATGATTTTTTTCGAAATTATCTTGTTGCTGAGATCTTTACATCATTACATATCCCGGGAAGTAACCTTTATGATCTTCTCATGCAGTTTGAATGGCTCATGATGGAGTACGCAATATTAATGCAGTCAATTTTTCTTGATCTGTATCACTCCGGGGTATTCCCGCCTTATGAACGGATTCGTGAGCTTCTCGTCTTGATCGCGCGCATGACCGGCTATGACGAAGCTGACATCGAGGAGTATCTCGAGAACAGCTTCGAGTCGCCAATTTGGCCTTTAGGATATGCACAGTTTCTTTTGAGTTGAAGTTGCGTATTTTTTGAGCTTGTCAACAGGCGCTGGTCTTAGTAACAAGCTAATTTAAAGGAGGTACATTTTGAAAATAGATAGGGAGCATGTAAAGGAAACATTTGCGAGATATGTAGCAGACTATGACATGTCGGATGTAAAGATCAAGCTGAAGTATGACCATACGTACCGTGTTGCAGAGATGTGCGATGCGATTACGGCGACGCTGGATATGACGCCGGAGGACCGAGATATCGCCTGGCTCACAGGGATGCTTCATGACATCGGCCGCTTTGAGCAGCTTAGACGCTACCATACCTTCCAGGATCGTCAGTCGGTGAATCATGCGGCGCTCAGTGCGGATATCCTTTTTAAGGATGGAAAGATCCGTCTTTTTACCACTGACCCCTCCGAGGATGCGCTTCTTGAAAAAGCAATCCGTCTTCACAATGTTTACATCCTGCCATCATCCCTCACAGAACGCGAATACCGGTTCTGCACGATTCTTCGCGATGCCGATAAGATCGACATTCTCCGTGTAAATTGTGAGACACCGCGGACGGAGATCTACGATCTCCCGGAGGAAGCATTCCACACATCTTCGATTTCGGAGCATGTCTACGCCGATATCATGGCTTGCAAAAACGTAAACAGAGATTATTCGAAAACAGCGATCGACTACATGATCGGCCACATGGGCTTCGTCTTCGGACTCGTCTATCGGGAGAGCTTCCGGCAGGTAAAGAAGCAGGGCTATCTCGACCAGATGCTGTCAATCGAATCCTCGAACCCGGACACAGCCGCAAAGCTCGTGAAGATCCGTGAGTCCTTGCATGCCTACATCGATGAACAGCTCAAGTGAGTTGTCACTTTTTTATTTCTAAAATTCAGACATTCATGCACGAAATGTCTGTTTTCCGTTCAAGACACCTCTCTTTGTCTAATGCACACCTTTCTTGGCAGATGTACAGTACTGCATGTACAGAAGGTTCTGATGTATGCCTCCAGCTAAGGCATTGAAGCCATCAGAACTTAACTGACAGGAAAGGAGCGGATATCCCCTTGAAAAAATTACAATTTGCTCACATAAGTTACAGAATCATTTCAGTGATTCTGCTGGCCTTCGGTGTCATCAGCCTGTTTAGACCTGCGTTTTCCGGAATGTTCCTGGTAGTATCTGCCGGTCTCATGCTTCTATTTTACGGGACCGTGAAGATCATAGCGTACTTTTCAAACGACATATACTGCCTGGCTTTTCAGTATGACCTGGCAGAAGGTTGTCTTCTTCTGCTGCTTGGGATACTGACATTCCTCTTTCGGACGAAGCTGATCCCGTACTTTGATATTGGATTGTCACTTCTTCTCACAGTAGACGGGCTTTTCAGCTTTCAGACTGCGAAGGATATCCGGTGGTTCGGTCTTTCACAATGGCCGTATTTTCTGACCATCGCGTGTGCAGTCACAGGCTTCAGTATCGCGTATTTGCTCTGCTCAGTGAGTAAAGCAGATTCGCTTTCAATCATGAAAGGCTTTGCTTTGATTGCAGATGGTTTGATGAAATATGCACTCATTCACTATACAGTGCAGCGAACGAACAACGCAATCACGAAGGACAAAGCAGAATCTGTCTAATGCACACATCAGACATAGGAGGATTTGAACAATGGCTAATGCATTAACGCATGCAGCACAGCGTAAGGTTTTTGAGGTTGCGATGGACAATCTCGCAAAAAAGTTTGATAAGGGTGAAAAGGATGCCCTCGTAGATCTCGTCGACACGATGCAGAAATATGGTAAGGTATGGGATGATAGAGCTTACGAAAGCTTAAAGCAGGGATTTGCCGCGGACAGCAAATGGGGAGAACGGATCTACGAAATCTATCAGCACGCAGATAAGAAATATCTTCATGATCTCTTTATGTCAGCGGCGTTTGAAGGTGGCTTCTATGGTTTTCAGGAGACGAGAAGGACCGCAAAGAAATATGGCTGCGGTATTCCGTGGATCATCCTGTTCGACCCGACGACGGCCTGCAATCTGAAGTGCGTCGGCTGCTGGGCTGCGGAATACTCGAAGCAGTTGAATCTTTCCTATGAAGATATGGATTCCATCGTGACTCAGGCAAAGGATCTGGGCATACACGAGTTTGTGATGACCGGCGGCGAGCCGACTGTTCGTAAGGCGGATGTCTTTAAGCTCTGCGAAAAGCACAAGGATTGCGGCTTCTGGATTTTCACAAATGGCACCATGGTTGACCAGGCGTTTGTCGATAACATGAAGAAGTGCGGTAACATCATGCTGAACATCTCGATCGAGGGTGATGAGGCGACAACCGATGCACGCCGTGGCAAGGGCACCTATCAGAGAGCGATGAAGGCAATGGACACCCTGAAGGAGAACGGCATCATCTACGGTACCTCCATCTGCTATACGAGTCAGAACTATAAGGCTGTCACGACCGATGAGTTCTATGATTTCCTGCTCGACAAGGGCGTTGTCTTCAGCTGGTATTTCCACTTCATGCCGGTCGGCAATGCTACGAACATGGATCTCGTACCGACACCGGAGCAGCGTGAATACATGTACCACCGTGTACGTGAGGTTCGCGGTTATCACGGCGGTAAGCCGATTTACCTCATGGATTTTCAGAATGACGGCGAATTCGTTAGTGGATGTATCGCCGGCGGCAAATATTATTGCCATATCAACTCTCGTGGCGATGTGGAGCCATGCGTATTTATCCATTACTCCAGCGCAAACATTCATGAAAAATCCTTGCTTGAATGCTTACAGCAGCCGCTGTTCAAGGCGTATCAGAAGGCACAGCCGTTCAACAAGAACCTACTCCAGCCGTGTCCGATGCTTGAGAATCCGAAGATTCTCCGCGGTCTTGTAGAAAAGAGCGGTGCGAAGAGCACGGATATGATGGATCCGGAGAATGTAGAGCATCTCTGCGGTAAGTGCGATCCATATGCAGATGCATGGGCACCAGTGGCAGACAGACTCTGGAAGTCGAATCACCCGAATGCATCCTGAAATTCAAGTAAATCGGCCCCGGCGAGTTCCCTCGCCGGGGCTTAAGTGGCGTAAAAGCTATGATTTTTGGGTTGATTTTGTATAAGTACTTTTCATGGCAGAGAAAAGACGATATAATGAAGCCACTGCCGGTGGCAAGGAAGTGCTTTAAAAGGGCATCGTGAGGATGCATGGAAGGAAGCATTGGCACTATGAAAGGCACCGGACGATCATGGAGTAAAGGGGAAGGCTCATGGTCCGAACAGATGAACTGATCATTGACACTTTCTGGGAATTACTAGATGAAAAGTCGTACAGTAAGATCACGGTACGGGATATCGTCGAGCGTTGTCATATCAACAGAAATACATTTTATTATCACTTCGAGGGGATTCCGTCGCTACTCATGGAGACGATGACCGAGTGGGGTGATAAGGTCATCGCAGAAAATGGAACGCCGGATAAATCGCTGGATCTGATCCTGACGTTTGCGCAAGGCTTTGAATCCAGGAAAAGGGCACTTCGACATATCTATCAGTCTGTAGAGCGGGATAATTTTGAAACGCAGCTGATCCGTATGGCAGATAAGCTTGTTACCGAATATTTTGACAGGGTGACAAAGGTCATCGATATTCCGGAGGATCGGCTGCTTTATTTTATTCGATTATACAAGGCTTGCTTTGTCGGGCTTATTCTCGACTGGTTCGAATGCGGTCAGAAATATGATCTTGTCGATTCCTGTCGTCAGATCTGGAAGGAATTCCATCTTATCGATCCGGTAGAATACATGATGATGAAGAAAAATGAAAAAGCTGTCACCGGGGACGGTTCTCTCTGACAACTTTTGCACACTGAAAATGAAGGAAGACCGCTTGACTTTCATTGCCAGTCGGCCTATACTGACGGAGTGTTCTGAAGGAACACACGAATATCGTTAAATCGTTGATGAGGACAGTAGCATTTTGAGCTTCCCAGAGAGGCGCCGGCTGGTGTGAGGCGTTGAAGTAAGAAGATGTGAACACCACCTCTGAGAGGTCCTTAATCGGATCCGGCAGGCACCGTTATCGTCAAAAGAGTGGTCATCGATTTTTTTGCTTCGGAAAAGGCTGATGGTTAAGCCGGTTCGGGTAAGCATTATAAAAAAGATGGCAATTTGGGTGGAACCGCGAAATATCGTCCCAATCAGTTCGGAAGAACTGGTTGGGATTTTTTATTTTCGCAAAACTGGACCGGTTGTCCGTGTTGCGAGGCAAATCTCCCCAAAGGATGCGCCTTAAAAGAGTATTTCAAGGAGAAACAAAATGGAAAAGGAAGAGTATTTACAGGTGTATCGTCATTCCCTCGCGCACATTCTTGCGAAGGCTGTGATCGAGCTCTATGGTAAGGATGTGCAGTATGCGATCGGACCGCAGATCGAGGATGGCGCGTACTATGATTTTGTTCTGCCGGAGGGACAGTCCATCGGACCGGATGATTTCACGAAGATTGAGAACAAAATGCATGAGATCATCAAGAGAAGAGAAGCATGGACCCGCAAAGAGGTTTCACGCGCGGAGGCACTCGAGCTTTTTAAGGATCAGAAGTTTAAGACCGAGCTGATCGAGGATCTGCCGGAGGATGAGAAGATCACCGTTTATTATACTGGCGACGATTACATTGATCTTTGCCGTGGACCGCACGTCGAGAATTCCCAGGAGCTCATGAGTGCTGCGTTTAAGATTCACAGCTGCTCGATGGCATACTGGAGAGGTGACGAGAAGCGCGATCACATGCAGCGTGTCTACATGTATGCATTCCCGACGAAGGATGAGTTAAAGGAACACATCAAGATGATCGAGGAGGCGCGTGAGCGTGATCACAAGAAGATCGGCGCACAGCTTGAACTCTTCATGTTCAATGAAACCGCACCGGGTATGCCGTACTGGCTTCCAAGAGGCTGGCAGATGTATCAGGCGCTGCTTAAGTACAGTCGTGAGGTACAGAGAAGACATGGCTATACCGAGATTGCTGCACCGCTCATCAATAACAAGAAGCTCTGGCTCATCAGCGGCCACTGGGCGCATTATATCAACAACATGTTCATCGTGCCGGGCGTTGACGGTTATGCGCCGGCTGATGTAGACATTGAGAATGTAGCGGAGACGCAGGATGCAGATTCACCGAAGAAGACTGCGAAGATTATGGCGGGTTCTGTCGTTTACAATCGTGAGAATCTCGATACCATGGCGGCGAAGCCGATGAACTGCCCGAACGCGATGATGACCTACAAGCGGAAGAATCGTTCCTATAAGGAGCTGCCGATCCGCTATTCCGAGTATGATGTGCTGCATCGTAAGGAGAAGTCCGGTCAGATGAATGGTCTTTTCCGTGTACAGGAGTTCCGTCAGGATGATGACCATACATTTGTTATGCCGTCTCAGATTAAGTCCGAGATCGAGGATATCATTTCCATCGCGGATGAGATTTACAAGACGTTCGGCGTAACCTACCGCGTTGAGTTCTCGACTAGACCGGATGATTTCATGGGCGACATCGAGGTCTGGAACAAGGCTGAGGCTAACTTAAAGGAAATCCTCGACGAGAAGTATGGCAAGGATGGTTATGAGATCAATGAGGGCGACGGCGCGTTCTATGGCCCGAAGATCGACCTTCATATCAAGGATGCACTTGGAAGAGAGTGGCAGTGCGGTACGATCCAGCTTGACTTCCAGCTGCCGCACAACTTCGGCCTGACCTACACGGCTGAGGATGGTTCCCAGCAGATGCCGATCGTGCTGCACCGTGCGATCTACGGATCACTCGAGCGGTTTATCGGTATCATTATCGAGAACTTCAAGGGTAATTTCCCGTTCTGGCTGAATCCTTATCAGGTAGCGCTGGTTCCAATCCGCGAGGAGCATAACGAGTACGCACACAAAGTTGAGGAGCTTCTTCTGAAGGCCGGTGTTCGTGTCGAGGCGGATTACTCCGACAAGAACATGAAGACGAAGATCAAGACCTTCAAGAATTTCAAGGACCCGTACATCCTCGTGCTTGGTGACAATGAAGCCGCTAACAACACGGTTTCCGTGAATGTCCGCGGTTCCAACAAGCAGATCCAGAACGTACCGCTTGACAAGTTCATCGAGCTCTGCAAGAAGCAGAACGAAGAGCACAACCTCGAGCTGGTTGAGGAGATGTAAGCGATTCGAAATGAATCTCCGGTAGATTTTGGACGGCCAGTATTGACTGAAAGAAATTTCCAATTTTCTGAAAATTTGATTTAAAATCGACCTGAAAAAGCCTATTACAGCAAATTTACAGCAAAAAGCTAATTTACAGTAAGCAGTAACAGGGAATAACGGGATACAGAGTAAATCGGGACAAGATTTTTGCCCGCGAAGGTCGAATCTGAAAGCCTCTTAAAAGGAAACTTTTAAGGGGCTTTTTCTTGTGCATCAATATAAAGTAATCACAGCAGACGGTATGAATATGCAGTTTTAAGTGAATAAATACAGAGCTTTTTCATTTGTGATTTCTAGGGGAGTGGCAAAATTTATCGGATTTATGGAGGGCCTAAGATGGATGCAGAGAATGCAAAAAAGAAAAAAGGGAATAAAGCAATTGATGTGAAGATTCCCCCCAAAAAAAAGAAGCAATATGAAATCAAAACAGAGAAAGGAAAAGACATGAAGAAAATCTACGATACCAGCAAAAAGAAGTATATCCGTTTCAAAGAGGGAGCAGCCTACTACAGTATGGGAACCAACAAATTTCAGGAGCTCGCGAAGGAAGCGCATGCCAGGGTCAAGATCGGACAGGTTGTGTTGGTCAACAGAGAGCTTCTCGAGAAGTATCTTGACTCTCTTACTGGAGAACAAAACTGAGAGAATTTGTTGAGAGATCGAAATCATTAGATGAAGAGATGGTATATGAAAGAATTTAGTATAAATAAAATAATTATACAAATATCGATAGGAGGGAACTTTACGAAATGGGAAAGGTAATCGCGATAGCGAATCAAAAGGGTGGCGTCGGAAAAACGACAACAACGATGAATCTGGGAGCTGGTCTTGTAAATGAAGGAAAAAGAGTACTGTTGGTTGATTCTGATCCGCAGGCATCGCTCACAATGTGTCTCGGTATACAGGAGCCGGACAAATTGGAAAATACGATTGTTGATTTTATTGACAAAATCGTAAACGAGAAAGAAATACCGGATGGGTTTGGCATTCTTCATACAGAGCTGGGCGTTGATCTGATTCCGGCAAATATCGAATTATCTGGCGCAGAGATTTCTTTGACGAGTGCCATGAGCCGGGAACTCATCTACCGGAGCTTTATTGAACCGCTGAAGAAAAAGTATGACTACATTCTGATTGACTGTATGCCTTCGCTCGGACTTCTGACGATCAATGCACTGGCGAGTGCAGATAGTGTTCTGATTCCGGTGCAGGCAGCTTATCTTCCGGTAAAGGGTCTGCAACAGCTCATCAAGACAATTTCTACAATTAAGAAGAGGCTCAATGAGAATCTGCAGTTTGAAGGCATTCTTCTGACTATCGTTGATGCGAGAACAAATTACGCGAAGGACATCATCACTGAGGTTCAGAAGTCCTATGGAGAGAAAATCCATATTTTCCAGACGAATATTCCTCTTTCTGTCAAGGCATCAGAGACAACGGCGATGGCAAAGAGCATTTACGACTACGATCCTAAAGGAAAGGCTGCCGCTGCTTATGCGGCTGTAACGAAGGAGGTATTGGAGCATGGCAACTAAAAGACCAAAGATTCATTTTGCATCGGTAGATGAGATTTTGTGTGCTCCAGTTCCGAAGGACGCTACAACGGAGATCCGTATCGATCAGATCCGTCCCTTCGAGCATCACCCGTTCAAGGTTGTCGATGATGAGCGGATGGCGGGTCTCGTGGAGAGCATAAGAAATAACGGGGTCCTGGTGCCGGTTCTCGTACGCCCGGATGATGAAGGAACCTATGAAATGATTTCCGGACACCGCCGCATGCATGCCGCGAAGCTTGCCGGACTTGTGACGATCCCCGCGGTCATTAAGGAAATGACCGATGATGATGCAACGATTGCTATGGTAGATGCGAATATACAGCGGGAAGAAATCCTCCCGAGTGAGCGGGCTTTTTCTCTTAAGATGAAGATGGATGCGATGCGGCATCAGGGAAAGAAACTGGCTATCGAGGAACAGAGAGAAGAAGCTAGAAGAGGTATTTTTGAGAACGATTACGGAGATTTTATAACTTCCGACACTCAGTGTCGGAAGTTAGATGGAGAAGGATTGACTTCCGACACTCAGTGTCGGAAGTTGGAATCCATAGACGATTCTTCCGACACCCAGTATCGGAAGGTAGAACCAATGGATGCCTCCTCAGATACTGAATGTCGGAAATATGAAAACCTTGGCAAGGATAAAGGAAGAAATGTAGAAATGGCTTGGATAGTCGGAGAGAAATTTGGTCTAAAAGGCGTTCAGGTCCGCAAATATATTAGACTTACGCATTTAAAGGATGAACTTCTAAAACTAGTAGATGAGAAAAAATTATCTATCGCATTAGGCGTCGAGATTTCCTATTTCAATCAGTACATCCAGCAGTGGCTTTATGAATACGTGAAGGATAACGGATTCCTAAAGCCACAGCAGATTGCCGCTTTGAAGCAATGCCGAAACATTAATCAGATTTCTCAGTCCGATATGATCACCATTATGAATGCTGCTCTTCCACATGCATCACCAAACGGGAAGATTCAGTTTAGCAGAAAAACACTGGATCAGTACTTCCCAGCATCCTATAGCACGAAGGATAGGGAAAGGGTTCTCTTAGGACTTTTGAAGCAATGGCATGATCAGCAGGAAAGCGAGGGAATGAATTGATGGTTCTTCAATATTTCTATAGTAATCAGGCGGATGAATTCACATTCATCCGCGTACCGAAAAGAATACTTACCGAAAATATCTTCTCAGAGGTTTCTATACAGGCGAAGCTTCTATATGGGCTCTTCCTGGACAGACTAAGTATGGTTGAGAAGAATCATTGGACCGATGAAGAGGGCAGAGTCTATATCATTTATCCACTTCTTGAAATTGAAGGAGATCTCAATATTTCGAGGCGGAAAGCACTGGTCTGTATGAATGAGCTTGAAAATGCCGGGCTACTTGAAAAGAAATCAAGAGGTCATGGTATGCCAAGCCTTCTCTATATAAAGAGTTTGGAAAGGGAATCAGCATGAGCATGAAAAACAGTTTAGAAGTGCAAATTTTACACTTCTGGAAAGGAAGTATATCGGATGGAAGGCAGACCTGAATTCAAATATTTCTACGGGAACGAAGCAGATCGATATACTTTCTATCGGATTCCGAAGGTGCTTTTTACAAGTGAATACTTCGCAACGCTCTCTACAGATGCGAAAGTGCTCTACGGACTTATGCTGGATCGGATGTCTTTATCGACGAAAAACCAGTGGATGGACGAAGAAAACCGCGTTTTTATCTATTTTTCGATAGAAGATATCTGCGAAATGCTTCATTGCGGGAGAAATAAGGCGATTGCAGCGATGAAGGAGCTCGATCAAGATCAGGGTGTGGGGTTGATCGAGAAGCTGAGACTCGGGCAGGGAAAGGAAACGCGAATCTATGTCAAGAATTTCTCCGGTGCGATTGAGGGCGAGCAGTCGAGTTTAAAAAATAAACTTCAGGAAAACACCGTTTCAGAAGTCCCGATTTCAAACTTCTTGAAGTTTAAAAATCAAACTTCTAGAAGTTTAAAAAGTAAACTTCTAGAAGTCCCGAAATCAAACCCAAGTAATACTGAAGATATTAATAATAATATTAATATATCCTATCCTATCAATCATGACAGCGAAGCCATAGAGGCAGAAACTGGATTGATGGATGTGATGGATATCATCAGTGCTGAGAAGCAGAAGCTTTGGGAAAGACTGGGAATAACTATGCTTATTAAGCAATATCCATTAGACCAGGAGGTTATCAGGGAAATGGCAGAGCTGATCTTTGAGACAGAACATAGTACTGCTCAGAAACTATATATTGCTGGCGAAGAGCATCCTGCAGCGCTTGTGAAAGAGAAGTTTCAGACGCTTACTTCAGATCATCTGGAATATGTTCTTTCGTGCATGAAGACAAATAAAACCAAAATATGGAATATCAGGAAATATATACTGACGGCACTGTACAATGCACCGGCAACGATAGATCTCTATTATCGTGCAGAGGTAAATCATGATATGGCAAATGCATCTAGCATTTAGAAGAAGTAGAACATTGGCCACTCTGAGGAAGAATTAAAGAAAATCCGGGAAATTTTTTTGAAGATTTTGATTGAAAGTTTGAAAAGTACCGCAGAGTTCCGAAAAGTTCCGTGGAGTTCTGAAAGAGTACCGGGAAGTACCGCAATGTTCCGTTGACCCTCATTTCAAGGCATGGTATCTTTATACTCGAAGAAGTTGGAGAGAGGCGAACAAAGTACTCATCCAGCTTCTTCCTTTTCGGAAAAATTCCCTGCTTTTCCGAACTCCAAACAACTTTATATGTATGAGGCGAAACGCCTGTCGACTGGAAGAAAGGTCGGCAGGCGTCTTTTTATGCCTGCATTCAGGAGGAGGTGATTGAACCATCATATATAAGAAGAAAATCAAAACAAGGATCAGAGATACAGATCAGACGGATAGAAGGGCTCAAAAGAATAGAAAGAGCAGCGCAGACAGGCGGACAGCGGTCATGACGGCTTCTGATCTCTTGTTTTGGATTTTAGCTGCAGCCATTTGTTTTATGTTGTTGAATTTCCAGTTTCGATATGTTCTGACCGGTAGCATGAAGCCGGTAATGGAGATTGGAGCACTTGCAGTGATCGATCCGATGTCGGAGCCCGAGATCGGAGATATTGCAATGTATGAAATCCAGGGTAATGAGGTGATTCATCGGATCATCGATGAACAGGGAGGACAGTACATCTTTAAGGGAGACAACAATCAGATTGCAGATTTCAACCCTGTGGCGAAGGGGCAGATCCAGGGCAGGGTTATCTTCTATAGTAATCTTCCGGCTCCGCTGATCCGGAAGGCGAGGAATCTTCAGGAGTAGGATCCTTCTTTTGATAACCGGTAAGAAGAGGAGTCTGAAAGAATTAAGAGAGTCTCTTAGTGATCTAGAATTTGAAAACTTCGTAGGTGTTCGAAATCATCCTAAAGATCAAAAGGAGATAAAACGATAAAGTTCAATAATGCTTCATCTGTCTGCGGACTGAGAACCAGAATCACAGTATTTACAGAAGAGCAGGTGCTGGCGGCAGATGTAAGCATTAAAGATATAACAATGAAGGAGCATGGATGCGAAGAATAAGAGAACCGACAGGCCAGAGTAGAACTGCGTGTAAAAAAATACATGACAGGTTATATTACATTTATTACGGCAACGACAACGTAGATTTTATAAAGGAAAAACACAAATGAATTTATTCAAAAATATGAAGCGAAGCACAGTAATGTTAGGAATAGCAGTAATGTTAATGATCTCTGCTGCAGGAGCGGCTTATGCTATTTATAGTGGTTATTCAAATAGAGTATCCCACAGTTTTACGATTCAACCAGGAGGAAGCAATCAGACAAATGCCGGAACACTGGAAGATGCGGTGTTTAAGTCAGAGGATAACCAAAATCTCCTCCCTGGTTCTGAAATGAAAAGTGAACCAACGTTAACATCAAATGTGAAATATGATGCGGATTATGTTGTTAAAGTGACCTACCCGAACATGAAGAAGCATGTTACCGGCAAATACTATGAATATCTTAGCCCTATAGAAATTGTTGGCCTTAGTGAGAAACTTTCAAAATATAAGGAAGTCATCGAAAAAAAGGAGGGTGGTAATGTCATCTGCTATTTTGAGGGAAAAGAACCGATTAGACCCGACGAAAAGCTAGACCCCTTTTGGACTACCTTAAGAATTAAAGATTTTG
>Ga0256404_1002117_pt1 | contig 44975 bp, 32 predicted proteins | sample RumenRJG_01DNA_FD_185990 | JGI IMG/M metagenome (GOLD analysis project Ga0256404, IMG submission 185990) | Bovine rumen microbial communities from Lethbridge, Alberta, Canada - RJG_01 | ecosystem: Host-associated > Mammals > Digestive system > Stomach > Rumen | place: Canada: Alberta | collected... | reverse complement strand
TTGTTATTATTGTACGGTTGGCGAACCAATACATATTATAACATTGGAGGTTTTATTACTTGAAGCTAAAGCTAGCTGGGGACCACCTGCATAGCAGGTGGTTTATTTTTTTACTGTGATACAAAAAGGGTTGCAAAGGAACGTTCCTTTGCAACCTATTTAATGATTTACTTAAACTTAAACTGTACACCAGAATTATATCCTTGTGAACCATTCTCAGCAGTCCACGTTTTTGAGTTCATTGTAGCGCCATCCCAATTAATAAATTTTGTATAATATATAGGCACTCTTGTTAAATATTTTACATCATTATCAAGATTCGCATAATACCAGACTTTAAACCCTGATGAGCCCCAGGCGCCACCCATTTTTAATCCGTGTGTCGTACCTCTAATCGGCGTATCTACATTACCCATTCTTATAGGATTAGTTGATATAAGTTTTGGTACTGATACCTTCTTATCCTTCATGTATGGGAATGCAGCTATCAAATCCTTCCATATTCTGTCTTTACCATTTTCACGTATCCTGTCTTTGTATAAGGCAACTTCTACGTCATTGTAATTATATTTTCCATTCCTATTGGTATCCACTTTATTCCCAGAATATGGGTTAAAGCCCAATCCATCGCTATAGTATTCAAAGCCTTCAACTGACTTTTTCAAGGTAGGGCTATATACAGGGTTTTTCTTCAACTCATCTTCAGTCTTAGGTGGCTCAGCTGTTGCAGGATGAGATTTTAATGTGTCCATTGACTGTTCCATTCTCTTGGTAAGGTCCGCATATTGTGGATTAGCAGGTATCTGATAATACAGGCTTAGTGCTGCATATGAACGAGCAATCTGGAAGGATACATTAGTTCTATATGATACCCTTTGGGCATAACTCTGAGAATCATAATTATAGTATTCAGACCATAGGCTGTCATAATAGAATATAGGATTCTTATCCCAGGATTTATATGTCTCTGTTGTTACAAGCTTATAATTAGTCTCAATAGTTCTCATTAAATGAGTATAATCTTTGAATGCACCGTTACCATTCTTCTCTCCATCAGTCATCAGGTCAACAAGTGCTTTATTATATGCTTTTACTTCTTCAACGTTAGCATCCTTGGTAGGAACCTTTCCACCACCTTTTACATACATTTCATTAGCTGTACGAAGCATTGCTTCTGCTCTATAGCAATCAGTCTTAAGAGCATCAAGAGCATTCTCATATCCTTGTATCATGCCCTTATATTGATTCTTAATAACCTTATCTAACTTAGCGTCCATTACCTTATTAAGTGCAAGCATCTCATCAACCTTATCATCAAGGCTTTTTATTGCATATGGATTAACACCTTCATTTTCTGCAGTTATAAGTTCAATAAGATTAATTGTTCCAGTTACAATATCAACAGGATTACCTGTATATGCTCCTTTGCCGAAGTTATATACAATTCTCAAAACTTCAGCAACCTTACCTGCACCTTCATTAATTTTCTTTACCTTATCAACAGTATAATTAACTGATTTATCTATTGCATCTAAATAGTTCTTTCTTTTAGTGGTTTCCTTTATGGCTTCCTTCGACGCATCTTTTACATCTTTTTTTGTAAGATCAGGTTTTTCTAGCACCTCATAGCCATTGTTATTATTGTTATTACCATTATTATTGTTATTATTGTTATTATTGTTGTTATTGTTATTATCGTTATTATTGTTATTGTTGTTATTGTTGTTATTATCCCCTTGAATAAAAATCGAGTCATTAGGATTTTCAGGTTCAGCTGCGTAGGCTACTGATGGACCAAGTAAAGATGCAATATCTATACCATAAGCAAGGGAACTTAAATTATATTTTTTAAGGTCCACAACTTCATAACTATCACTTCTAAAATCGCCGGAGCCTGCAAATGCTGGAGCAGGATCACCCCAATCTTCCTTCATAACACCATCTTTTACCATAATAGTTCCTATGATATCCAAATCATCAAAGCTTTCACCATTAGAAGGAACCCTAATGGTAAGTACAACTTCACTCTTATCTACATAGTCTAAATTAGTTATAGAACCATTTTCAAATCCATCTAAAAGCTCAAAGTCTGACGCTTTAATATCTTCTGGGAAGGAACCAGCATATGTCCATAGTCCTATAACAAATTCAAAGTCACTTCCTGCCTCGCTTGTGGAATACGGGAATAAAATGTAGCTGGCATGGGAATAATCACACAGGAACTCTGTACCCTTGATATTAACTACTCCACCTATTTCGTCCATGTTGTCTGTCTCTACTTCAGCAATTATTTTCCCGTCCTTCATGGTAACCTTTTTTACCCTGGTGTTCTCGCCAAAGCTTATGTCTTCTGCCTTAATATTAGATGTATCTACTCCAGATACATTAATAGGTACATTGTATAAACCATTTCCACCGGTAATACCTTCTGTATCAACATCATATACTGGAAGCTTAATATCAAAGCTTACATCTTCATCAAATATTGCCTTCTCAAAGCCTGATGCTTTAACTATTATTATACCATCTGTATATGCTGGAGATATCTCAAGGTCAAGTACAGGTGTACCCACAATCTTCATAGTAAGATTCTTGCCATCAACAGAAAGACTCTCAACTCGCATATCTCTAAATGAATAATCAAAGGCTATATCTTCAGCAGTAATATTCGGCGAGAAATTACTGCCACTAGATGTAATTGTTATAGTATTCTCTGTAGACTCAGATGATACTTCTGTAGTATTTGATGACAAATCATTAACAGGGAATAATACCTCAACATTTACAAATATATTATTCTTATCAACATGTATAATATATCCATCCGTCAGGTTATCCTCTGCATATTTATCGCGAAATGATAATACTATCTCACTTCCGTTATTCTCAAAGCCTGTAATTTCAGCACTCTGAAAATATTTTGACAAATCATTATTATCAGGTGCTTCACCTAGATTCTCCGTAGCGGAATCATCCCCAAGAATTGGGCAATAATAATCAATTAGTATATCCTCTTGTTTGATATCTGAAAAATTCACGTCCGATTTCTTAACGTTTTCCTTAACCTCTACTTCATGAGTATCTTCTTTCTGAGAATAAGATAAAAAATCGCTTTCCTTAAGTCTAACAGTATATTCTCCTGTTTGATTATAATCTAGCGTTACCTTCTTCATCTCATCAATATTCTGTTCACATCCTGTTAATGCCAGCATTGGCACTACCAGGCACACGCACAGAACAAGTGATAGGATTCTGCTAGACAATCCCTTCTTAGGTCTTCTGGTCTTCTTTTCTCTCATGCTATTTCCCCCATTATCCATATAAGCCTCCTTCCTTCGTGCGCCAACAAATGTATAGTGTCCATTTGTCGACCAATTACATTCATTATAGCATATTACTCCACTAGGTTGAAAAGTATTCTATATATATTAATATATTAATATATTATTCTAAAATCTTCCTGAAATCTCCACATTTCTATAATAAAAATGTCACAAAAGTGTCATAAAGACATATTGTCAAAAAAATATTAAAATGATTTTTATTCTTTAATATGTACTTTCCAGCCTATATCAATTTTCTTCTTGACTGTTTTTGTAGTGTCGGAATCCAGCTTAGGCCAATCTGTTATTCTTGTTGCTCTACGCGACACGAAGTGAGCTTTCTCGGCAAGCAGTGCAATAGGTGTATCAGAAAGCGAATCAGAATAGAAATTATCTATTTTCGGAAAGCCCTGATCAATTATATAGCGCGCCTTCTCCTTTGCATACATCAAATTATTAGTAAACACTCCATATTGTCTATCAAATTCTGTTGCAACGAATCTAACTCCAAGCCTGTTGGCAATAGGCTCAATAATACAAGTTGGCGATGCACTTATAATAAGATCGTCATCCCTTTTTTGCTCAAGATACCAGGAAGCTATCCTCTTCTCATTTTTATTCCAATAGCTTTCTATCTGCTCATCGAAATCCTCAACCAAAGTAAGAAATTGCATCAATCTTCTATGCATTAGATATTCGGGAATTATTCCCATCTTACTTTGAATCAACACTTTAATCATTTTGGGGGCAAATGTAAACCACATCTTTGGGTGACGATTCATACAAAAGATACAAAATCCTATCAAACAATCTGTAGGATAAATTGTTCCATCAAAATCATATACATTCATAAACTCTCTAATCTCCTCCTTGACCATTTAGTGTTTTGAAATTCTTTGCATTAGATTTGTACAGTTGTTTGAATACCCCAAATTGCTTATCATATATTTTCTTATTTTCAATATTAGGTTCATATATATTCTTAACCGGTACGAATTCATTTGCCTTACTTAATGAATCTATATATCCTTCTCCTAAAGCTACAAGCATAGCTGCGCCAATTGCTCCTGCATCTTGAGCATTATCTATTGTAATAATTCTCCTTCCCAATATATCTGCAAGAATCTGGCATGTAACAGGAGATAACGCCCCACCTCCCACAAATCTTATCTCATCAGAAGCTGTAACCTTCTTAGCAGAACATTCGAGCATCCATCTTAAATGGTAACATATTCCTTCTATTACCGCACGAAGCATCTGGCTTTTACCAGTGTTAATTCCTATATTAAAGAATACGCCCTTTGCATGCGTATCTTCGAAAGGACATCTGTTACCATGTATCCATGGTGTAAATATTACTCCGTCGCTACCAGGATTTACTCTACTGATTACATCTGACAAGTAATCATAGAGGCTTATACGCTCCGATTCGTGAGAATCTCCAATATTCATCTTGTCAAGATAAATATTAATCTCATCAAGTGCCAAATGGTCTTTCACCCACTCAAAGCATTTGCCGGCAGTCTCCATCTCGGCAAAATAATTATATCTGCCCTTAATCGCGCCTACAAGTGCGGCTATCATGGATATAACATCAACCTGTTGCTTATCTGTAACAGTTGATACCCATCCTGATGAACCGCAATATATATGTGTATCGCCCAACTTAGCAGCACCTGCTCCCACACCAATTAAGCTTGCATCTCCGCCACCGCCATATACTTTGATTCCTTCTACAAGTCCAAGTTCTTTTGCCTGCTTATCTCTAAGCGTTCCTACAACTTGATGACACTCAATTATTCTCGGAAAATGCTCGTAGCGTATGCCATACATCTTGCATAAGCTCTTAGATATTCCCTCATGCCCTTTTCTTGTATCATATAAAAAAGTAGCATAAGCAGAGTCGGGAGTCATTATAAATTCTCCTGTCATACGACATATAAGATATTCCTTTACATCAAGCCACTTATAAATCCTTTTATACACATCCGGCTCATTCTTCTCAACCCATTTATATTTCCATATAGGGTCTTTCGGTGTTGTGGCCGCTGTAGAAGCAATGTGGACACTTTTCAAAAGCTTACGCACATTAACCCCTGATATTGTAATGCCATGCTTTTGAACTTCTTCCATCTCCTTTACACCACGCTGATCCATATAAGTCATGGCACGCCTTATGGCATTTCCTTCAGAATCAACAAGGACGAGTCCCTGCATTTGTGAGCAAAATGATATGCCGTCAATATCTTCTGCTCTAACACCGCTCTTCTCCAGAAGTCTTTTGGTGCACCTGCATAAAACACTCCACCATTCTTCTACATCCTGCTCGGCACCACCATTATCCAGGACATAAAGCTTATATGTCTCGTACTCTCCTTCTACAAGTTTTATCTTTTCATCAATCCGGAATAGACATGCCTTTAAGCCTGACGTTCCAACGTCATAGGAAATAATGTTAAGCATATACCCCTCCTTCTACTTCCCCTCTTTGCTGGGCACCCGTAGCCTGCACCTCCTTTGTTACCTTGGAACTGCCAACTTATAATACAGGAAGCTCTATAAAGCTTGCTGAATTATCAATATTTAAAGTCCACTTTGCAGGTATCTTATAATAGTCTACTGGATTGTATGTCGGTTGTACCTTATCTGCAGATGCTGATGTAGTAACATATAATTCTAATGTATGCCCAGCTTGTAGCGTGTAATAATTAGGTTGAAGATATACTACATAATCATAGTATTTTCCACTTTCTAACTTCTGAGTAGGCTTTATTGACGAAGCCGGCTCATATCCTGCGTCCTTGTTCTGTAGGTTGATTAATCCAGAAGATATTATCTTCCTATTAGTCTTAACCTGATAGTTAGCCATAGATACATTATCATTAAATGTTGTCGGAGACACATATTCACTATTATCTTCTGGAATAATATATGTATCAAATGGCTTATCACAACAATCTACCAGATAGACCTCTAATGGCAATTCGCCGTCTTCAGCAAAATCAGACTTTATGCGAAGATGAACTGGGATTTTGCCATTTATTGTTATAGAATCTGGAATATCATAGGCATAGCAGGCTGCAATGTCTGTGTTTTCTCCAGTCAACACATTTTCCATTAAATCTTCATTACTTCCTATGCCCTTATTACCATCAATTGTATATGTTCCATCTCCAAGCTTAAGAGGGGTTTTCACACCACTACCCCAATCACTTATGGAAGCATACTCTCCTGTTATATTGCTTTGCCACATAACATCCGGCAAGCTATTTGCCTTATTATTAAGGCCTAACAGATAGCGGGAGAACCATAGATTGACAATGTCATCATATGTATGTCCATCATATAACGCATTCGAAGAGGATGTACCACTTAGAGGCATACTGTGACCTCCCTGATGAATAATGCTTTTTACATCACAGCCTGCCTTCTTAAGATTGTCTCTTACAATATCGAATTGTTTTGGTTTGACATTCGTATCATTAAGTCCCTGAACAAGAAGAACAGAGGCGTGACAATTAGTCGCTGGGGTTACGAAGTCACGGCTTGCCCAAAAATCATCATAGCTTCCTCTTGCTTTATTAGCTTCCTGTCTTAAGAACCCTAGATACCTCTCATATACCTTAAGACTCTCAGGGGAGTCATTATTATAGAATCTGCTTGCACAATGAGAGCTTAAGGAACTCATATAATCAAAGCTTCCCCTATCTACTACCATACCTTGTGAGTTAACATAGTCATACCAGCTATATGGACCTGCCTGGGCAATAATTGTTTCTAAGCCTGCTACTCCAGTGTTAGCCACCTCGTATGCAATAGCTGCAGAATATGAGAAGCCAGTCATTCCTATCTTGCCATTAGACCAGTTAGCATCAATTCGTATATTATCAGTCTTATTAGTATATGCAGCTCTGTCTCCATGAAGCCACTCAACAATATTCTTAAATGCATCCCTCTCCATAGAGGAGCCACAGCATTCTATTCCTTCACTATCATATGTTCCAAGTCCTGCAGACAAAACTACGGCATAGCCTCTGCTAAGACTATCATCATAGTCCTTCATTCCATCTATAAAAACTTCCTGTTCTTCACCTTGTTGAGACTTAACAGGAAATGTATAATTCCAGCTGTGGTAATCCGCATTTTTTGCTTGTGTTAAGCTATCACTATTACCTGTAGCTACACGAGGTGCTGGAGAACTCTTAAGGTTCTCTTCTGTAAGTCGAGAATCATTCTCTCCTTCATATTCTCTATAATCAGTACCAGCTTTGTATGGGCTTCCTTCATATATTACAGGGACCTTAACCTCACCAGCTGCAGCCTTTTTTGGCACCTGAACAACCGCCTTGACCAAATCTCTCTTACCATCTAGATCTGTATCATAATCAGTCTCAACATATACAACGAATCTGAGAATATCACTGCCCTCATTAGTATATCCTTCTGCCATAGAATCAGTCACATTATATATTGGTTGAGGCACTCCATCATCAATTAACATTCCTGTGGCAGAATCCACATATCCTTTATTACCACCTCTTGTTATGATAAGAACTACTACAGCAATTATTAATGCAACAGATACTACTGCAATTAATATACCTATTCCTATTTTCTTGCCAGACTTATTATTCATAGCGTATTCCTCCTCAGATTGACAGGGGGGGGGCGGTCCTTTTGTTACATATATTCAAGTTATCAATTCTTTAGGAATCAGATCATAATCGAACATTACCTGTGAATGATTGTCTCTTATTAGCTTTCTCTTAACGACTTCCTTAGTGTCTCTGTCATAAGTCACCTTATAGATCTTAGATACTCTATAATAAGTGCCATCCTCCTGTGTGAAATGATGGTCCTCTTCCTCTATCTCATACAATCTCTTAAAAGGTCTTTCGCTTCGAAGCTCTACAAAAAGTTTCTCATCACTAACCCGTGCAAGTAACTGGATTTGCTGATGAGTATTATTTCTGAATCGAAAATCAATATAATTATAGCTTACACTTGTTCCAGCACTAAATGGAACTCTTACACCACCTGGGTCTGCTGCTAATGCATCTGAATGGTAGTGAACCTCCGTAACTTGAATAGGACTATGAAGGATTACAAGGTGAAGTGAATTAGCAAGATTACATAATCCGCCACCGATACCGATTGTCAAGTCGTTACCCTTAATCACTCTACCTGCCTTGAAGCCATTTCTCTTAGTAGTCTTGCCTACAGTATTCCAAAACGAAAATTCTTCGCCGGGCTCTAATATCAATCCATTAATCTTAGAGCAGGCAATCATTATATTAGTTGCTTTATTAATCTGGGACTCCGGATCTATGCCTGGTCCTTTCTTAATAAGTCCATTACTTACACTATGTACAACATTAGGCAACTCTATTCCGCTAATATTGTCACAGAATCTCTTTCTAGTCGTGACATTTTTAATATGACGTTTCGTAATCTCCTTTTTCTCAGAAATCCAATAATGGACAGGTCCTCTCTCGCAAAAAAGCTTCTCCTTAGATCCAAACCTATGATTGTACTTCTTACTTCTACTATGAAATAACAAAATAGCCTTCTCTAACATTCTCTTCTTCCCAATCTTAGTTACACCAGGAATAACAATATAATGCACTAGTATACTAGCAATTCCTGCTCTGTTAGCACCTCTTATATCAGTAAAGATCTGGTCTCCTATCATTACCACTTCGTTCTTATTCATATTAAGCATCTTCATGGCTTTATAGAAGCACTTTGTTCCCGGCTTGCCAGCTTCGGCAATATATAAGGCATCTATGTTCTTAAGAAATCTTAGAATTCTCTCCTCGTTATTATCAGAAACCATAACGCACTTAAATCCCATATCATTAAGCTTCTCGAAGAACTTATCAACCTTAGGATTAGAGTCATCACCATGGTGAACAAGAGTATTATCTATATCGAATAATAACCCTTTATATCCCATACTCTTAAGCTTATAATAATCAATATCATATACGCTATTCACATATTCATATGGCATAAGTTCACTTATTATACTCACTCTAGTGCTCCTCAATATAAGATACTACCTTATTAATCTGCTCACAAAATGTTCCATCAAACTTGTTATCAAAAAACGCACTTCCGATTGTAAAAGACTGAGGATTAGCTTCAAGAATCTCATCAAGTCTATGGTAGCTGTCAACTGACCCTGCAACACATACAGGGCCCTTGACACCTTCTGTAACTTCTTTTATTAGGGAAAATGCATCCTTAGTATATCTATAACCAAGTAGGTCTATTCCGAAGGCGCCCTTCTTAATATACTCGTTGCCTTCATTAATCATATCATAAGCTTCCCCTTCTAGTACTGAAGGACGCTTCGTTACTTTACCTACAAATGGCATATACTTGATATCATTCTCCTTGCAGAATTCTAGTATTTCTTCATTGAAGATTGTTCCCATAAGGAAATCACATCCACATTCCTTAGCAACCTTAGCCCCTGCAAGCCCTTCTTCCTTCGTATAAGCAACAACCTCAAGTCCTGTTGTCTTACCTTGCCTCTTCATGTACTTATAGATTCGCTTCATCTCATCTAGAGGAAGTGGTTCCTCCTTAAAGCCAAAAACAACTGCTTTAGAGTCCTTGCAGGAATCAAACACTTCATAAGCGTTCTCTACTGTCATATCATCGTATGTCAACATGACAATCAAATAAGGTTTTTCTTTCATAAATAATCTTTTCCTTTTTTATAGAATTGCGACATTTTTTACTTCATTTAAAGTATCTTACATAAATACAGGTCGTATAAATTTCTTCTGTGGGTTGTTATTAGCACCTGTATCATATGTCTTAACACTATTAAACTTTCCATTCCATGTTAGAATTTGTTCATACCATATCCAGTCGTGGAAATTAAATATTCCTTCAGCCTCGAATCTAAACTTTGATTTCGTCCAGGCTCCTCCAAAGCCTATACCCTCACCCATATCTTTCCAATTATATTTATATACAAGTTCCATACATGGGAATGCTAATACTAAATCATCCCACACACTCTTACCATGTAGTTTGCTCATATACAACTTATAAGTATTAGCATCATATTTGATAGGTGATGCAATCTTTTGAGTTGGATTTCCACTCCAATATCCAACCTTTATTGTTCCACTCTGTCCTTGTTTCGAACTAATTCCATTTGCCGGCAATTCAAAACCTTTTACGACTTTTTTGAAAGTCGAGCTATATGTCGAATAAGAAGGATAAACAACGGATCTATCCTGGAATTCAAATCCTTTAGCACCGATAGGCTCAGTTCCCGCAGGATGAGCATCTATTGTATCCATTGAAGTCTTCATCCTCATTGTAAGGTCATTATATCTATCTGCGTTAGCAGGAATCTCGTAGTAGAGACTAAGCACAGCATATGCTGTAGATATTCTATACTTTACATTATTTCTATATGCCTGTCTTAGATAATAACCCTCTGAGTCATAATTAAAGTATTGTGACCATGCACTATCGTTATAGAATATAGGATTCTTATCCCAGTTCTTGGAAGTCTCAGTAGTTACAAGGATATAGTTACTCTCTATACGATTAATTAATGCTGTATAACCTCTGAATCCGGAATTACCCTTCTTCTCTTCTTCCATCATTATCTTAATAAGGGCAGAATTATATGCTTTAAGTTCATCAATAGTTGCATTCTTACCTGGCACCTTATTACCCTGGGATACATATATATCCTTAGCACCCTGAAGCATCTTCTCAGCTCTAAGGCAATCGGTCTTAAGAGCATCAAGAGCGTTCTCATAGCTTTGAGTCATCTGCTTATATTGATTCTTAATAACAGTATCAAGCTTCTGATCCATTGCATTAAGGAGAACATTCATATCATCTACTTTGTCATTAAGGCTCTTGTTGCTAGGGTTGTTAGGATCAACTTCTCCGTCAAATATTCCCATAGCTTCAATTATACCAATTACACCTGATACAATATCAGCAGGATTGCCTGTAGCTATACCTTTTCCAAGGTCATATACAATCTTGCCATACTTTGCTACTTCAGCTGCAGTACCACCTACATTTGTAAGCTTACTTGCTACATAATCAACAGTCTTTCCAGCTGCATTCCACTTATTATCTCTATTTCTCTGATTCTTCAATGCAGTTTCTGCATCATTTGTCTTCTTAGCGTTATTGTTGTTATTATTGTTATTATTGTTGTTATTGTTGTTATTATTGTTATTGTTGTTATTCTGTGGTTGTTGCTGCTGTTGTTGCTGTGGTTGCTGTGGTTCCTGAGCATATGCAACAGTAGTAAATAATGATGTCAAATCAAACTTGTCATTATTAAGCGCCTCATCTGTTGCCTTAGTAATCTGGAAGAAATCCTTATTATATATTGAGGTAATAGTAAATTCAGGTGCTTTATCGCCCCATTCTTCTATTAGTGCTCCTTCATTAAATACTAACGTTCCAGTAAGGTTCATATTATCAACAGTTGCTCCATTAGATGGAACCTCTACCGTAAGAAGATAGCCACCAAGATCATCCTCTTTATCTTTTTCAAGGGTTGTAATATTACCATTTGCAAAATCATCAAGTAGCGTAATCTGTGATTTGTTAAGTCCATCACTAATCTTACCTATGTATGGAAATACGTAGAATGATATTACGAAATTATCACCTGATTTCTCATAACCGGTAGGATATGCAAATGCTGCTGCATGTGTGAAGCCTGAGAGATACTCTTTGTCTCCAAACTTCATTGTACCACCAAGTTCATCTAAAGAATCTGTCTCAACCTCGGCTATAACCTGACCATCCTTCTTCTCTATATCAGTTACTTTTACCTTATCGCCAAAGCTAATATCTTCTGCCTTAATATTAGATACATCAACGCCACTTACATTAATAGGCACAGTGTACTTGCCATTACCGCCCTTGATGTTGTCACCATCAATTGCAACAACAGGAACCTTTATATCGAAGGTAATCTCCTCTGGTAATGCAGCCTTCTCGAATCCATCTGTATCAATCTCAATCTCCCCTGCTGTATAAACTGTTGATATCTCTGGTATAATTACAGGCTTGCCTGAAAGCTTAATTGTAAGCTTATTATCCTTAGGCTCTAAACTTACAATCTGCATATCTTTGAATGAATAATCCAGAGTGATATTATCTTTCGTAATGTTAGGATTGAATTTTCCTTCTTTACTCTCGATTATTATAGTATTCTCTGTTGCTTCTGATGACACATCCTTAGTTGTAGAAGACAATGTATTATCAGGAAGCTTTGGCTGAACAATAACAACTGACTTAGCCTTAGGAATAACTATTGCATAAGCACGATTAACGTTATTCGCAAACACTTCGTCATCATTAAATGAAACAGTGATTTCCTTACCATCATTTACGAAATTAGTAATCTCTGCGTTCTTCCTTCCTACCTTAAGCTCGTCAGTAGCATTGCCCTGTGCATCAGTTACAACTTCACCAGTAAAGTATTCATACATTACATTAACATCATCCTTCGTAATGTCTTTGAATTCACAAGCTGGCTTGGCACTGGTATCCTGTACTTCGCCATTATCAAGAATATCCAACATATCCCCCTGCTGGAATTTTACTGTATATTTACCTTCTTTACTAAATGGCACTGTTTCCTTCTTCAGCTGGTCGTAGTTCTGCTGACATCCAGTTAATGCCATCATTGGCACCACCAGGCAGATACATAGAACCAGACATAGAATTCTACCAGGAATTCCCATCTTAGGTTTTCTAGTTTTCTTTTCCTTTACGCTTTTTTCCCAATTAATCATATAAGCCTCCTTCCCTGACATCCAATTACATTCATTATAGCATATTATTCTACTAGGTTTTTAGTTTATTCTATATATATATTTATATACTATCCTAAAACCTACATGGAATCTCCACATTTCTATAATAAATATGTCACAAAAGTGTCATAAAACTGACCGTCCCCCTGTCAATTAACTTTTGTCAACTTAGTATTTAAATTCCATGTTCTCGAAATCTTCCTGAACTTCTTTACTTTGGGCAGCACCCTTAAGGTGTACTTCCTTAGTAACCTTGGAACTGTCAGGCTTAATGCTTGGATCCCTTTGTACATTTGGACCATCCTTAGGCTTCTTATTGATTGGCATATTATTACCTAAATCAAATGCTTCTGCCTTAATACTTAAGTCTCCAATAGTATCACCTACTGAATCCATAATTGAGCTTGGGATAAATACCTTAGTAGAATTACCATTAGCTATATCCTTCATAGCCTCAATACCCTTCATACGAAGAATCTGGTTAGAAGGCTGTGCCTTGTTGAGTCGCTCAATACCTTCAGCCTCCGCTTCATAGACCATTCTAATTGACCTTGCTTTACCTTCTGCAAGAGCAATCTGTGCATCTCTTTCAGCTTCAGCTGCAAGTACCTTGGCAGCCTTGTCACCTTCGGCTCTCTTAACTGAACTTTCCTTATGTGCTTCAGCCTCTAACACAGTCTGTCTTCTCTCACGCTCAGCCCTCATCTGCTTAGACATAACATCTAAGATATCCTTAGGTGGCTGAATTGTCTTAACCTCTACTCTGTTAATCTTAATTCCCCACTTATCAGTTGCAGCATCAAGCTCAGCCTCAAGATTCTTATTAATCTGATCTCTTCCTGACAAGGTAGTGTCAAGATCCATTGTACCTATAATATTTCTAAGTGTAGTTGCACATAAGTTTTCTACACCGGCAATAGGATTCTCAACACCGTATGTAAATAGCTTTGCATCAGTTACACACATATATACAACTGAATCAATGCTCATGGCTACATTATCCTTAGTGATAACTCCCTGTGGCGGGAAGTCTAATACCTTTTCCTTAAGAGATACCTTATTAACTACATTATCAATAATAGGAATCTTAACATGTATACCCGCATCCCAGCTTTTACGATATTTACCTAATCTCTCAATAATATAAATCTTAGTCTGTGGCACTACTCTTACACCACATGCAATAATTATAAGTAGTATTACAGCAATAATTATTAATGCAATCATTTCTTCTCTCCCCCTTCTTATATATATATTATGTAAATAATTGTACTATACATCATATGGCATTTCAATTAGGTTGACGCGGGGCCTTTTGTCAACACAAGGTTGACAAACTTGTTTTGTCAACACGACATACAATTGTGTACAGTTGATTATAATTATTAGATGTTTGCTAATACACGGCTATTGCGCGGTAAGAGCAATGATTTAGAAGCTTTGTGGGGCTTTTCATTGCTTTTTGGCTAAGAGTTTGGTGTTGAGCCCTGATAAAAGCAATGATTTAGAAGCTTTTAGCGGCTTTTCATTGCTTTTTGGCTAAGAGTTTGGTGTTGAGCCCTGATAAAAGCAATGATTTAGAAGCTTTTGGCGGCTTTTCATTGCTTTTGAGCTAGGATTTAAGGGTAAATCTTTGATTAAAGCAATGATTTAGAAGCTTTTGGCGACTTTTCATTGCTTTTGAGCTGGGATTTAAGGGTTATTCTCTAATTAAAGCAATGATTTAGAAGCTTTGGGGGACTTTTCATTGCTTTTTGGCTAAGAGTTTGGTGTTGAGCCCTGATAAAAGCAATGATTTAGAAGCTTTTGGGGGCTTTTCATTGCTTTTGAGCTGGGATTTAGAGGTAAATCTTTGATTAAAGCAATGATTTAGAAGCTTTTCGGGACTTTTCATTGCTTTTGAGCTAAGAGTTTGGTGTTGCGCCCTGATTAAAGCAATGATTTAGAAGCTTTTGGGGGACTTTTCATTGCTTTTTGGCTAAGAGTTTGGTGTTGAGTCCTGATAAAAGCAATGATTTAGAAGCTTTTCGGGGCTTTTCATTGCTTTTGGCCTGGGATTTAAGGGTAAATCTCTAATTACAGCAATGATTTAGAAGCTTTTTACAGCATCCCGTGAACGCTTTTATAACTTCCTGAAGTTTTATTCCTATGAGGACCTCCTCAAACAAATGAAACGTTATCTCAGACGTTCAAACAAAATACCTATGCAGGTCTTTGGTGCTTTGACGTATTATAATATACACTTGTGTATAATCTCTAAGAATCAACATTTTTACACAAATAAGTGATAAAATACCAATTAGAAGGTTTATTAAATAAAGATTTTAGGGGTACTATTTTGTTAGAAAACTTATTTATAAGAGACGAAACTCAATTCATTGCAGTAGGAGATGTTTTTACTGTAATTCTATGCGTTATGCTTATCTCCCTTTTTACAATTACTTATGTATCAAAGGATAAGGTATTCCGTATGTTCCAGGCCATGATAGGACTTCTTATGATTGCATCATGGAGTGATTTGTTATGGCATTCTTTAATAATACAAGGCAACTCCTCAGACACTCTCATATATATAATACATTTTGTATTCCGTATGGCGATTCTTGCCATTCTTTATATATTCAGTTGCTATACTATTGAGCTTATGTATCTTGAAGCCAGACCGAGGAAGGCTTCATATACCTATATTAATATAGGTCTTGTATTATTCATATCAACTGAGATAATAACTGCCGTTACAGGCACAGGCTTCCATAGAATCGATGCTGTGTATTTTACAGAAGGTTATTCAATATTCAGACTCGCATTTATATACTATATTGGCCATTGCATCTACCTGCTTATTCGTTATAGAAAACGTATGGTAACTAAGATAGCCATGTGTATAGTTGCAGTTTTTCTACTGTGCTTTGTAATATATGCAGTTCAGATGAGACATGGTCAGAATTCCTATACTGTTATAACATTAACACTTCCAATCATAGCTGTTATGTACCTGCTGCACTCTAATCCTTATGAGAAATCCACAGGTGCTGTAAGTGAATCAGGCTTTGACCATCGAATTAGGGAGGCCTATAGCAACAAGCAGGAATTAATTCTTATGTGCCTTAGAGTACAGGGCTTTGAGAATACCAATTCCTTTACTCCTGCTATGCGTCTTGAAGTATTTAGATATTTTAAGAACATTAAGAAGGGCGTACTTTTTAGAGTAAACGGCCGACTTGTTATGGTATTTCCAAAGGATTTGAATCCTGATTATAAAAATGTAGTTCAAAAGCTATGTGATGCATTTGATGTGCTTTTTGAGAAATTCTCCTATGATTTCAAGGCAATGTTCTTAGTAAGTGAAGAATTCCTAAACAAAGACAACCTGTATCCATTACTCTATGATTTTATGGAATCCAGAGTTCCTTATAATACATATTACTGGCTTAAGGATTCAGACATTAATGATTTCAAGATGCAACAATATGTTATATCGCAGCTTGAAGATATTGCAGAAAAGGAAGACCTTGATGATGAGAGGGTAATACCATATAGCCAGCCTGTATTCAATGTAAGCACACAATCCTATGATACAGCTGAGGCTCTTATGCGTCTGGAATTACCAGAGACTGGACTTATATATCCAGACCAGTTTATTCCTCTTGCTGAGAAGTACAATTATATTCACTTATTAAGTCTTATTATCCTCAATAAGACATGTAAAATGATTAAGAAATACTTAGGGGAAGGCAGAAAGCTAGAAAGAATATCTGTTAACTTCTCTATGCAGGAACTAAGAGATGATAATTTTGCCAAGGATATAATTAAGGTAATTGAGAAAAATGATATCCCTTATTCCATGATTGCCATAGAACTTACAGAAAGCCAGAATGACGAAGATTTTGAGCTTGTTAAGAGTCGTATTGAAGAGCTGAAGAAATACGGTATCAAGTTCTATCTTGATGATTTCGGAACAGGCTATTCTAATTTTGATCGTATTATGGAATTACCATTTGACATAATCAAATTCGACCGTTCCCTTGTAATTGAATCTGCAAAGGACGAATCATCTGCATATATGGTTAATACATTTGCAGGAATGTTCAAGAACTTAAAGTATCGTGTGTTATATGAAGGTATAGAAGATACCCACGACGAGAGCAGATGTATTGAAATGCATGCTGAGTTCCTACAGGGATATAAGTATTCCCGCCCTATCAAGATGGAAGAACTAGACAAGTTCCTGTCTGCATAGAACTAAGTATAATCATGTTGGCCCAAACAAAAATGATATCTGGATTACTCATCCAGATATCATTTTCTATTTAGATATCGAATTTCAATATAATGGAATTCTTACCATCTTTGTAGCTATATAACATTTCCTTAGAATACAATCTAGCCAGCTTAATTCCCATTCCACCTGTGTCAAGCTCCAAGAAATCCTTATCCTTAATTAATGCCTTAACAGGATTGAATTCTATTCCATCATCCTTTAATTCTATTGAAAGAATACCATCATGTCTCTGGCAAACACAGTTTATATTCGTAGCACCTGAATAGTTAACAATATTAACAAATATCTCCTCACAGGCAAGAATCTTCTCTCTTGATGCATCACTATCACCTAATGCTTCAAGCATAATATCTCTTATCTTATCAAATGCTGAAAGCTCAGGTGTAAAGCTCATCCTGCCTTCATCATTATCCTGATAGAGAAGCACCACACTTGTAATATCATCAAATTGCTCTAAGTTCTCTGCAAATTCCTTGACAGAATCTGCCACAGTCTTAGTTATCAATCTAGAATTATATCTGTCATCATTATCCTTACGACTTGATATAACAACTTCCTTCAATCTGTCCGTGCCAAACTGAATCTTATCTTTATTGACGCTTTCAGTAACTCCGTCAGTATACATTAATATACCTTCACCGTCAGATAGCTGTATTCTGTCTTCTACTATATCCACATCATCAAATAGTCCAAGTGCAATTCCAGTATCCGCCTCAAGATAATAAGGCTCCTTCTTCAATATAAGTGGACTGTCGTGTCCTGCATTAGAATACCTTAAGATACCTGTAGATACATCTAGAACTGCAACAAATACGGTAGCAAACATATTCTCTGGATTAGACCTGCATATCTCACTATTTACTGATTGTAGCGCCTCAGAAATAGATGACATATTAATAATACTTCTTCTGATTGCAGTCTTAACCATCATCATAAATAAGGCAGCTGATATACTTTTTCCTGAGATATCTCCAATAACAACACATAAATTGTTATCATCTATATAGAATACATCATAGAAGTCACCACCTACTTCTATAGCTGGTATAGCAATACCACCTGCTGTGCATTTGTCTCCCTTAATCCCATATCGGGCAGGAACAACACCACTCTGAATCCTCTTAGCAATATCGATTTGAGCACGAGATTGTGCCCTTTCCACAGAAAGGCTTTCGATATCAGTTATATAATCAGAGATATCATCTGCCATCTTGTTAAATGACTCCTCAATATCTGATACCTCATCTGAGAATAATCTTTTACTCTTAGGAACAGTAAACTTCTTCTCATTGATGAAGTTCCTCATATTATTAGACAGTTTGTTAATAGGTACAAGAACAAATCTCCATACGAGAATAAGCGATAGAACTAATGCAACTACGAACATAAGACCAATTATAGCAATTAAGGTATTACGCTCATTAATCATCTCCTTATTAACCATACTAATGTCATAATCTATTCCCAATAGTCCTGTTACACGGTCACTATCATTAGGATGGACAGGGAAAATGTATGAAACAACTCCGCCATCCTTGTCATTGGAAAACTGATAGGATTCAGTCTTTCCTTCATACAACACATCTTTGGCCTTATCATTTATATCTGGCCTGTTGACTACAGTTCCATAAGGGAACTTCTGCTGTATGATAGCATCCTGTTCATCATCAGCTGCTGCAGCTATATAATAGGTTACATTGTCATCTATATCCACTGAAACAAGATAAATGTGTTTTAAATCTACCTGCTTACATAACCTTCTGAAATACTCCCTGCATTCTGCTGCCAACTCAGGCGTAATATCAGAGAAATTATTAACCTTGTCTAATGGAATAATAGCGGCCTGCTTAGCCACATTGGCAATCTCCATACCTTTTTCAGCAACATGATCTTTCATGTATTTCTCTCCAGCTATAAGATAAAGTGCTATGGAAAGGATCATTGCAAGAGTAAATATTAAAGCTATACGAAATAGTATTAGTATTCTAGGCTTCTTTCTCGGCTTCTTTTTTGTTTCTGCCATACTTTCCCTTTCACGCTTTATTCAAATCGAATCTTCTTATCTAGTCCCGTTGCCTTGAATGTGCTCATAATTCCAGGTGATACATTTTTTACAACTACTGCACCATCCATCTTCTTATAGGCGCTTACAACCTCACGAATTCCTGATGAAGATATATATTCAAGGCCTTTGAAATCAAGAATTAGACTTGTAATATCTGACTCTAATCCATCTAGTGCCTCCTTCATCTGTGGTGCAGCCTGAGTATCAAGCCAGCCCTCCACACTTAATGTAGCTTCGCTTTCGTTAATTGTTTTAGTGATTTCCATATTATCCTCCTTATTCCTCATTAGCGCTCCTCCTCAAAGTATCCTAATCCGCTTAATGCAGATACAAAACGCTCAATATAATCCCATGTAGTTATTGGCCATGCAAAGCCTAGCCTGTAGAGAGTCTGCATAGTGTATTCACACTGCCTATCAAACCTTATGGTCTCTTTTCTGCCCGGCATCTGCATATATGCCATCATGCTGGTAAGTTCAGCTGCTTTCTTAGGATCACTTTTTGCTTCTGTAAATGCTTTAGCAAAATCCTCTCTTTCTACATACTCTATATTATAACCTAATTCACCTAGTTCAGAAAAGATTCCTTCCATTGAAATGTTCTGATTATTGAATACATGGAACAATGTACATTCCTTAGGTGTAGTCGAAAGCTTAACAACAGCTTCTGCCACAGCATCAATAGGCGAAAATTCCATGGTAGCATCAAGCTGATCATATGCTGCGCAACCTAGCATTGCGTAGGCTTTAATTCTTCCCATTGCAGAGTTAGTTGCAAAGTTAATCTGGAATTCACCATCTGAGTGTCTTGCAGATAAGTTACCGAATCTCATTACCTTGCCCACAAGTCCCTTATTTACAACTGCATCAAGCACAGCCCTTTCTGATAAGAACTTGGAATGAACATACTTATTCTCAAGAATCTGATTACAATACAAGCTATGCTCATCTGGCAAAAAGCCAATTGGAACATCATCCTTATAGGCATTGGTCACAACACTCATAGTAGAAGTCTGAACCATCATAGCCTTAGTCTTAAGACAGAAGTCAATTAAGTTCAAGGCTCCACCAACATTAACATCCTCAATTATTGTTCCACTTGAGAAATGCTTTACAACAGCTGCGCAGTTAATTACACTGCTTATGTTCTTATCCTCTAATGCCTCTAAATCCTTAGGGTTAGTAATATCTCCATCGACTACAAATACCCTGTCTCCTAACACATCTCCAAGATTAGAATCGAAGTAGTAGAAATACATTCTTACCAGTCTCTCTTCTGCGGAAATGTCAGATTTTGAGCGAAGCAGGCAATATATCTTTTCATCTGTGGATTTGAGTAATTCATTAAGTAGATGAATGCCTAAGAATCCTGTTGCTCCTGTAAGAAGAACATTTCCTAGTTCTAAAGCTTCTCCCTTCTTAAAGCTTTCTAAGCTATTCTTACTTAGCATCTCATCGATGGCTGTATAATCGAAATCAGTTATTTCCTTGTCTTCATCTGCAACAAGACTATCAGCGTCACTCGCTACAACTGCTGCCAACTCACTTGGTGTTGGATTGTCAAATACAGATGCAAAGTCAATTACAAGTCCCTTCTTAGTAGCTTCAATTACAACATTAGTTACAAGAAGTGATGTACCACCAAGTTCAAAGAAGTTCTCGTTAGCACCAACATCCTCCACATGTAGAAGCTTACCAAATATATCACAAAATGCCTCTTCAGTAGGTGTCTTAGGAGCCGAGTTATCCTTAGACCTGTATAGCTCTGGAATTGGCAGACTCTTTAAGTCTAATTTGCCATTAGGAGTAAGTGGCATCTCATCAAGCTGCATATACGCTGTTGGAACCATATAATTAGTTAGGGTTCTACCAAGCTCATACTTAAGCTCGGCTATGTCAACCTCATGGTCTGCACTAAACCATGCACACAGATGCTCAATGCCGTTAATCTTCTCAATCTTAACAGCACTTCTTTCAATTCCTTCTACTGATGATAATACGGCTTCTACCTCGTCAAGCTCAATACGAAGTCCTCTAAGCTTAATCTGGTTATCTCTTCTTCCAAGAATTTCTACATCACCATTATCAAGCCATCTAGCATAATCTCCTGACTTATATACTCGCATTCCTTCGTAGTCTATGAATTTCTCTGCTGTCATTTCTGGCAGGTTATTATAACCTAGCGCAATACCAATTCCACCTATGTATAATTCACCAGTAACGTAAGGTGGAACTTCATTTCCATCAGTATCAACAATATATTCAACAACACCTGGAAGTGGACGACCTACATTGACAAAGTCATAGCCCGACAACTCCTGAGTATTAGATGATACTGTTGTTTCAGTAGGACCATATGTGTTGAACATAAGTCTGTCCTTCTTCTTCTGAAGTTCTAGTAGAAGCTGCTTAGGATATTTCTCACCACCATTAATTAGAACGGTGCAATTATCCAAAGCCTCTCTAAATTCCTTAGACTCCATAAGAGTAAGAAGTCTTGATGGCGTAGCACCGAATACATCAGTACCTGTTGCTTTCATTCTAGTTGCTAGCTTCTTAGCATCATTTATCTCATCATCAGCTGCAACAGACAGTGTCAGTCCGTTATAAAGCGGCGCACCCCACTCCTTAATAGAAAAGTCAAAGGAAATGGTTGTAACAGTTGTTAATACATGACCTCTTGTTACCATTCCATGTACTAATATATTATCTTCACAATCAGTTACATAATTAACAATTCCTCTATGCCTTAGCATTACTCCCTTAGGCTTTCCAGTAGAGCCGGAGGTATAGATAAGATAAGCAATATCATCTAGCGAAATGTTAACATCTGGCTTAGTCACATTAGACTCTTCAAGTAATGAATCAACATTTTCTGCATCAATATCCTTAAATCTCTCTAGCCTGTCATCTGTGGTAATAACAGTCTTAGCCTCAGAATCCTCAATTATATGTCTTATCCTTTCAACAGGATAATTAGGGTCGCACGGTATAAATGATGCTCCTGCTTTGAGGACACCATATATTGCGAAGAATAGCTTGGCCGTTCTAGGAAGAAGAATTGCTACTCTATCCTGCGGCTTCACTCCCTTAGCAATAAGGGCGTTAGCGATTCTATTGGCATTTTCATCAAGCTCTTTATAGCTGTAATCACCATCAACAGCGGTGATAGCCAGCTTGTCAGGATTACTAGCGGCATGCTTCTCAATTCCTGAATGGAATAATACTTTATCATCTAACTTAACGTCATAGTCTCTCCTACGGTAAGAATCAAGGAGCTTGCTTCTCTTCTCGTCTAGGAGCGTAATTGTCCTAATCTTGTCTCTTCCATGTACTGAGAACTTGTCTAGAACGATTGCATAGGAATCTAAGAATTCTTCTATTGCCTTCTTCGAATAAGAATCGTCGCTGTACTCAACCTCAATAGCAGGTGCACCGTCCTTATCAATAACTCTTACTGTTATGCCGAACTTAGCCTGGCCTGTTTCTAGCCCCTCAGCCTTATTGAAATATGGAATATCTAAGTTCTCAACTACACCACGCTGGTATTCATACATAACATTAGAATTATATCCCCATTTTGCAGCCACATCGGCGAAAGGATAATTCTCGTACTCTAGTGCTCTACTCAGCCCTTCACTAGCCTCTCTAATATATTCTAATACACTTATATCAGACAGCTTAGATGCAAGTGGCAATGTATTAACGAACATACCAAATGTGTCAGCAAAACGAACGTCACTTCTACCGCTTGAAATAGTAGTTATATAAATACTGTCAGAGGCTGATACTCTCGCAAGGGTATAATACAATGCAGCAAGGAATAGTCCTGGTTCCTCAACTCCCATTTTCTTGCAGGTATCCTGTATCTTCTTCTCATCTACACTCTTATATGCAAAGCATTTCTTACCTTCAGTCTCACTAGTTGAGATATCAGCTGGAAGCTCTGTTGAAGACTCGTATTCCTCTAATAGCTCTGCAAAATACTTATCGTATTTCTCAGCTCTCTCTCCTTCAAGCATCTGCTTTTGATTCTTGATATATGCAAAGTAAGACGCGCCTTCTTTATCAATCACTGCATTAGAATCCCTTAATGCAGCTCCTAATTCCTTCAAGAATAAATTCATAGAGAAGCCATCAAATATCAGATGATGGAAGTCTACAAAAAGATTCACATCCTCAGGAGTTCTAACAATTGCAAATTCAAATAATGGACCTCGACTAAGATGGAATGGTCTTACAAAATCATCACCCCATTTGTCACACTCTGATACGCTCATATTAAGAACTGGAATATCAGGCATCTTCTCTTCATCTCTGATAATCATTACATTATTATCATCCATATCAAAATGAACAAAGATAGACGGATGAGCCTTCAACACCTTATATACAGCCTCAATGAGACTTTCATCCTTAATATCCTTATCAAAGGTCAGCTTCGCAGGAACATTATATGAAGTGCTGTTAGGATTCTTCATACACTCTATGAATACTCCACTCTGGGCAGCACTAAGTGGCATGCTAGACTCTTCTTCAACAGAAGATGCCAAAGCTCCACCTCTTCCTTCTCCACTCATCCAGCCTTCAAGAATAATATTCTCAATACCAGATATACTTACACCCTTCATTTCCTTAACAGGAATATTAACGCCAAATCTCTTAAGAAGAGTAGTTGACATTCTAATCATGCTAAGAGAAGTAAATCCAAGATACTCAAGCGGCGTATTAAGTGGTGGATTATCCATATTAAGGGCTTTACCAATAATGCTCTTAAGCTCTACCTCAAGCACGTTATCTACATGGGAATCATCCTCGTCGTAAACTTCAATAACAGGTTCTGGTAGTGCCTTCTTATTAACCTTACTATTCTGATTAAGAGGAATCCTATCAATCTGCATAATTGAAGCAGGAACCATATATGGAGGCTTTCTCTCCAATATATAATCGGCTATATCAGTAGGCTTAATGTCCTCATCAGTAACATAATAAGCCGCAATAGCCTTGCCGTCATCACCAAGGTCTCTTGCAACTACTGCCACATCCTTGATTCCTTCAATATCTCTTATTACAGCTTCAACCTCGGTAAGCTCGATTCTAAAGCCATGAATCTTAACCTGACCATCTCTTCTTCCAACGAACTCAATAGAGCCATCTGTCTTGAAGCGTACAATATCACCTGTTCTATATGCTTTCTTGTACTCTCCATCGTCAAATGGATTATCAACAAATACCTCCTTAGTCTTATCAGGTCTGTTAAGATAACCATCTGCAACATGAGGTCCTGCTATTATTAACTCACCTATGGCACCTGGAGGCAGCATATGGTTAAATGCGTCAACCACATATAATTTCACATCATCAATCGGTCCACCAATTGGAATATTATCCTCCTTCTTAGTTACAGGATATACGGTTGCAAGAATAGTACATTCTGTAGGGCCATAAGCATTGTAGAACTTAAATGACTTAGGCGGCTCTGTAGAAGCTAGCTTCTCTCCTCCTGTTGTAAGTGCGCGAAGATATGGATTCTCCATCTCAGTTGCAAACTGACGACCAACCTGGGTTGTAGCCAGAAGCAAACTAACCTTATTCTTAATCAAATATTCATTAGTATCAGTCAGATTGAGTCTCATTTCCTCTGGCACAATACAAATTGCCGCACCTGCTGCAAGAGCAGGATACATATCGAATAAGCAGGCATCAAAGCCGTATGATGCGTATTGACCACATACATCTAAGTCACTTATCTCATAATATTTCTTAACCCATTCTGTGACACATACAAGATTAGAATGGAGAAGCTTAACTCCCTTAGGCACACCTGTAGAACCTGATGTATATAGCAATACAAAGGTATCCTCAGGCTCGCAAACTGCCTTAGGCGTCTTATCCTCTAACTTCTCAATATCATCAATATATAATATCTCTCTGTCGTATTCTGTTATAATCTCTCGCAATTCATCATTAGTTATAATAAGACCTGCATCAGAATCCTTAACCATGAAATTCAGTCGTTCACTAGGATATGTTGCATCAAGTGGCTGATATGCACAGCCTGCCTTAAGTACACCAATAGATGCAATAACCTGATATACACCTCTTGGTATTAGAACTGATACAACATCACCCCTGCCAAGTCCAAGGCCTTCAATATAGGCTGCAAGATTATCTGTAATCTTATCAACTTCCTTATAGGTATATTTCTCATCCTCGCATACAACTGCAATGTTGTCAGGATATTTATTAGCAGAAGCTTTGAACATGGATATGATGGTCTGACTCCTGTCATAATCAGTCTCAGTCTTATTCCACTTATCAATGGATTCTCTTTCTATATAACTAATTGCAGAGACATCCTCTATATTCTCTCCACGAAGCATATGTACTAAGACATTCTCGAAGCTACGAAGCAGTACCTGTATGAATTCCTTAGAGTACAAGTCACTTCTGTATTCAGCACGAATATTATAACCGCCGTTTTGCTTATACATTTGCAAGGCAAGTTGCTCGCCAGTGGCGCTGTCCATAAGCTCAATTCGCTCAATATCAGTACCGTCGAAGCCTCCAACATCAAGGACATCACCCTGATATACGAACATAAGATTACTGTTCATTCCAGTCTCAGATACAAGCTCGCTAAAGGAATATACATCGTTATTCATGCAGCCTAGCATCTGCTCCTTAACAGCGTTAACGTAATCTCTGATGGTCTCATTACCTTCGAATCTGGCATATACTGGCAATGTCTTAACCATCATGGCAATTGTTCTTGCGGTGCGAAGGGAATCCCTGCCATTGTAAATGGTAGTAAATAAGGCTTCATTCATTCCAGCATATAGTCCCATTAGAAGACCGAAGGAAGCTGTAGCGTAAATGTTCTCTGTTATGCCACATTTCCTGCAGAAAGCCTCCACCTCAGATATCTCTAATGCGAAGTCCATGGTCTCCACGCCAAATGACATGGTATCATCCTTCTTATCAGGAATAGGAAGACTATCTACCTCGAGGCCTCCAAATGTCTCAAGATACCATTTCTTGGCATCCTCATAGAATTCCTTCTTCTTATCCTCTTCATCCTCTGCTACCTCGAAGCCGCTATATATCTCTTTCTCAATAGCATTGCCCTTATATGCGCGCTCTAAATCCTTGAACATAACAATCATAGAAGCGCCGTCGAATATAATATGATGAAGGTCTATGAATATGTATTTATTCTTCTCTGTTTCAAATAGTCTAATTCTATATAGCTTGTCACTAAGGAGTCTAAATGGCTGCATAAGAGTTGGAATTATTCTTTCAAATTCCTCCTCGCTAACCTTCTCTATAGTCTGATTATACTTGTCATCATCTCTTCTATATTGAACTGGGTTACCATCTGAATCTGTCTTAATTCCCAGCTTAATAAATGGATGAGCATCAACAACTGCCTCACAGGCAGCCCTTAGCTTCTCCATATCAATCTCATCAGATAATTTAAGCAGGATAGGGTTGTTGTATACAGCCTCACCATCCCTGTTGATAGACTCAATATACATTCCAAGCTGAGCGCCGCTAAGAGGATACTCATCCTTCTTCACTCTCTTCTTAACATTTGCAATCTTAGAGCAATGCTTAGCAATCTCTCTTGGAGTCTTGGCAGAATATATAAGCTTACTGTTAAGGTCTAATTCTGGGCACTCAGAAGCAAGCTTCATTACGCGAATACTGTCTCCACCTATTGCGAAGAAATCATCGTCAATTCCAACCTGGTCAAGTGACAGGGCATTTTCAAATGCGCGACAAAGCATAGCCTGCATATCATCCTCAGGCGGAGCGTATGGAGCTCTCTTACTCATAATATCAGGCTCAGGCAGATTCTTTCTGTCAATCTTGCCGTTCTGGTTAAGCGGGAACTCATCCATATGCATATAGAAGGCAGGAATCATATAAGATGCCAGCTTCTCAGACAGCTTGTCAGACAGATATTCGTCTTCAAGCTTCTCACCTGTGTAGTAAGCGCAAAGCGCAACCTTATCTCCTGCGCCCTTGATTGCCTTAACTACAGATTTGTCAACACCCTCTATGGCACGAAGTACATTTTCAATCTCTCCAGGCTCGACTCTCTGACCATTAATCTTAACCATCCAGTCCTTACGGTTAATATATACAAGGTTGCCGTCAGGAAGCTTCTTCATAATATCTCCACTATGAAGCCAACCGCCACGAAACAGCTTGTCTGTAGCCTCAGGGTCCTTAAAATATCCCACAGTATACGGTCCCTTAGTACAATACTCACCCTCTTCTCCATCAGGAACAGGGTTCATATCCTCATCTAAAAGCGCCCACACTGTGCCCTCTGGCGGAATACCAACCGGAGTTGTATCATAAGGCTTATCAACGAGAAATGACGCAACTGTACCCATTGTCTCGCTCATACCATAGTTATTAAACAGCTTATATCCATCCTTACTGCACTGACCTGTAAGTCGCTCACTTCCTGTCATTACAACCTTAAGGGAGTCAGACTTACTATGGAAATTAGATAATACGGAAGGACTTATGAATCCAACTGTAATCTTATTATCAGCATAATAATCCTCTAGCTTTTTTACATCCTTCATTGTGGCTTCATCTACAAGATGAATGCATCCACCGTATGTGAGAATCTTGTAGATGGCAACAGATGCAACAAAGTAAAATGGAGCACCCATAACCCAGCGCTGACCTGGCTCATATACAGCCTTGTTACCAAGCTTTTGGTTGGCAAGGAGTCCTGCGAAGTTATGAAGAATACCCTTAGGCATTCCAGTAGAACCTGATGTATATAGAAGAAATGCTATATCTTCATCAGATGACTCTGGAAATAGTGATAAATCGACAATATCAGTAGAACGAATCTCATCAATTACATCATCGTCAATTATAAATGGCGCATCACAGTTCATGCAGATGTACTTTACTCTCTCCTCTGGGAAATGCTTACCCATAGGCACAGCCGCATGACCTGACAGCCATACTCCACATACCACTGCAGCAAATTCCATGGAAGACTCAAACCTGACAGGAATAAAACTTCTCTCGCTTAGATTCTTAGAATAAATCCATGAAGCAGCACGCTTCATCAATTCCCCAAATGTCTTATAATCCGTGGCCCTCTGACCATTCTTATCAACAAGAGCAATTTCATCAGAAAACTTTGTGCCGGCTTCTACTAGTAAACTAATGTATTCATTCATATTATGCGCCCCCTTTATGCAAAGTACATTAATTAGCTTATCTCAATTATAGTATTATTAAGACTAATAACCCTCATATATGTAAACTTGACTGACAGCTTCTTAATCAATTCTAATCCGCTAATCTCATCCTCGTCATGCTCTGGTGCCTCATAAGATGTTGGGTCAAATGGAATGCCGTCATCCCGAAGTCTGAGATAGTACTTATCATCTGTCTTAGACAAGCATATATCAATATATTTGTCATCCGTCTTCTTATATCCAAATCGGCTTATGTTATTAACCAGCTCTTCTGTAGCAACCCCCATTGCCATAACCTTATCTTCACTGAGTTTTTCCTTGCGGCAAAACTCTATAATCTGTTTTGCGGCATTAGTTGCATTAGCATCTGAACCTGTTATGGTGAAATTACATATCTCACCTGTATTGTTCTCAGGAATTGCCATAAATCCCTTCTTCGGCACCTTACCTGCAGCCTGCAGAATCATTCTAAGAACATTCAGAATAACGAATGACAATAGCTCACTAAATACTATTCCAGTAAATATTCCCTTAAATCCAAATAGATACAGTCCTAATATCATAAGCGGTATCTTAATGATAAGAAGCTGTAAGGTACTACTAAATGTTGATAAAAAGGTATGACCTGTTGTTCTGTAATAATTCTGTGTGATGGCATTAAGTGTGAAGAATGCAAAGCTTATTGAGAATATTCGAAGTCCCGCTAATAATTCATCCATCAGCGCTTCATTGTCAAAGCCATAAAGCATTGCAAAAAGCCTTGGGTAAATTAGGAATACAGCCATTATTACGCCGCTTATTATAAGGGCGGTACTAAGGACCTTCTTAAGCACCTTTCTCATTCCGTAATAATCCTTCTCGCCATATAACACACCTGCAACAGATGCAATAACAGAGCTTACTCCATTAAGGAACATCTGAACAATAAGCTGTGTATTATTAGCAACAGCATAGGCAGAGAAATAACTATCTCCTAAGTTACCTAATACAACTGTATTAATCACTGATACACTTATAACTGTCATGATTAGATATGAGAGGTTCGGAAAGCCTGCCTTACATGTAGAACCAATGAGTTTGCCACATTTGCCAAATCCCTTGAGGGTAGGCTTAACCATTCTGTTAGAACTTCTAAAATATATTGGAATAAATATACTTCCAGCAACAACATAACCTAGAATCGTTGACATTGCTGCACCTGTAATTCCAAGGGAAGTATATTTTACAAGAATAAAGTCTAATACAAGATTAACTACATTAGCAGTAATATGCATATAGGTTGCAAGTCCAGGGTGATTATCAACATTGATTATATATGCCATAACCACTGCGAAGGATAGAATTGGCATACCTATAGAATACACAGTCGTAACCTGAATAATCATATTGGCAAGTTCTCCTGTGGCACCTGTAAGCCCAAGAAAGGCTGGAACAACTACAGGTGTTAGTATTGTAAAAATAAGTGGATAGAGAATGCTAAAAAGCATGCAAAATCCCATGACTCTTCCGGCGCTGTCTATATCTCTTCTCCCAAGAAGAATGGCAACCATAACTGCACCACCAGAGCCAAGTAATATTGTGGCGGCCTGAAGAATATATAAATAAGGTGTAGACGCAGTAATAGCCCCGTTACCAAGACTGCCGATAAGATTACCAACTATCATGGCATCAACTACATTACCTAACTGCAGGGCAACAGTTGTCATCACACCTGTTACCATGTATTTATATATTTTTTTCTTGATAAGATTATCGTTTCTCTCCATAGGCCACGTCCAACTTAATGCAATAAGAGATTGTTTTTTGTTAAAGTGTCATAGCTTGAATCTCTGATATTTTGTCTGAGATAATCTTCTCAGGGTCACTTGAATCTAAATCTAACATATCAGCATAGATAAGTTCGCATTCCTTGATTCCGAAGTGCTCTGTTGCAAGGGCTTTAATATATTCATAGCTGTAGCTTGGGTCATATGGACCACCTGCTGTGGTAACATAATACAGCTTGTTAGCCTTGCACATACCATGAGGTCTCTCATCTTCGCCGCACTGTGTTACAAGACCTGTTACATATATATTCTCAATGTAAGTCTTTAATGCTGTTGGGAATGACAGATCCCAAAATGGCGCAGCAATAACAATTGTATCTGCAAATGCGAATTGCTTAGCGTACTGAAACATTGGATTAGAATAATTGCCCTGGGCAATCATTGCTTCTCTAAAGGATAAGGCATCCTTGTTAAGGGGATGCAAATCTTCATTTACTACATCTATTTCTTCATATTCACCAAGTCTCTCAAGCAGGGCCTTGGCTAAGATGTCTGTTCTTGATTCCTCTCTGGGACAACTCTTTACATATAAAGTCATTAGCGCTCCTCCTCATAATGTAGTGCCCCCTCACCTTCGTTCGGCGGCAGGTCGTCGGAGCGCATTGTATTAATGACTTCGTCATTAGCGCTCCTCCTCATAACAATAATACTATAAGCTGAGATACAATTACAACAGCAACAAGGGCAATCGGATATGTTGCTGCATAAGCTGATGCTACATCGTCACTTTTTGTAGTGCTAATTAATGTTCCAAGGGCAGGGGTGGAAGTCATGCCTCCTGTAATGGAGCCTAAGTTATTAAATAAAGGAAGCTTAATTACGAACTTCGCAAATATGAATCCTACAATCATAGGAATTAGTGTCATAATAACTCCATAGACAAAATACATAGGCTTAAAATTGTTAATAAATTCAACGCCACCTGGAACACCTGCTCCTACTAAGAAGAGCATAAGTCCTATTTCTCGAAATACCTCTAACACCTTCTTATTAACCTTAAGTGATACAGGTCCTATATGACCAAAATGTCCGAATATAAGGGATACTAAAAGGGCACCTCCTGTTGTAGTCAGGCTAAAGCATATACCATCATATCCCTTGGCACTTAGAGGTATTCTTATCGCTCCTACAATTACACCAATTGCAGTGGCAAGTCCAAATACGAATAAGCCGTATGGGTCGATTTCAAATAGCTTCCTCTTAATATCTCGACCTTCATCGCTTTTAATTACTGCTATTTTCTTACGCTCTTCATCCATATTAGCTTTAAGTATCATAGGAACTAATTGAACAAATAATACTACTCCTACTACACCGAATATATAAGCTATTCCATGGCCTGCTGTTACGGCGTCCTCTATCTGACCAGCCCTTGCGGCATCCCCCTGGGCGAACATATCTACAGCTGTAGCCTTGGATGCTGAAAATGCTGGTGTAGAAGTAAGGGCTCCTGATAATATTCCAACAAGCATCGATACAAAATATCCATGGTCGCTTTCACTGCCAGCTCCAATGAAGTAGCATAGAACGCAGCTTAGTCCTCCAACTGCAATTATAATTATGCCTAATAAGATGTAGGACTTAAAATACTTCTTGAAATTAGTAAAGAAATTAGGGCCGGCAATAAGTCCAACAGCTGTTATGAAGAATATAAGTCCCAAATTCTCCATTGTCTTAAATGCGGTTGCATAGTCTCCCGCTTCACTAATTCTAATGCCTGTAATCTGGTCTTTGAATATTGCTCCAACAATTAGTGCAACAATAAACACTCCTGCTGTCCCAAGACATACTCCCTTAATTGTAATTCTTCCCAGAAGATATCCTACACATATAACAATTGCAACAAGAAGTAAGAATAATACTACTCCCTTAATATTGAATATATTCTGTAATAAATCCACCATTTCCCCTCCTGCTAATCTTCCTAGTTATTACATTATTATGCGTTATTAATTAGGTAGTTCAAGCAAAGGCAAATAGCGAGTCTTACACTCTGATACGCTATATGGCACCTTCTCTTCATCAAGCAAACTGCAGAATAAATCCACTGGGGTAGTGTCTTTTCCAACTACCTGATATGTAATGCAGAAATGATCCTCTAGGGCATTTACCTCAAGCATCAAATCTCCATCTGTGATTGTATATACATTCTTGATATGCTTTTCCATATCACCCCAGTCAATCTGTCCCACATAACTAACTGTACAGTTGTCACGAGGGTCTGAACGGAATGTGGAATTGCTTGAAGCATATTTCTTCTTAGCCTTCAAATTAGGCTGCGCATCAATAGCATCGTGAATTCCCTGAATCTTACGGAATCTCTCGTAGGCTAATTCTGGGATGTCCTGTTTAATAACTGCACCTCTTGCGCGCATATTAAGTCGCTCAATCGACTCATCCATTTGATCCCATTCATATCTAACATGAATAAATCGAACAAAATCCCTGTATGATTCCGATGCTCCTATTTCATCACGATAATCTGCTGCAATTCTAACTGATAAATGTGTATCCTTCTTTCTTTTTAACATTTTCGACAATGATTTGATTAGAAGTGCCGCAATAACAGTGTTAGGAGAGCCATCTACAGACTTCGCATACTCCATAAATTCCTTGGTAGGAAGCTCAATCTGATAATAATAGCTGTCCTTAACAAATGGATTGAACAGGTACTTAAGATATCTTCCCAAAGCCAGATTAGAATCTCCACCTGTATATCTTATACTTGGCTCCTTATCAGGCAACTGCTGTGGGTCTGGGAAATATAACTCACCCTCGCTAACAGGACTTCCAACCATCTTCAAATCCTTCGGAGGTGTAAGCTCGCCATACTTCTTAGTCATATATTGATACAATGTTGTCTTAATCCAGAATAATCCACCCGGTGCTCCACAAGGGGCATGGGAATAATTAAAGAATACCTCGTCATTCCTATATGTAATAGCGAACAAATGACGATTGACCTGGTCACTACCAAGCATGACAGGTTTGTCCTCCTCTGGGAGTACAACAATTGGCCTATTGTTTTCTTTTAATATGTAGTTTTGTCCTTCGTCTAACTCAACCTGTACTCTATAATAAGGAAACCTTTCAATAGCTTCATTAGCTGCTTCCTCTAGTAATGCTGCGTCAACCTTCTCGTCTAGCTGCACCTTAATTCTTACTGTAAATGGTAATTTTTTCATGTACTCGTACAATAAATATACATCTGGGTTATTTCTCATAGTTTTGTCTCCTTTACTCTTGCCGTTATTTACTGCTTCTTCATTATATTTACCAGGAAGTACATATTTGTAACTAAGGCCTCCCCTTTGACTCAATATTATATCAATGAAGAAACATTATGTAAACTTTTCAGAATTCATCTTATTATTATAGTTTTTTTATAATTTACAAAAATTTCTAAAAAATGCAGAAATCTGTAAGAGGTTTGTCATAGGTGAGTTGATATACTGAAGTCACATTAAAGGAAACGCACACAAAAAACGAAAGGAGATATATATTATGAAAAAGACAAACATAAACAAATTCAAGGCAAGATTTATAGCAGCAACAGTGGCTGCAACTTCACTATCAACGTAACAAAAACAAATCAGCATCTTGTAGCAGATAGCAAAAAAGGGTTTAAGTACGACAACAATGTAAAGGGTATTAGTAAAGACGTTGGATTCCTAGTACCAGAAGGAAAAGAAGTATATATAGATATGCTAGGCGGAAGCAAAAGTGAAAACGGCTTCTTCGCAGGAAGCAAATCTGACATGCACATTTTCACAATGAGCTCTAACTCAGACCTTACAATAAGACACACAACCTTCGATGGCGGCGATAACTTTATATTCGTACCAGACAATGCTAAGAACTCAGTCGTAACAGTATACGGATCAGACATGTATTACTCATACGGTCCAGCAATCTACGCTATATACTCCCTGCAAAAAGGAAGAAGGATTCATATAAAAATCCTTCTTAACAATAAACTGCGAGCACGTAATGGCAATACTAATTGCCAGGACAAAACATACTACTATTATCCCTGCTGTCCATATTCTGCTTCCTTTATCTGCCATCTTTATGCTACCTCGATTCGTCTTATGTATCATATACTATGGGTGGCACACACCACAAGGCTCATATCCCTGATTGATTAGATCCTGTCTATCTCCTGAATAGGCCTGCTTATTTTTCTCTTTCATTTTAGATACGGAAGAGCAGTCTGGCCTGTGAAACTTCTTGGTGTTAGTATTAAGTATATAGTCTGATGACACATTTTCAGTATTAGCTGGGCTATTTGCAACTTCATTATTAGCTACATTGCTACCTGCAGACACCTGGCTATCGCCATTAGCATAATTGATGTCTATGCCTGGCTGAACATTGTAGCAATACACACAGTACTTCACACCCCTGCCACTGTCCTCAACAGAGTAGGCCTCCATAAGCACCCCTGATGCCACAAGATTATTACCTTCGAATATTGGTGTGACACGATATAGCACATGATTATTAGTTCTTTCTATATAATCATCTACCTTGTTCTCAAAAGGAAGCATACCTTCAACATTCAGGTACCTTGTTCCTGTAATCAGATTCTTCTCATTAGCATTTTCCCCAGCCAACTGATATCCGATTAGATGGCATCTGTTATACAGATAATTGCCGTCTACTAAATCGTGGTAATTGACTGTATGCCATCCCGAGGGGCGAATCTGCCCAATCTCACCTCTCTTCTCTGTAGGCATAATCTCCCTGCAGATATTGGCATAAGCCACACCGCAGCGTCCCAAATAGTCAAGGTCACTATATGTCTCAAATGCTCCTGTATTGCTCTTATCCTCTTCGCTAAAAAAAGGCTCGTTGCCATTGATGTTAACATAAGGCGTGCCTGAGTAGGGCGGAATCGAAGATAAATCGATTATGCTCTTCTTCTCGCTACTGATTACATCTGGTTTGGTTGTATTAGTTTCTGCAGGCTTAGTCGCGTTGTTGACGTGCTGAGATGTGTTAAGGTTGGCAGTAGAATTGGTACTACTGTCACTACCAATGCAACTGCATCCTGCTAGAGCTAATGAGATTATTAATAATAATGGTATTAGAAATCTTTTCATCATATCAATTATCATATATTATCCCTCAACTAAGGATGACATTTACCACATGGTGTATAACCCTGATTAATTAAATCCTGCCTGCTTCCTGAATAAGATTGCTTGTTTTTGCTACTCATTCTCGAAATAGATCTACAACCTGGGGTATGAAAAACTCCAGTATTCGTATTGATTATATAGCTTGCCGACACATCCTCACTTGCACCACTATTACCACTTGACCCTGAAGTTCCTTCTCTCGCCTCCTCTGCCTGTCTTGCTGCCTCTGCCTGTTGTGCCGCTTGTATTTCTGCCTGTCTTGCAGCCTCGGCCTGTCTTGCTTCTTCAGCCTGTCTTGCTTCTTCAGCTTTTTTTGCTGCCTCTGCCTGTTGCGCCGCTAGTAGTTCTGCTTGTTTTTTCTGTTCTTCTTCCCTTTTTAACCTTTCCTGTTCCTGCTTAATTCTATCTTGTGCTTCCTGGTTTTCTCTTTCGACTATGAGGGCCTCCTGTCTTTCTCTCTCATTCTCCTGATGTATGTTGACACCAACTATTGTAAGTGTAGTTATAATAGCAATTAACAATACTAATGAAGACACAACCAATATGGCAACACTCTTCTTATAATCTCCTTGTCTTTCTGCCTTTAGCCTTTCTCTCTTTAAGTGTATTTCCTGGCGTTCAAGTGCGAATTGTTTCTTCATTTCCTCGACTACATTATTAATTCTTTCGTCATGTTCAATTTTTTCTTCTTTTTTCTCATTAATTATTTTTAAAGGATTAATCTTATCTATAAAGCTTTTGTCTTCATTTTCTTCTTTTGCTTTCCTCTGCTCTTTAATGTTGTTCTCTTCTGCTTCTATCGCCTTATTAAGTCTATCTTCCTCTTCTTGTAGTCTTCTGCTATCTTCAAGAGCATGTTGCTCTTTTTCAAGTCTCCTTTGTTCATGTTCTTCACTAATAACTTTAAACGGATTTCTCATAGCAGTCCCCCTATTTAATATAGAGTGATTATACCACAGATACATGTTTCTGCGAATAAAAAAAGCCAGACTTTGTCTGACTATAATAATGAGAATGCAGCTATTTCTACGACCAGCCCTCGCATGCCCCGCAGTTAAAACATCCGTTACAAAGAATCCTAAAGGAACACTCATCACATTTTCTAGCATAATGAGGAACATATAGCTTCTCCTTAGGAATAGGATTGCCAAATTCGTCTTTAAGTTCAAAATGCATAGGCTTGCCCTGAAATGTCATATTAGACTGCACAGCCTGTGTATTCTGAAGCTGCTTATTCCTAATCCTATAAGTCTTGCCATCCTTAATAAAAGACGACCCAGTCTCCATAAAACAAAATGTAATATTGCGGGATTTACACTCTTCCCTTAAGGATTTTACCCATTCGAAATCACATGGCCTGCTGCCACCATAATTCTCACCACCGCAGGCTACCTGCTCAATCTGCCCACTGTCGAGATAGTCGCCAATGCTTATTGGACCTAATAGAGGAGCGCAATGTAGTCCCTTATGCTTAAAGGGCAGCTCTAGAAGAATTGGCACTCTCTCGTCGGCTCTGTTTTGGTTCTCACAAGTGACATTTAAGAAGACATTCTCCCAGCCTTCTCCCCAGTTCTTAGGAAGGCATTTTTCTATCCTCTCCGGCCTTTTTGTAAGAAGCAAAAATATTACATCACTTCTTGTATGAATAATATCCCATGCGTCCTTACGCCACTCGTCTGCTTCCTCAAGGAAGAAATCTGATGTCATGCAGACACTAATCATTTCACCACTTTGAATCTTGTAATTCCTGCTTCTGTCTCTTGATAAGGGATACTTAAATCCAGTCTTCGTCTTATAGACGTCTGCTCCGCTCTTCCCCCTCATTCTGTCGAGATAATATACATAGCAGTACTGACAACCTTCACTACATTTTATACATCCATGCCATGGATTCCAATTACTGTGCATTGCCATATTTTGTCCCCTTTATTATGCCATCTCATTTATGTAACTTGCAAGTATATACGCACTCGAATAAACCTTCTTAGGACAAGGACGCTTCTCGTAATACTCCTTCGTTCTCTTCTCAGGTATAGGCTCTGAGGCTCCAGAATCTAACCCTAATAATTCACGACATATAATAGAGCCATTATCTTCTTTGAAACGATTAGCAAACTCCTGAATTCGAGTGTAATGGTCCCCCTTATCAGGGGCATTTACGTCAGAATACCCATATAAGACTCCAAGCACCATAAACGCTCCAGTCACTGCTCCACAAACCTCACGAAGCCTTCCCATCCCTCCGCCAAATGAAGAAGAAAGTGATAGAATCATTTTATCATCAAGTTCTAATATATCATTAAATGCATATACTACTGCCTGCGCACAGTTATAACCTTCTGTAAATAATTTTTCTGCCTTTTCTCCGTACATTTTCGGATCTAAAGTGTTTAATTTGTGCTCTAAGTTATTATCCATAATCTACTTGTTCTCCTTATCTTGAAAAAGCAAACTCAACTACCATTCTATTGTAACATTAGTAATTCTCCGTCATATATCTTATTATCTTAGTACAATTCTGTGCAGCTTCTTTCTTAAATGTCTCAAATTCTGTCGCCTGAGAAGCATCTGACTTGTCAGAGATGGCGCGGATAACTACATACGGTGTATTGTTAAGATAACATGCCTGCGCAATTGCCGCTCCTTCCATCTCGCAGCACATACCTCCAAAATCATTTCTAATCTTCTCTTTCTGCTCATTAGTAGATATAAATTGGTCCCCTGAACATACTCTGCCCTCGTAGACATTGACATTAGGAATCGTTTTCTTTGTTGCCTCTACAGCAAGGCTACGCACCTTCTCGTCAGCAGGAAATGCATATAGTCCTGTATAAGGAATCTCTCCTTTTGCAAACCCAATTGCCTCCACGTTAAAATCATGCTGGACTGCATCAGTTGAAACAACTATATCTCCTATATTTAACCTAGGATCTAAGGAACCCGCAACACCAGTGTTAATTATTCCCACGCAACCATAATCATTAATCAGCGTATTGGCACATATACCCGCATTTACCTTGCCCATTCCACATTTTACAATAACTACGTCTGCGTCACCAAGCTTGCCCTCATAGAATTCCATTCCTGCAATCTTCTTAGTCTTGATTCCTTGTAATGAATCCTTGAGAGGGTTAACCTCCTCATCCATTGCTCCGATGATTCCAATTCTGTCGGTTTTCTTATTATCATTATTAGTGCATCCGGCAATTACCTCGGCAAAAACCAAAATCATCATTAAGGCTATTATTTTCTTCTTCATTTTAACATGCTCCTTACATCATCTGTAGTTAATAATAATTCTGCTTTAATCATACACTAACATGGATAGAATTACTATGTTTCATTGAACTTGTTCTTCCTTGTCAGGGAAAATGTGCCTAAATATGAACCTTACAAATGGGCCGCATATAAGTAATTGGTATAACAGTGCCATTGGCAAGTTTAGTCCAAATGCTTTAAGCCAATTAAGAAATGACGGCTCATTAAAAAGAAGAGTTGCAATCAAGCTCATTGTTGGGCACATCACAAGACACGTACAAATAGATATTGCAAATGGAACCAACCTGGGATTCTTAGATGGATCAACAACGGCAAATGCCATTTTCTTAGCGACACGACCCATCAGCAGAAACTCCACCGCAAAAGCTATTGGTATCATTATAGGCAGTTCCTTTAACGCTTCAATGAACGTATCAGCGCTAATTCCGCCTGTTGCAATTGTAATATTATACACAACCATTCCGTATACCATTAAGCTTACCATCATAATTCCAAATATAATTTCTTGTCCTTTTGTCTTCGGCATAATCATCCTCCATTTCACAAAAAAATACAGCAATAATTTGTACCAATTTCACCTCGCTACAAATCATGCTGTATGATTCCTCACTACGTTTTCTATTTTACAATCTTTATACTAGCACATAAAATATTTCTTCGTAAGCACATATTTTATTTTTGTTAAAATTATCTCTAAAGCGCTGTTTTAATAATTATATATTATAAAAATAGCGCATAAACTAATATAGCATTCTTATTAGGGACGTCGTATTCACAACAACTCTACGCATTTTGAACATCCTCCTTCAACTCATCTTCTGAGTCAAATTGAAAAATAGATATATTATTCTCTCCCAATAATCTTATAAACTCTCCCTTATTCATCCCCGCAATTTCTGCACAATATCCCAACGAAACACCTGCTTTAGTATAATAACTAAGTGCAACTGCTTCTCTTGCAAAGACATTTGCTTCTGAGTTATTCATTTTTGTATCATATAAAACTTCATCTGGAATGGAAAAAGAAATTTGGCACATATCATTCTCCTTTCATTTAACCTTCATTTATTTTCAATTAGAACTATCATCAATATATATTCACAAACAAATCAACTATTGCTAGTCATTCATCCTTCATTAACATTATACAACAATACAATTAGAATTACTATATTAGCCAACATATGAAAAATGGCGTACTTTAGCCATTTCCACGGTTAGAGGGGTCAACCAGGGGTCAACCAGTTTTCTAGAAATCTACAAAAAACAAAAATCCCCAAAACCCACGTATTTACGCAGATTCTGAGGCAATAAAAAAGAGCGCGAGACGGGGTTCGAACACGGATATATACAACTCTTGTGCGTTTTCACGAACCCTTTATTACCATAGGATATCCAATGGGATATCTGTCTCAAATTTTACTTAGAAATTATTATTTGAATTTTAGCGTCGAAGAAGCGACGTGCTAAAACACAAATGACATTACAATAATTACTATACATTCAACAGAATAATCATTAGAATGAGTTCTCGTAGTCTTGCAGTTCGTGGTACATACCTTCAACAATAACTACATCATTTACAATTCTATATATCAATAGATACTTATGCTTATCAAGATGATACTTTCTAAGTTCTAGCTTTCTCAACCTTATACTTGTACAGTATTCAAAACTATCTGCCATTTTCTCTAATGTGTTGATTGCATTATCAAAATCATCCATAATTGCGATGACTGCCTGCTCATTTCTCAATATATTTGCAACATAATCCAGTATGTTATCATATTGCGATTCTGCCTTCTCAGACATTTCAACTCTAAACAACATACTTTTCCCTCATTGAAACAGACACCTCTTGAGCACTTCTTGTATTTCCTTTGTCGCTTGACTCAATTGACTCAGTAAGTTCTGCCACCAAATCATCTTCACTCATAATTCTAAGCCCTTTTGCTTCGGTATTATCTGATAATCTATCAACTAACGAAATCACAAAATCATAGTCTTCACTTGAGAGTTTTTCAATTTTCTTTGCTAATTCAATTGTACTCATAAACTCATCCTCCTCATTCACATTATATAACAACACAACCAGAATTGCTATGTCAATTAATACTTACAATACTTTAGAAATCTTTAAACAGATATAAAAATGGCGCCACCCCCGTGTATACCTAACACAGGTCGACGCCTTGTACTATTATAATACTATCATTTATAAATATTTCAAGTATTATTGTTCAATTCTCGTAGTCTTACAATCTATCTACTAACGAAATCTCAAAATCATAGTGTTCACTTGAGAGTTTTTCAAGCGAGATATATGCGACATTCTACTGTTGGTTGAATTCATTTCTCAACACCCAATTCATATAACTCAAAAAAATGTTCCACAAAAACCTTCTGTCCCTCTTCAGCTATATGGACTCCGTCATATGCCATAGGCACATTCCACTTAGAAGCATCCCAAAATGTGATGCCAAGTTCCTCACACACTTTTTCAAAGCCTTCGTTCATCTTGACGCTAGCTTCATAGTATTCTTTCATATCGCCAGATTGATTTTCTATATTCACCGGTGCAATTACAATTATCTTTACCTTCGACAACTCAGACTTTGCCCATAAAAGCAAATCATTCATCTTATCCACCGCAGCTTCCGGTCTGGGATTAGCCGTTAGTAGTATATCATTTGTTCCGAGCATTATGACAAATGTATCATCTTCGCCGAGCATACCGGTAAGATTTTTTAAATATTCCGCATCTCTTGGAATAGAAGGCAGAGTACGCCCATTCTGTCCTTCCTCAATAATGTCATACTGACCCTTTAACTCTTTCTTAAGAAGATTAGTCCATACAATCTCATAGGGATACCGGTTCCCCAGCATCCCTCTTGGGTCGTAACCATAAGTATTTGAATCGCCGAATAATAGTACCTTTTTCATGAATTATTCCTTACTCTTACTTCCAGCAAATGCCATCATAGCAATTCCGCCAATTGCAGCTAGTGTACATACTATTGCAGATACTGCCACCTGACCTATAATCTTCTTAACCATAAGTGTCCTCCATATTAATTCTCTCATACTTACAATAAATCTTTTATATATAACCAAAAATACATAAATTGTAATACTACGTAGTTCTCACTAGTATAATAACTCTTACTCCGTAGTCTGTCGATAAAGCTTTTCTTACATAAATCGCCTTTACGGACTAAATCTATTTTTGCAGCGTTTACTACGTAGTATCTTAGTATAATATTTTACTCACGATGGGACCATTACGGAGCAAACATATAATTCTCCCTCTTTACTCCGTAGTTCTTCAACAGAAGCTGATAATTATGATCCGAATACTACGGGGCAAATGATGATATGAATCCCTTTGCCACGTAATCTTGTATCTCTCATATGCTCGTATAGGCATCATACTACGGAGTAACACCTAAAAAACAACTTTTACTCCGTAGTACAACAATCATTCGCAGAAATATCAATCACAAGCGACGAAGAGGCGACGAACTTTAGAAATACTGTTTTGACAATTATTAACAGAGCAGACAGAAAATGGCGTACTTTAGCCATTTCCACAGTTAGAGGGTCAACCAGGGGTCAACCGATTTTCTAGAAATCTACAAAAAACAAAAATCCCCAAAACCCACGTATTTACGCAGATTCTGAGGCAATAAAAAAGAGCGCGAGACGGGGTTCGAACCCGCGACCCCCACCTTGGCAAGCAAAATCCATACCCTTTTGGCACTTTTGCCGAAACCCACCTTTTCATGCGTGAAACGTTGATTTTAAGCCATTTCTCGCACCCTTTAAGGTTCTTATTTTGTCCCTTTCTATCCCTAACTTTACCTATCTTTTTTAGAAAAAAGGGGGTAGAAAAGGGGGTAGAGATTTTTCTATTCTCAAAGTTGCAAATTGTACGTAAAATCAGGCATTCAACTATACTATTTCATACCTGTTCCTACACTAAATATTATACACTAAAGGGGGTAGAATTTCCATTCGTAAAAATGACGAACTCTACATCACATTATCAAGTATTATAATGTCTCCTTTGGTGTAATATTACTTATTTTCTTCCTCTGGAAATAGCGTCTTCGACTATTCGAACTAAATATTCAGGTTTCGACTTGTCTCCCAAGTCATCGAACACCGCATTATAAGCAACTAGTGCAGTTCTTACATATTGAGCATTGTCTTCAAAAAGTTCTCTATCAGGATTCAATCCTACCTCATCAGCATACTGACAACAGAATGTTATAGTTGTTCGAGTATTCCCTTCTCGAAACGGATGCACCTTCCAAATACGAGCTAATGATTCAGAAAATTCCAATGCCGCTTCATGAACATCATATTTATCCCAATTCTTTTTACGCATTTCTGACAAAGCTCTCTCAGAATCTTTTTGAATATCAAAGATATCAGAATAATCTATTGACAAGCCACCCAGCACATGCTCTTCTTTATATATGTTCTGCTTGCGTTGTTGTCCTGCCCATTCATACATATCTTGAAAAATGTATTTATGCATATCAAGAAGATGATAATAATCATAATTCCCGGGCAAAGGATTCAACGCTATCTCCTTCAACCGATATGTAACATATCCCGCCTCAGCTTCTTCAAGTAGTTTCTTGTCTTTAATATTAAGTAGATTTTTAAGTACATCTGTACCTTCGTAAAGATATGGATCAGGCATTTACACAGTCCTCTTTAACTTTATACTTCTTGTCCAAATACTGTTTAATATCTTCCATAGTAACTTCGCCACGTTTTTCTTTTTCAGCATACTCTTTGAACTCTTCGGTCGGCTCAATTCCATCTACCTTAATCATCCCAATTGCATAATCCCACGCCTGTGCGTTAGTCATAATATCACTTCCTTACTAAATAATAAAAAATAAGCCTTAGACATTGAATCTTAAATTCAACAACATACTTTTCATAATTATAACATCATTGAAAATGTGATACAAGTTATTAACCTCACGACGACAACATAAAGAAGAGCCACCTCAATCGAGGCGACTCAGTTGCCGAAATTAAGGAAGAAATATTTCACAATCTTGATTCTCACTTATCCATTTCTTAAGTTGCTCTTTTGGAATTAAAGTCTTGCATCCAATCTTAATTGTTGGAAACCCTTTTACCTTACATAGGTCATATGCTTTGTTCTTCCCGATCTTAAAAATCTTCATTATATCTGTCACCGTGTATAGAACTAATTCATCATCCATATGAAAAAACCTCCCTTCATTTTATAGAAATCTGAGGGAGTGTTTTTTTACTCTAATCAAAAAATGGCTGAAAAAAGTAAAAAACAATGCTCTGAAATTTCTATATATAAAGGGCACTACTTAGTTAATGCAAGATGCGCCGTGTAATACAAAAACCCTCTTACGAGGGCTTTTGATTACCGGCATCTTGTTGGGGCTCTGCCCCAAACCCGCTAAGGTTATCTGCTTTGCAGATAACAATAATGGTGCTTCGCACAGCACGACTTCGTCGTGAAATATTTACCGGAGGTGATACTTATGGGACGACCAAAAAAGAAAAAAGCAGATATGAAAGAGCACATAGTTACGGTTCGATTTTCAGAAAAAGAATATCAAAAAATTAAATCTGACTCATTAAAAGCCGGGCTATCAATATCGGACTATATCAGAAATCAAATAAGAAAAGGAAAGGTCATCGCGAAATATGAAATCGTAACTAATGATGAGACTAAAACGAAACTTGCAGAAGAATATCACAAGATTGGAATCAATCTTAATCAGATAGCTCATCATCTTAATAACGGCGGGATAGTTAATGATAGACTTATATCTGCTATTAAGAAGAACATATCGGAGTTATCAAAGTTAAGACGAGAGCTTAAATAATTATTATGGGGAAATGTTATGGCAATCTTAAAGCATATATCATCTAAAAGTGCCAACTACGGCAGAGCAATGGAATATCTTATGTATGAACAGGACAGAC
>Ga0256404_1002116_pt1 | contig 44987 bp, 45 predicted proteins | sample RumenRJG_01DNA_FD_185990 | JGI IMG/M metagenome (GOLD analysis project Ga0256404, IMG submission 185990) | Bovine rumen microbial communities from Lethbridge, Alberta, Canada - RJG_01 | ecosystem: Host-associated > Mammals > Digestive system > Stomach > Rumen | place: Canada: Alberta | collected... | reverse complement strand
TAACCACAATCCTTTATCACTACCATCTATCTTCTTTGTAAGTTTCAATGTTGTATCGTCTAATACTTCTTGAATAGCTTCGTCACTTCTTTTTGTGTTTTGGAACAACAAAGAATCAGGAGTTGTCTTTGGATATGTAGCAATTTCATTCAAATAACTTTGAGCATCGTAAATTCCAATGATTACATACTGATAGTTAGAGCCTTCAATAGTAGGGATACACGATACGTTCTGTATAGTATAAACTGAATCAATATAAGGTGTTGGGTCTTCGCCTTCATTCGCAACAATAGGTGTTACGATAAAATAAATTCTATCACCATTCTTTAGGTTGTAACCTGAGAAATAAGAACCTTGGTCTTCAATTTCTATACGGATAGTTGGTAACAAACTAAAAATGTTTTCTTCAATTACAATTTCTTTAATGCCCTGTGAAGAAATCAAACGGCCTTCTTTAGGGTCATTTATTCTAATGATATAGCTTTCATAGCTGTTATCATAGGTTTTGGTATTACCGAGCAGGGTGGTTTCATTTGAAATTGACATTTATTACCCCGCTTTTAATGTGAATGTGATACCGCGATTACCTGTGGTCCAGCCATTTACTTTGAAATTGTTTCTGATAATTTCGTATGATTGTTTGAGTGACTTAGGAGTCTCAAATCCAGCAAATACTTTGTCATTTATAGCAAATAAGAAGTTTGCTTTCTGTATCTTTAAGTAGGCATACAAATGGGCAGCTGCTACCAAGTTCAACAAAAGATTTTCTTTCTCGTCTTCAGGAGCATCCACGATTTTTGTATTAAACAATTCAAGCATTTCTTCTGCTAAATGATTACTCTTGTTGTGGTTATTCTGTAACAACAACATAACCTTCTTTCTTTGGTCTTTGTTATCTTCCATTTTCTCTTGAAGGTCTTCAGCACAATCCATAGTGAAATCATTGTAGTCTGGGTTAGTTCCAAATAAGTTATAAATGGAGAACATCAAACTCTTATTCATCTGGTCAAAACCTTTCAAACCACCGATAGCTGAATGAGTGCCTTTAACTTCTATGCGGCGCCCTTCATCATCAATCAAGTCACCACTTTCTTGTGAGAAGTTAATGTTCTTAAAACAAGATACAAGGAGAAATTCACCCTTTCCGATAGCAGGTTGTGGTGTGGTTACTTTCAAAGCATCTTCAACATATTCAGGTTTTAAATACGAATCCAACTTAGCTTTCTTTAGGAAGGAAACTAATTTAATTGGACCGAAATTTTGGAATGTGAATTTGTTTGCGTTTAGTTGTTCAAACAAGTCTTCAGGTTTAGCAATCAAATGACGTTCAAGCAAATCTTTATGCTTCTTCGCCATTTCTGTATGTTTACCAGATTTGTTGTCTGACCAAAAAGACTTTAGGTATTTCTCTAATGCGGAAGTATCTATAAGGTTTCCAACATTAACATTACCTAAACTCTTTAAATTTCCATTTTGGTCTTTTGTATAAATCTCAGGCATACATTATTTATAGAACGTATTTTTGTTTCTATTCCAGTAATCAAAATTCATAACACCATACTTACCCTTAGTAGCACAGTCCATATAATCAACACGCAAGCAACGGCCTTTAGGAATGTATTTGTTCTTATACAAGGTCTGTACAGAGTTACCGTTCTTATTCAATCTAAAGCCTTTGAAATTCAAACCTTTTCTAGGGTTATTATTGAGAATATAGAATGTGTAAACATTAGTATTATCACCATTCATATTTGACATTGGAATTTTTATACCTTTCAAAGCATAGAAATCAACAATAGTAGCCATATCAAAATCGTATTTAGTTACCAATTTACCATCAGAACCTTTTACTTGCAAACCTTTTGTTTTGATAACAAATGAATGCTGGTCAAATTTCTTAAGGTTTTTAATAGCCTCATAATTCAAATTCTTATTTGTTTTAATTACATTACCATCAATTAGACCTTTGACATTCTTAAATGCCATTTTATAAAGGTCATTAGAACTTCTTTCTAGTGGAATGTAGATACCAGTAGGAGTATAAACAGAATGGTGCAAGTTATATTGGTTAATGTTCTGATATAATTCTGGTTTAATGAAACGAGTGTTATTTGCGTCAGATGAAGTAGCCCAAGTATAGTGATAAATGTATTCTTGTGTTACTGGGTCAAATCCACGAACAGCAAACATACTAGGTATGTTTTCTACGTTCGTTGCAGAATAGTGTGGGTTATCATCATAAACACCATTATGAACGAGCTGGAATGAATTTTTCTCAATAGAGAACAAATCCATTCTACGGCAGTTACTATTATAATCTGTAACTTTTGAAGCAAATTCTGCTGGAGAATGACCTGTAACATCTATATCGGTTTTATTTACACCATTACCGACAACAACAATTTTATTTAAACCAAAATCACCTTCATCAGCGGTTATATTAGCCCAATTAGCACTGTATTCATCAAACGCAAAGATAGAATCTTGTGTGTTATTGAAGAATAATCTATGAATGTTTGCGTAAGCCGAAGCAGTTGGGTTATCACTAATAACTTCACTTTCATCTGTACTATATGTAAAATCTTTATTATAGAATGAAGAAAAACGAGTATTAGGCTCAAATGAAAGATTTACACCTTTGAAAGCAAAAGCTTGGCTAATGGTCAATTCTTGTGCAGCACTCAAACCAGTTAAATTATGGTTAGCATTATAGTTACCAAATACAACAGAATAATTACGAGCTGTTTGTGAAGTAACTGGCTCACCATAGTAATAATAATCATACTGGTTCAATTCCTTAGAATAACCAATTTCATACTGACATGGATAGAAGTATTCATGCTGTGGTACTTTATTAACAGTTAAGCCTTCAAAACCAATTAGTGCTTGGTTTTCTAATAATTGTTCGTAATCAAACTCTTCAGTTTCGGATAAACCAATCTGTACAGTATCAGAAATTAAATCTGAATCAGTACCATTATTAAATGTGTGGTTGAATAGACCTTTAACAGTCTTAATTTCATCAAATTCCAATACATTATAAGGTGTTTCTGTTACAAACTTACTATTCTTGTTTTTACCAATAAATGTAATGTTATTAGCCGTCAATGTATAACCAGCATTAAAATCAAGACCAGTAACACCAATTAAAATGTTATTGTTTAATACGGCCGAATATTCGTCAGTTCTATCTGCTATCAAATTAGAGTTAAATGTGTTAATCAAAGTTAAATCATTTAAACCATTACCAACAGTATTATCGTCTGAGTCTAAAACAACAACATTTTCGTCATTACCCAAAAATGTGTTTCTATCAGAATAAATCATAGAAACATTCTTTGTTGGTAATTCGTTAGATTCTAATTTGTTTCCGCGGTTATCAAATTCAAAAATTCTATATGTTCCATTACCATACTTACTTTCGTTTGAATCAAATCTAAAATAGCTTTCACAAGCAGAAGTATCACCATAATTTACGGTTGTATTACTTCTCTTGATTTTATCTTTCAAACAAATTTTATTTTCGGCATCTATATCTTCTGGGAAGAAATCGGCCTGAATTGAATCAATACCTTCGTCTTGGTTTATGGTAACATATCTGTTATCAGTATCATATTGAATTGATAATGAGTTAAGGTTTTCACTGTCACCATTGAATAATTGAATATGTGGTACTGTAACATCTGTTGGGTTCTTTTGACCTACAAATACTCTTGGTTTTAAATTCCAGTTATTGTTAATCTTTTCTGTTTTATCTAAAAGACCCAAATTAGCTGGAATGAATTTTGTATTAGCAGGACCATCTTCACCATTTAAAACATCATACTTAATGTGTTTAACATCGTCTGTATAATCGTTATTCTTTTCATCAGGTGTTAATGTGTAGTTATCGTAAATCTCCAACAAATTTAAATTCTTTGCAGTTTCATTTTCTGTGGCTTCGTCAAAGTTATCGTCAATTAAAACTTGTGGAGTAATGCCAGTCAATTTATCTTCTGTGAAATCAGATAAAGAAACCTGTAAGAAAATCTTTTTAGGATAATTTGTTTCTGTTACTTCAAAACTATCTTTATATTCTATAATAGCAGCAACATAAAATTTATTACGAGACTGAAGAGTTTTTAAATTTTCGGATAATTCTTCGCCATAAAGAATGATATATTTGAATGAAACTGGTAGAGTTTTGAACAAACCTTTGTTCAATGCTATATCATAAGTTCCGAATTGCCCAATGAAATCATCGCCATTTTCTGTTTGATTTATGATTTTACCTTCCAATGCTGGAATGTAAGTCATATCAAACAATTTATCTTTTAGTGCAGTTCCATTCTTGTATTCATTGTAAATTACATAATCTTCATTTAAATCAGTTAGTTTAATTGTATTTAAATCGTTTTCAAAATCACCATTATAGAATGCATAGCCCTTCAATGCGAAGTTAATACCACCCTTCGCATGAATGATTTTGTTCTTACATACATCAGTAAATGTAATTTTTACTTCTTTATTTAATTGTTGCATACAAACTATTTATGTTATTCATCACAAATTAAAGGTAATGTTAGGATTTGTAGATTGGTCTTGGTCTATCAAAGAGAAACCACTAAATGAAGTTGTATCATTTTCTTTTCTAGTTGCGTACATAAACTGTAATGTACAATATGGGTAAATTGTAGCTGCAGCAGTTAATGGTTGCTGGTCATTACTATTTTCTACTGGTAGTTTATATTCCCAAATTACTTTAGCTGGGGTTTTATTGTTAGAATGATATGAAAGTCCGATTATATCATTGTTTCCTAATTTTTCAATGTTTAACAATTTAGCAGACAATGAAGTAGCTGGTGTAGCACCAGGAGGCACAGTAACATTGAGATAAGCAGACATTTGAGTATTTGCCTCTATATTAGCTGGGTCACTGAAAGACATAAACTTAGTTGTAGGAATACTGTTAATTCTACTTTCAAGCTGTTTTGTATAACTGTCAATAGTTTCCTGCATAATATCAACAGAATCGTTACCATTTATTTTATGATAAATTTCACTGAATGGAAGTTCGTATGTTGTTCCATCCACGTATGCAGTGATACCCTTATAACCATAACGAGCAGAGTTATTTGGAACCTTATAGTCGGAAATGGTTATATAACCTTCTTTGTTAACTGTGAAAATGTTATGACGATAGTAATTAGAGTTGTAAGCAGTAGAACCTGTACCACTTATTTTAGTCATAACTTCACGATACTTATTCAAATTAGTTGTCCAGTCCTTAGTAGCACTTGTAAGACCTTTTACATAATCACGATTTAATCTACCGTCACCGACAACAAGTATTTCATTTTCATTAGTTGTATTTTGGTTATAGAAACCAAGTAAAATTTTATCACTCTTACTGTCTGTTTGTAAAAGACCTTCACCAATACCAATAATGTTACAGTTCTTATTGTTATTGAAATAACCGAATGTGTTACCGATTACAGTATAAGAGCCGTGTTGTTCGTCAAAATCATACAAACCACTACAAGCATTAATGAATGTAGTGTTTGGTTCGTTTTCAGGATAATCTTCACTAATTGTTCTACCTTTAATGTAGTTGTTATGAGAACCAATTAAAGAGTAGTTCTTTAAGAAACAACCTTTCTTACCTTTAATTTCTTTATTACCATTTTGGTGAGTGTAAGTCCAACTTTCAGGAACTGGTTGAAAGACGTTATGGTTAGAGTTATACAAAGAAATGTTTGATGCAGAGCCGTATGTATCGTTTACTTCACCAGCATAAATGTTGTTGTAATTTGAGTTAATGAAATTGAAAGCATTTGCTGCAGAAGAATTGAAAATGTTGTAATTAGAATTTAAGAAATTACAGTTGTGTGTTTGCTTGGATAATTTGTTACCTTCTGAATATACGAAAGCATTACCATAAGTTCCACCAACAGAAGTGTGAAATATATTGTTTGCACCTAAGATTTCAAGATTTAATCTTTGTCTGTACGAACCAGTAATTTCGGAAATAGAGAAATAACCGGCCTTATTACCACTGCCATAATTTATTGTAAGTCTATCACCATTCCAGGTCTTTACAACACCAGGAGTAGTTTGTGACAACATAATCTGTGGAACACCTTGTGCTGGATTGTTAGTTGCTTCAGTCATTATATTTAACTTAGCAATAGAATCCACTGGTTGTACAGCGTCCGAAATTGTGTTAATCAATAAATCTTGGTCAGTTCCTAAATTCTTCATCTCTATCCTCTATTATGCAAACCATCGTTTGTCAAATGTAACCCGTTAATAAATCTAATTGGATTTTTTGGCTCTAAACCTTTATCGTTAATGTATTCCAAATTTTTTAAATTGAATGGCTCGTCTAAAAAGACGTGCATTTCAACATTCATAGCAACATTTTTACTTTGGTTTTTCAATACTTGTAATTTCTCATTTGGAAAATATACAATAGCGATTGTAGCAAAATCTTGTTCAATGTTTATGTTCGTGAATGAATCAGATGCTAAAGATTTGAATGGTAAACCCAATATAGCGAAACCATCAAAGTTCATATCTGATACTCTATTTATTGGTAGTGAATTTGTTTTTAATAACAAATCATAGGACATATACTTTGTATATGTTGTTTCTTGTAAACCTTCGTCATCTACACTTATATCTTCTTTGTTACCATAAGCAATTTGAATAGGAATAAGGTTATTAGCATCTTCTAATGCTCTGTTGTAAGCAGGATAATCATTAGGAACATAGATTGAACCTTCCATTGTGTATGGAATTGTTGAAAAGATTAATGTTGTATAATTTTTAAGTTGTTTTAGGGTTAGATTTTTTAAAATTCTTTGTTCGTCACCACCTCTGTCATAGCAGTCTCTAATAGTACCTCTTATATCCGAAAATAATACAGCACCAACTTTAGCGAATTTAACACCATTTGACTGTTTAGCAAATAATGATTTACCTTCGTTAGTGATTATACATTTTACATCGTTATAAAAAATACTATTATCCATATTACTATTTATTACTATGAATTGCCTCTAGCATAATCTGTACCAGGTTGAATAGTAAATGACATAGAGACTTCTACTTCATAGCCGCTATTTTTGTCATATAATTTATCAAATTTAAAGTATCGTCTAATAATGTTGAACCCTTTAGTAGCATTATCAGGGTCTATCAAATACAAGAAGAATGAACCAGCATTTAGTATTGGTTTAACTGCTAATTTCCCGTTAGTATTGTATCTAAAGAAATCAAATGTTGTAGAACCTTCATCAGGACTTGTAATAGTGAATGTTATTTTGTCAAAATTTGACTTCAAGAATTTTGCGATTACATTGAATTTAGAGTTTGCTGGTAAAGGTACATCTGTGTGTACAACCTCTGGCTTATAATTCAAACAGAACAAGTCAGCAGTACCAGTAGTATAATCTAGCTTACATAATTTCTCAATGTTGAATACATCTTTGTAAGTATCTTTATTGAAGATCCATTTCAATGTAAATTTCAATTCATCAGTATCATCTTCAATAACATCAGTATCATACAATAATGTTGTATGAACATTGTTAATGATTGTGTATTTAATCTGGTCTAAAATCTTTGTAATTGGCTTGATACTCTTAATCAAGTCAATAAACATACCAATGTTATCACAGAATGTTTTGAATGTATTGTTACGAGCATCCATTTCCAAACTGAAACGGGAAGTCATAAAGTATTCGTCAAATGAGAATAATCTTTCTTCTTCAATAAATTCAGGTGTCTTTTCAATTTCATTTTCTTTTTGTACCCATAAGTTAATAACACGGCAAGAGAAACCAAACATCTTAATTGCCATTTCAATACCAGTATTCGTACCCTTGTATCTGTTATATGCTGGTAATTGTTCAAGAACATACTTGATTATTTCAAATGTTTCTTTGGTATCTCTATTAGTGAAACCAGAACCATCTTGTATCAAGTTAACTTCTTGTAAAGACTGGACATTAAAATCAAATTCATTACCGAATTCTTTAGCATAATGATAAACCAATGAATCTTCAAGTCTTGCGATGTCATTGAAGTTACCAATACGGGCAATCTTTTCAAGTCCTGAAATGTTTCTGTTGCTATCCAATCCCTTATACATTGTGTTAATGTATAGCTGGAAGAATTCCATAAAGTCAGCAAATTCTGTTCCGTGTAGATACTTAGGAACATAAGGAGTGATATGGTATTTTCTACCTTCATCACCATACACCCAAGGACCACATATAGCAGTGTTATATGTTCGTTCTTTAATGAGTTCGTCAATTTCAGGGAACCCTGTTTCTACCCACGCTTCAACTTCAACATTACCACTTTCTGTAAGATTTGAAATGATAAATTCACGAATACCATCCAGTGGTTTATGTTTTCTGTTATCTCCACCTTCGTATGAAGCATTATCTATTGCGCCGATAGAACTTTCAAATAGTTTTGCTATGTTTTCATAGAACCATAACACATCATTTGGGTTTTGAATTGATGTTACAATTTTACCATCAACGCCAGATTCAATATAATAGTTTTCAGGTTCAATGCTAGTAAACAATATATTAACAGGAATTAACTCATTCAAATCTTTTAATGATAGAGTATTGAAACCTCTTTTAATATGATAAACAGAATAGTTGCCTGCTAAATCCCAAACGATTAAAGATATATCAGATTCTTCATATCTATATCTGGTGATTTCTTTATCGTCTTTTTTGATAATGTATGGGACTTGCTCACCATTGATTCCAATATCAGTATCAGTGATACGTTTAATTGTATTTGGCTTAATTTCTTTGTTATCGTCTAGTTCACCCCAGCATTCATATAAATTAAATACTACTTGATAGTTACCGTGATTTGTTCCATTGAAACTAATACTTTCAACATAATCTTTTTGTATTACTTCATCTTTACTTCTATCATAGTAATAGATTATATCATTTGACAATGGATTTACATTAGTAACATCACCTTTAACAAGAGCAACTTGTTTGTAATCAAGACCAATTTCGTCCTTAAATTCCAAAACAATTTTTCTAGTTGCTTTTGAGTATTGCCACAAACTTCCATTTTTCTTTACAATGTTACCATCACATACAGTTTCCAAAGCAAGGTATTCTGTACCATAATCAGAAACAAATGCTGGTGGAATAGGGTCAATCGTTACATTCTGTGTAGTGTTTGTAATGCGTATGAATTTACTATCACCTGGTCTTAAGTATCTGGTGGGGTTATATTGGTGACCTTCATCCCAAGTGTCAGTAACATCATTTGGTCCTTGACCAGTTTTACCTTCAGGGTCATCTTCTGTTTTTGTTCCTGTTGGTTCCGGGTCTTGAACGTGGTATTCAAATACTGGGTGATTAGGGTCCCAGGTATATTCATCGTATTGTCTTAACTCACTAGCATCACCACATAAATGCCAAGTATCAGTACCGAACAAATTACCACCAACCTGCATATCAGGTGTCAAGAAGATATTATCTTGGTTATCACTGTTATATTGCCAGCGGTAGTCCCAGGTGGCATCTTGTCTGCGTACAGATGAATTTATTATGGTTTCACTATGTTTTAACATTATCCCTCCCACATACTGAGAGAATCAAAGGTTCTCTTATCCAATGTGGTGAACTTAATTACAGGCCATTCTTTTTCGCACTGTCTAGCATAATTTGAAATTATGAATATACGCTTGATTATAGGATTCTTTACTGTAATAACTTCTTCTCGCTTACTGTTGTTCACGATATGATGCATAAGTTCGGGCTTGTATTTTACCAATTTTGTACAAAGGTTTTTACTCAATGCTTTCGTAGCATTTTGTAAGTCGGATTCACTACAAGAATCAATGAATCCATACAAGTCACTTGTCATTAAGACTTTCTTCTTAAATGTTTCCCAATCAGTCGCAATAGCTTCTTTCGCATCACCTAACAAGGAGACAGACTTTTCTTCAAACCAGTTATTCAAGTTCATTCTGTTCCAAAGATACTTAGAAATGATTTGACATTTCAAGACACGAAGTTCGTCCTTGAAGGTTTCGGAATAAGTGACGAAATCGGTCCACTCTTTAGAATCTTCGTTTGCGATAACTCGGTTGATAAATTCTTCGTAATAACGAGTTCCTTCAACTTGAATGATACATTCTGCCTTTGTGAATGGGTTGTTGCTATTGTTGTACATTGTTTCAGGATTTATTGTGACAGCATAAGAATTAGCTGTAGAAATTTCCTTCAATGTTTGAACTAACACATTGTAAGGACATTGAACATATCCTGTAAATATACTTTTAGATAGCACATTTTCTAATTCTTTTTTAGACAATGGCAAAGTTGTTTTCTGTATGTTAAAAATTTCACTATAACTGAGCATATACTATCCTTTATTACTATATTTATATACACGAAAAAGGACCCTAGTCTAGGGTCCTTTTTGATAAATTTATGTGTTATAGTTTACTTTGTACCAAATTTTTCGGCAAATTCGTTTGCAGTATATTTGTCACCTTTAGCAGTTTCTACACCTGTAAGTTCACCATTAAAAATTGTGAGAATGACATCGCCTATTTCGTCAAAGACAGTATAGAACTTATAGATACCTCTGTAAACAAGTTTATAACCATCTCCTCTACGCCAATCAGAGTGCCATTTAATACCATTTTCCTGTGTATATTCATATACTACTTGACCAAGCCAATCAAGTGTATCATCTTCAGCATGAGTTTCTTTGATAAGATAATAACCTTGGTTATCCAAAAATTCTATTGCTTCTTGTAAATTCATTATGCTTCCTCCAAATTTTTAACATTAAACTTCTTGACGAGCTGCCAATTATGTTTTTCTTTGTGTGGAAGCACGAAAATACGAACATTGTGTTCAGCAATTTCTTCTGGCTTAACAATCTCAATCATATTCCATTTTTGTAAACAGAATGCTATTGAGTTTCGTCTTTCTATATCTTCCAAACTTACATTACCAAATCCTGGAAAACCATCTTTGCCACGACCGAGAATAAACAACTGTTTAAAGTGGCCGATATAATATGTACCGAAATGCTTTAGCAAGTGGCAGGACTGGTATAAAATCTTATTTTTGTTATCGGGTATTCCCATTCTTGTTAGAGTTTCTTCAATGATAGATGGTTCTACCAGCAATTTTACCTCTAACAATTTATTTGTCATTGTATTCATTGTATCACCTATTTAAGAATTAGAGGTTGTGGTTGCCATTCAAAGTCTTTCAATTCATTATTGAAAATCGTTTGGGCAACTTGGGCTGGATTTAATTCGGTCTCATTGGTATCGTTATTAAATTCTTTTGCGATTATATCACGAACTGTTGTATAACGAATTAAATCACTTTCATCTAATTTAGAGAAACCGTAATTATTATACCCTTTATTGGTGTACAATGTTTTTAATTCAGTGGCTAATGCAGATATATCAAGATAATGTTCATTATAGAAAAGATACTTTTTGTTCTGGACTATTCTAGCAGTCCAGGTCTGTGGGTTAATTTCTTTTAGATAATCAAAAACATCTTTTTCTTTCACCGGTGCGGGTGCTACTGGTGCGACAATTTTCTTGACTTTAACTTGCGGAACCTCAACCTTTTGGTGGTTATAGGCTTTATCCATATTCAATTTCACATATTCTCTAAACGATAAATTCATATTGTATTTATGACTTTTCGCTATTTACTAATGATTCTATTGAATATATGGACTATCTTTCCGTCTAATGAAACATAAGGAATTTTGAAACTAACTGAATGTTCGTTAGGAATTGTTTTAACTTCAGCTTCACTACGATAAATTGAAACAGGAACCCAAAATTCTATCTGGTCAAAAACCATATTGATTAGACCATCAATCTGTGTATGGTTTTCAAACAGAACTTTATATAGGGGAGAACTAAAACTCAAATTAAAAATTCTCTCATAAGGTTCAGTACACAATACGGCTTCAATGGCTTGGTCCAGTGCGTCAGAGCCATAAATCTCTACGTGTTCTGATAATTTATCCCCGTTCAAATCATAATAAGGGTTTGGTGTTCGTAATTCACCTAAATTCTTAAAATCCGGGTTGGCACTTAATGGCAGCATTTGTTATTTCCTCGTCATATATGTTTCAGGAATGTTAAAAAAAGTTTGCCCGATAGTGTGATTTTTGCTATTTTGGATAACCTGGACGTCAAAAAGTCTAATGCCATTCACAGGTATGGCTTCCTTGACCAGCTTTGCCACGCAGGATTGCCCGTTATTGTTTATGACTACCACATTACCTATCTCTAAAGGAACGTCTTCCTGTGGCGTTTCCTGGTCAGTACTGAGAGATGGGAAATCTTCCTTAATCTGCTTGGCTCTCATAACCTCAGTACGGAGAATATCTGCTATCCATTTTGGGCAATTTGGGGCAGTTGCCACCTTTTTACACGCTTCAAATAAAATATCTCTTTGTTGTTCGTATATGTTCATTAAACACCACCTGTCATTAATTCACGTTCACTTGTATAACCCTTAATGCCACTGACTTTCATAACCTTGTCTTTTAGTTTATCATTTCCGTTTACAGAAATTTCTATGGCGCCTCTCATAGCAGATATGACGTCACCATTTTCATCTACCAATGCTAGTGATGGCTGTAATTTGTCATTAGTTTGTTTGATAGAGTATTCTTCGTTAGCTGGTATCAAGGACATTCCATCTAACATATTATTGCTATCATATCTATATGTTTCAATTCCATTGTCAGTGTTCATCGTTATTTCAACATAACCCTGGTCATCGTTTATTGACATTCCACCGAGAATAGCATCTGTGCCAACTGTATCAAATTGACCTTTTTTGTCATTCTTGAATGCTGCAATAAATCTTCTACGTTCCATTTTGAAGTATTGGTAACATTTGTTTTTCTTCCAAAAATCACCATTCTTGATGTCCTTCCAAGAAGCACCACCTGGGAAAATGTTAGCTGCTATATTGAAAGCATTGTTAGCAGCATTTACCTGTGAAGGTGTGAGCATACTGTCAATGAGTTTCTTCAATTCTCGTTTTGAGTTATTCAAGTTGTTAATACGGCTATCAAATGTATTCATATATTCTGCAGACATTGTGGAATCAAGTCTATAACCGTCACCTGTTTCTTCAATACACATCTTTCTTAAACAGGTATTGTAGAAAGAATTAGCAGTTCTAATGTTAGAACAAATTTCAGTGTCAATAAGTACGCAATCAAAGAACTTCTTCAATCTATCAAGCATATCAAATACGCCGATATCAATAAGTGTGTCAAGATACTTTTGAAGGAATCTTCTTACACGTTCTTTATTTCTGTCTAACATATCAAGAAATTCAGTACACATAGCATAATACTGGTTGAGCATTTCTTTAACAGCACTCAAACCAAAATTATATGTAAAACCAAATGAACAGACCTGGTTCTTAAATTCTCTAAAGTCACCAACAACCTTATATAATTCTTCCTGTGGGCCTGGGTTGTAGTTCGTATATTTTCTTACTGTTCTACACAATAGAGAATTTGTGTCTAATACTTGTTCAAGGAACTCTGTACATCTGAACAAGCCTTGACATATCGCATCAAAATCAAAATTCAGCAGCTTGTCCACCAGCCATTTTTGGAACACTCGGATAGCATTCAGGATAGTGTCAATGCCGACATCAATTACGAATCTGACAATAGACATTAGAGTATTCCATAGTGTGTCGGCAGCTTTCAACAATGCTTTAGAAGTTTTCTGTGCGACTTCCAACGCAGCTTTCACTAATAGAAAACTACCATAAATGTATTCGCAAAGTATATCACCTATTCCCATTATCTAGTTCCTTTACCTGTTTGTTCGTTTTCGGTCACATCTTGTTCGGCAATAGTCCAATCGTCATAGTGTACTGTCATAGAGTATTTTAATGCTTCTTGTCCTTCGTAAGTCAAACTACCTGTATCTATTTTTGTAACAATACAGTTTCTCAAATGATACAAATAAGTAGGATTTCCACCTGCTCTATCACCAACAACAATTTCTATTCTGTTAAAAATCACCGTAAATTCTTTATGGATATAATTTGAATTTGAAGGTGTAGCATTTTTAAATTGTTTAAAGAAATTGTAAACAACAAAATTGTTTTCGTGTGGGTCTGTATGAGTATAAAATTCTATTGTTGTATCGCCCCCGTGTTTTCTAAGTACTGGAAATGATTTTTCACTACCTAGAAAGTGTTTTTGAACAATAGAAGTTTCAAATGAAGGCAAATCTGCTTTAATAGCAATCATACTTCTATCAGTATCATTGTTTAATGAATAACCTAAACTTTTGTCCTTATAAATTGAGTCCAAGTGAAAATTCACTTTGAAAATATAGTTACTTAAAGGGGCAGAAGGTGGTTTCTGTAACATTTCTTTATGTAATTCTAATAATGCCATTAATTATCTCCTGCGCAAGTATCATTTATTTGTGATTCACCATTACCCAATACTTTGAAATAGTCATAAGAAAATGTTGCGGACTTCGTAATTACTTCATTATCATTGTCATAAGACATTTCAGTAGAACCAATTTTAGTAACAAAACAGTTATGAAATTCAATAATTACAGGATGTTTCTTTTGTATTCTATCTTCTCTAGGATTTAGATAGTATATTGTATTTGGGTTAATGATAATCATTCTAATTGTTCTTCGTCCTGCATCGTTAATTTTAGTGAAATTTTGATTGAATGAATAACCACCCTTACCTTCAAAATAAGCATCACATACTGATTCAGCGTGGAAAAGTTCTTCCAAAATTTTTGTTACTTTGAATGTAGTATTTTCATTGAACTTAATTTCCAATTCACCAGAGTTTTGAGCACGTCCTGGTAGTTTACCTTCAACACCAGCAAAATAAACTGGAATTGTGTTAATGTTTCTTTCAGGCCAAGTACACGAAACGACTGCTTTTGCTAAGGTACGAGCATAATCGTCTGTTGTTTGGTTTACAAATAGCTGTGTAAAGTCCATTTCAAAAGACCACAATGGAACTGGGGCTTTATCGTAAAAATCATTATCCCAAATTGAATGAATAGACATTATTATACCTCTAACTATTTATTACATATTTTGTTTATATGCAGCATCAAATGTATTTCTATCACCAGCATTCAATCCCATAGCATTTAGACCTGCCTCATAATATGTTCCTGTCTTGCCTTTCTTTACCCCTGCTTTTTTATCAAAGTCGGCGGCTCTTTGTGCCATTTCTTTGATTTCGGACTTACTAAACTCTGATTTTTCTTCTTTCTTTTGTTGTGGTTTAGAAGCTATCTCTGGTTTAGTATCTTTATTCTCATTGACCTTAACATTCTCTATTTTAGTTGGGTTAGGATTTGAAGTTGGTCCTTGTGGTCCTTTGTTTCCACCTGTTTGTTGTCCTATATGTTCGTTACTAGCAACTTGTGTTTCTTGAACAGGTGGGTTACTTACTGGTGACGAATCATCCAAATCCAAATCTTCCAATTCAGCAAGTTCAGGATTTCGTATCATATCCAAATCACTTTCATTTGCGGACTGTTTCCACATTTCGGTTTGTAGTTCAGGTTCAACTTCATCACTATCCAAATCCAATCCCATTAGTTCGCTATATGCAGGGTCATATAGTTGTTCTTCTTTAATCATATCCAAATCGGACTGATTAGTGCTTTGTTTCCAATCGTTTTCTATATCTTCTTTATTAGAAACGGACTGACCATTTATATCCACACCATCATATTTGACTTTTCCGTTTGGGTCATAAATTTGGTCTTGTGGAGTTGGTTTTGGTTTTTCTAGTTCTTCAGCATAATCAACTGGTTCGTCAATCGCCTGTCTATAATAAGTTTCAAATGATAATGTTACTGTGACTTTACAAGGACTTTCATTTTGATAGTCATAATTATATACTGTATAATTTACAATTTTCAAATTCTCAAAATGATATAAGAACTTGTATCTCCATAAATTGTTATTCAAAACTTTAATTTGAATAATAGGTATTACTTTGTCTATATTATAAACACCATAGTTAGTCATTAAACCATTACTGAATTTTTGGTTTAATTTATAACCCATATAATCAAATACTTTCTTTAGTGTACAAGAATAGTTATTGTTTTTATCGTCCATATATTCGTAGAAATCCAAAGTCAATTCTTTACAAGAATCATATTTTGGAGTAACGAAAACTTGTGCGACATTACCATATTCAATAGTTTCTTCTTCGTATTCAAGTTTAGGAATCGTAAACCCTGTACAATTAACAAGTGGCTCTTCTTTATTGTTCAATGTGATAAGAACTTCAAACGCATCAGATAGTTTGATTGACTTATTATGCCAAAAATCTGTTATGTTTACAAATTGACCTAACATAAGTTATCCCCTTCTTTGAACATAGAATGAACCAACTCTAGCTTCATTAGCTTGTCCACTTGCATTCTTTTGTTTGAAATCTGATGCGAAACCAATAGAACCATCTTGGTTTTGAATAACCGTAACTGCGTGTCCGTATTTTGAACCATCAGCATAAGTAATGTTAATGACATCACCAACTTTCAAATCACCATTCTTAACCATCTTATTCAAATCGGCCGCACCATTACCAGATAGACCTTGAACTCTCTTATAACCATATCTACTCAAATCTTGGTTTTCACCATTACCAGCAACAGCACCCAAATCTTTCTGTCCAGTAGTAATAGCAGCTACAAGATATGTTGAAGTAGCACACAAACCATTTATACCCTTTTGATATGAATCTGTGATATAACCTTCTTTCTGTAAGTATTTAACAACCTGTGTAGTGTCATTTGTGTTAATGCCCGCAGTACGCATTCTGTCAAGTAACGCATCATAATTGGCTTCTCTGTTTTTGTTGTCACTTGTAAATTGTGTTAGTTTGTTATTAGAATTAGGTATGATACTGTAATCTACACCGAAATTGACATTACCATAAGTAAATTCGGTATTCTGTATATTCTGTTCCATAGTATCAAGATTTGGGTTGTATTGGTTATTAACAGCAACATTTCTTTGTCCAGTAATTGTTCCCATTGATTCAGACCAATTTTCTACAATACTATCCACAATAAATGAAGTACTCATTGTGACTTGACCAGCGGCACCATCACGCTTAAATTGTGGTTCATCATAAGAAACCAAATGACAAATGTATGCTGTGGATTTAGACTTGTCATAACGATTATGTTCTTCAAATTCTGTAATGACAACAGTAATTCTCCACGGCACCTTTCCGTAAGAATTAGAATTTAGTTTATCCACAAATTGTGTGATTTCCATAGTATCGGTTTCTTCAAAGGATATATCAAGTTTTCGTGAAGCTATATTCCATACAGGGATAGTGAAGATTGTATTACCCAAATACATTGAGCCTTCACTTGCTTGCCCTTCAATTTTTGGAACACTTACATTTGTAACGCAATATGTTAATTTATCATCATCAACCCCAGGAAGTCCAGTAAAGAACTTTGCCACAAATCTAAATGGCAATTTAGGTCGCATATTCCAAAACTTATTTATAGAAAGTCCACGCATTGTAATATATTTATACTAATAAATACATTATGGTAACAGATGAAGAAAGAAAATTAGCCAGAGAGTACGTCAATAAAAAGTACGAAAAGAAAAGTTCAGCATATATGAACGCTACTAATGACAAGCAGAGAATGCGTATGATTGCAGACGAATCTATGTTTGGAAAAGAAGATTTGGACTATAAAATTTTGGACGGTACTGCAAACGAAGCTGCTATTAAGCAGTATGCTATGTATCGTCAAAACCAAATAATGAAAACAGATGCTGAAATCAAGGCTAAAAATGAGCGAAATTCCGTAGAAGCTTGGCGTAAAGGTGATGCTAAAGTTGTTGCCGTAATTGGTGATACTTATAATGAAGTAGACCCAGCATATATGGGTGGTGCTAATACCAATGTTCAATTACCTGAAAAACTTGAACCTGATACTACAGCACCAAATATAATAAATGTATCAAATGATAGTACAGAAAATAGTTTATATGAAGAATATGGAAACAACTATTTTGAACTAATTACTTATGATAACATATTTAAAAGCAAAAATAACTCTGCTGGTGCATTAACATTAGCTGGTGTATTGAAAGACATTCCTTCATTTGGTTTGACAACAGAATGGGATAAAGGTCCTGCTGCGTCAATTTCTGATACTGTTAAGAATTTTATGTGTTCACCTGGTGTAGAAATGGTTACAACATTAGGTGGACACGACCGTGCTTGGATGAATTTAGATGAAGGTACTGACAGAACATATAAAACAACAAGTAGACCTTCTTTTGATTTGTCATTCAAATTATACACAAACGAAAATATAGGTTCTAAATCATTGACAACATATCAAACTTGGTTAAAAGCATTATCATTGTATGCTATGCCAAGTGTGGATGCTAAGGTGTCAATAAATGCTATGGCAAACAATGCTTTGAATGGTATTTATGGTTGTGTGGATTTAGCAGACCAAATAGTAGATGCGGCAAAGAAAACATTTAATACTTCAATGAATGATACAGATAAAGACTTTCTTGACACAATGGCAGATGTAGCGACAAATGTTGTTAATACAGCCGCCGGTGCTATTGAAAGCAGAAATGGTGAATGGAGAGTTTCGTCAAATAATAACTTGAAAAATTACTATGGTGCTAAATTATGGTATTTGAAAATCTTACCTGGTATATTTAGAAAGCCTTTGGTAGTTTATATTTCTAATTGGGGTATAACTTATTCTAAAGAAATAAACCCAAATACAGGAAAACCTATTTGGGTTGAATTTAAGATAAATTGTCAAATGGACCAGATAGCAAGTGCACCTATTTGGATGAAGTATTTAAGAAATACTACAAAACCAAATGCATATAAATTAGATTATGAAGAAACGATTACGGACTTAGAACAGTCTCGTTAATCTTAATTGCTTGTGGAACTAATATATTGTAAATATATCTGTTAGACAATGACAATCTAGTTTCCAAAGATACATCAAAATTTATCCATAAGGGCTTAGGTACACTAATGCCCTGTTCTTTTACCATCTGGAATTGTCTACTTGGTGTAAATGAAAAACTCTTTACAATCCAGTCTATATTTAATTGACTTGTAACAGTATTTCCACTTGTGTCTTTAGAATTTACATATAAATCTCTTTTGTTGATTTTATCACCCAAAAGAAAATTTACAGTAAAATTACCATTGTTCTTACCATTACCAGTAGTAGATACAATTTTATTATAAGTAGAATCTGCAGTTTCTACTAAACTCTTTGCCGCTGAAGCAAATTTATTTTTTCTTGCTTCTTTTTCACCTGGTTTATCGTTTGGGTTATCTCTGTCGGAAAATCCAGCTACGAATGTTTTACCAGCATCTATAACAGTACCAATTACATTTGAAGTTCCTGCCACTGTGTTATTTAATGTACTTGCTATATCGTCACCAAGTCCACGTCCGTCAGGGTTGTTTTCGGAAGATGAAGATTTTACAGGAGAACATATATGAGTTAAGAACAAAATTACATCGTTATAGTTTGTACATTTCATTCTATTATTGTTATATGCTCTGAATTTTAATTGGATTTGAATTGGTTGAGCATCACCACTCATTTTTTGTTGTGTCCAAGCGTCAGAACAAATAAATGGTTGGAAACCTGCGTCGGATTGTCCAGCAAGAAATTTAACAAATTTACTGTTTACGAAACTTTCTATCTTTTTACCAATGACAGCACCACCTGCATCACCCCAGTTAGTTTGAAAATTTAATGACAAATTCTCTAGCATAATTCCAGTAAAACCATCTAAAGTTAATCTCCAATAATTACTGTTATAAGTATAAAAATCATTATGAAATAGACTTATACTGAAACCATTTCCTATTCCTAGATAGGAAGATGTTTTAGCTGTTTGTACGTGTGATTGTTTATATACTTCAAATAAACTCATTAGATACTCCAAACAGCACTGGCTTTCTGTGTTCCATTTTCACTAATAGCAGTGTTAGTCAAAATACCTTGTAGAATTTCGTTAGTTCTATCTATCTTTTCTGTAACTTGGTTTATATCAACCTGATAGTTCATTGTGATGTTTTGTAGATTATTGGTCTTCTTTCCGTCAGATGCTTGAGCATTGTTTTGTGCTAAAGAATTACCAATTTCAATCTTGTTCTTTTCAATGCTTATTACAGCCAATTTGATGTCAGTTAACAAAGCAATAGTATCTAAACGCATTTGTTCAAATCCTTTAATGAACTCATTAAATGGGTTACTCTGTTTAGCTTCTTCCTTTGTATCAGAAGAGAAAAGTCCAGCTAATTTATTCTTAATTCCTGTAGCGACATCAGCAACACCACCAAAGATAGTCTTTGCTATATTGCTTGCTCCATTGAAAATGTTACCAATTTTATCTACAACATTACCAACAAATTCTTTGACAGCACGAATAATACCGAGCATTTCATCATAGAATTGGAATACTCTTACAAAAGCATCTTCCATAAATTTAAAAACTTTTGAAGAATAAAGTTTATCCAAGAAATAGTTAAATGTAGATTTTAGATTTTCTCTAAATGTATCTCCGAGTAGATAGTCTTTAACTTCAATTAAAGTATCTTTAACTGATGTAAACAAATTCTCTAAAATACTTTCGCCTTCGGCTTCGTCTCTGGTATCAGAACCAAAGAAACCACCGACTAAACTCTTAAATCCACTTACTACACTCTTACCAACTTCAACGGCTGTGCCAACAGGGTTCTTGATAAAATCTCGTAAAAGATTAACCATACCTTCAAATACAGGTTGAAGTTCCATTATTATATCTCTAATTGGAGTAAGCAAAGTAATGAGAACATCGCTCACCAAATTAAATGTTTTATTGACTGTATCTATTAAATTTTCTGTTAAGGTGAATACACCAGCAATAGTTCTAGCAATACCACCTAAAATACCACCAATAACAGTATTGATGACATCATACAAATTAGAGAATATGTTAATCAAGTTCGTCAGCATTGTACCTATAGGACCTTTAATCATATCAAGTATATCTGCTGCAATACCTAATACTCTACCAAAAATAGGCACAATCTTTTTGATTTCGTCTTTGAACAACAAAGTCAATAGAACGATAGCACCAATAATCAAGAACACATAAGGACCAATAGCAGAGTGTAATGCGGCTACACCTTTGACTAATAATTTCGTAATGAATTTATCTGCCATAGTAAAGAATTTAGAAACAACACCAAGTAATGCTCCACCAATACCTGATATATCTGCTTTGGCTTTTACACCTGCAGTTGACATATTCTTATTGACATTGGCTTCTTTGTTCCAAATCTTTGCGACTTTCTTTGGGTTAGACCATAGGCTAAAAAACTTACGCTTTAATTGTTCGTCATTCTTTCCGAACAATGTTTTAACGGCCGCCACAGGTTTCTTTGTTATACTTCGTAATTTCTCTCTTACGGCTGCTATTGGATTTAGATTAGCAATCTTTGTTTTCAATCCACTAAAAGCAGCAGAAATGTTACTACCTATTGCTTTGAATGGAGTTGCCAAATTCTTTAAACCTTTATTGAAGGTATCACTAATCTTATTTCCGAGTGCGTTTAGTGAGAAGGATTTAGATAATGACTTTCCCAAGTTGGATAAAGCATTAGAAGTTTTATCCAATTTTACTGATACTGAATCCTTAAAATCTTTAACTAAATCCATTGTTAAATGGATGTTGTCTGCGATTTTTGAAAGAATTTTAGTATTTGTGTTTATTGCGGCTGCATTATCCATCTATTATACCTCATAGTATTTATAGCCAAAATACATCATTGAAGGACTGATTATCACTTTCGTCAATTCCGTTATCCACTCTATCAAAACTTTGGCCGTCAATGAATGATACAGAATTGTCAGTCAACAAATTATTTCCACTTCCATAACTTTGGTTTTTAGGGCCACCCATCCAGGAGTTTCGTTCACCTTCCCAATCGTATTTGTGTGCTTCAGCTTTGAGAGCTTGTATGTAATCTTTCATAGCTTCTTCACGGGTCTTTACGATTTCTCTTTGTTCTTCCTGGAACTCTTTTTCTACTTTATCTAATCGTGCTTTCTCTTGGTTAGCCGCAATAGAAACACAAGCAGGACCACAATACTTTCTGTAACCTTCCGATATACTAATAAAATTGGTTGGTTTGCCACACATAGGGCAAATGCCATCTCCAGGTTTCTTTTCGTATCGGTCGTAATAGTCCTTAACACTTATGTTGTGTGTATTAAGATGGTAGAAAAATCTACGCATCATAATCTGTTTTGTAGAACCAGCTATACTGAAACCACAAATCTTACATTCTTTTGTACAAGTTTCATTGTTCGGGTCATTGGCTTTATTAGTGTTCGCCATTCTACAATTTTCACATTTCTTTTTATATCCTTTAGACATAGAAATAAATGTAGTAGGACCGCCACATACTTCACACTTTCCATCTGTATCACCAGCTACATACTTATCGTAGTATTCTTTTATTTGTAACTGATGACTAGAACGAAGGTGTTCGGATAACGCCTTCTCAGTCACAAATGGATGTCCACATTCACGGCACTTATAAACGAGTTTCATTTATTCCTCGTCGGTCAACAAATCTAAATCTAATGTTTCTACTTCAAATGTTACTGTGAACTTACTTAATTCGGATGTTTGACAAGTAAATTCGGCACTACTAATGTTACTCAAAATACAATGCCCGAATTTCAATTTTGAAATGACTTCATTGTTGTTAGACAAATTTATAACTTCAATCGTGTCAATACAGTCAAATCTCAAAAGTTCTTCACCAATTAAACTCTTTTTACCACAAGGATAACCATAACGCATATACATCGCCCAAGCATAAAATGCGTACCAGTTCTTTCTTGCTTCGTCTACTTGGAAGGTCATAGTGATAGTTTGTAATTCTCTCGCACCTATTGGGCTTGGGTGTTTTTGGTCTTCGTGTAAGTAGATAGAATGAAGAATTGGAACAGAAACATCTGGAACAGTAACGCTTTCAAGATACTGGTTCAAGTTATTCATATTCAATTTCTTTCCAGTGAAATTTGGAAAATTACTGAAACGCACAATAAACTTGTTGTTATTGCTGTTGTTAATATCTTCAACGAAATCTTGCCCAGTTTCGTTTACAAATCCTATTGTATCTACGTTTTTTATTTCTTCCATATTAAATCTCTAATTCTAACTTAACTTGGTTATCTCGTATAATTCCACTACAAGATGAATCATAAATGTACTGCGTTATTTCATAGCAGTAAATACCATCGTGTATATTATATCCATTAGCTGATAGAAAAATTTTATCTTCGCCTTCTATAATAGTGTCAAAATCTGACGATAAATTTATTCTCTTTTTAGAGTATTCATTTATTAGATATGAGTTTACAGAAGAAGAATTAAAATCAAAATCTCTACAAGCAGATACTATATCATCTCCTGAAGACAAATACAAATCTGTTGCACTACCAGTCTTTAAATAATCAGTAACATAAGCACTAGATTTTACACAATACATTGGAGTTGGGTAAGATTCCATTTCTGTTGGTGGGTTTGTACTCCAATAAATCCCATATTCATCATCACTATCTTGTTCGTAATAATAAGCACTAGATTTCTTTGGGTCTGTATTATTTACATACAAATTATCTATTCCTTTATAATTGTCATTCCAGTCATAATCTGTACGAATGTTAGCAGATAGAACGTGTGGATATAATGGAGGTATTTCTTTCCAAGCAGAAGGAACAGTATATTCTTCGTCATAAGGAATAGGGTCGCCCATATTAACAGTTGGCATTAAGAAACAATTAAATACCAATCGTTCATTCTTATTTAAAGTTATATTGAAATTAGCAATAGTGAAACCAACATAACCTGTATGAACATACTCATTTCTGGCAGGGTCCCAAATTGTATAACCATCAGGATTTCTTGTACTTTTACCTTTTGTAACAACACGAATAGTTAATGTTCGTTTGTTTACACCATCAACCCAGAACTGAATACCATTTTTAATAAGTGAATCATCGTCAGAGTTACAATAATCAAGAACATTAGAAACGTATTGTTCAGTATACATTTCTTCGTGTGTACATTCAGTGTGGGCATGTCCTTCACCTTCACAGTCGGGGCAAATTACTTTACCAGTACCACGTACGAAATCAGCATTACCATAAGTACCTGAACCACCACAGGTAGAACAACCAACTGGTGGAAGTATTGGGCCTCCATTTAAAATACCAGTACCATTACAATCAGGACAAGGTACTGTTGTCAGCGCATGTTCTGTATCTAAGTCAATATCAGTATTATAAGGTGCACAAGTGAAACATTTTTGTTTAATATATTTTACAGCATTATTACTGATTTCCAAAGTTGGGAACGTATCCTTCTTGAAAAGTTCTTCCAATTCAAATGTAGAACCTTCTTTGATATGCGAACCAATGAAATACTCTAATTGGTCTTTAACAGTAATGTTGAATATGTCATTACTTATATCAATATCATACTTTGTATTGATAGTAATGAGTTTCACCCATTTATTATTTGGATCTTCTGTAATGTTATATGTTGCCATTATACACCATACTTATATGTAATTTTCAATCTAACAACAGGTAATTCATTATCCATACTGAAATTGACAATGTTGTTATTATCGTCCAAAATACTGTCACAGAATGTTGGTTTAAATTGTGTGTACAAATCACGAACCAAGTTATCAATCTGTGTCCACTTTTCACCATTTATTTCTTCGTCAGCAAAATCTACTTCAGGATAGTATTTGACTAGAATTTGTGGAATTAGATACATCCAAAATGCTTTTTCTGTTAATTGTGTTTTGTAAGTATCTTGTAATGTACCTTTACGCATATAGGTTTCGTCACGGGTATACTGACCCATAGCTGTAATGAAATATGGCAAAGGAATAGCACGATTAGCTTCATTTATTCTAGTTGCACCGACAACCCAATTCTTAACAAAATTCTGCAAGTCTTGTGCTTTGGCCTTTGTCAAACCATAACTAGCTGCTTGTGAAATTGAGAATGCAGATGTAGAATAGAAATCATTATCATAAGATACAATTATTTTCAATGTAGAGTTAGGTCCAAGTAGAATGTTACTATCAATAGGAATAGCACCATCAAAAGTTATAAACACATTATTTTCTGTCTCAGATACTTTATCATTTGTATAAACTATTGTGTCTAAAACGTCACGATAATTTTCGTTTGAGTAAGTAATAGAATTTAAAACAATTCTAATAGATTTGCCCTTCAAAGAATCAACATTAAGTGATGAACCTGCATTATCAGATTTTGGCAATTTGATAACATTAAAGTTTCTAGCACCATTGGTATATTCTTTTCTACCAGGGTCATTGTTTATGTTGTATGAGAACAAATCAAACACATTTGTAGTTTGAACAGAATAAATGTATTTAACATCCTGTTGCTTAATTATATCAGATATACGGATGTCCAAATCTACATAAGAAGTTTCAGGACGCTTGTTAAAGAATTTTACAATATCGGACTTGTAAATCTTTGTACCGAAATTACAATTATTGTCTAACCATTTGTAAATTTCGTTTTCAACATCACGCTTGTATTCTTGAAGTTTAGACAATGAATTTACATTGACAGTTCCGACAACATCGTAATACTGAACGATTGGTGGGAATGAATACATTTTACTATTCATAATCATTCTTGGTAAAGCATTATCACGAATAGTTTTAATGTTCTTTATCCACTGCTCTGATGGATTGTTCATATATTGAACTGCGTGGAATGAATCATAACTCCAAAGATACTTAATGAAATCTGTCAAATGACTCAAATAACTATTTGAAGTTCCATAAACAGAGAATACACCTGATTGGTTAGTTGTGCTATCTGTAAGCACATTTATTGGAGAATATACTGTAGACTTTGTATTATACAAACTAGCAGCAATACAATAACAGATACAGTTCTGTATGTACTTGTATGTAGTATCGCCACCGTGGTCAAAGTCTTCAATTTCGTCCTGACCCCAGGCTATTGCGTTCTTAACACGAATAGGAGAACTTAGTCCTTTGAAATAAGAAATGAAATCTTGCTTTGTAACGAGTTTATTGTTACTTGCGAAATACAAAGGAGCATTATTCTTAATAGACTGTTGATCTTCAAAATCAACACCATTAGCAATATCACTATTGAATATAAGTTTAATGTTAGAACTCATGTCAATAGGTGTAGAGCCAGCGAATGTTGCCCAAATCTTATTATTGACTTTTAGTTCGGAATTGGTTGTACCAACCTTATTTGCGTCGGCGCCATCACATTCAATGTACTGAACATAAATGTTTTGGTCTTCTTTATTCAAACCATTAGAAACAACAACACCATCACCAAATCTCAAACGGACAGTCTTGTCACTGTTTGTAGTAATTGAACAAACATTGTGTAATTCATTTTCATTTGCTTCTCTATCTCTAATGACATCACTATTAAGATAGATAGACATATCTTCTATATCATACAAGTTAACATCGGCAAATGCTTCGTCTTGTGTTTTACCGATACCAACTTTACACCAGGAATTTTTCTTAAAGAATTGGTCTTTATACCAACCATTAGGGTCACGCTGACCATACCAGTTACTAAATTTGATATTGTCAATATCGTAGAACTGGTAAGATTTTCCTAACTTACTTGTGTTTGCGACACCATAAATTGTTTCTACTTTAACTTCGCCTTGGAAAACTTTAATTGGAATCAAGGTCGCATCATTGTATAACTTTTCACCAGACAATTCAATATAGTTTACAGAATCAACTGGTTTAGAGAAATACAATGTTTTAGACCAAGTTGAACTCTGACCATCCTCAATATCTTTTCTTGTGAGAGTATAAGAATAGTCAGTATTCAAAATATATTTCTTACCATTATAAGTTAATTCCATTTCTTCTTGAGGGAAGTAAATGGTAGCCATATTAGTAGCCATAAGAGACTGTGGCAAAGGTCCACGCAAAACCACAGCAATTTCTGCTTCAGCAGGAGTATTACGAATAGGATTATACCCAAGGTTCTTGCCGTGTTTAATCACACTACTATCCAATTTAGCAGTATCAATAAATGCTTCTTCAGCAGTTCGTTCCATATAATAGTTAGTCATATCAGCAGTTGCTACTAGCATTTCCATAAACAAGTTATAAATGCTAGCTGATGACATATTCTTGAAGCGTGGGTCATTCTTCAAGCGAGCGGTAAAATCTTCCAGCATCTGCTGGTATGTAATACGAACGTAACTATGATTCATCGTTATCCTTTTTAGTCTTAACTATAAAAGACTTAATATAATCTTTACCATATTTGTTAGACACATATTCTATATATTTATCACAATCAGTTATTATTTCAATATTATTTTTCAACATACATTGATGTTTAGCTTCGTATAAATCATCTTGACTTCTATCATAAGGATTTATCATTTTATTATTTTTATTGTGATTTTCAAAGAAATGTGAACCTTTAAGTTCTATATAATTATCTTCAACCAAAAAATCAGGATAATAATTTTTTGTTCCATTATAAAAATAACTAAAACTTATATCTGGTTGATATTCAAAATCTATATTATGGTCTTTTAACCAAATATAATATGTTAATTCGTATGAACTGTCAAATAATTTATTATCAAATCTATAAAAATGATTATGATTTGGATTTGAAGTTCCATATAATTTTATATTAGTTTGTTTTATTTTCTCTTTAACCTTATCATTTTGTAATGGATTTGTAGTTCCAAATTTTTCTAAACAAGTATTTTCTATTTGTTTTCGTATTATTGGTGATTGTGAAACATATTCATATCCAAATTTTTCTTTATTTGTTTTTCTTATTTTATTTTTTACCTTTGGAATTTGAAAAACACAATTACAATTATATTCTTTTTGTATAGTTAATTTTGCTTTATCTCTATTATTATAATTTTTACATCCGTGATTTGTTAAATTAGTTTGTCTTACTTTTTCTTGTGTATCTGGATGTTTTCTTCCACACGATACTGAACAAAATTTAAAATATCCATATTCTATACTTTTAAAATTTGTGGGCTTATTACAAACTAAACATTTATCTTCATTTGTTTTTAAAATAAACTGCCTGTAATAATTTTCATTTGATACTTTATGTTTTCTCAAATGATTTGTAAAACTTCTACTATTTTTACAAAAATCACCACAAATTTTACAAGTATAATTCATTATTTACCTGCGTTTGTAATCTTTGGCATAAAGTATTCTGGAGATAATGACAATGGAACGATTACCTTATTTGTACAGTCACAAGGAATTTCAAAATAAGGTTTAACACCAAAATCTATATCAGCCATATAATTGCCGAAATTTGTAAATGACAATGCGTCAAGCTCACAAATGTAATTATAAGCCTTCATAATAGAAATTTTACTTCCATTGATAGACTTTACATAGCAAGCGATATTAAGCAATGCTTCATCAATTTCACCATCTACCGTATACTTTTCAGGTTCACGCATAATTTGGTTTTTAGAAATTTCGTTACCGATTGTTGGGAACCCGATTTCTATTGTATCACCATTATTCATTGTGTATGTTGTGTTGAAATCGTCCTGAATGTAATTGACGATAATATCCTTCATTTGTGTCTTGTACATAGCAGTCTTGCCACATTCTTTACAATTATACTTGACATAGAAAGGATAATCATTATAAGTTAAATTTCTTAAGTAGAAAATCAACCAAAATTTATCACCAACAAGAATATCGTTTACATTGATACCTTGTACACAATGTGCAATAATACTATTCATTACACCATCAATAGTATCAGCAGTCAATGTAGACAAGTTCTTAATATCAATGGTAGATAACTTCTTAACATACAAATCATTAGAGTAATACTTACCCTTAGATGGTAATAAGTCCTTGTTCAAGGTTATCATATTCTTTTGTTGTTGAGCTGCAACCGCCATAGCGATTTGAGCCATATCACCACCCTGTGGGATTTGAGTTTCTTCAATTTTTCTTGATTGCATTTTTCACCTCACAATATAATTTTAATTTATAGTATTTATATACGCAAAAAATAAACGGTCCCAAACGGGACCGTCTATCTAAATCAAAGATTTATACCACCAATGATTATTCTGCGGCTGGGAATGCTTCCAATGTAGCAGTTGCGTATTCGTCAGCGAATACCAATTCACCAGAAATGGCAGAGAGAGCACCAGATGGTACAACATCTTCAGCATTAACAGTGAATTCCTTCTGACTTACATTGAGAACTCTCTTATTCAATCCAGATGGGGTCTTGAGATTGAAGAAGGAATTATCAAAACCATCCTTACCAGATACATTGGTAAATTCTGCTGCGGCAGATGCCAATTTAGTGTAGATACCATCCTTGTAAGATGATGCTACAAAGTAATCAGAAATTGGGGCCTGTGGGTAATCGTTACCAATTTGGTACAAATCATTACCGTTAGATGTAGGATTCTTCATTATTATTTCTCCTTAAAATTTAATTGTTAGACCGTTCCAGTTTAAATTAGAATGTGAAACCTTCACCAGCTTTAGCCCAAATAGCACCAGTGTCAAACTTGAGCAAGCGGTAATAGTTGTCAGCACCCAACATATTGTTAGCGAAAGCATAACGGCTCATAACACCAACACGAGGTGAGAAGTCGTTAGGGTCAATAGCCTGATTTACAACACCAGTGACGTATGGGCAGAATACTACACCACAGTCGGATACGCCGGTACCCTTATAGGCGAGCAATACTTCACCATTATCAACACCAGTGAAAGCGTTTACAGCATAGTTATCACGGTAGACCTTGATAGAACCATTCAATGTACCAATTTCAGGTGTAGCGGTAGAGCCGTTAACTTCACCGGTAACCTTATTGAAGAATGGAGCAGCTTGCTGGAGAACAGAAGCCATATCTGGGCTAACTACAGCGATATTAGCAGCAGCTCTACGAGTAGCAGTAGCAATATCGTTAGCAGTCTTAACAATGATACCTACAATACGAGAGTATCTTTCCTGAGACCAACGGCCAACCCAACCATTATCTACATCTTCTGCCTTGCCAGCGGTACAAACGATTGGCTTACAGATAGACTTACAACGAGCGATGGTTTCACGGTCAATTTCTGCAGTCATTTCGTACTGAAGAACATTAACCATTTCCTGCATCATTTCAACACCCTGCATTCTCTTAATATCTTCAGCAGATTCAAGAGAGAAAGAAGCAGCGAGTTTACGGGTCTTGGCAACGATGGACTGACGAGAGAACATCAAACCAAGTTCAGGAATCTTACCACGCAAACCTGTTTCAAATGTGTTAGCAACCTGGTCAGGACCATATTGACCTGTAATCTTCCAAGCTTCAGCAGATTGTGTATCAACACCAGTACCTGCGTCTGGAGCACCACTTGTGTTAGCAGTAGAACCAGAGAAACCTGAATATTCAGGAACGGCCTTCCATGCGGCTTCAACCAACTTACTTGGGTCAGCAGCATCTTTATAAACATAACGAAGAGCAAATGCCAAACCAACTGGACCAGAGAGTGGCTGGACACCAACTAGAACGTTAGCAAACAACTGTGGGAATACACGGCGGACAAGAGCCAAAGAAATTGGAGCAAAGACAGCCTTACTGTCACCACCGTGAGGGATACCCTGGTCAGCACCAAGTGGAGCACCTACACCCATTGTGAAGTCTTCGTTCAAAGCGGAGCCAACATCCTGACGGATTTGGTTTTCCATAAGCTTCTTCATGTTTTCACGAATATACTTATCTTTAATACCATTGATTGATAGCTTTTCTTGACCCTGAGTAGCCAAGTTTTCTACCAATGTGTTTTTAATTGTATTCATTTTTGATTCTCCTATATAAATGAGTTTTTGTTTATATATTGTATTTATAATTTTTTTATTTGAAAATTTGTATGTTAATCTTCTTCCATATATCTAGCGGCTTCGTCTAGGAAACGATTAGATGATGGAGTCTGCTTTCTGTATTTTTCAGTTATTAAATCATCACGTTCAATAGCCTGTTCTGTTTTAGCAGCACGGGATACTGGGCGAGACTTCTTTTCAAACAAATTAGCACGATTGTTACGCATATTGATAGATTGTTCAGTAATCATTTCAACATAGTCATCAATGTCTTTCTTTGTTTCGGAAAGTGATTTGCTTTCAAAGAACTTTTGAACGCGGGCCTTTTGGGTAGCATCCAATCCATAGGTCTTTTCAGCGATAGTAGCCTTCTTTGTTGAATCTTCTACAAGATCAATCAAACGCATATTTTCAGCAAGCTGCTTTTTCAATGACTTTTCCAATTCAGCGTTTTCAGCTTTAGCTTCACGCAATTTCTTGGAACCAGTCAAATCCATAGGAACATACTGTTCTTCAAAAAGGTGTTGAATGCCTTCAATGATAGGAGCGTATGTTTCTGTCATAGCAGTCTTGTTAATAAGCTTTTCACTAATCTTTTCGGAGATATTATATTCAAGGTACTTGTCTAAACCAGTAATAACTTTTTCTTCAAGTGCTTCAAGTTCCTTACCATACTTTTCTGTGAATTTTTCATCAAAGTATTCATAGATGTATTGTTCAGCAGCTTCTTCCAACTTCTTACACTGGGTGTCAAGCTTTTCCTGAGCCTTTTCAGTGATTTTGGCACAGCGTTCTTCACAATACTGGTTGGCGAGATTTTCCAATTCAACGGTTTTCTTTTCAACCTCTTCTTTGATTTTTTGATTACAAAATTCATCAGCTTTCTTGGCAATGGCTTGTTTTTCTTCTTCTAATTTTGCCTGAAGTCTTTCTTCTACTGCAGATTCAAAGGATTCTTTAATTTCCTGCAAATCTTCAGCAGTTAAAACACCAGCAAGTTTTTCAAGAATTTTATCCATTAGATTTTCCTCCAATTTACTGTGAACATTTTTGTGTTATACACTATGTATTTATGAAAAAAATTACGCAATTTTTTGTTGCTTTAAAAAGGGACTAACAAGTAGTCCCTTTATTTATATTTGAATTTGTATGTAATTATTCGCCTGTAGCAACCATTTCAAATGTACTATAACGGAATGTGCAAGTTCTTTGAACCTTTTCTGCACTTTCCATACCCAAAGCAGTAGATTGAACTGTCTTCGGCCATACGTAGTAGAATTTGAATTCAACAGGAAGTTTTTGTTTCAAAGCAGAATCATAAAGAACTACTCTAGCTGTAGCACAGTAGTCTTTAAGATAGTTAGAACTAGCACCACCTGTAATACCACCGACATCAATATCGTTCTGGAAACCACCATTGAATAGTAAGTTCTGCCAGCGATGTAATGCCTTAGAAATGTACATATCCTGGAACTCGTCAAATGCGACATCAAATGTACCATCCATAGTAGACTTACCAGGATAGACTAATTTTGTTCCCATATATTCTGTGATGAGTTCACCAAAATCTTTCTGTGGCATAGATGCGGTTTTAGCACGAAGCATAAAATCGTCTGTTCCAATAACATTTGACAATACAGAACCACTTTCATATTCAAAGATAATCTGGTAAAGATAATTTTTAGCCAGATCGGGCAAATTCTTAATGGAAGTAGTAAATACAGACATATTGTTAGACATTGACATATTTAATTTCTCCTAAACTTCTCTAATGTATTTATTACTTTCCAATTATTGTCCACCGTGCTGTGGAGGTAATGTTTTCAAGAAAGCTTCTCTAGGTACACTACCGATATCAGTATCCACGGCGACCTGTTCTGGTTTTAATAGTTTGTGTGTGTGCATATCACCAAGTGGTATAACTTCCCAATTCATAATCAAGTGGATATGGTCGCAACAAGGAGCCAAACCTTCTTTATGGTCTGGGTTATCCAACAACACATCACCAGTATATCCATAACCAGTTTGATTATCCCAAATTACATACTTGTGGTGGTGAGGTCCCATCCATTGAGAACCTTCAAATCCGTCTGTATCACCTGCTTCAGCCATATTTTCGTTGATAACAGGTTTTACCTTACGGAATTCTTGAACAATGTAATCATCTAATTTCATATAAACTCCTTACTTAAAGTTCTTGATAAGACCAATAATCTTGTCAATTTCTTCAATGGTATCACCGAAGATATTTTCAAGACTAATTTTTGTACTATATGCTCTTTTAAGATTTTCTAGTTCATCACGATATGCTTCAATTTTTACAAGAGCATTTCCCAAATCAAAGATTTCGTCATTCATATTGTAAGTTTTAGAATTTAATTTGAATGGCACACCCATAGAAAGGACTGTTTCAACTAGCTTGTCGGCAAAATCACGAATACAGTCATACAAATTTTCAAATTGTGTATGCTGGAAACCTGATTGACAAGACCAGTGATAAGTGTGAATTTTGTCTGCAAAGACCAAACTGTCCATAGCAAAGGTGTAGAGTTTTTCTACTTCATTTGTTTGTGAACTAGCCAAAAAGGTCAAAAAATCTTGTGGAGCTTCTTTAACAACTTCTATTTCCATTTTATTTTCTCCCATTATAATGTATTTATAAAAAATGGTGGCTCTATACAGAGCCACCAGGGTGAAACGTGTTCGGAGTGTTTTCGGCTGGGAGTGAAATTTGTTAGAAACCTAAATCGTCTCCTTCTTCGTCATTTTCGTCACCGCCTTCTTCTTTAGCTGCATCAGCTTTAGCAAGAATTTCGGCACTTTCTTCAGCGATAAGTCTATCGTTTCTAATTCTCTGTTCGGAAGTTAAACCAAGTATATCTTCCATAAAGAATTGACGAGAGAACAAAGGACCAAGGTTTTCAGAGCCAGGTTTGACGTTATCCAATGTAGGAAGGAATTGAGATAGAGAACCAACAACACCACTTCTCTTTTCACACATAGACAAAGAACGCATAAGTTCAAAGTCAGTAGCTGGAATCAAGTCAATGTGATAAATGGTTTTGTCAAGATACTTACTATCATATCCACGAACCTGCAAATGAACGAGGAATACCTGATAAATGATGTCGCAGAACTTTCTACGAAGTCTCTTATTCAATTTTTGGAAAGATGCTTCTTCCAATGTAAGGCTTTCAACACCCTGGGTATAAGGAGTGCCACCACCTTCACCAGATTGCCATCTACTAGAAGGAACCTGAAGAGCATCAGCAACTTGTTCACGGAACATTTTAACGTCATCCAACTGTCCGCTAAATTCTGTTGAACCCTTGAAACTTTCAACTGAAGAACCCTGACCATCGGAGTCAATAGAGAGCCAGAAATCTTCTACGAAAGCCTGAACATTGTTATTGGATTGAATCATACCAGTAACAGGGTCAATAGTCAACTGCTTACGATACTTGGAGCGAATTTCCTGCATATACTCAGGAACCTTAGATGTAGGAAGTTTACCTGTGTAAATCTTGAAAATTCTCTTTTCAGGAGCACGTGTAATTCTGTAAACAGTCAAAGCATCTTCAATAGCACGAAGTTGGTTAATTGGACGAATAGCTGGTTCCAAGTGACCTCGTATATCGTTCTTATTGTTACCCCAGAACCCATAGTTAATATAAGCAACTTGGTTTGTAGTAAATGATTTTGGTTCTGTGTCTAAATCAGGGTTCAACAATTTAATATCTTCAATGAAACCCTGAAGAATACCATCGTCATAAACACACATTGTGCAGTATGGTGGCAAACATTTAACGCCAGCAACTTTATCACCTTTTGTGTTCAAACAAATTTCAAAGAACAATTCGGCATCAACCAACCACTTATAGTAATAATACCACAACTGGTCTTTTCCGAAAACTTCGTTAATGATATAATTGAATTCGTCACGCAAAGTCATTAACTCAGTTTCTGTAAATTTGGATTTGAAAGCTCTATCTATATCAAATACAGCAACTTCGCCCAAAGCATTTTCACAAACGGCTTCGTCAGCCATCATAGTCAAACACTTACGGACGAAAGGATATAATGCCAAATTACGATAAGTACTAATTCTTTGTCTTTTGTTTGCGAAGACTTGTTCAAACATAATGCCCGATGCGTCATATACATCAGAGCCTTCTACATAACCATTTAAATAGCCGTGTGTTAATCTTTTCCAGTCAACAGCATCTTCACTTCTACCATAAGAATTTAATGCTGCTTCAGCAGAACGAACCATCTGGTGTTCTGGCTCTGGTTGTAAGAATTTATCACTGAATGGATTCCAAAAACCTAAACTCATATTATAACCTCAAATTATATCACTATTTATAATTAACAATTTTGTTCCATAGTCTATCTGGCACATAAGTTTCCAAATCTTTTTTCAACTTTTCGTCTTTGATTAGTTTCAAATCGTGATTAGCCATTGACAAGAACCAACTATCAACCATTAAGTTATCTGCTATATCTTCAAGTTGTGGCTTATCAAAATAAAGATATGGCTGAGTAATGAAACCATCATCATTTCCCAAGTTATTTCTGTCTTGTCTTAAAGTTCTTAAGGCTCCATATCTAAACAACATAACTAATTGACCGAGCCATTCACCATCTTCAGGTGTTGCTTCACTACACCAGTCCCAAGCAACTTCAATGCCTTTTGTGGAATCAGACCAAATTACACCTTCAGGCCATTCACACAATAATTGTTCATTTATATATTCTTGGAAGTTTTCATTGAACTGTGGTGCTAAAAATTTATCTTTTACTTTATTGAAATCTTTTTTGACTGGCTCATAAGGTTTTCTGTTATAGTTTATATCTGGGTTCTTTTTGTTATATGCCATACCCATATTTTGACGGGCGATAAATGACTTTTTCTGTTTGAGTTTAATCAAGTTCATTTTAGCATTACGCTTGATTTTACCTTTTCTCTGACCAAGTCTACGATTTCTTTTTTCTTTGGCAGTTATACGAACTTCTCTGGGTTTGCCATTGGCATCGTATTCAACACGATAACCTTTACGGTTGGTCTTCCATTTCTTTACTTTCTTGTTCTTACGAACAACATATTTGACCTTTAGAGCTTCGTTTAAATAATCATCAAAATTCATACTATATTTATAGAAATAAAAAGAGGTAGAAAAGTTCTACCTCTAATAAAATATACTTTAAGATAAATTAAATGTTAATCTTCGCCGTATAATCTTTCTTGTTCTGCGTTCATTTCGTCTGCAAAATCACCTTCTTCAATTTTCTTATTAATATCAGCTAAAACATATTTCATACAAGTTTTACCAATATCAGTTTGAATAAATTTTTTAACATTTCCATCGTCAAATACTGTAGTATCATAATGGTATGTTTTTTCATTGAAATCTTTTTGAACTAATATAATTGTTGGTTTACCATTTAATGAAAATTTGTAATCTTCACCAATACCTACATCTCGTTCAGCACCATATACTTCATAGTTAATTTCAGCAGAATATAAGATATAATAATCTGAGCCATCTATTGTTGGTTCAATTTCATATTCTTTTTCAAAGGAGCCACTAATGATGTTTTCAACCAACATATAGCCTTTGCCATTCAAAAATTCTTTAGCTTCTTTTAAATCCATTTTAATTACCTCATTTTAATTTAATAATCAACCTGTCAAACACTGTTTCACAATTTAGTTTAAGTTTTCCATCTACACCTAAAATTTCAAACGGCAAGTTATCCGGGTCCACATTTTGTAAAATACTTACTGGTACACCAAGCACTTCGTCTGTATCAGGTATTGCTCTCTGTGACTTTACAGAAATGATATCTGCGTTGTCAAATTTAGGGAATTTTTCCTCGTCATATTCAACCAAATTCAAAGGTTTAAATGATTTATTGACTGGAAGATTTGTGTACCAAGCACAATAGACGTGTTTATCCTTAGCACCCTCAGGTCTATAAAAATTACCAACTGTTGTATAACCATATCTCAATCTGTGGTTCATATACAAATTCAAGCAAGTTGGTTTAGACATTTTAATCGGTGTACACAACATAATAAAAGGTTTACTTTTATATGTTTCAACAATTTTATTGAACAAACTAAAAGGTGGATTTGTTACAATAACATCTGCTTTCTTTGCTAATGCTTGACATTCAGGACTTGTACAGTCACCATTACCCTTTAAATGATGGTCAATGCGTTTATCTCCATAGTATTCAGTCCAATAGGTATCTCCGCTGGTTTCATAGTGCGAAGAAATTAAACCTTTCAAACCGAGAGAATCAAAATTTTCTTCAAAATACTTATAGAAATTAGACCATTCAGGGTTGTCGCAGCAGCAATAAACGATTTTTCCACCGAAATTGTAATGTTTAAGTTCTTTTACAATATCCTTCATATATGTGTAAAATTCGTCATCTTTGCTCTTGGCGGCTTGGTTCAAAACGTGTTTCTGTTTTTCCACTAAATAGCCTTTAGAACGCAAAAATTGTGTAGCTTCGGATAATTTCATACTATATTTATGTAAATTTTATTTTACAAGTTTTTACAGAAAATCCATTGACAAACTGCCACAAATTATCTATATTTACTATGTAAACAAGAAAACAAGAGGTTCCAAATGAAAATTAATCAAATCTCCACAATTATGAAACTCACCCCGCTCCAGCACTTTGGTTACATTTTCAAGATTAACCAGCCCGGTACTGGTATTGTTGAAGAAATGAAGAAAATTGCGGCAGACATTTGGAAGCAGAAGTTCGTCTATATCAATATGGCTCAGTCGGATATGTACGATGTTCATCTCCTGCTTGTTGAACACGCTAAAGAAATGGAACCGACCACTTTCTTCTTTGACGAAATGGAAAAGATTACCGACGAAATGAGAAACTTTATTTTTAATCGTTTCTCTATCAACCGAGAAGATTATATCCACCCGGATTGCCACGTCATTTACGGTTCCAACGAAAATACTGAGTATTATCAGGCCAAGGAATGGAACGATTATATTTTGTGCCACGGTATGGTTCTTAACATTGAGAAGTAAAAATGATAAACATTGAAGAAATACAAGCACAAATAAAGCAATATGAACAAATTAAAAATTGGTTAAAACAAAGAACCGACTTTAGGTATAATTGGAATGAACCATATCTATTTTGGTATGAAGGTAGTCATTCCAAATTTTACAGAAATGAAGTTGACGGACCAGAACCAATTACATATCGCATTAGTGTTTATATACGAACGGAATACATTGAAGTCCAGGCAAAAATTTATGACCAGACAAATAAGAACGATTGCAAGGTATTAGATAAGAAAGGTAAAAATTTTAAATTTGAAGTTGTTCCAGATGAAAATCTTGCACCCATCATCGGATATGTTCAAAAACTTGACATTAAATTTGATAAGCAGGTGAAGGACTACTTCTTCCAAAACAAATTAAAAAAGATGGAAACTGATTTTTAAAAATTTTGTTGTTACCTCGTAATAAAGCGGGAGTGAAAACACTCCCGCTTTTCCATTAAATGAAATTGTTATTTCCGTTATCTATCATACACAGCCATTCTTGTGCGTGTTTGTTACTTTCCATCCAATAACCATTTTCATTTATAAAATTGTATTGCCAGTTTAATACTTCATTGTAGTTTTCTTTCTTACACAAATTAAAGAATATGTTATCTATATCTTCAACTGTGGCAGTATCAAGAACCTTACATTTTGGGTTAATTTCTTCGTAAGGAGACCATTTGTCATCACTGAAGACAGTTCCCAAAAGAATAGTTCCCGCAGCACAACTTTCTGTGTGTCGCAATGCTGATTTACATTTGTTGAACACATTAGAAACAAGTGGGGCAATCTGGAAATCGGCGCCCAAGCTCATTACCAATCGTGGATAACTTTGAGAATCTACCCATTGAACGAAACGAATTTTATCTTTAATTGGTTCCCAGAACCAAGGCAAAGCACCCATACAAATAAAATCTATTTTGTTCTCATTGACATTCTTAATGACCCAGTCGCACCAAGCATTATTCATATCACCTTTCAAAGGAGTAATGCCAGGAAATCCATTTGTCTCTTGTGGACTTGGTTTTCTAGCTGGAACTGGGTTACGATAATGGCAAGGAGAACCACTATACAAAACCTTTGGCTTTACCAAGTCTTCAGTCTTATTTGCTTTTCGTGGATAATTCCATAAGAAACGAGGGACTACATTACGAATGACGTGTATCTTCTGTTCTGGGATTTGGAATCGTTCAATGATTTTCTGCTTCAAAAATTCTGTTGAAACAACCATTTCGTCAAACAAAGGAAAAGTCTGTTCGGCAACGGCAGTTGTTCCCTTTATATCAAAATGTAGAGAAGCCGTATTATAGTCAGGAATACCTTGTCCGTCAATCTCCCAAACTTGGTCATCAAATTCCGAAACAAGTTTATAACCAAACTTTGGCTGTAGAGCTTTGTATCGTCTAACCATTTCCAAATGAACAGGAGTTACAGGTCTTTGAATGACAATAGCCTTAGTTCTAGCAAGATACATCGGATCAAAAATAGGAATTGGAGTAATCACTGGTGTGAAACCAAAGTGTTCGTGGCCGCAATACCAAAGGGCATTGTGGCGAAGTCGGATGTGAGAACAACCCGAACTGTCACCAACAATAAGTATCACCAATGATTTACCATCATTCATATTAGCATTTAACATTAAATTCACCTCAAATTATTTAATTATAAAAATATAGTAATTTATTAGTTATCAGTTCAATTTTTTCTATTTATATGAACTTATTTGTCCAAGTCCTGTAATGTATCTCTAGCAACATTGACATCTTTCTTCAATGCAGCTATATCAAGTTTCTGCTGGTCACGCTGTTTAATCAAAGGTTGTTTAATTTTGAGAATTAAATAATTCTTGGTCTTTTCGTCCAAATTAGCAGCAATCTTTTTAATCAAGAAACTTGCGTTTTGAGGGTTAGTGAATGTAACATCTTCAGGTTTCAAAATCTTGCCATTGAAAATAAGTTCTACTGCTTTCTTAACCATTTCAATTTCAGCAAGGTCGGAATCACTCAAACTTTGGATAACAGAAGCGAGAGACTGCATAGCACCTTCAACATCGTAGATACATTCACCACTTGGGGTATCACTCAATGTAACGTCATCAGAGTTTTGAACACCCTTTGTGAAGTCAGGGTCATCTTCCCAATCGTCAAGGTTCAATTCGCCATTATTATCTTCGTCTCCTTCACCGGTTCCACCTTCGCCGTCACCACCATCGGAATCACCGCTATCGGAATCTCCACCACCTGCGTCATCACCGAATGGGTCTCCGCCAGCGTCATCTCCACCGAAATCGTCATCACCACCGGCATCGTCACCGCCAGCATCGTCAGCAAATGGGTCATCGTCGGCTTCAGTCAATTTAATTTTATCTTGTTCCAAATCCGAAGACATATCAATCTTTTCTAGTTTTTCGGCTAGAAATGCTTTGAAATCAATCATCGTGTTCTCCTTTGTATATACTTCTTTAATACGATTAACTATATCGCATTTCTTTTTGTTTTTAATGTTGGATATAGTTAAGTAGTCAAAAAACATTCTTGCTACTTTAGCATTCGGTTTAGTTAATAGAACTGTCATACTATGAGCATCTTCGTCAATAAGATACTTGACGATTAGTTCTAATAAATCTTCATACTTGCTTTGAGCCTCTTCCATTAGTTCAGGAGAGAACTTTTTAGAAATCTGGCTAAAGAACCTTCTAAAATAACTATCTCTTTGTTGTATTCTATAATAAACCGAAAACTTCATATCACTTAATCAAAATTAAACTTAGGTAAATCCTTTACATCTGTTATGACATCACCAGTCTCGCCCATTTCATCAATAACCTTGTCTAACAGGTCTTTGGAAGTCATATTATATGTATTGTTGTTAATTTGTGTTACATTTTGTGGAACACTGCCTCTAGCACCTGCTTCAATTCGTTTTAAAGCATTTTGCTGCTTAAGTTCAATTTCTTGTCTTCTCATATCTTCTTTAGATTCAACAATCTGATAGTCAGTAATTTGTCTGTTCAAGTCCGCCAAGTGCATAATATCTTCTGATATAGTCATTGACAATTTAGCATAGACTTCAAACATTCTAGGTGGGGCACCGACCTTACAACAATTCTTTAATTCTTCACAAACTATTCTGTTTGACTCAATTCTGTCTTGAAGTTCTGTTTTCATATATTCCAAATCTTCAAGCGAATACTTTTGAGTTTTGGCTGATTTTTTAGGAACAACCTTTTCTTCTTTTTCTTCTTCCATATCTTCAATATCGTTTCCTATATTGAAGGTATCGTTCAATGTGTCAAAGCTTTTATAGTCCATCTTTCATATCCTCAATCATATCATTAAAGTTATTTATCTCATTTTCAAGGTTAGTTTTATTTTCTTCTAATTCCAATTTAATATCTTCGTCATCGCATTGTGCGATTGCTTCTTCAAGCTCATTTATAGATTCTTGACATTGTTTAATGAGTTCTTTACATTCATTTGTCATATATCTATATGCTTTTTGGTGTTTCGTTATTTTATTCATAATTTATGTATAATAGCAAAAAGTGCTCTTTTGGAGCACTTTCGCCATAATAGAAATTTTGAGTAAATTACTTTCCGAATTTCTTATTGAATGCTTCGGTCTTTAATTTAGTTTTGGCAGCATCAATGCGTTGTCTAATTTTAGCATTGACTACAGCCATTATTTTATCTTCAAGTTTGTCATAGCGACCTTCATTTAGATAGGAAATCAAATAACCACTATTTTCAGCGAGTATTCCACCCTTCTTACAATACTTGTTATAAGCTTCACTCTTTGTTTCATCTGCGGGAGCTTCTTCGGAAGTTTCTTCTGATGTTTCCTCTCCACCTTCTTCCGATGTTTCTTCACCACCTTCTTCTGGTTCGGCTGTTTCTTCAGTGGTTTCACTTTCACCTTCGCTTTCACCTTCAGCAGGAGCTTCTTCGCCACCAACATCTTCACCATTTGTCTTTTTCAACTGGTCGGTCAATGTTTGGAGCTGAGCGGTCAATGTTGCGATAGCATCTTTCAATTCGTTCATTTGGCCTTCGTCACCATCTTCAACACCGGTTTCTTCCTTAGTTTCACCTTCAAAATCGTCATCCAAACCGTCATCTTCTGTGGTTTCTTCTTCGCCACCTTCTTCGGAAACATCTGTATCTTCAGGAGCTTTTTCTTCACTAGAAGTATCATCTCCACCCATATCGGCGTCAGTGCCAGCGTCACCGGATTCTTCGGTTTCAGCAGCTGGGGCTTCGTCCTCTGCAGCTACTGGCTTTTCTTCTTCGCCATCAAGAAAGCCTTCGTCAAGCTTTCTTTTCTTCCACTGTTCAAATTTTAAATCAAGATTTTTCATAAATTTCTCCAAAATTTTCTATTATACTATATTTATAATACTTTCTACTTTTATAGATTTTTGGTGTAAACCTTGAAAACATCACTCTTTTTAATCAAATCAAACACCTTATGAACATTATAACTAGCCATAAAGTCTTTTTCTTCCATAGCAAGATCCGTTTCAAAATTCTGTAAGTATTCATTTATATATTCTATTGCGTTCTTTTTAACAGTATCTGTTGCAAACAAATTCATAAATGTAATTGGACTATATTTCTTTTCAAGAACTTTTATATTGAGAGACTTGGTATTTTCTTCAATGAAATTTATCAAATTCATCAATTCTTGGTCTTGTTTGACAGTTTCGGGCTCAGCCTTAACTAACTTAGGAATGATAAAAAGATAGAATAATGGGTTATCTTCTTTCTTATAAAATTCTGTGGATTCTTTCAAATAATTTCTTAACATAATTTATCCTATTTATCATCGTATTTGGCTGCTATTCTTTCCAAAGCAAGTGCCATACTATTTAGAGTATTCTTCATTTCCTTAATATCTTCTTTTATGCCAGTAATTTCTGACATTAAATACTTGACATCCTTTTCTAAAAGCTGTTTAGAAGTCTTTTCTTCTTGAAGTTGGGTTGTCAAATCATCTATTTGCTTTTGTAATTGAGCAGTATCGTCATTTCGTTTTTCCGAAGTCTGCTTACGCTGAAAATAGATTACAAGATAAACAATACCTGCTGCAATCACGCCTAAAGGACCACTAGCTGCTAATTGTTGTATGATTTCTTCCATTATACTATCCTATATATTTTTCATTAACGGAATAATACATTCGGTTTGGCTCTTTATAATTAGTTAATTGCCCTGATGTAGTAGGTGTGTTTATTCTCACCCAAGTCAAATCGGTTCCGCTAATAGGTGGAGGTGGGTTTAAATTCTTCAAAATCCATTGTATTAAGTCGCCGTGGTTATTCAAAGTTATATCCTGGTCATTGTCTTTTTTGTTAATAGCATTGAATAAGGTCTTTAAATATGGGTTTGTGCCATCACTATCTGTTGTGGCTGACAAACTCATCCAGTTCTGTTTTCCGTCTTCTGTATAAAGTTCTTTATAACCACCATAAGCTTTATTCAATAAGGCAATAAAATCTTCGTAATTTTTGACAGTATATGGTGCACCAGTGGTTCCGTCACCGTTAATGGTGTTTGGGTCAAAATAAATTTTGACTTGTTTTGCGAACGCAGCACTCAAAGCAGAAATGGCACTTGTGTTCGCATTTATATTACCACTGTAATTTACAGCACTATTCCAATTAGCACTATTTGACGAAACAGTCTTATATGTGCTATCCCAATTAGCACTATTGGAACTCAAAAGGTTAGTAAGGTCATTCAATCCGCTTACTTTGTTCCAATTAGCTGAATTAGCGCTGGTAGTAAGATAATCGTCATTCCATAAATCAGCACTAGCAGCAATAGCTGAATAAGAAGATATATTTTCCCAATCTATTGCTGTTAGACCTGAAAGGCTAGAAATAGAGTTCCATACAGCTACATCGTCAGGTGTTACACAAACACAATCATCTTCTTTATCACAGCAACCTTCCCAAGGAGCCACAGAGTAAGCTGGCTCTGTGTCATTCCACCAACGGTCGTGTGGATGACGTGGATAATATGGATGTGGTCCTGGTGGAAATCTATTATCTGGCATATTCAAATCTCTCTATAATGTATTTATGATTTTTGAGCTTCAGCAGATTTCTCAGATTCTTCAGATTTCGCACCTTCTTCAGCTGGTTTTGGGTTTTCTTCTGTCTTTTCTTCAGGCTCATTAGATTTCATATAGTCAATCATAGCAGATAGCATTTGTACTGGGTCTTTCAATTCGTCTTTATTTTCTATTTTATCACCGAATTGTTTGAATAATTCAATAATACCAGCTTTCCATTTTTTGTATGGTTCTAAACTGTCGGCTGATATGATTTCATCTAGTTGGTTATGAGCTTCTTTTATTTTATTCTTAACTTCTGCTGTTTTATTGTCTTTATTATTATTTTCATCATCTTCTAACAAGAACAATAATGAATAGTCAATGAATGGGTCATAAGATTCCTTTGGTTTAGTTATCCAATCTGTATATCTCTTTGCGAACCATAACTTTGGAATAATATCATCCCCAAATTCTTTAATGATATTAGAACCTCTAGTGTATTGTTTTAGTTTGTCTTCATCTTTACCTATATATTCTTTAATCATTTTATCATAACTAGCATATTCTTTTTGTAGTTTTTCGTAATCTGTATCTGGTCTTTCTAGTTGTTGAATTAATGTATCTACATTTACTTCTAATTTCTTTGGTTCTTCTTTCTTGTTAAGATAACTATAAACTGCTAATGGGTCATCAGGTAATGCTTTCTTAACATCATCTTTCATTTGTTCTTTTGCTTTTTCCATTGAGTTCTTTAATTCTTCATCTTTCTTTTTAAAG
>Ga0256404_1002114_pt1 | contig 44999 bp, 32 predicted proteins | sample RumenRJG_01DNA_FD_185990 | JGI IMG/M metagenome (GOLD analysis project Ga0256404, IMG submission 185990) | Bovine rumen microbial communities from Lethbridge, Alberta, Canada - RJG_01 | ecosystem: Host-associated > Mammals > Digestive system > Stomach > Rumen | place: Canada: Alberta | collected... | reverse complement strand
AGCGCAGCGTGCTGGAGAAGCTGATGCGCGAGCATCACGTCTCGGCGCCACAGCCCTGCGACGAGGGTGGGTCGCCCTGTTGGCTGAAGCGCGGCGATGCTGCTGCCCAGTCGAAGGCCGACGTGGTGTTCTGCCAGGATGCCGACGCCCTGCAGAAAGCTCTTGCCGACTTCAAGGCTCGCGGCATCAGCGACTATGTCGTCAGCCGCCACGTTGCGGGCGACGTCGTGAAGTTCTACGGAGTCAGCGACCTCCATTCAACTGAGGAGCCCGGCTCGGACCCCATTCCCTTTAGGGAAGGGCTGGGGATAGGCTTCTTCCGCTACTTCTACCCCACCGACGACGGACAGACGAAGTTCGGCGACGAGACTCAGCACAACGGTCCCTCGCACCACTATACCTTCGACGCCCAGGCGCTGCAAAGCGAAGTGGAACGGCTCGCCCGTCTCGTTGGCATCGAGGTCTATGGTGGCGACGCTATCATCGACAGCGAGGGCCGTTTCTACATCATCGACTTCAACGACTGGCCCAGCTTCTCACGCTGCCGCGACGAGGCAGCTGAGGCCATCGCCAATTGCCCCCTAAAATAGGGGGATGGGGGTCTTGAGATACATCATGACTCCCCAACATAACTTTAAAATTTTGAAATAATGAATAAATCACAAGACCCCCACCCCCCTGTTTCAGGGGGCCATTTTAAAGAATTATTACAAGCATCATTCAAGTCGAGCGACACCGAAGAGTGGCTCGACGTTCACTTCACACGCCCCATCGGACTGGTGTTCGCCTTGTTCTGGAACAAGCTGGGCGTGCATCCCAACGTCATCACCATCCTTTCGATATTCCTCGGCGTGGGAGCCGGCTGGATGTTCCACTACACCGACCTGGCACACAACATCTGGGGTGTCGTCCTGCTGATGTTCGCCAACTTCTGCGACTCTACCGACGGACAGATGGCCCGCCTCACCGGCAAGAAGACGCTCATCGGCCGCATGCTCGACGGCTTCTCGGGCGACGTCTGGTTCGTAGCCGTCTATGCCGCCATCGCCTGGCGACTCTGGTCGGAGTTCATTCCCTTCACCGATGACCAGTGGGGTCCGTGGAGCTGGGCACTCTGCGCCGTAGCTGGCTTCATGTTCCACTCGCCGCAGTCGTCGCTCAGCGACTACTATCGCCAGATTCACCTCTTCTTCCTGAAAGGCAAGGAGGGCAGCGAACTCGACCACTACGAACAGCAGCGCCGCGTCTACGAGCAGCACAAGCGCGAGGGCAACCTCGTGGGCCAGCTGTTCTTCTACAACTACGCCAACTACTGCCGCTCGCAGGAGCAGCGCACGCCGCGGTTCCAGCAGTTCTTCAAGCAGTGGCAGGCCACGCGCGACGAACAGACGCGCCAGCAGTTCCTCGAGGGCTCGCGGCCGCTCATGCCCTTCACGAACATCCTGACGTTCAACACGCGTGCCATCGTGGTCTACATCACGTGCCTCATCAACCAGCCGTGGATTTATCCCGTTTTCGAAATCACCGTCATGCAGGGCCTCTACGTCTACATGCACCGCAAGCACGAGGCGCTCTGCCAATCACTTTACACCCCCACCGACAATGAATAACAACCGACAAGACAACGCGCCCGGCATGTTTGACAACCTGAAAGGAATCATCTTCGACTACGGCGGCACCCTCGACACGTGCGGCCAGCACTGGGGCAAGAAGCTCTGGCACGCCTACGAGCGCCAGCACGTGCCCGTCAGCGAGCAGCAGTTTCGCGACGCCTACGTCTACGGCGAGCGCACGCTGGGCCGCAACCCCATCATCAAACCCGACTACACGTTCCACCGCACGCTCGCTACGAAGATTCGCCTCGAGATGGAGCACCTCTGCACCCACGGCGCATGGGATGCCTCGGAGGAGGAGTTCAAGCAGAAGCACCAGGCCGTGCTCGAAGATGTCTACGCCGAAGTCGTGGCCACGACGGCTCATAGTGCCGAGGTGCTCACGCAGCTCAGCGAGCGCTTCCCGATGGTGCTCGTCAGCAACTTCTACGGCAACATCGAGTGCGTGCTCCAGGAGTTCGGTCTCCGCAAGTTCTTCCCCCGCATCGTTGAGTCGGCCGTAGTGGGCATCCGCAAGCCCGACCCCCGCATCTTCGAGTTAGGAGTGGAAGAGCTGAGGAAAGGAGCTCAAGGAGTTCAAGGAGTTCAAGGAGTTCAAGAAGTTCAAGGAGTTCAAGAAGTCCAAGGAGTTCAAGGAGCTCAAGGAGAATGGCATACTACTCCCCTCCCTCCACGGGAGGGGCAGGGGGGTGGGTCTTCTTCTCTCCACTCAAACGAAGTGCTCGTCGTCGGCGACAGCTTCTACAAGGACATCCTGCCTGCGCAGAAGGCGGGCTGCCACACGGCTTGGTTCAAGGGCGAAGGCTGGACCGACGAGACCTACGACGAGACGGTTCCCGACTTGGTCATCACCGACCTCGCTGATTTGCTGGTTATCAAATAAGACATTCAGAATGACAAAACTCAAGTTTTTATTCATATCCCTCTTCGCAGCCCTTTCGCTTTCCACGCAGGCACAGATCAGTGGCGTCATCACCGATGCGCAGACCGGCGACACCATCCTCTACCCCAGTGCCTCCTACAAGGGCAACCACGTGGCCGTGTCGGGCGATGCCAACGGACGCTATCGCATTGCGCGCCACAACGGCTGGTACCTCACGTTCTCGGCCGTGGGCTATCAGTCGAAGCGCATCATGATCAGCGAGAAGACGCCCTCGCGCCTCGATGTGAAGCTGAAGCCCGACACCAAGCAGCTGCAGGAAGTCGTGGTCAACAAGAAGCGCGGCAAGTACTCGCGCAAGGACAATCCCGCCGTTGAGCTCATGCGCCGCGTCATCGCAGCCAAGAAGAAGACCGACCTGAAGAACCACGACTACTATCAGTACGACAAGTATCAGAAGATCACGCTGGCCATGAACGACATCGGCCCCGACGAACTCGTCGACAGCGGCTTCATCGGCAAGCGCCAGTGGCTGCTCGACCAGGTGGAGACGTGCCCCTACAACAACAAGCTCATCCTGCCCATCTCCGTCGACGAAACCGTCAGCCAGCACATCTACCGCCGCGACCCGCACGACGAGAAGGACATCATACGCGGCGTCAACTCCACGGGCATCAACCACTTCATTCAGACCGGCGACATCCTCAACGTCGCCATGAAGGACGTCTTCACCGATGTCGACATCTACGACGACCAGGTGCGACTGCTGCAGTACCCCTTCACCTCGCCCATCGGCAAGGATGCCATCGCCTTCTACCGCTTCTACATCGAGGACACCGTCTACGTCGACCGCGACCTCTGCTACCACCTGCAGTTCATTCCCAACAACCAGCAGGACTTCGGATTCCGCGGCGAACTCTTCATCATCGCCGACTCCACGCTCCACGTGAAGCGCTGCAACCTCACCATCCCGAAGCGCTCCGACGTGAACTTCGTCGAAAACCTGCAGGTGCAGCAGGAATACAAGCGACTGCCCAACGGCGAGTGGGCGCTCTCCGTCGACGACATGATCGTCGAGCTGAAGGTCTCGAAGTTCATCACCAAGGCCATCGTCATCCGCACCACGCGCCTCTCCGACTATGCCTTCGACCCGCTGCCCAAGCAACTCTTCAAGGGCAAGGCCAAGGAGCGACGCGATGCCAACGCCATGATGCGCGACGAAGCCTTCTGGAACCAGTACCGCTCCGTGGAACTCACCAAGAGCGAGTCGTCCATGGATGCCTTCATCCACAAGATTGAACAGCTCAAGGGCTTCAAGTACGTGCTCTTCGGCGTGAAGGCCCTGGCCGAGAACTTCGTCGAGACCAGCACGCCCGGCCATCCCTCGAAGTTCGACATCGGCCCCGTCAACACGATGATTACCCGCAACTTCATCGACGGCTACCGCTTCCGACTCTCCGGACAGACCACCGCCAACCTCTCGCCCCACCTCTTCGCCTCGGGCTACGTGGCCTATGGTCTCGACTCTAAGAAGGTTTATTACAAAGGTGACCTGACGTATTCGTTCAACAAGAAGGAATACCTGCCGCGCGAGTTCCCCAAGCGCACGCTCTCCTTCACCTCCACCTACGACATCGCCTCGCCCAGCGACAAGTTCGTGCATACCGACAAGGACAACGTCTTCACCGCCTTCAAGTGGGCCACCGTCGACAAGATGATGTTCTACAACCGCCAGCAGCTCACCTTCGAGCGCGAGGAGGAATGGGGATTCAAGACCACCGTCTCGCTGAAGGCAGAAGAGAACGAGGCCACCGGCGCCCTGTTCTTCACGCCCCTCTCCGAACCTAACAGCAACATCGACATTCCCGAGGACGACCTCCACCGCTACCTGCACAACGGCAAGATTCGCACCACCGAACTGCATGCCGAACTGCAGTTTGCCCCGGGCCGCACCTACATCAACACCAAGCAGCGCCGACTGCCCATCAACCTCGACGCGCCCGTCTTCACCCTCGGCCACACCTTGGGTCTGAAGGGATTCCTCGGCGGCGACTACCGCTACAACCTCACCGAGCTCGGCATCTACAAGCGCTTCTGGATGAACTCTTGGGGAAAGATCGACTGCTACCTGAAGGGCGGCATACAGTGGGACCAGGTGCCCTACCCCCTGCTCATCATGCCCGCCGCCAACCTTTCTTATATTATAGAGGACGAGACCTTCAACCTCATCAACAACATGGAGTTCCTCAACGACCGCTTCGCATCGCTCGACGTGTCGTGGGACCTCAACGGCAAGATCTTCAACCGCATTCCCCTGCTCAAGAAGCTGAAGTGGCGCGAGTACATCGGCGTGAAGGCCCTCTGGGGCGACCTCACCGACAAGAACAACCCCTTCCTCGAGCAGAACCAGGGCTCGTCCTTGCTGATGCACTTCCCCGCTGGCTGCAACGTCATGGACCCGAAAAAGCCTTATGTGGAAATCGTGGCCGGCGTTCACAACATCTTCAAGATTCTCCACGTGGAGTACGTGCGCCGACTGAACTACAACTCCCTGCCCACAGCCCACAAGCACGGCGTGCGCTTCATGCTGCGCATGACGTTCTAAGGCAGAACGATAAAAGAAGACAGACAGGACTGAAGAACTTTAGTGGTTATATACTTTTGGTCCCTACATCTTCTATGTCAAATTCTATATGGTTTCCAGAACTATTTTGAAGACAGACGGAACAGAAGAACTATCCTCCCTTTCGAGGAAGGGCTGTGGGCGAGGCCAAGTGTGGAATTCATCATGTGCGCAGTGTGCCCTCAAGATGATAAGGTTCAAAAATAAAATGGTCTAATAACTCCATGCATACTATAGCTATGACCGACATAGAGTTTGTGATTCCACCTACCCAAAAGGTGTCCCAAATAGAGTCTATCTGATTTTTGATCTCTCCAGTTATCATGTATTTAAGTTTTTAGTGTTGCAAAGATAGTGAATATTTTCCAAAGATGTGTTTTTGGAGGGTGTAAATTTGCGGAAATGACCCTGTTACCATTCATTTTTAACTCCATTTTTTGTGGAATTGTTTTCTTTTGTGTAAATTTGCAAAATCATATTCACGTAAAAGTATCTTAAAAATACTAGGTTTCGTTAAACATTATTTTATAAGTTATGACAAGAATGGTTATTTGGGACCTTCCCACATTTTGCAGGTTTTATGGTAGGGTTAAACCATATAACTCGAATGAAGGTAAATTTAACGAGTTTACTGCTTCAAAGATGGAAGAAGACGTTGATACTCATATCATCTTTGACCAAAGTTTAGAGCCAATGACATTTATGAATATGTTAGCCCTAAGTCGCGAATTATTTGTTGTCGGTTATGGGAACTCAATAGATTGTTGGGGCAAAACATACTTCGAGAGATATACTGTTTACGACGAGCAAGGTATTCGCAAGTATCTTAGGAGATTTGCCATAAACAAGCCAAATGCTTATGAAAAATTTGAGATTGACGATATTGTGAAGACTCTTAAGGAATGGGGACAAACCGCTCTTAATATTATAGTAGAGTATTCGAATTCTGAAAAACAACTGTAGAAAAAGAAACGCCTGAAATGCAGATGAAATAATGAACTCCTTGCCGTTACTCTAATATGAACAAACTACAATCTTTATTTAACGTCCTTGAATTAGGCTTAGGAATAACGGATAAAACATTGTGGCTTTATAAATCATTTGCTATAACTAAAATAACAAAAAGTTTGTGGGAATGAGTTTTTATTCTTAATTTTGCACACTGTAAAACATCAAGAGTGATTGGTTTCACACCAACCGGGCAGGGGAACTCTATATATAAGGTTAAAAAGGCAGTTACATCGGTTTCGCAACCCTTTCTTATCTTTGCAGCATTGAGTTATTAACGAGAAGAGAACATGAACAAAAGAAAGATAATATTCCTGGATTTAGATGGCGTGTTGAATACTGCCAGGTGGCATGAACAGGCAAAGGTGGACGAGCTAAAAGACGATTATGGCTACACCTTTGACCCTACAGCTGTCTCAAATCTTGCAGATATTATTGAAAAAACAGGAGCCGACATCGTAATATCATCATCTTGGAAATTTATGGGATTATCAAAGATGCAAAAGATGTGGAAAGACAGGAGACTCCCAGGAAAAGTTGTAGGTCTCACGCCCAACTCTGTGAGTGATGAATTCTTGTTGCATGCCGATCTCGACAATATGGACTTTATGGCAATAAGAGGACAGGAAATCAAGGAATGGTTAATGCAGAATAGTGGCGTAACTCATTATGCCATTCTCGACGATATGAACGACATCCTTCAGGAACAAGAAAGCCATTTTATATGGATTGACCCAGTGGTAGGTATTACAACCGAGAATGTGGTGCAGACTGTAATGACATTAAACTGCGTGAATTAATATATGAGTAGAATTTCAAGCCTAAAACCACTTCTAAAGACATAGGAACGTATCCTGACGGAGAGGAAACCCTCAAAAGTGAGGATGGTGAAGGTGTTTTGAATATGAACAAATAGGCCATTATCAGCTAGAAACAATATTATGAACTCCATGCCGTTACTGTTATATGAATAAACTCCAATCAATACTTAACGCCCTTGAATTAGGCCTAGGAATTAATAAACCTTATTATGTAAAAAGGGCCTGGTTCTCATTTGACCGCACCGGTGAAGAAGTGTGGGATGATGGAAATGTGGTTGAAGAAGGGCTAATTAGGCTACATGTAGTAACTACCGATAAAAGCTTTATCTTAGATTGGAGCAACTATTGGGCTTTTATTGGAGCTGGTCGTGATGAAGCCCTGAGTGCTTTTGCAAAATCTCTAATTGAGGAGGAAGGCTATCTTAAAGTATGGTATAGAATAGACTTCGAGAAAGGAGAATGGAAAGAAGAATTCACCAGAAAGCAAAGGGATGCAGAAAAAGATCGGGAAGCTGTAAGAGAATGTTACGAAGATTTCTGTAATACCTTTAAGGAGGCTAATTCGAAGGATAAAGGCCAGCAATTATATTAATTGTTCTTCGCTTACCCCCTTAATCAAACAAAACTTTATTTCTCGGGGATTACCTGTAAGCAAGCATCCATTAGTTAGGAGAAAAAAATAGAACAGAAAAAATTTAAAAATATAAGTTATGGTAGAACCAGGAAAGTACAAATGTCCAGTATGCGATACAATTCATTCAAAAGATGATTGTGTAATAATAAAGCAGGAAGTTGAAAGTACATTCATAGGAAGAGAGAGAGATCGTGCAAACGATACTCTTAGAATGAGAGCATATAAAGAGAAATATTTGGTAAAGTATTATAATGTCCGAATATGCCCAAAATGCGCCAAGAAAAGGAAAATGCATTATATTTATGCTCTTATTATTCCAATAGTATTACTTGTTTTGCTATTTATCAGGAATTTAAGTTCAGTTCCTGATAACTCAACAGTACTCGAACAGTTGTTCTTAGTGCTTGTTGCTGGTGGATTAATATGTGCTTTTATTTATTTAATATTAGCATTAATAATCACTAAAAGTCACATGATTGATATTGAAAAAGCGAAAGAAAACAGAGCAATTGCGGTATATGATGAGTATAACAGACTTTTAAATTAGTCAAACGGAGATAAGTGTAATAACTAACAAACAAAAAGGTCATAAATAAAGGACATTCTCACACCTGTACCATATCAGGTATAAAAGATGTGAAAATGTCCTTTCCTTTCAGAATGTTAGACAGTCATATGTTTCCATAATTTCCTCCTGTCTCAAACCTAAGTAGCGTTTGGTGATAGCTACAGAAGAATGGTTAAACAGCTCCATAAGCTTGACCAATGCCAGTTCTGCACTATCGCTGTTCATGTTGTAAACTTGTCTGCCAAAAGTCTTTCTCAGGGAGTGACAGCTAAAGTGATTGATCTTTAGCTTGTACTTCTTTTTTATCTCCTTCAGGATAACGTTGATTCTCTGAACGGAGTAGGTGGTACCTTTCTGACTGACCAAGATAGGTGACTCGATGCCCAATGGCTTAATATGCTCGAAGCAGTCTGCAATGTGCTTTTGCAGTTCGGGATTAAGCCTGAGAGTCCTTCGCTTTCCAGTCTTCTTCTCGATTACCGTAAACTCAGAGGTATGTAGTATCTGCCTCCACCTCAGAGCGAGAATGTCAGAGATTCGCAATCCTGTAAAACACCCGATTGCTATAAGGAGCGACATCTTGTAGTTCCCATCTCTGGCAAGTTTGCGAATGAGATTCATCGCATCAGACCACACCAAGTAGTCTGCTGTAGTTGTGCTGTACTTTAGTGTAAATAGTAATTGAAAAGTATACCACCATAATAATCGAAAAGGGTACCACGTAGACCAGAGTTTTACGTTATATATATGGTTGCTCAGAAGAGCGCTATAATGGTATATTTAGCGATACTCCCTACTTAAAGATAATGTTCTATGCTCCGCACTGGTCGACAGACTGTGCCATAAACCATACCTCGTCAACATGACGGGCACGTCGTATCGTATTAAAGAAAAAAATATATCAATAACAAGTAATGTATAACAAACTTTTTAGTATCTTTGCAGTACTCAGTCGAAATGGTATACTTTTCAATTATTATTTGGTATACTTTTACGTTATCATTTACAGAAATAGAATAGGAGTGCCAATGTACAGTGATTTAAGCATTTGATATTGGACAAAACAGAATTTGGCCAATAGAAATGCAAACGAATGTAAAAATGTCTGATGATGTGGAAGAGGAGAAAGAAAAATCGACCTCACTAACAAGAAATATAGGGCGATTTTTGTCAGGATTAACGATGAAAACTTTGCAGCTTTACGAATTATTTGCTAAATTTGCAATCAGTAAGACATTATTCTTAAATTTCTACTAACGTGAAAGAAAATATGACAAGAGAAATATTAGATCAATTTCAAGGCAAAAGGAATGTTACTAAAATTATCAGCGACAATGGTTTAGTTTCTTATCTGTCTCAAACCCGTAGTTTTGCTGATGAAACATCTTCTTTAGGAGCCAGTAAATTAAATACAGTTGAAAATGAAAATAAACATGTTCTATTTCTTTTCAATAAACATGACGAGGAAGTAGGGAGGTATTATATTGGCAAGAGGCTTCAAGGTAAAACTCCATCAGAAATAGTGGGAATAAAGCATAATCTTGTTTTTTTCGATGCCTGGAATCCGAATACAAAAGAATGGGTACCTTGTATTGGAATGGCAAATAATAATATAAAAAGAAAATATGGATGTGGTTTGTGGACAATTTTGCAAGATAATAAATGGAGGGTAGAAGATGCAGATTCTAACATAATTGTGCCTTCTGGAAAATACGACTATATAGATGGTTTTGATGTTTGTGGGCTTGCCAGAGTAAAACGAGATGGAAAGACAGATATAGATAATCCTTCAAAATCTACTAAGGATGTTTGGGGTATAATAAATACTGAGGGAGAAGAAGTGCTGGAGCTGAAATATTCTCAAATATGGGTATTTTATACCAAAAATAGAAAGACTACAAAGGTCTTTAAAGAGTATGAAATAGAAGATGAGAATGGTAAGATTACAGATTGGGGATACGTTGAATATGAATTTGATTTGTACAAACTACAATTAAGAGAAAAAGTAGAAGAAGCGTCTTTTGATTATTATTCTTGGGAAGATGCCTATGAAGGTGATGAAGAAGCAGCAGCTGCTAATGATTATGAGTGGTAATATGGGATAGAAGAAGATTGGAAAAAGAAAGCTGATATCTTAGTAATGTAAACAATATAAAATTTAGAAAGCCGTTACATAAGTATGAATAAACTTCAATCATTACTTAACACCCTAGAATTAGGTCTGGCGATAAATAAGCCTGATTTTGTAAGAAATGCCTGGTTCTCCTTTGAACGCATAGGTGAAAGTGTGTGGGATGACGGAACTCAGGTTGAAGAAGGATATATTAGGTTACATGTAGTTACTTACAATAGTAGCTTTATCTTAGAGTGGAGCAAGTATTGGGCTTTTATAGGAGAAGGTCGTGAATCTGCCCTAAGTGCTCTTGCACAATCACTAATTGAAGAGGAAGACTATATTAAAGTGTGGTATAGAATAGACTTTGAGAAAGGAGAATGGAAAGAAGAATTCACTAGAAAGCATAAGGATGAGACAAAAGAACTAGAAGATGTAAGAGAATGCTACGAAGATTTCTGCAACACTTTCAAGAAGATTCCGAATTCTAAGAATAAAGGCTAGTATTTGTATGAAGACGTGGAAAAAGGAGAATGGGAAAGACACCTAAATCCTAAATAATGTCATTCATCAGGATAAAACGTACATTATCTAAAAGATTCTGTATGCGAGATGTTTTTACCATACCCCAGTTTCAAATAATCTGTTCAATAATCTTTCTTGTTGTGTAACTCTATCTGATCTATAGCTTTGTGAATTCTCAGAGTCTGTGCCTCTGCCTCCTCTGGCGATAATGGTTTCTGCTTGGATAAGATTCTCATTGCTTCTTCTGAGTTCTTCTTGTGAAACTCATTCAGATAATGCCTGCCTGTTTTTTCGTCGTAAATCATAATCATTGTAATTTGTTTGTGCAAAGATAACAATTATAATTGAAAATAAGAAATAACTTGCCTTCTATATTACGAAAATCCTCTAGAAATGAGGAACTTTGGATTCTTTTTAGCCAAAGCCTTGTCCCAAAGATTAGTATTTTGTTCCACATTTTACGCATTTATAAACACCATCTTGATTTTGCATGGGACTTCCGCAATTGAAGCAGAAGCGCGCTGCACGCCTGCCACGATGAGGCAGAGGAGCTGGAATAAAATCGGGTTGTTTCCTGTGGTTTTCATGGTCTCGCTATGTTTAAGGCAGTACTTTGATTTACGATGTAAAGTTACAAAAAAAATTTGATATGTGCAAATTTTTGGGGCGCAAAACTGCACTTTTCGGGCCCGAAAAGTGCATTTTCGTGCTACAGGGTGGGCCCTTCTTACACAACGCAGACCTTACAAGCTGCAGGTCTTACCCCTTTCTTACACACCTTCGTTACACTGCTTGCATCACAGTATCACAGTATCACAGTTTTCTAGGGAGGGGGGTATAAAGGGGGAATTTAGAACTTACTATTATATATATAATATATATATATTATATATAAATAGTAAAAATTTTTACTTACATTTTTTGACTCTTCCGAGGCGTCCGCACAAAAATATGCCTCATAATAAAACTGTGATACTGTGATACTGTGATACTGTGATGGTTTTATGCCCTTGAAATAGGTGACGAAAATCTCCTGAAACACCTTTGTACTCTACATTCTCCAAGAAAACATCACAAGGACCCAAAAGTGCAGTTTTTGTACCCGAAAGTGCTGTTTTCCCCACTTACGATTTGGAAGTTTCAAAATTTTTTCGTATCTTTGCAGTATCAATCAAGACACACAGCAACGCCCGTTTTTGCCCAAAAATGACCGTCAAGACATTTGCGCCGCGTCGCACGGAGCATAATTCTGCACCAAAAAGAGCATAGCTCTACACCAAACAGAGCATAGCTCTACACCAAACAGAGCATAGCTCTACACCAAACGGGCACACAGCTCAATATCCACGGAGCACAGCTCTACACCAAACGGAGCATAGCTCTACACCTGGCAAAGCGGCCGTACTTACAGAGCTTGCGAAACTCGCCTACATTAAAACAAAAGAAAAAAAATACCAGAAAAGTTTTGCACATTGCTTTTTTTCCGCTATCTTTGCAACCGAAGCCTATACACCAATAATTATTAACAAAAACAACTGACAAGCTTATGAAAAAAATCTACTCTGACATCATCATTCTGCTCGCGATGCTCATAGCAGCACCAACCAGCATTCTGGCTCAGACGAGCGGAAGCGTGTACGTAGGCTATGCCAAGTACGACGACCAAATCTGGGAGTACGACGGACTGTCGCTCGACCACGACGCGAAGGTGGGATGCGCCATCCTGCTGACGAAGGAAATGATTGCGCCCTACGCCGGCGGCACCATCACGGGCATGCGCGTGGGCTGGGACACCAGCAGCATGACGGGCACCTACGAGGGCTTTGTGCGCACGTCGTTCAACGGTGAAGACCTGACGACGGGCAAGGCTACGGTGAAGTACAGCTACAGCGACGCCAACCCGGGCTGGAACAACCTCACACTGAAGGAATACGTGATACCGGCCGACGTGGAACAGCTCGTCGTGGGCTTCACGACGACGCTGAAGAAGGACGTGTGCGCCATCCCGATGCTCTATCCGAACAACGTGGCAAACAGCTGCTACCTCTGGGTGGAGGGCGACACTGACGAGAACGGCGACCCGCTCTGGTACGACATGAAGGAGCGCGGCAAACTGCCCATCCTGCTCATCGTGAAGGACACGGAAGGAAAGTTCAGCTACGTGCCCGTCATTAGCCTGCTGATGCCCGACGGCGTGGTGACAGCCGGCACGCCTGCCGACTGCCTGATGCGACTGAAGAACCTGGGCTCGCAGACCATACGCAACATCGAGGTGACCTCGCGACAGGGCGAGCAGACGTACTCGAAGAAGGTGACGCTCTCGAAAACCATTTCGACAGGCACCACGAGCAGCGCCTTCCTCGTTCCGCTGATGTGCAACGAGAGCGGCGACGTGGAACTGAGCATCACGAAGGTGAACGACAAGAAGCTGGCCGAGCCTGTGGGCCAGACGCTGAACGTCATCGCCGTGCCGAAGGACGTGGCTGCCCAGCACGTGCGCCGGCCGCTGGTGGAGTACTACGAGTCGGAGAACAACTACCGCTCGGCACGCTACTACGACGAGATTGTGGGCCCGAGCCTTGAGGGCAAGGAGAACCGGCTGACCTTCGTCTGCCAGCACATGGACGACCAGTTCATGACGGGCGACGACGACGCCACGATCCTGGCACTGCAGCTCTGCGACAACGACTCCAGCGCACTGAGCATTCCCGCTATGACCATCGACCGCGCTATGGCTACCGGAAACATTCTCTACCAGATGAGCTCGGCTTGGAACCCCATGTTCAGCGTGCTCTACGACCCCTATGCCACGCAAGCCTACGAGGCCGCCATCAGCCAGCCCACCTTCGTGAGCCTGAGCACAAGCGGAACCATCGACACCTCGGCTGCAGCCCTGCAGGCATCGGTCAGCGGCGAGGTAGCTGGCGGCGTGCTGCCCCAGGGAGAGCAGCCCAGCCTGACGGTGTATCTGATGGAAAAGGACGTCTTCAGCGACAGCCAACTGTTCTGGACTGACGAAGAGAAAGAGGCACGGCAGGGCGAATACACGCATGCGAACGTCATTCGCGACATTCTCTGCAACGCCGAGCCCATCACCGCCGAGGGTGAATTTACATGGAGCACCACATTCGCCGATCCCGACCCGCTCTGGAACACTGAGAACCTCTATCTGGTGGCCTTCGTTCATCGCAACGGCCAGAAGGGCGGCAAGTTCATGCACGTCTTCAACAGCGCCGAGGGACAGATCAGCGACGTGACGGGCATTGAGGGACTCGCAACCTCGAAGGAAAACGGACGGAACATCTACGACCTGAGCGGACGGAAAGTCTCCGCCTCCTCTGCGACCTCCGTGCTCCCGAAGGGAGTCTATATCGTCAACGGTAAAAAACTCGTAGTGAAATGAAGAAGCTGATTGTCACACTGTTACTTTGTAACTTTGTCACTTTGGTACTTTGGTCACAGGTGCCCTACGGCTACGCGCCGGCCAGCATCGCGGCCGACGACCTCTCGGCACTGGGCGGCAACAAGAATCAGTTCGTGCAAGGACTGGTGAAGTTCTCGCCTGCCCAGGACCCCGTGCTGCAACGGCTGAAAGGCCGCCAGGTGAAAGGCGTGCGCTGCTACGTCAGGGCTGACTACAAGCAGGCGCGGCAGAAACGGTCGGGCATCCTGGCCAGCGAGGGCTCACCCGACAACCTGATACGCCAGACCTATGCCGACCTCACGGAAGGCTGGAACGACGTGCTCTTCGACGAGCCCTATGTCATCGGCGACGAGGACTTCTACCTCGGCCTGCAAGCCTACGAAACCATCGGCACCCCCTACCCGCTCGTTGCCTACGCCAAGGCCACGGTGGGGCAGTCGTGCTACGTGAACCAGGCCAAGAAGTCGTGGGAGGAATATGCCGACCGCGGCACGCTGCTCGTGCTGGCCCTGCTGGACGACGATGCCAGCGAGGCTTTCGACCACGCCGTATTCGTGCAGAACACCACCCACCCGCAGACCGTAGCGCCCGACCAGGACTTCACGGGCGGACTCTACATCCATAACTTCACGCCCTACCCCGTCGACAACATCGACATCGCCATGCAGGGCGAAGGAGCCGCCGAACCCACCTACAAGCACATCGACCTGCCACAGGCCGTGGAGCCCTACGGCAGCACTGTCGTGACGGCCCAACTGCGGGCTGGCACCACTGAGAGCACCACTGCCACCTGGACCTGCTGGACCACGAATGTCAACAAAGCCGTAGCGCAAGAGGCCCGCAAAGGTGTGACGACACTCTACGTGACGAAAGACAACTTCCAGCGAGTGCCCATCATCGAGGAGTTTACGAGCCAACGCTGCGTCAACTGCCCGCAGATGGCCTACTACCTTGACAAAGCACTCGAACAATACGACGGCCCGTACGTGTATCTCTCCCATCACAGCGGATTCCGCGAAGACGTCTTCACGACCGATCCTGACCGCGAAGTGCTCTTCGTCTTCGGCGGCTATGAAAACGAGTACAATCCCGCCATCATGTATAACCGTGCCGTGCTCGAAGGCGAGGACGTCATCATACAGGGCATTCGCGACATGTCGCCCACACCCTATCTGGAAGCACTCACCGAGGCTGCCCAAATGCCGGCAATGGCTGAGGTGAACATCGGCGACGAGGGTAGTCAGGTGACCGTCAGCGGACGCATTGCCCGCGACCTCGTGGGCAAGCCGCTGCGCCTGTCGTGCTACCTCGTGGAAGACGGCATCAGCACCGACCTCTATCCCCAGACGGGCATGGACGACGCCGACGCACCCGCCGACCTGAAAGAAGTGTTCCGCCACAACGGTGTCATCCTGCACTACTACAACGCCGACGCCCTGGGCGACGTCATCAGCACAGATGCCGAAGGCCACTACAGCGTCAGTTTCCCGCAAGTGGAGAAGAAGGGCTTCGGCGGCACGGCTCGCCGACTGGTGGCCTTGGTCTACAAGGTAAACAAAAGCGACCTGCGCGACAATCAGGTACTGAACGCCGCCGAGCTCGCCCTGACCAGTGGCATCAGCGAAATGGAAAACGAGGCTGCCCCCTCACTGAAGGGCTGGGAAGGCATCTACGACCTGCAGGGACGGAAAGTCCTGCAAGACAACAAGGTGACAAAGAACCAAAGCAACCAGCTCCCCACCCTGCAGGGAGAGGCTGGGAGTAGGCTTCCCAAGGGCATCTACATCCATAACGGAAAGAAATACGTTGTGAGATAAAATGGATGGCGGCTGCCCATCAAGGCGGCGCCCTGCAAGGGCAAAATCATTATCCTCAGGTGGTTAATGATGCTGCCCTTACAGGGCGCAGTTTTTATTGTGGTTCCTATACCCAGGGTGTTGCCCTGGGCTAGGTGGTACTGCCCCTGCGGGGCGAATCACACGGCGCGCCACCGCCTTTACCCGTCCCGCAAGGGGCCTTACACGCGGCAAAGCAGCATTACACGGCGCACCAGCGCCCTTAAACGCCCCGCAAGGGGCCTTACACGCGGCAAAGCCGCCTTACACGGCGCGCAAGCGCCCTTACCCGCCCCGCAAGGGGCCTTACACGCGGCAAAGCCGCCTTACACGGCGCGCAAGCGCCCTTACACGCCCCGCAAGGGGCCTTACACGCTGCAAAGCAGCATTACACGGCGCGCAAGCGCCCTTACCCGCCCCGCAAGGGGCCATTTTTGCGCCATCCGCGATATAATTGCCAAAAAATAATAAATTATTTTGTATTGCGCTCGGTTTTCATTACCTTTGCAGGTTGAAACGTGCGAAATCACAAACATCATAATTAATAAAAGAATGAAACAATTCAGAATTGTGGACAATGTTGTAGGCTGGTTGGCATTTGCCATTGCCGCCTTCGTCTATTGCTCCACCATCGAGCCTACGGCTTCGTTCTGGGACTGCCCAGAGTTCATTTCCACTGGTTACAAACTGGAAGTGGGTCACCCGCCAGGCGCACCCTTCTTCATGCTCACCGCCAACTTGTTCTCACAGTTTGCCAGCGACCCCTCGCAGGTGGCACGCATGGTGAACACGATGAGCGCACTGCTCTCGGCGATGACCATCCTGTTCTTGTTCTGGACCATCACCCATCTGGTGAGAAAGCTCATCCTGAAGGACTGGAGCGAGCTGACAACCGCCAAGCTCATTGCCATCGAGGCCAGCGGACTGGTGGGAGCACTGATCTACACGTTCTCTGACACATTCTGGTTCTCGGCCGTCGAAGGCGAGGTGTACGCCTACTCCAGCGCCTTCACGGCAGTGGTGTTCTGGCTCATCCTGAAGTGGGAAGACCATGCCGACGAACCTCACAGCGACCGCTGGCTGGTGCTCATCGCCTACATGACGGGCCTCTCCATCGGCGTTCACCTGCTGAATCTTCTGTGCATACCGGCCATCGTGCTCGTCTACTGCTATCGCCGCTATCCGGAGATAGAGACCAAAGGCTCGCTCATTGCCCTGCTGGTGTCGTTTGCCATTGTGGCCGCCGTGCTCTACGGCGTAGTGCCTGGCATCATCACCGTAGGCGGATGGTTCGAGCTGCTGTTCGTCAACGTGCTGGGCATGCCGTTCAACACGGGCGAGATTGTCTACATCGTGCTGCTTGTGGCAGCCGTCTGCTGGGCCATCTGGGAAACCTATCAGGAAGGCCACGAGCGTAGGCAGAACCTTGCCTTCGTGGTGGCCATCGCCCTGCTGGGCATTCCCTTCTACGGCTACGGCTGGTCGGCCGTCGCCATCGGCGTGGTAGTGCTGGCCCTGCTGTGGTTTGTGCTAAACTACAAGAAGACCGTTGAGAAGAAGGCCGTGCCCGTGGTGGGCGCAAGGCTAAAGAACACGGTGCTCTGCTGCCTGCTGATGCTCATGATTGGCTACTCGAGCTATGCACTCATCGTGATACGCTCCAGCGCCAACCCGCCTATGGACCAGAACTCGCCCGAGGACATCTTCACCCTGGGCAGCTACCTGAGCCGCGACCAGTACGGCGACCGCCCGTTGCTCTACGGACAGGCCTACACCTCGCAGGTGGCGCTTGAAGTGGAAGGCAACATGTGCAAGCCCGTGATGGACGAGGGGGCTCCCATCTACAGCCGCAAGGAAAAGGCAAGCGCAGATGAGAAGGACAGCTACTTCATCGTCAGCCATAAGAACCGCTACCAATATGCTCAGAACATGCTGTTCCCGCGCATGTACTCGTCTGCCCACAAGCAAGCCTACGAGCAGTGGATGGGCGGTGTCGACGGACGCACCGTGCCCTTCGACCGCTGCGGCGAGACCGTCAACGTGAAGATGCCCACGATGCTGGAGAACCTGCGTTTCTTCCTCTCGTACCAATGCAACTTCATGTACTGGCGCTACTTTATGTGGAACTTCGCCGGACGCCAGAACGACATTCAGGGTAACGGCGAGCTGGAACACGGCAACTGGATTACGGGCATCTCGTTCATCGACAACCTGATGCTGGGCGACCAGTCGCTGCTGCCCGACGAACTGAAGCAGAACAAGGGCCACAACGTGTTCTACTGCCTGCCGCTGCTGCTGGGTCTCATCGGACTGTTCTGGCAAGCTTGGCGCGGCCGTCGCGGCATCCGCCAGTTCTGGGTGGTGTTCTTCCTGTTCTTCATGACGGGTCTGGCCATCGTCGTCTACCTGAACCAGACTCCTCAGCAGCCTCGTGAGCGCGACTATGCTTATGCCGGTTCGTTCTACGCCTACGCCATCTGGTGTGGTCTGGGAGTAGCTGCCATCATCGACCTGCTGAAGAAATATCTCAAGAAGGTAAACGCCACTGCGCTGGCTGCCGTAGCTGGCGCAGCATGCCTGCTGGTGCCCGTGCAGATGGCTTCGCAAACGTGGGACGACCACGACCGCTCGGGCCGCTACACCTGCCGCGACTTCGGACAGAACTATCTCATGACGCTGCAGGACGAAGGCAACCCCATCATCTTCACCAACGGCGACAACGACACATTCCCGCTCTGGTACAACCAGGACGTGGAAGGCGTCAGAACCGATGCCCGCGTGTGCAACCTCTCGTATCTGCAGACCGACTGGTACATCGACCAGATGGTGCGTCCGGCCTACGACTCGCCGTCGCTGCCCATCACCTGGCCGCGACTGGAATACTGCTCGGGTACCAATGAATATGTGGAAGTGGAACCGCAGGCCGAGGAGCAGCTGAAGCAGTTCTATGCCGAGGATCCCGAAGCAGCCCGCAAGCAGTTTGGCGACGAGCCGTTCGAACTGAAAAACATCCTGAAGAACTGGGTGCGCTCCAGCAATCCGCAACAGCGCTTCATTCCCACCGACACCGTCTTCGTCACCATCGACAAGGACGCCGTGCGCAAGAGTGGTATGCTCATGGCTGCCGACTCGATACCTGACAAGATGGTCATCTCGCTGGCTGGTAAGCGTGCGCTCTACAAGCACGAGCTGATGATTCTCGAAATGATTGCTCAGGCTAACTGGGTGCGTCCCATCTACGTGGCCACCACCGTGGGCTCAGACAACTACATGAACCTGGGCGAGAACTTCGTGCAGGAAGGTCTGGCCAACCGCATCACGCCGTTCAGCACCTTCCACACCGACGAGCGCGGTAATCTCGTGGCAAACGAAGGCGTGAAGCAGCTCGACACCGAGAAGACCTATCGCAACGTAATGGAGCGGTATAAGTTCGGCGGTGTGTCGCGTCCGGGACTCTACATCGACGAGACTGTCATGCGCATGTGCTACACCCACCGCACCCTCATGGCCCAGTTGGCCAAGACGTTGCTGAAGGAAGGTAAAGACCAGAAGGCACTCGCCGTGCTGCAGAAGTGCGAAAAGGAACTGCCCTACTACAACGTGCCCGTGAACTTCCGCAGCGGCTCGTTCGATATGGCTGAGACCTACGCCCTGCTGGGCAAGAAAGCCGAAACCACGCGCATTCTCGACCGCCTCTGGACCAATGCCGAACAATACATGAAGTTCTACCTCTCGCTCAGCCAAGGCCGCTTCACCCAGTCGCAGAACGATTGCCTCACCCAACTCTATGTCATGCAGCGCATCACGCAGATTGCATCGCTCATCGACGAAGGAATGGCCAGCAAACTTGAGGAGAAACTGAACAGTCTTGCCGCTGCCTACTCAGCACGCGGCGGGCAGGTATTCTAAATATGATTATTGAGCAACCTGCCAAATGGCTGCGCTGGCTCTACCCTCATGCCACGTGGCGTATGGACCCATCGGAACGGGCTGTCTACCTGACGTTCGACGATGGGCCCATACCTGAGTCGACGCCCTTCCTGCTTGAGACGCTCCGACGGTATGGCGCACGCGCCACCTTTTTCGTTGTGGGCGACAACGTAAGGAAGCACCCCGACCTCTACCAGCAGTTGCTCGCCGAAGGGCACAGCGTGGGCAACCACACTTACCACCATCTGGGAAGTTTCAAACACTGGACTGCCACCTATATCATCGACACGTTCAAGTGCCAGCAGGCGATAGAAAAGCTTGCACCAGCACAACCCACCCCACCCCTCCCGAGGGGCGAGGGTGGGTTGTTGTTCCGACCTCCTCATGGCTGGCTGAGACACAGCGTGTACTACTGGCTGTCGAAGGAGTTCCGAATCGTTATGTGGGACCTCGTTACGCGCGACTACTCAAAGTGGCTCACGGCCGACGACGTCTTCGAGAACGTGCGCCGCTATGCCCGCAACGGCTCCATCATCACCTTCCACGACTCGCTGAAGAGCATTGACAAACTGCGCACTGCCCTACCCCGGTCGTTGGAATGGCTAAAAGAACAAGGCTATGAGTTTCGAACATTCTGAAGACTTTCCCGTCATCCCGCAACAGGAAATGCCGCAGCACGAAGGGGGCACCGACCGTAGCGAGCAGCAGCATTCGGCAGACGGGAACAAGAGGAGGCCATCCTCCGACCGCAGCGAGAAGCTGCGCTCGTCGCGCCTCTATCGAGCCACTCAGGCCGTCACGCTCTGGATGGACCGCTACAACGTCGACGGTGTGGCAGGACTCGTGCCGGGAGGAGTGGGCGACATCGTGTCGGCAGGCTTCGCCGTCGTCCACGTCTACTTCTCTGCTTTCCGCCTGCGCTCCATACCTTTGACGCTGGCCATTCTCAACAACACCCTACGCGACATCTTTCTCGGCATGTTGCCCTTCTTCGTTGGCGATGTCATCGACTTCTTCCACAAAGCCAACAAACGCAACATGGCGCTCATCGACGGTTTCATCAATGATGATGAGATCGTCATCCATGAAGTCAACCGAAAGGCTACTCAATCGGCCGCCATCCTCATATCTCTTGCCATCGCCATCATGCTTCTGCTCTGGGGGCTCGTTTGGCTCACAAAGACCCTTGGCACCGCCTTATTCTCATAGTTCCTAACCAGTCTTTCAAACTATGAAATAAAGGAACGCGGCAAACTTTTCCGTTATAACCGTTCTCGGATAAAGACAGCAGAGGAGTGGGGAAAGAAAAATAGGCAAATAAGGATATTGCTGTTACCCCACTGATCTCGGAGAGGCTGAATAAGAATTATATTATACAAAAAAATAAGGTTGGCACCAAACGTGTCAACCTTATTTGTTGGTTAGAATTCTTATTGAAACTTATTGCATGTCGTAGACTACCTGCATGAGCCGCTTGCCAAGTTCATCGGCCTCTTCAGTCGTGGGAGCCTCGCTGTAGACGCGGATGATGGGCTCGGTATTCGACTTGCGCAGATGTACCCAACGGTCCTTGAAGTCGATCTTCACGCCATCAATGTCGTTCACAGCCTCAACACCTTCAGCCGTAGCTGGATTATAGAGTTCTTTGACGCGGGCAAGGATGGCATCGACGTTGGTAGAGGGCTGCAGGTCGATGCGGTTCTTAGCCATGAAGTAGCTGGGATAGGTGCTGCGCAACTCGCTCACCTTGCAGCCCTTCTGAGCCAATTGTGTCAGGAACAGAGCGATACCCACGAGAGCGTCGCGACCATAGTGGCTGGCGGGATAGATGACTCCGCCATTACCTTCACCACCTATGACGGCACCCACCTGCTTCATCAGCGTGGTGACGTTCACCTCGCCTACTGCCGATGCCTGATACTTGCCACCATGCTTTTCGGTGACATCGCGGAGGGCACGCGTCGATGAGAGATTGCTGACGGTGGCACCCGGTGTGTGGGTCAGCACATAGTCGGCCACGGAGACGAGGGTGTACTCCTCACCGAACATCTCGCCGTCTTCCTGAATGAAAGCCAGACGGTCTACGTCGGGATCGACAACGATGCCGAGGTCGTAGCCCCCCTTCTTCAGTTCGTCCATGATGCCGCCGAGGTTCTGCTTCAGGGGCTCGGGGTTATGGGCAAAATCGCCCGTGGGCTCGCCATTGAGGAAGGTAGCCTCTACGCCCAGCGCCTTCAGCAATTCGGGAAGGATGACGCCGCCCACGCTGTTGATGCTGTCGACAACGACACGGAAGCCAGCCTTGCGCACAGCCTCAGCGTCGACCAGTTCGAGTGAGAGCACACTCTCTACGTGGCGACGGTTCATGGTGTTGTCCTGACAGTAGTGTCCGATGTGGTCAACGTCGGCATAGTCGAAGTCTTCGGCCTCGGCAATCTGCAGTACCTGCTCGCCCTCGGCCTTGTTGAGGAACTCGCCCTCGCAGTTGAGCAACTTCAGCGCGTTCCACTGGCGCGGGTTGTGGCTGGCGGTGATGATGATGCCACCGTCGGTCTGGAGCCAACGTACGGCAAGTTCGGTAGTGGGGGTGGTGGCGAGGCCGATGTCGACAACGTCGTAGCCCATGCCGATAAGGGTGCCGCAAACAACGCTGCGCACCATTTCGCCTGAGATGCGTGCGTCGCGGCCGACGACGATGCGATTGTTAGCTGACTTGCCTGCACGACGGATGAGGGTGGCGTAGGCAGATGTAAACTTTACGATGTCGAGCGGATTGAGTGTGTCACCCGCACGTCCGCCGATGGTTCCGCGGATGCCTGAAATCGATTTGATGAGAGTCATGGATATTTACGATTAACGAATTTACAATTTTCAATTTTTATTCCCCCTTTATCTTCCCCGTTGGAGTGTGAGCTCATAGAAGTAGGGCGTGACGCTACTGGAGGCCGTCAGATGACCTTCCTTATGAGGAACGATGAGTCTCACCTTGGCCGGCTGGTCGCCGTCTTCAGCAGGTCGGCCGAGGTTGATGTAGGCGAAGGGAACAAGCCATCCCGAAAGCACTACGGTGGAGCCTGTGCTGAGCCCGTAGGCCAGATACATATAGCTGGTGGTGTCGAAGTTGCCGGAGTAGGAACCGGAACTATTGGTGATGGTCATTCGGTCGGGATTGACGATATAGGAGTCCTTCAGTTCGTCGTTGATGTAGAACTCATTGCTCAGCGACAGGGAGTCGGCACCAAGTTTGAGGTTGTACTCGCTGAAGCGGCAGAGCACCGTGGCAGTCTCGCCCTTGCGGAGTTTCTGGCCGCAGCCCTTGCGCACGATCTGCATATAGACGCCTGACGCCTCAAAGAGCACGTACTCATTCTTCGTGGCGTCGGTCATGCTGTCTTGGGCGAAGAAGGTTTCTTCGCTGATGACCTTTATGCCTTTCTCGGCAATGAAGCTATTGATGGCGGCAATCTCCTTGTCGCGCTTCTCTTGGTAGGTCTCGGTCTTGCTGCACGATACGAGCAGCAGTACTGTGGCGGCTATGGCCAGAATGCTGTTAAGTCTCATTGATTTACAGTTTTTATTTTCAATTATCTATTCTCATTGTTCTTTTCCCTTCTATGGCTCGAACTCTGCAATGGCCTGGCGGGTGATGCGCTCAGCCTCGTCGAGCGAGCATAAGAGCCGGCCACCGCTGGCATTAAGATGACCGCCGCCGTTGAAGTAGCGCTCGGCCATGCGGTTGCAGGGGAAGTCGTCTACGGAACGCAGGCTGACCCACACGAGATTGGGCTTGCGGTCGTCCTCGCGCAGCGAAATGGAGAGGCGCATTCCCTTGATGCGCAGAGGTTCGTTGACCAGTCCCTCGGCATCGCCCTTGAGGAAATGGAAGTCGCGCATGTCCTTGCGCGAGATAGCAAAGTAGGCTGCATGCCGGTCGTCGAAGACGTTAAGCTTGTGGCACATGACGTAGCCTCGCATGCGGATGGCCCATGAGGAGTAGTTGTTGTAGACCTTGCGGAAAATCTTATCCTTGTCGATGTGCTTCGTGAGCAGTTGTCCGATGATGAAGAATATCTCGGCACGCGAGGAGTTGAACGTGAAGCCGCCTGTGTCGGTCATCATACCACAATAGATGGCCACGGCCCACGTCTTGGGCATAGCATCGAAGGCTCCCAGCTGCCACACGATGCGAAAGACGAGCTCGCTCGTAGAGCAAAGGTCGGGATGCGACACGGTGAGAGCGGTATCCATCTGCGGATTCAGATGGTGGTCAATCATCACCTTGCGAGCTGGCGAGGCTTCAAGCGATGCCTGCATCTCGTCGACTCGCGAGGGCTCGTTGAAGTCGAGGCAGAAGATGAGATCGGCCGTCTTCAACAGCAGGTCGCCTACTTCGCGATGCTTGTCGTAGCGGATGATTTTCTCGGTATTGGGCAGCCATTGCAGGAAGTCAGGATAGGCATCGGGGATGAGCACCACAGGCTCCTTGCCCTGCGAGCGCAGGTAGTCGGCCCATGCAAGCGAGGAGCCCAGGGCATCGCCATCAGGCGATTTGTGGCAAGTGACAACAATATGAGAGGAAGCTGCAGTCAGCTCTTGCAAGACGGCAGCTTCCTGTTCGCTTAGGATGTCGATTTGCATTTAGAAGAGCTTGTTAGGATAGACACCTTCGTCAACAAGCTTCTGGATGCGCTCCACAGTGGCCTCGCGGTCGGCAGCGTAGGTGACACCGAACCACTTCGACGTGGTGTCAAGCACCTCAACAGTCGACGTACCTTCATTAATCAGCTTGCTCACCATGAGCGGGATGAAGAACTCTGCCTTCAGGTTCTCCATGTTCTTCGGATCGCTGAGGAACTCGCGGAAGTAAGCTTCGGAATGAGCGAAGTAGTCGGGAGTGAAGCCCCACATGTTCATCGACACGGGCACGTTTTCCTCCAGCGGCTGCCACTCGCCCTGCTCGTCTTTGAAGCAAATGGCATTTCCCTTATCCTCCTGGCGCATAATCTCAGTACGTTCCACGACCTCTACAAGGTGGTGGTTGTCGTCGAATTCGCACACACCGCGAGCCACGGAACCATTCTCCGACAGCGTGTTGCAGCAACGGAAGCCCACCATAGCATATTTATTCTCAGAACCTTCGGGCAGCTCGCTCAGGAACTTGCCAATCTGCATGAAGGCGTCGCGGCCATAGAAGTCGTCGCAGTTGATGACGCAGAACGGCTCCTTGATGACATCCTTACCCATGAGCACGGCGTGGTTGGTTCCCCACGGCTTCACGCGACCTTCGGGCACCGAGAATCCCTCGGGCAGTGCGTCGAGAGACTGGAAGCACAGCTCGCAAGGCACCTGTCCCTCATACTTGGCGAGAATCTGCGTGCGGAACTGCTCTTCGAAATCCTTGCGGATAACCCATACGATGCGGCCGAAGCCTGCCTGAATGGCGTCGTAGATACTATAGTCCATAATGGTCTCACCATTGGGGCCCAGCCCATCGAGCTGCTTCAGGCCTCCGTAACGGCTACCCATGCCGGCAGCCAGCAGAAACAATGTAGGTTTCATCTTTATTCGATTTTTTAGATTATATGATTTAAAAAATGATTCAACGTAGACTCGTTTTCATGAGCGTCTGGCAAAATTACTATTTTTTTTGCCAATCTGCAAAACATTTCACACCTTTTATACTTTCTTTAGAAGGGATAGCCAATGGCGAAGTGCAGGGTCTGGTAGCGGCTGAAACGATCGATGTTGTAGAAACCACTCTTCGTGGTCTCGAACGGAACGTGCAAACCCACGCCCCAGTCGAGGCGCAGAATGAGGAAATCGAGATCGTAGCGCAGGCCAACACCCGTGCCCACGGCCATCTGCTTGAAGAAGTCGCCGAAACGGAACTTCGAGTCGTCGAACAGGTCGGAGATTTCCTTCACGCCAAGGTCGATGTCCTTGCGTAGCCACACGTTGCCTGCATCGAGGAACACGGCGCCATGCAGGTTGCCGAACAGTCGCTGGCGATACTCAAGATTGGCCTGGAACTTCACGTCGCCGTTCTGCAAGAGATATGATATCTGGCGGTTGCCCTTGAAGTCGCCCTCGAAGCGGCCTGGGCCGATGCTGCGCAAGGGGAATGCGCGCACGCTGTTGGCACCGCCCACATAGAAGCGTTCGCTGAAGGGCAGGTCGTTGCTGTTGCCGAAGCAGATGCCGAGGCCGGCATTCAGGTGGCCAACGAGCTGGGAGTGCAGGCCCAGCTGCCACGTCTTGGTGAAGTCGGTCTCTATCTTTACGTATTGGGCATAGGGATTCTTGAAGAGTTTCTTGTTCTTCTCGCTCCACTTCTTCCCGGCAGCCACATAGGCCAGCGACGTGAGGTTGCCCGACTCGGAGAGCGTCAGTTCCCAGCGGATGGGGTTGAGCATGTCAGTAGGACTGGCATAGACGTAGGTGTAGCGCATCTGCGGGATAAAGTAGTCGCTCATAGTGGCAGCCAGATAGGGGTTGCTGCTGATGATGCTGTCGAAATCCGCCGTGTGGGAGTTCATGTACTGATACTTCAGCGTGAGTGGCGAGAACTCGTGGCGGCTGGTGGCAGAGGGTTGCCAGCGATAGGTCCACTCACCCGAAACGATGTGCATCTTGTAATAGCCCGGACGACGCACGATGTCGCTCGACACCTTAGCCAGCGTTGTGGCCACGCGTCTCCATCGGCGGGGATTGGGCCTGATGCCGCGGGCCCGCATGCGCTCCATGCGCCGACGCATTTGGTTGCTGCCCATGAAGGGTGCCACGATGCGCGGGAATTCCAGCGAGACGTCGGCACCATATTCGTAAGTGTTCATGTCGCCGCCCGACGAACGCGTCTGCCACTCGTAGGAGCCGTGCAGGTTGATGTCAAGCTTCTCGCCGCCACGGAAAGCATTGCGCTTCGTGAAGCCCAGCTTCAGTTCGGGGCCCATGCGTCCGATGGTGCGGTTGGTGAAATTGGTTTCGAGATAGACGTCGTACGGACGGTCGAAAACGCAGTTGACAACGAGGTCGAGCGTGTCTTCATTCTGAAGCAGGGAGAGCGGCGTCTGTCGGGCCGACAGTTGCGATGTGAGCTTCAGCAGGTCGGCGGGAGCCTGCAGCTCGCGGATGAAGTCGATGTCGGAGAGATCCTTCGAGGTGCGGGGTATAAACTGGAAATCGGTCATCGAGAACAGCCCTGTGGCATTCAGCGCGTTGGCCGATTCCAGATAGAGGTCGTAGCTGTAAGGCTGGCGCGAGCGTAGACGCATGGCTCCCATCACGACGCGGGGTCTCAAGGGCGAGTGCTTCCCACGATAGCGAAGGGTGAACGTGCGTCGGTGCAGGCTGTCGGTGAGTTCCTGCATGAAGGTCTTTTGCAGGTTCACGGTGATGTGGCCGATGTAATACTTTTTTCTAACTTCCTCAGCAATGCCGTCGGCCAGTTGCAAGCGCAGTTGTGCCTTGCCGGGCACCGATACCGTGTCGGCCAGATAACTGGCGTAGGCAGGCTGATAGAAGTAGTAGCCGTTGTTGCGGAAGAGGGTGGAGATGCGCTGTCGCTCGCCGTCGAGGGCTGCCGCCGTGAAGGCGTCGCCCGTGTGAAGCAGCGACTGGTCGGCCGTTGCGGCAATCAGGCTGTCGGCCTCGAGCGGGAAGCCCTGATAGCTGATGCTGTCGATAGTGAGTAGCGGTCCGGTAGTGATGTTGTAGCCTATCTTGGCCTTCTTCGGATTGCGCTGCGTGATGACGTCGTAGTCAACGGCGCCGTGGAAATAGCCGTAGTTGCGCAGCACGGTCTGCGCCACCTGGGCTCTCAGCTGGGGATTCACCCAACTCATGAGCACGGGCTGCTTACCGAACGACTCCGTGAGCCATTTGGCCACCTTTCCTTCCTTGCCCGAGAAAGCATTCCATATCCAGAGTCCGTAGGGGAAGGGAGTGCGAAAGTAGCTGCTGCCGAAGAGGGCACCGTTGGGAGCCGTGGCCAGGGCTGCCTCCACTTCCTCCTGCATGGTGAAGAAGTTTTTGTTGGCAACGCCAGAGGGCACACCACTGTCGCCTCGCTCATAAGCAATCTTCGTCAGTCCTACGAAGAGCTGGTCGCCATCGGGAATGTTCTGCGTTGTCGAACACGACGAGAGCAGCAACATAGCCAATGCCGAAAACAGCCCAAGACCGATATACAGGTATTTCCTATTCATCTTTCTTTACTACCTCCTTTCTTTCGATGCTGTCGCGCTGCAGCGTGTCACGGCGCACGCTGGGCAACAACTGCTGTTTCTCGCCGCGCAGGTTGAAGATATCCTTGAAATGCTGCAACGAGCGACGCCAGATGAAGCCGGCGCCATACTTCTCCGTATAGCCGTCGAGCCAGTCGTAGACGTTGTTCTCGTAGAAAAGCGTGACGTACTTGTTGGCCGTGTCGTCAAGACGATATTCAAACGTGACGTTGTCGAAGAACGACTGGTTCTGGTTCTGCACGTCGGCTCCGGTAGTTACCTTTCCGCCCACGGCTATCTTCAGACGATTGTTCCAGAAACGCTTTGCGAACTTGAAGGAATAATTGGTCGATACGTTGCCCGTGGCATCGGTCGTATTGTCGAGACCCACTGAGAAGTCTAGCGTGCGCAGGGCGTTACCAGTGATGTTGTTGATTTCGCTTTGCAGGAACGTGTTCAGCGCGTTGTTCATCGAGAAGCCGTTTGTATCGCCATCGGCCAGATACATGCCCGTAGTGAGCATCGTCACAGCCAGCTTGCCGCGTTGCTCCTTGCTCATCGACTGCAGTTCGGAGTGCAGCTGCATGTCTTCGGGAGCGTCAAGCGTGAATTCCAAGCCCATGTCCTCGAGGGTCTTTGTAATGATGACGCCGCAGTCGAAATCGACGCTGCGCCCTACTCCATTACTACCCGAGACGGCTGTCTTCACATGTTCCGTCGCCGTGATGTTCAGCCTCGGATTCATCGGATTGCCCGTGAACTCCAGATAGCTACCGTCCTGAATCGTGAACGTCTTCAGAGGAATAATGGGCAGCGAGTATTTCATCTCGCCGTTGGCCAGCGTGTAGCGGCCGGTGAGTCGCAGGTTGTCGACCGTGTTGTAGATCATGCGCAACGAGCCGCCACCCATCAGGTCGATATAGTTACTCTTGTCGGTATTCAGATAAGCCATGATGTGGGCACCCTTCGACACGTCAACGGTCATGTCCATCGAGAAGCCCGTCAGCTCGGGGCGCTCCACAGTGGTCTGCGTGGTATCGGCAAAATCGGTGAAGCGCACGAGGCCATCCAACTGATTGTCGGTGGTCAGAGGCGAGTCGCGCAGGATGTAGGTCAGGTCGGTGCTGCCCAGCACGTCAAGCTTACCACGCATCATGAGGTTCGACAACAGGCCGTTCACCGTTCCGTAGAAATTCACGTAGGCTTTGCCGAAGGCTTCAGAGCGGGAATTCTCCTTCGAGTCAATGAGCAGGAAGTTCTGGGCCCGCATCTTCATGTCGAGGCGCATGCGCGAGGGATTGGTGAAGTCCAGCGTGCCGTAGGTGGTCAGCGGCGAGGAGTTGTTGGCATACATGTTGAAATTCTCAAGCAACAACTTGCTGCCCTTGATGGCCACAGGGTCGTTGTCGAAGCGCAGGCGCACACCGTAAGGTTGGCTCACCATATAGGCTGAATCGAGGTAAATCTCGCCGTCGGCCACAGGCTTCGAGAGCGGACCGCGCACAGTGACAGAGCCCTCGCCATAGCCTTCGAAGCCCACTATCTGCTGAGGAATAAAGCCATTCATGAGCGAAAGCGGCATGCGCGCCAGGTTCACCTGGGCATCGAGGAATCCGCCCTGGCTATCAGTCTCCTTATTATAATAGGTTCCGCTGACAGTGGCAATCTCCTGCCCCTCGAGCGAGAGGATGCCGTCGACGTAATGGGAGCCGTCGTCCTTCGGCATATAGACAAACTCAGTGCCGAGATTGCCAACGGGGCTGCCTTCATAGACGAGATTCTTTACGGCCAAATCGCTCGACACGCTCACCTCTTCGTCGGTCTGCACAAAGTGGACGTCGCCGTTGAGCATGCCTTGCACGGCAGGCGTATAAGGTATCACGGAGAGGATGCGTTCCAAATCGAAGTGATGCAGCGAGGCGGTGATGTCCTGCTTGGCTTCTTCGTTGTCGTCGTTGGTATAGATCTGCACACCCGTGCCGTCGGCAGCCTTCAGCACCACATCGGCCGACACGCGGTTGTCGCCGTCCAGGAAGACGTAGTTATCGTCGTTGACGGTGAATTTTCTGTAGCCCAGTACAGGCTCCTTGCCGTAGGTGCGGAACATGAAGCCGCCGTTCTCCATCGTGGCTTGCAGGCCGAGGCGCACGCCCAGCTCGCCCTTGGCGTCGTAGAGGCGGGTGCCGAAGGTGGTGCCGCGGTCTTGCACAATGCCATCAACGAGGGCGTTGAAGGTGTATTGCGGGTTCTTCTCGTTGTTGCGTATCTGAGCCTGATACGACGTGCGCACGGAGTCGGAACGGATGGAGAAGTTCACGGTGTCGAGCAACATACTGTCGACGACGAGCGATTCCAGATGCAGGTTGCCATTCAGTCCGACGAGGGGCGAGGACGTGACGTTGCAGTTCAGGTTGCTCAGCCCGTAGCCGTAGCGCTGCATCAGGTCGACGAAGAAGTTGTCGCGTCCGCTGCTCAGCGTCAGTCGGGCGTCGGGCAGCACGCTGCGCAGACGTCCCTGGTCGATGAGTCGCTCGTCGTATTGGCGCTGGACCTCTGCCATGAGCCTGTTGCCAGCATCGAGCAGCCGCTCGTAGTTGCCCTTGGCATCAAGGTCCAGATGGAAGTCGCCGCAGTCGACGACAGCACGTGTCTGGTCGCGCGACGTCAGGGCATCAATCCACATGTCGCCAGGCCTATACACTTCATCTTTCATGCGCAGGGTCAGGTCGCCTACAGACCCCTGCACCTTATGATACTGCTTCAGGTCGCTGTCGATGTCGAGATGGGCACAGCCGCTCACCACCATCATGCTGTCTACGAATCCAAGCCGTTGCAGGTCGGCCTTGGCAAGGTCCATCACCACCGTGCCACGCAGGCGGTTCTTGCTCATCAGCGCGTCTACTCTTGCCACGCCGTCGAGCAGGTTGTTGCTGCTGTTCACGGTGGCCAGGGCGCGCCCGTTGCGCACCTTGGCGTCGGCCTTCATGCCTGCAAGGTTGTAGCCCGCATAGCGGAACTGCTGCACGTCGGCCTTGGCAGTGAGCGTCGTGCGAGGCGACATCAGGTCGGTGCCCTGCCCCTTCAGGTCGATGGTGGCTGTAAGAGGCGACAGTCCGTAGTTGGGCAGGAAATGCTGCAGCGCCAACTTGTTGGCTTTCAGTTTGGCCTCGTAAGCCTCACGACCGGCATCATAGCTGACGTTGCCGCCCAGCGTGCCGCTACCTTCGCTGGCTGTGAAACGGGCGGCATACTTCTGCCCGTCGGCCTTCAGATTGCCTTTCAGCGCCAGGTTCTTCGGTATGTTCACGTCCTTGCGCAGATCCTTGGGCATCAGTTCTTTCAGGAAAGCGGCGTTGCAGGCATGTGCATCGACGTCGACATCTGCCTTCAGGCGGTCAAGGTTATCGAGGTTCTGCACAGAGCCCGTTGCCTTCATACGGAAAGCAGTGGGCAGCGAAACACTCAGGTCGCTGAACGCCATGTTCTGCATGTTGCCACGCAGCGTGCCGTCAATCTTCAGCTGCTGGTTGGGCCACTTCTGGCGGAAACCGGCAGGCATGTCTTTCATGAAGCGCATCAGGTCCTGCTTGCCCAGCGAGGCATGCACGGTGCCTTTCAGCGTGCCGGGATGCACCTCGTCGAAAGAATCGAGCGACATGTCGAGGTCACCGCCTATCGACGACTCTGAGGTTTCTATCTTTGCGTCCTTCAGTTTCAAACGGTTGTCGGCCAGCGCCACCTGCCCCGAAACATTTTTCACGTCGAAGCCGCTGCCTTCCTTCAACTTGAGCGACTTCAGGTTGGCCGTCGCTTTCGGGCTGCCGTCGTTGCTGTAGCTTATGTCCTCAGCCCTCATCGCCACGTCCTTTACCTTCATGTCGTTGTAGCAGCCACTGCTGTTCTTGATGTCGATGCTCCCCACCTCGTAGTGTCCGTTCTTCAGGTCGAACGAGCCGTTTACAATCGTGGCATCGCCCAAGTTGGCTGCAATGAAGGTATCGTCAGAGTCTTTCTCGCCAGGCATGGTGAGCCAGATGTTGGAGTTCTCAATCTTTGCTTTCTTCGCGAGGATGCGCCATGGGGTTTCGCTCTTCGTGGTGTCCTCAGGCACGCTGTCGGCCAGCACCACTTTCAGGTCGGCATCCTTCAGCAAGACATCGTCGAGGTTCACATCGCTCACGTTGGGATCGTCCTTCCCCTTAAACAGCACGTCGGAGTTTTTCACGCTCAGTTTCCCCACGCGGCCTTTCACGCGGGCGGCCTGCACGAAATCGGCCGTATTCAGATAGGCATCCTCAAAAGTCAACTCGTCAACGACCACTTGCTTTTTCAGCAGGGGCTTCAGCCTGACGTCGGCCACAACGCTGCCCACGCGGGCCAGCGTGTCGCCAGGCTGCCCGGTCACGCTGTCGCGCTGCACGACGCTGACGTCGTTCAAGGATAAGTCGAGGGGAAACTTCAACCGCACGTTGCCCACGCTGACATCCATGCCGGTCTTCTCTGATGCATAGGCCGAAGCCTGCTTTACTGCCCACCGCTGGAACGGAGGGAAGTAAAGCAGTCCTGCTACTGACGAGACAAGCACTATGGGAACCAATACGGCTGCTCCCATCCACTTCAGGATTCTCTTCATAAGTCGGCCTGTTGTTCTTTCTGACTGCAAAGATAACGACTTTTGACGATACTTCCAAGGATTTCTTTCAGTTTTATAAAACCGAGCAACCAAAATCGGCTTTCCGCCGTTCTGCAGGCGCCTTTCAGCCATTCCGCAGGCGCCTTTCCGCTGTTCTGCAGGCGCCTTTCTGCCGTTCAGAAAGCTACAGAACGTGTTTACCAACTATGTACCACGGTCTGGTAATACTTGTACCACGGTCTGGTAATACTTGTACCACGGCCTGGTAATGCCTTTACCACGCGCTGGTACAAGTATTACCACATGGTGGTACAAAAAAAGAAACGCCTCCCTGCACACATAGGATGTACAGGGAGGCTGATTGTTACTGATGGCTACGTGCCCAGATTCTACTTGAATGCTTTCCACAGCGGGTCGTCGGGCAGCGGAGCCTCGAGGCTGATGGGCTGCTTCGACACGGGATGTACAAACTCCACACGGCGGGAAAGCAGCGAGATGCTGCCGTCGGGATTCGAGCGGGGAGCACCATATTTCAGGTCTCCCTTGATGGGCAAGCCGATGGCTGAGAGCTGGCATCTTATCTGATGATGGCGCCCCGTTAAGAGATTGACTTCCAGTAGTTTGTACTTATCTGACTCACCAATCACTCTATACTTCAGGGCGGCGCGTTTGGCCCCCGGCTTCTCGCGGTTGTAGGCGTAGCTTTTGTTCTGCTTTTCGTTGCGCGTCAGCCAGTGCTCCAGAAGATGGAAGCCATCATCGTCGGCCGTCGTGGAATCGTTGGGCTGCAACTTGGGAACAATCGCCCAATACGTCTTGTGGACCTCGCCATTGGCGAACATCCGATTCAGGCGCTCCAAAGCTTTCGACGTACGGGCAAAAATCACCAGACCACTCACGGGGCGGTCGAGCCGGTGGGTGACGCCCAGGAACACGGCACCAGGCTTCTGGTACTTCTCCTTGATATAGTCTTTCACCGTCTCCGACAGCGGCTTGTCGCCAGTCTTATCGCCCTGCACGATTTCGCCACTGCTCTTCGAAACGACGATCAGATGATTATCCTCGTAGACTACTTGCATGTCAGTTTCGTCTTCAATGGTTTCAGACCTTCGGCACGGGTGGTGAGCACAACGCTGCCTGCCTGGCGGCCTGCGCGCAGGATGGCCATGGCCGAACCGTTATAGAGATGGATATGGTTGGTGCAGTAGAGTTCGTCGCTGCGAATGTTGCCATTGCTGACGGCAACGATGCGGGCATCGCCCTCAGTGGCGAACTGCAACTCGTGCTGGGCACTATAGACACGGCGGCCTTTGCTGTCGACGGCATAGATGCGCACGTGCTGCAGGTCCAAACCATCGGCCTGCCAGCCGTCTTGATCGGGCACGGCCACCAACTTCACAGCCTTGCCCGGAGTCTCCACCTGATGGCGGGCCACCTCTCGCCCACCCTTGTAGGCAATGGCAACGGCCTTTCCTGGTTGATACTCAACATCGTCCCAGCGTATCTGGTTGCGACGCTTGGCATCGCCTGTAGGATTAGCCTTGCGGCCTAGGCTCTTGCCGTTGACCACGAGTTCCACCTCGTCGGCATTGGTATAGGTGATGAGCTGCAGGTGCGTGCCGGGCTTGCGGTCCCAATGGTCGGAAAGACCGTCGTTGCCCGTCTGCACGCCATTCCACATCTGGTCGCCACGGCTGTCGACCACGGCGATGTGAACAACGGGCTCGTCGGGCTTGAACATACTCTTCATCAGGTAGGCCTTGGGCTTTGGTTCGAGCGCAATGTCGAACACGCCTTGTGCCCAGCCCTTGGCCGGCCAGCCCTGCGATTCGCCCAGATAGTCGATGGCGCCCCAGTAGGCCAGGCCGATGACTTTGTCAAGGTCCATCTCGAAGAAGTTCGGTCCCATAGCTGCCACAGCGGCTTCGCTCTGATAGAACGTCATCCAGGGGAAACGGCGTCCGTCGCCAGGGAAGTACATGTAGCGATAGTTGTAGGCCTGCACATCGGTCTGCATGGCCAGGTCGCAAGGCAGCGAGTCGGTGTCCCAGTTGCGATAGCGGGGGTGCATGGCCACGGTGACGAGGCGTGTGGAGTCGTAACGCTGAAGGAGCGCCTTCTGCAGTTTATACATCGTCACGCCAAAGTCGTTGAAAGGCATGTTGGGGTCTTGCTGCAACTCGTTGCCCAAACTCCACATCACCACGGAAGGAGAGTTGCGGTCGCGCTTCACCCACTCGGGCACGTCGTATTGCCAGAGCTGCTCGAAGGGCACGCGCCCGCCGGTGTGTTGCCGTGTCCACTTGTCGTAGAGTTCGTCTACCACCAGGATACCACACTCGTCGCAGAGTTCTATGAACTCGCGGCTATAGGGATTGTGACTAGTCCTGATGTGATTGATGCCGAACTGCTTCATCAACTCCAGGCGCTTCTTAATAGCACGCGGATAGTTGGCTGCGCCCAGCGCGCCCAGCGTGTGATGATTGGCATAACCTTGCAGGAGCACCTTGCGCCCATTGAGCCGCAGGCCATAGTCAGGCCCTATCTCGACGGTGCGGATGCCGAAGCGCTCACTCACCTCGTCGGCCACTGTGCCATCCTCGCGAAGAAGCTGGGCCACAACGGTATAGAGGCGTGGCGAGTCGATGTCCCAGAGTTGCGGACTGGGAATCTCTATCTCTGGCATCTGTGCCTCCATCGTGCGCGACTGGGTGTTGCGGCGGCGTGTGGCCGTGCCTTCATACACTTGCTGACCATCGGGATCCAATATGCGCACGCGCAACGACGACTGACGGTCGCGGCCGCGATTTGTGAACTCGGCAGAGATATTGACATAGCGGTTCTCGCGCGTGGTAATATAAAGAGGATGGCGGGTGAAGAACTGATCGGCCGAGGTGGTGATGAGCTTCACGCCGCGGAACAAACCGCCACCCGTATACCAGCGGGAGTTCTGAGGCTCGCGTGTGTCGGCCCGCACGGCGATGACATTGTCTTCGCCCCAGCGCAGGCGCCCCGTCAGGTCGACCTCGAAGCCCACATAGCCATAGTCGGTGCCGCCGATGCGTTCACCGTTCAGGTAGACATCGCCCACATACATGATGCCACCGAAGTCGAGCACCACGCGTTTGTCCTTCAGCAAGGCATCCGGTGTAAGGTGATAGCGGTACCACCCCTGCCCCATTTCCTTGAAGCCACGGCTCGACAGGCGACTCTTGATGTTGGCCGCCACGTCGGTGTTGTCGGCCTTCTCGTCGGAAGCAGGAGCCACCCAGGGCTGTTCAATCTGGAAGTCGTGAGGCAGGTCTACCTCACGCCAACGCGTATCATCAAACAGGGGCTGGCCTGCCCCAGGCACGTCACCAGCCTGGAACCGCCAACCCCAGTTGAGGTTTTCCACTTGCCGCGTCTGTGCTTGCACCAACACAGCAGGAAGCATCAGCATGCCAAGCAGCAACGAGCGCCGCCTGGAACTGATGCCTTGAATAATGCTTTTTCTCATAAACTACATGTTCATGCCGCCATCGACCTGAATGACCTGACCGCTGACATACGAGGAGAGGTCGCTGGCCAGATAGACGGCTGTGTTGGCAATGTCGTCGACGGTACCACCGCGGCGCAGAGGTATCTTCTGGCACCACTCCTTGCGCACGTCCTCAGGAAGGGCCTGCGTCATGGCAGTATCGATGAAGCCAGGAGCAATGGCGTTGGCACGGATGCCCTTGGGGCCCATTTCCTGGGCGATAGACTTAGCAAGAGCAATGAGTCCAGCCTTAGAGGCTGCATAGTTGGCCTGTCCGGCATTGCCGTGGACACCCACGACCGAGGCCATGTTGATGATGGAGCCGCCGCGCTGGCGCATCATGATGGGCACGCAGGCATGGATGAAGTTGAAAGCCGACTTCAGATTGACGGCAATCACGGCATCCCACTGCTGTTCGCTCATACGCAGCATCAGGCCGTCCTTAGTGATGCCGGCGTTGTTGACGAGGATATCGATGCTTCCGAACTCCTCCTTCACCTGCTTCACCACTTCTTCCGTCTGCTGGAAGTCGGCAGCATTCGAAGCATAACTCTTGGCCTTCACGCCCAGAGCCTCGATTTCGGCCTGTGTCTCCTCGTTCACGGCGAGGTCGGTAAATGCGATGTTGGCGCCTTCAGCGGCGAAACGAAGTGCAATGGCCTTGCCAATGCCACGTGCAGCACCTGTAATCAGGGCTGTCTTACCTTGTAATAATCCCATAAGTGTTTCTTTGAATTGTTAACAATATGTTTTGTTGATGTTTTATTTCATGATACGCTTTCCCAAAGCGCCGTAGACCACCTTGGCCACCTGAGGCTTGGTAGCCTCCTCGGTCATACCGTGGGCAATGCGGCCGTAGATGTAGGGTACCTCAAGGCCCTTGATGCAGTAGTGGGTGATGTCAGCCACCAGGTCGACGTTGTCGATGTCGAACTCGCCCTCCTCCTTGCCTTCGGCGTACACCTTGCGGAAAAGTTTGATTTCCTCGTCGTCGAAGTTCTTGCGCACTTTCTCGACGGTCCAGATGTTGCGGAAGAACTCGGCACGCAGGTTGCCGTTTCTGACCACCGTCTCGCGAATGGAACTCAAATGGGTGTAGATGAGTTCGATGATCTTCTCCTGCGGACGAATCTTCTTGGCAGCCACCTCGTCGAGTTTGTCGCTCAGACGCTCCAGCTCGGTTTCGATGACAGCATAATAGACTTCCTCCTTACTTTTAAAATAGGTGTAAAGCGTGCGGCGGCCCTTACCCGATGCCACAGCAATGTCGTTCATTGTCGTGTTGGCAAGGCCGTTTTTTGCAAACAGCTGACGGGCCACTTCTACAAGTTTTTGTCTAGTCTTTGATATCGACATGATGTCTTCCTTTCTTTTATGTATGAAAATTGCACACCACTATTGCTGTGTGCAAAAGTAATCTTTTTCTTTTTAACACACAAATAATTCTGGTTAAAAATGAGAAAAATCAATCTTTTTGAAAAATAATACGCGCAATATTTGGACATTTCAAAAAAAAGCAGTACCTTTGCACCCGCTTACAAGAAATAACATCGCGGAGTGGAGCAGTTGGTAGCTCGCCAGGCTCATAACCTGGAGGTCGCATGTTCGAGTCCTGCCTCCGCAACTCAGAGAAGTCTAAACAAGGTTTAGGCTTCTTTTTTTGTTGAATATTTTGTAGTTTCCAGATTTTTATGTACATTTGCACTACGTTTATAAACCTTTTAAAGACAAATGCATTATGTTTGGACTAGGCATGCAAGAAATCCTCATTATCGCTTTCATCGTGTTGCTGCTCTTCGGCGGTAAGAAAATTCCCGAACTCATGAAGGGACTGGGAAAGGGCGTGAAGAGTTTTAAGGACGGTATGAAGGAAGTCGACGACGAATTGAAGGACCTGAACGACAAGAAGGAAGAGGCTAAGAAGGAATGAGCGACGATGCTGAAAAGGTGACGACGCAGCCACCGCAGCAGCTGGCTGAAGGCATGACGTTCTGGGATCATCTCGACGAACTGCGCTCGCGACTGCTGCGCTGTCTGGCGCTGACGGCGGTGTTGGGCGTGGTGGCGTTCGCACTGAAGGAGCCGCTCTTCGACGTGGTGCTGGCACCGCGATCGAGCGACTTCCTGACCTATCGGCTGCTGGGCGTGGAGCCGTTTGTCGTAGGACTGATGAACACGGGGCTGACCGAACAATTCATGATTCATCTGAAGGTGGCCCTCTATGCAGGACTGCTGGTTGCTTCGCCCTACGTGCTCTATCAGGTGTTTGCCTTTGTGTCGCCGGCACTCTATGAGAAGGAGCGCCACTATGCCGTGCAGATTGTGGGGTCGGCCTACGTGATGTTTGCCATCGGCACCCTGCTCAACTACCTACTCATTTTCCCGCTCACCGTGCGCTTCCTTGGCACCTATCAGGTCAGTCCCGATGTGGCCAACATGCTCACGCTACAGTCCTACATCGACACGCTCATCACCATGAGCCTCGTCATGGGACTGGTGTTCGAACTGCCCGTTGTCTGCTGGATACTCGGTCGTATGGGGCTGCTCAAGCGCTCGAAGATGCGCGAATATCGGCGCCATGCTGTCATCGCAATCCTCATCGTAGCAGCTATCATCACCCCCACCACCGATGCCTTCACGCTCCTGATTGTCGCCTTACCCATCTGGCTGCTCTACGAACTGAGCATTCTTTTAGTGAAATCGTAAATCAGTAAATCATAAATCCCCCAAAATCCCATGTTAAAGAAAATCCGTACCATTCTCGCCCTGGTGTTCTTCATCGGCATCACGCTGCTCTTCCTCGACTTCACGGGTACAGCCCATCGCTGGCTCTCGTGGATGGCAAAGGTGCAGTTCCTGCCCGCCGTTCTGGCGCTGAACGCCCTCGTGGTCATTGCCCTCGTGGTGCTGACGATAGTTTTCGGGCGCATCTACTGCTCGGTCATCTGTCCTCTGGGCGTGTTCCAAGACCTCATTGCCCGACTGGGCAAGCGGGCGAAGAAAAACCGCTACACCTACTCGCGGCCTCTTACGTGGCTGCGCTATTCGGTGCTCGCCGTGTTTATCGTGGCGCTGGCAGCTGGTGTGGGCACTATCGTACAGTTGCTGGCCCCCTACTCTGCCTTTGGCCGCATCGCCACCACCATCTTCCAGCCCCTCTGTAAACTCTGCAATAACGGTCTGGCTGCCATTGCCGAACGCATCGACAGCTATGCCTTCTATTCGGTCGACGTGCTGCTGCCGTCGTTCGGAGCAGTCCTGGCTATTGCCGTATTGACCGTTTTGATTCTCTTCCCTTTGGCATGGCGAAACGGCCGCACCTATTGCAACACCATCTGCCCCGTGGGCACGGTGCTCTCCTTCCTGGCCCGTTTCTCGCTTTTCAAGATTCGCTTCGACGAAGAGAAATGCCGCAACTGCTCGCTCTGCACCAAAAACTGCAAAGCCTCGTGCATCGACTTCAAAAACCACAAGGTAGACTATTCACGCTGTGTGGTCTGTGGCGACTGCATCAGCAAGTGTAAATTCGATGCCCTGCATTATTCCATGAAGCCCAGCCACGCAAAGAATACCAGTCAGGCCAGCCAGCCTAATCCTAGCGCCGACTCTTCACGCCGCTCATTCCTTCTCGCAAGTGGGCTCATTGCCACGTCGGCACTCGCTCAGGAGAAGAAAAAGGTTGATGGCGGATTCGCCGAAATCAAGGAAAAGGCCATCCCCACACGCCAAACACCCATCACGCCTCCAGGTTCGCTTTCTGCCAAAAACTTTGCCCAGCACTGCACGGGTTGCCAACTTTGCGTCTCGGAATGTCCGAACCAAGTACTGCGCCCGTCGACCGACCTCATGCACCTGATGTTGCCTACGATGAGCTACGAACTGGGCTATTGCCGCCCCGAATGCAACCGCTGCTCTGAGGTGTGCCCGGCTGGAGCTATCAAGCCTATCACGCCGGAGGTAAAAGCGTCCACGCAGATTGGCCATGCCGTATGGATAAAGAAAAACTGCCTCGTGCTGACCGACGGCGTGGAGTGCGGCAACTGCGCACGCCACTGCCCGACGGGTGCCATTGAGATGGTGCCCAGCGATCCCGACAACGAAGAATCGCCCTACGTGCCCGCCGTCAACGAAAACCGTTGCATAGGTTGCGGTGCCTGCGAAAATCTCTGTCCTTCCCGGCCCTTCCCGGCTATCTATGTCGAAGGTCACGAAGTCCATCGCGAAGTTTAACAAACCACAATAGGTTCTCAACTACACTCCAAAAATCAACAAGATAATGACGAAAGACAACAACATATCCCGCCGCGGCTTCCTGAAGCTCTTCGGGGCTGGAGCCATAGCAACGACAGCCGCCGTCACAGGCTGCAAGAGCAAGAAGCAACAGGCCATTGCTGACGAATATAAGAAGCAAGTGGAACCTCCTAAGGGCAAGATGACCTATCGCCAGAATCCCACTACCGGCGACCGCGTGTCGCTACTGGGCTACGGAATGATGCGACTTCCGACCTTGCCAAACGCCAAGGAAGGCGAGGACCCCGACTTCGACCAGGAAATGATCAATCGACAGGTGGACTATGCCATTGAGCACGGCCTGAACTATTTCGACACATCCCCCGCCTACTGCCGCGGACTCTCCGAACGCTGCACGGGCATCGCCCTTCATCGCCACAAGCGCAGCGAGTACTTTGTGGCCACGAAGCTCTCTAACTTCTCGCCCGAGACGCAGACGCGTGAAGGCAGCATAGAAATGTACCACAACTCGATGAAGGAATTGCAGGTCGACTACATCGACTACTATCTCCTGCATAGTATCGGAGGTGGCGGCATGGATGCCTTCAACACCCGCTACATGGAAAACGGCATGCTCGACTACCTCGTGGAAGAGCGCAAAGCAGGGCGCATACGCAACCTCGGTTTCTCCTACCACGGCGACGTCGAGGTGTTCGACACGCTTCTTTCCTGGCATGACAAATACAAGTGGGACTTCGTGCAGATCGAGCTGAACTACCTCGACTGGGACTACGCCAACGAGATTAACGACAGCAACACCGACGCCTCCTATCTCTATGCCGAACTACAGAAGCGCGGCATCCCCGCCGTCATCATGGAGCCTCTGCTCGGTGGTCGACTGGCCAACGTGCCGCAGTTCGTGGCCAACGAACTGAAGCAGCGCGATCCCGAACACAGCGTAGCCTCATGGGCATTCCGCTATGCCGGTACGCCAGAGGGCGTGCTCACCGTGCTTTCGGGCATGACCTATATGGAGCACCTCCGTGACAACCTCCTTTCCTACTGCCCCCTGAAGCCTCTCAACGAGCAGGAACAACGCTTCCTCGACGACGACATCGCCCGCAAGCTGTTCTCCATGCAGAACATTCCCTGCAACGACTGCAAGTACTGCATGCCCTGCCCCTACGGACTCGACATACCCGGCATCTTCGTACATTATAATAAATGCAAAAACGAGGGTACGCTGCCCACTGATGTGATGGACCCCGAGTACATGAAACTGCGCCGGCAGTACCTCATCGGACTCGACCGTGCTGTGCCTCGCCTCCGACAGGCCAACCACTGCATCCAATGTGGCCAGTGCGAGCCCCATTGTCCCCAGAACATCCGCATACCGCGCGAACTGCAGAAGATCGACCAGTTTGTGGAAGATTTGAAGCAAAACCGCTCGTTCCTCGAGGCCCATCAACCAAAGGAAGAAGCAGCCGAAGGATAAAACGCCCTGCACCGTAGGCTGTAGAGCCATGTCATAATAGTGCCCCCAGATGTTTTGTATAGACTTCTGGGGGCTTATTTATGTAGGGAAAATCCTCACGAAACGAATGCTTTATGAAAGCAAAATAAGTTGTTTTACACGATAAAACAACTTATTTTACTCAACAAAACAGCCTGTTTTGCTGACATGCCTTAGCCACTCATGAGAACCTTCATCAGAACTGCTCAAGCACCTGGATGCGTTTCTCCGTGGGAGGATGAGTGGAGAAGAGCGAAGTGAAGAAAGAGGCAAAGCCGGAAGTAAGGCCTTGCGGATGGATAATGAAAAGCTGGGCCACATCGTCGCGCTGCGTGTTTTGCAGACCAGGATCGTCTGAAATCTTTCGCAGAGCCGAAGCCAGTGCCAGCGGGTCGCCACAAAGCTCGGCACCACCGGCATCGGCCATATACTCGCGCTTGCGGGAGATGGCGAAGCGCGTGAGCAATGTGAAGAAATAGGCGATAGCCATGCAGATTATTGCCACAATCATGATGAGGATGAGCGAAAGCCCCGTGCCACGCCCGTCGCGGTCGCTGTCACTATATCGGCCAAACACCATCACGTTGTTCATCAGCCGAGCCGAGACGCTCAACACCGTAGAGACAATACCCACGAAGATGATGCTCGTGATGAGCAGACGCGTGTCGCGATTGCGAATGTGGGTCAACTCATGGCCCAGCACCCCCGCAAGTTCGTCGTCTGTAAGGCGACTGGCCAACCCCGTTGTCACGGTGACGGTGTAACTGTTTTTGTCGATTCCACTGGCGAAAGCGTTCAGTTGAGGGTCGTCAACAACATTGATCTTCGGCATCTCCATACCACACGTCATACAGAGATTCTCCACAATATTATATATACGTGGGTTTTCGCGACGTTCCAACGGCCGGGCTCCAACGGCTCGACGTATCATAGCGACATTGGAAAAATAGGCTATGAGGAACCACAGCCCTACTCCACCTACCACCCACGGCAACGACTGCAGGAAATAGTAGTTGACATGGGCCATATCCACTTGATTGACAAAGTTGCCGTAGTCATCGTAGTAGCCGTTTCCCATATAGCTCAGCACGGCCAGGAATATCCAGACCATGCCGAGGATAATGACAGGAAACAACAGCAACAACAGAACGCTTTTCATGTTGTTGCGACGAATTTGCGTCTGTATGCCAACGTACTTCATCTTATTCAGCTACGCCAAACCAGAACTTTCAATTCCCATTTTTCAATTAAAATTGATCTCCGGTGCCTTGTCAAGGTCGGAACGCTCTTCCTTCGACACCTCGAACATCGGCTCCTTGTGGAATCCGAACATATTGGCAAAGATGTTCGACGGGAAAGTCTGCACGGCATTGTTGAATTCGCGAGTAGCGGTATTGAAGTAACGGCGAACGGCGGCCAGTTTGTTCTCGATATCGGCAATCTCGGTCTGCAACTGCAGGAAATTCTGGTTCGCCTTCAGGTCTGGATAAGCCTCCAGGGAAATTTTCAGTCCCGACAGCGCCTGTGTCAGCGCATTCTCAGCGTTGATCTTCTCGCCAATCGATGAGGCATTGATAGCTGCTGAACGAGCCTCAGTGACACGTGTCAACACTTCCTTCTCATGCTCGGCATAACCCTTCACTACAGCCACCAACTGCCCCACAAGGTCATGGCGCTGCTTCAACTGTACGTCGATATTGGCAAATGCATTCTCGCGGTTGTTGCGCAACTTCACAAGATTGTTGTACACACCAACTGCCCAAAGTCCCAGCAGTACGACGCCTGCAATGATAATCAACAGAATTGTCATGGTCTAAGTTACTTTTTTAGTTATGATAGATAAAAGATACCGCAAAGATACAAAAAAATTAGATTACACAACAAAAACATTGCTATTTTTTTCATTTTACAAAAAAAGCCGGCCACAATCCCATCGCAGGATCATGACCGGCTTCTATACACTTTATTGCTTTCTCAATATTTTCATAACCTTCTCGTAATAACGCTGCGTATGCTTCACGCTGTAGTTAACGCCGCCGTTCCAAGAACGAATAGCCTTCTCCACGTTATTCTTCGGGTTATACCACGACTGTATGAGCAAAAACATCTCCTTCGACTTCTTCACGTCCAGCCTGTCTGATAACTGATAGCGTTTCGTGCTTTTTCTCTGCTTCAGTATTTCATTACAGTCTGCCACCAAAATCGGAGTTATCTGCATTGCACCGACTTGATTGCCGTTCTTTGCACGATGATTTCCGTTGCTCTCTACCTCAATAATAGCTTCCATCACTGGAGTCCAATCGAAGTTCTTAGCCGTTGTCCTACTACCATTGCCTGCTGCCAGAGCAGAATGTGGGTTCGCCAGTAAAATCATTAATGCCACCAAGGCATAAAAAAACTTTCTCTTCATAACATTATTTTTAGGGAGTCACAGGCATCAGAAAAAGCAGCACATGCCCACGAGCGATCAGCATTGATTGCAAAAGGAGAGAATAACGATGGTTTCCGAATAAAAACCTATTCTGTGAATCCTTTAATCACTCTAACTCCATTAGAATTTTAACCGATAACCTTCCGAAACAAAAGGAAGCATTATCTTTTATTCGGCTGCAAAGGTACGAAAAACTTTTTAAACAAACAAGTATTATGCATCCTTTTCTACTTTTTTAAGAATTATAAACCATTGAAAATCAATGCTTTTTGATTTACATCAACTCTGTAAAGCCACTACTACAACCAGAAAAGCGACAACTGCACTCCCCTATTTACATTCTACCTTCAAAGCGTTTTTTAACAAATTCAACTAAACGAATAGGCAATAAAAAGAGCCGTACACATCATTGCTGAGGTGTAAGGCTCATCAAACAAAAAAGCCCTGAGATCACGATGACCTCAGGGCTCACTCTT
>Ga0256404_1002112_pt1 | contig 45050 bp, 31 predicted proteins | sample RumenRJG_01DNA_FD_185990 | JGI IMG/M metagenome (GOLD analysis project Ga0256404, IMG submission 185990) | Bovine rumen microbial communities from Lethbridge, Alberta, Canada - RJG_01 | ecosystem: Host-associated > Mammals > Digestive system > Stomach > Rumen | place: Canada: Alberta | collected... | reverse complement strand
CGCCTCAGCAATGTTCAAGCAAGCTTGACATTGCATTCGGCTTGCGCAAATTTTATAATGCGCTTATTTCGGATTGCAAATCCTTATACTCAAATGCGGTCGGATTACAAATCCGACCGAACGGGGGTGAGGGGTCGTCCACAAGCAATCATTCACGTGTCGTGCCAACATTGGCGGTTGTCATACCACCCCCGACCGCTCCTATCTTAGGAGGGGAGCTGATTACCCACTCTGACACTCTACTACTCCACTTCCCTACTACTCTACTACCAAACAAGAAACTCCGTTCGGCGGGATTATGATCCAGTCGAACGGAGTCGCCAGACGATAGTAACGGCTCTACTACTCCACTACGTTACTACCAAAAGCTACCAAAAGCTACCGATTTTTCATGATGTTGATGACCATGTTGACATCGGCGATGTCGACACGGCCGTCACCATTGCAGTCGGCCAGCGGATTTTCGTTCTTGCCCAGCATGTAGTTGATGACCACGTTGACATCGGCGATGTCGACACGACCGTCGCCCGTCACATCGCCCACAACCGCCACTTGCGGCAGTGTGAACTCCAGCTCGACCAGCCCCGATGCCCCACTGGCATAGACGGCCTTGATGCCCACCTTGTGGGTGCCACCCGGCAAGCGGTCGAAGGCATACTGCGGCTGTGTGGTCGTGCCCTTGAGGGCACCGTCGAGATACACCTCATAGTGTTGGACATACCCCACATCGATGGCCGAACCCTCGTCCTCGCCGTTGCCCACATAGAAGTCGTCAATCTGTGTGAAAAACGCGTCAAAAGACATATAGTGCACGCCGATGCGCACCTCCTGCCCTGCATATTGCGACAGGTCGGTCTCATAGATGGTCCACTGCCCGGTGGTCACCTGGTTGATGCTGCTCACCTGGTCGTAGGCATCGGTCGACGGGTCACCACCCTCGGTGAACACGCACACCTCCATCGTCTCGGGATAATCGGCGTAGGCCTTGGCCGTGAACCGGCACACATAGCCATCACGAATCTTCAGCTTGGGCGAGACGAGCCATTTGTTCGACCCGTTCATCTGCGCCGAGAAGAAGATAATCGTCTTGTCGCCAGTGGGAGCCTGCACAGCCGGATCGGTGGGCAACATCGCCGGCACAGTCTGCCACGGATTGAACACCATCGGCGGGATTGCCGTCGGCGCGTTGGCCGTGCCCGAGCCCGGGAAGGTGATGATATTGGTCATCGAACCCAGCGCGATGGGATAGACCGGGTGCTGGTCCAGGTCGTAGGTGCGCCACTGGCCGAACGACAGCGTGGCAAAGTCGGTATAGTCCTCAAACGAGTCGGTGAACGACAGATTCTGGTTCCAACGCACCACCACGTTGTTCAGCGAGTCGGCATCGGCCGTGATGTTATAGGGGTCGACCACGATCTCCTTGACAACGATGTCGAGGGTGCAGTCGCCCGCCACGGTCAGCTGGCCGTCGTATGTCTGATAGTGCTGGACCGTCACTCCCACCAGATAGTCGCCGTAGGGGATGGACGGGAATACTGCCTGCCCCCCGGCAATCACGGCACTGTAGGTCTGCGTTGTGGCACGGTCGGTGAGCTCGACGGTCTGTCCGTCCAGCGACTGTCCATTGTTGGTCGACACATTCACCGTCACGCGCCCATTGGTGTCGAGCAGCGTCACGGTGGTAGTGACCACCTCGGTCTCGCTGGCAGCATAGACAGCCTGCACACCCAGTGTGTAGGTGCCAGCCGCCAGGTCATGGAACACATACTCATAGCCGTCGGTGGTGCCCACCTGTGTGCCGTTGAGATAGATGCGGAACGTCTCGTTGGGATTCATCGGCGAGCGCAGCGGCACCCGCTGGGCGCGCTGGCTGTGCCGCATGGCACGGAACACACTCTGGTCCTGCCCGACATAGACATCATCGACCATGAGCATGAACGCCCCGCCGATGTTGGTCTCGCTGATATAGCGGATGGCAAACTTGATGGGCCGCCCGGCATACTCGCTCAGGTCATAGCTGTACTCGCGCCAACCGGTGTAGTCGGCCTGCTCATAGTTGCCCGCATTGAGCATTTTGAAGTCGGCCTGCGTGGGATTGTCGAGTTTCTCGGTGACAAACACCTGGAACTTCTCCTTATAGACATCGGCTGCCTTGGCCATAAAGGCCAGCACATTTTTTGTGCCTGGTGTCACCACCGGCGAAATCAGCCAGTCGTCGTTGGCCGCACCACTATAGGTGCGGATAAAGCCCACATATTGCTGGCCACTATAGGGGCGCAAGATGGGATAGTCATACCACCACGCGGGCTGCACCACCAGCGGATTGATAATCTGGGCATACTGCATCACACCTCGGTTGACATAGTCGCCCACCAGCGGTGCCGTCATCAGCCCATCGGCATCGATGCCCGTCCACGGACTGAACTGGATGGCAAACGGCTGATAGTCCTCAAACGAGTCATAGAACACCGGTGCCTCCTTGTTCCACGTCAGTGTCACGTCGTTCAGGCCAGTGACCGAGTTGTGCACAACGCTGGTCTGCAGCGAGAACGGCAATGTGTTCTCCTCGGCCAGTTGCAGGGTGACAGTGGTGTCGGCGGTGACCATGAAGTCGACCGACGCGTCGTCATATCCGGCCAGCGAGGCACTCAGCCGGTGGTTGCCCGGATAGACTTTGATTTTGAGTTGCCCTGTCGTGTTGAGCCGCAAGTTGCCGTAGGACAAGGAGTAGTCGGTCTGCATCAGTGTCACCGTGGCCTGAGGCAGTGGTTCATTGCCCGGCCCCGTCACGGCTATGGTGAGGTTGATGTTGCGCGACTGCGCCATGCCTGCCACTGTGGCCAGCAGGCAGAACAATAATAAAAATGTGAATTTCTTCATCATAAAACCATTTTTTCTAAAGCAATAATTGGTATTCTCCGTCTCTTCTTCCCCTCCCCTTTTCCAAAGGGGAGGGGAGGCAGGGGTGGGGTTTAGCTTATCCTATCAGCTCTTCCCCTCCCCTTTCCCAAAGGGGAGGGGACAGGGGTGGGGTTTAGCTTATTCTATCAGCTCTTCCCCTCCCCTTTCCCAAAGGGGAGGGGACAGGGGTGGGGTTTAGCTTATTCTATCAGCTCTTCCCCTCCCCTTTCCCAAAGGGGAGGGGGCAGGGGTGGGGTTTAGCTTATTCTATCAGCTCTTCCCCTCCCCTTTCCCAAAGGGGAGGGGGCAGGGGTGGGGTTTAGCACCGCTTCAGAGCTACATATCTTAAAATCTCATTCACTACCGATGTAACATGCGACAATACTTGGACATTTGTAAATCGCAAAACTTCAATCCCTTGACTATTAAGAAATAAAGTTCGTTCCTTGTCATATTCTTGCTTCATCTCATGAGAATTACCATCCAACTCCACACCAAGCTTGAGTTCTGGGCAGTAGAAGTCCAGAATATAAGTACCTACACCTTGCTGACGGCGGAACTTCAGGCCACCAGCTTTACGTCCCTTAAGCTCATTCCACAACTTAACCTCAGCCATGGTTGAGTTGTTACGCAAAAGTTTGCGACGTTCTTTTTGAGTTTCCTCGTTAGCGTTTGTTGACTTATATCGCATTGCTGAATACTTTGTGGTTGTAAACCCCATCCCTGGAAATGAGGGGAGGAAGTTTGTTGGGTCCAAACCCCACCCCTACCCCTCCCCTTTGAGAAAGGGGAGGAGGGGAGGAAGTTTCTTGACCTCCCCTTTGGGAAAGGGGAGGGGAGGAAGTTTCTTGACCTCCCCTTTGGGAAAGGGGAGGGGAGGAAGTTTCTTGACCTCCCTTTTGGGAAAGGAGAGGGGAGACCTTGTGGGTGGTTTGCAGAGAGTTATAGGAAGACTGCCAGGTAATTGCTGCCTGGCAGTCTTCTTGCTTCATGCTAATGATGGATTTACTTCACGACCTTGACGGTGCGGGTGGTGCCGTCGGTGTAGGTGGTGACCACAATGTTCACGCCCTTGAAGGCCTTGTCCGAAGCCTGTCCGGCAACATTGTAGTACTTCACACCAGCGACTGCCTTGCCTGCGTTCATGCTCTCAACACCGGTCACAGCGTCAAGCTCCATGACAACAGGCTCGTCGAGCACGACATTGCCATTGGCAAAGTCGATGCCCTCCAAGTTGACATCCTTGTAGCCTTCCAAAGCGAAGTTAGCGTTGTAAAGCTTGTCATTCTGGATGACCTCGACGGTGAACTTGCCATCGGCATCGGTTGTAGCTGTGTAGACAGCGGGACCAGCCGAAGCAGCACGGCGCGGTGCTCCCTGCACAGCATCCGGCATCTGGCTAGTCAGTGTCACGGTCACACCCTCAAGCGGGTTGCCCTGCTTGTCGGTGACAACACCTGCATAGGTGGCGGGCTGCTTCTCTACACCCAGATAGACCACGGGCAACTTGTTAGTTGACGCGTACACATTGCCCTCGAGGAAGGTGCTCTGGGTGTCGGTACGGCGATAGATGCACTGGTTGGTGACATTGCCGTCGTTCTCGAAGTAGAATCCGGACTTCCATTCATCGTTCAATGCGCGGACAATCACGCGCAGTGCGCCACCCGTGTACTCGAACGGCTCGGCCAGATTGGCCACCAACATGTCAACAGTATTGTTACTGCTGCCACCAGCACTGAAAGTCACAGTGCCATTAAAGACCTGTGTCATGCCTTCGGTGCTGAACAATCCAACAGAACCAGTCTGATTGACCAATGTTGCCTCATCGGCATTGGCCAGCCAAATGGTCACCTCGGGGCTAAGGTCACTAGCAGACGAATATCCCTTATAGGTCAGCGAAGTAATCATGCTACCAGCCTCGATGCCCAACTGCTCGGCCGTATAGACAGCCTCTGACTCACTATTTTCATAAGCCAAGCTCAAGGGCACGGTCGAATCCTTAGTGGTGACCTCACCCACCTGCACGATGTTCTCGGCAGTCTCCTGCTTGACAGTGACCTGAATCTCATCGGTTGCAACAGTGTACTCGTCGGCCCACACAAACTCGGCCTTTGCGGGGAAGGTACCCACCTCGTTGGGAACAAAGGTGAGCTCAACAGTTACTGCTCCATTAGCAGGAATTTGGACGGCTTCGGCAGTAGCCACCTCAACGCCATCGAAGTAGAGCGTGGGAACATATCCGGTCTCGGCCTCGGCGCGCAGATTCTGCAGGGTGACCTTTGCAGTCACATCGTTATTGGCAGTGACAGTGGTCGGCACATTGAAGTCCTTGACCACGACATCGTGCTCGACGGGCACCAGTTCGAAGCCATAGATATTGTCGATAGCGCAGTATCCGCTCTCGAAGGCGATATAGTACTCACCGGCAGGAATACCCTCAACCACATAAGAGGTGAAGACTGCCGGGCTATAGTAAGACGAAGAACTATAGTTCAAGTCAGTGGCTAGAAGCGCCTTAGCCAACGTCCAATTCTCACGGTCTGCACTATAATACACATTGATGAAGATGCCATCACTGTTGCTGTTAGCCTTCTTGTAGGCCTCAAAGCTCATCTTCTCACCGTCGGTCACACGCAGCAGCGGAGTGATCAGCTTGTGAGGAGCCTGCAAGCCACTCTCGGCATAATTGTTAGTCCCGTTAGTATAACTGGTGGTCGTCCAGTTGCCTGTAGGAGCATACCACCCGGCAGGAATAGCGGTCGTGGTGTTGTTCGACTCAAAGTCCTCGAAGAACTTGGTGTTGTCAAGCACAGTGCCACTCAGGGCGATGGAATAGGTGGCTTCCTGCCCCTCAACAGCCACAACAAGGTCGCCGCTCTTGATACCGGCCTCTGCCGCACTCAGTGTGACGGCAACATTGGTGCTCCCGCCTGCAGGCACAGTGAATGTAGCCGGGTCGGCAGTAAAGCCTTCGGGCACCGTGATGGTGATATTGCCCGGTGCAGCACCCGTGTTGCGCACAGCCATCGTCTTGGTGAGATCAGCTGCCACCATACCGAACGAGCCGAATGCTTGGGCATAATTGTTGTTGTCCTCCATTGCATAGCCGTTCTCGTTGCGCAGAGAAATCTCAGGCAAATAAGGCTTCACCTCAATCCAGGGAGTAACAATCTTGGTCGTACCCGTGATGTTTTCTTTAACATCATAGCGCGTGCGACCGGGATAGTCAGCATAGTTCATATTCACGGTCAGCTCGACAGTAGCCGATTCGCCCATAGCCAATGCCTGGCCGATAGGAGTCGTTGCCACGTCAACATCAGTCACGTCATACTTGACGATGCTCACCGAGAGATTCTCATAGTCGGCGGGCAAATCCATCTCGCCTGTGTTCCGAACAGTGATGGTGTAGGTGAACGAGTAGTTGTTATTCTCGTCACAGTAGACCGTTCCATTGTTTGGTACTGACGAAACAACATTGGTCACAGTCAGTCCGGGCTGGTAAACAATCTCGGCAGTGCCATCGACGGCAAAATTGTCAAGATAGGCATACTTGCCGACAATGCCGATGCGCTGCCCCTGGAGGTTATCAAGAGACATTTCAGCCCACACGGCGCCCTCCTCGGTAGTGTAAGCCTTTTCGAGCAGCACTTCCTCACCTGCAGTAAAATTGCCCTCCTCGTCTTCGGTGACTGCGTAGAACTTGATCGAGCCACCATAAGAGAGTTTCACCTGCATGGTCATCTTGCCCGTGATGGCCGGAGTAACCAGATAGTCGTTGGCCGAAGACAGCTGTGAGCCACAATAGAGTGTTCCCGTGCCATCAACACCCGCGGTGGCATTGTAGCTGTAAGAAGCATAACTAGTGCTCCATCCTCCTTGTTCAGATGCCACAATGTGTCCCCACCCGGGAGCCACCTTAAAGGCATGGTCACTGGTGTTGATGCTCGTGTTGAAGTCGACGGTGTAGTTTGTCACCGTCTCGGCACTCGCCCAACCGAAGCCTAGCAGAATCAGCGCTAGGCCAAGTAGATAGTTCAAGCGTTTCATAAGCAATAAATAATTATAGTGGTTAAGAATTATATTTTAGAGGCACTAGAGATTCTAGATTATCTAGAGATTCTAGACTTTCTAGTGCCTCTTGTGGTTTGTTACTTGCCCAGCATGGTGTTGATGACCATGTTGACATCGGCAATGTCGACCTTGCCGTCACCGTTGCAGTCGGCTAGCGGGTTGTCGTTCTTGCCCAGCATGTAGTTGATGACCTCGTTGACATCGGCGATGTCAACCTTGCCGTCCTGATTGACGTCGCAGAGCAGGCCCACATGCGCAAACTCAAAGTTGTCGTAGAATGCGCCCAGGCAGCTGGCGGCGTTGGCGCGCAGGGCCACAAAGATGCGCTGTCCGGCATACTTCTTCAGGTCATAGTCCAGGTGTGTCCATGCGATGTCGTCATAGAGCTCGAGCGTGCGGTCAAAGCCCACCTGCTCAAAGCTCGAGCGGTCGGTGGCACTGGTGGTGCTCACCAGCACTTGCAGCGTCGGCGTCTGAGCGGGCATGACGCTGTTAACGCTCTCCCAGTTGCGGGCATCGAACGAGAACTTGGTCTGGTCGGTAGCCATCAACGGTGTCGACACAATCCAGTCGTCAAAGGCGCCGTTGCCGTTGCAGCGCGTCATCAGCGACTGATGTCCGTGCGGCTCCTTGAGCGAGTTGTAGCACTGGCTGTCGTTGAGCACAAAGAATGCCAGCGGAGCACCATTGTTGGGGAAGTCCCAGAAGCTCAGCGGCGAGGTCGACTGTCCGTCGACATCCATCACCGTGAAGCCCTCGGGAGCCACACCGGTGTCATCGTGCTCAAAGCCGAAGTAGCGGTAGTCGGCTGCCATGGCGATGCCACTGACGGGCAGCACAGCCTGCGAGCCGTCGCTGAAGGTGACAGTCATCTCGGTGTCGACGCGCAGCGAGTCGGCAGTGGCCAGGTTGCCGGCCTTGAAGGTGACCGTGAACTGACGGCTGTCGGCAGCGGCAATCTCATCACCCTTGCTGAGCGTGGTCGTGAAGCCCGGCTTGCCAAACTCCACCGCGGTGATGGTGACACTCTGGCTGCCCAGATTGGTCAGGGCAATGGTGGGCGAGGTCTCGCTCTTGCCGGCGTTGACCTTGTAGGCATCCCAGTTGTCGACACTGAAGCTCACATCCGAGCCGCCCATCTCGATCTTGATATTGTCGAGCGAAGCGCCACGCGAGCGGTTGTAGTTGTGCGAGATATAACGCCAGCGGAAGGCCACCGTCTTGCCCACGTATGGGGTGAGGTCGACTGTCTCATAGACCCAGTAGCGAACGGGCTCGCCATCCTCGTCGACACCCTCGCTGTTGTCGCTGATGAGCTTGAGCTGGTGCCAGTCGCCATCGACCTCGATGTCCATCATCACGGCATCGATGCCGTCATCGGCGGTGCTGTGGTTCAGACGCACGGCCTCGTTGTCCTTGGTCAAGCCCACCGGGCGGTCGTTGCCCCACCAGAAGCTCAGCTGCATGCCCTCCTGGCTGATGGTGATGTCGGGCGTGGTCAGCACGGCCTCGACCTCGGTCTCGTTGCTATAGGCCATAGCGCTGTAGCGGCCATCGAAGGGATAGTAGTCGCTAGCCGACCAGCGGGTGTACTGTCCACCCTCTGCCAGCCAGCCCAGCGGAGCGAACGTGCCGCTCTCAAAGCCCTCGCTCCAGGGGAACTCGGTGACCGACTTGTCGTCCTGCGTGGTGAACACCCACATCGGGCACTCCTCGGCATCGCCGGCGCTGTTATAGGGCACCACCTTCCAGGCATACATCGTGCTGTAGTCAGCGACCTTGACCGTATAGGTGGTCTCGGCACCGACATCCACACCATCAGCGATATTCCATTGCGGGCTGCCACCATTGGCCTTGCCAACATAGACGCGGTAGCCCTCGGCAAACTGCGCTTCCTTCCACCTCAATACGATGTTCTTGGGATAGACGTTGACGGCACTGTCGGCTGGAGCGATAAGCTCGGTGGCCATCGGTGCGCCGTCCACGCCGTAGACGCCGGGCAGGAGCACGCGGTCGACGATAAAGCTGCTGCCATCGTCCATGCCATACTCCTCGTCATAGCCACAAGCGGTGTTGACCAGACGCACACGCACATCGTCGCTGCGATAGGGTGCCAGGTCGACGGTGACATTAATCAAGGTGTCGGTCTTGGTGTAGTCGGCTGTCCAGGCATCGCGATAGGTCTGTCCGCCATCGCTCGACACCTGCACAATCAGGTCGTTTGCAGGATAGTAGATATCCTCGCCCACATAGTTGGCATAGTAGGTGAACATGAACTGGGTGGGGGTCTCCTCATTGCTCAAGTCGAGACGCGGGGTGATGACTGCGCTCTCCTCGATATAGGGCGAGCCAATCATGCTCTTGTCACCCTCCAGGGCATAGATGGTGGTGCTCCAGCGGTTGATGTTCGAGCCGCCCAGCTGCCATCCGGCCGGCGGGAACTGCGAGCCCTCAAAGAGCTCAAGCTGATAGCCGTCGGGCACCGCCATCTTGGCTGCCTCGACGTGCAGCGTCACATCGCCGCCGTTGGTCTTGATGACCAGATCGGCCTCGACAGGGCTCATCAGTGTGGCCTTGTAGCAGATCTGGAATCGGGCTGTCTCGTTCACGCCCAGGTTGGTATTCTCGGTGTCCATCACCAGGCTGAATGCCTCGGGACCCTCAAAACCGGTGACCTTGAGTCCGGCCAGACCAACGTTCTTGAGCGTGAGCACCTCGCTATAGAGTTTCTCGCCGATATAGGCGGTGGGGAAGCGATAGGTGGTCTGTGTCAGCTCGGCGATGGGACCGGTCTCGGGCACATGCTGCTTGATGCTCACATTGTCGAGATAGAGCACATTGCCCGTGGGCTTGAGCAGGTCGTAGATAAAGGCCACCTTAATCGTCTTGCCCTGCCAGGGCGAGAGGTCGATCTTGGAGGTCTGCACGGCCCAGTTGGCCCACAGATAACTCCCGAACGGGTCGGCCGGCACGCCGCTGTTGCGCACCTGCTCCTCGTTGGTGATGTCAAAGATGACGGTCGTGTCGCCGACTGCCATGTCGACGATGCCCACCTTCAGAGTGTACAGTTTCTGCTCCAGCACGCCGTAGGCAGCAGCCTCCCAGTCAAACGACAACTGGTAGGTGTTGTCAAGCAGCACAGCCGGGGTGAGCAGCACCTCGGTGCGAGGGCCCAACGCGTCCTGGTTGTTTGGGTCGCTCCAGGTGGGTGCATCACACATGGCATACTTGTGCCCACTCATGGTCGAGCCGTTGGCACTGAAGTGCACGGCCCACCGATAGTTGAGGTTCGACCCGGCGTATGTCGACACACTTTCCCAGCCTCCTGGCAGAGTGGTGGTCGTCTCATTACCTGGCACATCCTCAAACCCCTCGTCAATCAGGGTCTGTGCACTGGCGGTAACCGCCAGCGACACTAGCAGTGTCATGAGTAAAGTGAAGAATTTGTTCATAGAAAGATTAATTTATTAATGATTAAAAAGGTTGGTTTTTCCTGCAGTCACACGACTGGGAGTATTTGTCGTTTTGTCGCCGCAAATTTACAAAGAAAAAACAAAAAAACACAATTTTATTAGGGGAAAAATCAAAAAAATCAAAAAACACGGCCTTTAATTGGCATTTTGAGTGCCGAGATTTATGCGTTTCACATTCGGTCAGGATTTGCAACATGTTCGGCCGGATTTGCAATCCGGCCGCATCCGAGTATCAGGATTTGTAATCCGAAAGAACTGTCTCGGATTGCAATTCTTGTGCAAACAAGCGCAGTCATGCTTGCATGGACAGCCGAGTGCAGCCAAGATTATCCAAACCCCACCCCTGCCCCCTCCCCTTTGAGAAAGTGGAGGGGAAACGCACAATCGGTGAACAGCTACCATTGAACATACAATTGTTAAAATAGAAAAATTGTTGTAGTTAAATATAAAAAAACTTAAATATCAACTTTTTTTATTACTAGCGCTTTTCTGTTTGCGAAATATTGCGTAAGTTTGTAGCGTGAAATACCACATTTTCAACAAAACTATAAGTCCGCAATCACAAATAAAAACAATATAAAAAGAAAGAATTATGAGAAAACAGCTACTAATGCTACTGTTATTCGCGCTGATGGCGGTGTGGGGCATGGCCCGCACAATCACAGGCGTGGTGACACAGGCATCTGACGGCGAGCCCATTATCGGAGCAACCATTCAGGTGCACGGCACCACCCGAGGCACCGCCACCGATGTGGACGGCAGATATGCCATCGAGGCAAACGACGGCGACGTGCTCGACGTCACCTACGTGGGCATGGAGCCGGTGTCAATCAGGATTGCCCAGGGCAAGACGGTGATCAACATCGAGCTCAAGGAGAATGCCCAAGTGCTGAGCGAGGTGGTGGTCACCGCCATGGGACAAACCCAGGAGAAGAAGAAACTGAACTTCGCGGTCCAGTCGCTTGATGCCGACCAGGTCACCGCAGGAGCCGCCACCAACTTTGCCAGCTCGCTGCAAGGCAAGGTGGCAGGCCTGCAGGTGTCGACCGGCGGCGGTTCGCCCAACTCGAGCACCCAGGTGATTATCCGCGCAATCTCGTCGGTCAACAACTCGCAGAGCAACGAGCCGCTGATGATTGTCGACGGCGTGCCCATCCGAGGCAAGGGCTCGACACTGGCCGACATCAACCCCAACGACATCGAGAACATGACCGTCCTCAAGGGAGCAGCTGCATCGGCGCTCTATGGACAGGAGGCCGCCAACGGCGTGATCATGATCACCACCAAGAGCGGCGCTAAAGACGGCAAGGTCACGGTCAATGGCTCGGCCAGCATCGAGATCAACATGCCCATGCGTGTGCCACGGGTGCAGCAATCGTTCATGCCCGGCACGCGCGGCATGTACAAGGAGAACTCGGCCAGTGGTGGCTGGGGACCGTATCTGCGCGCTGAGGACAGAATCTACGACAACGTGGGCAACTTCCTGGGCACGGGCCTGATGCAGAAGTATGACTTGTCGGTGTCGGGCGGCACCGAGCGGTTCAACGCCTACGGCTCGGTGGCCTATCTCGACCATGACGGCATCGTGCCCAAGGACTACAAGAAGCAGCTGACGGTGTTCCTGAAGGGGCAGTTCAAGCCCTCTGAGCAGGTGACCATCCAGCTGTCGACCCACTTTGTCAACAGCAAGGCACGCGGTTTCGGCAACTCGATGTCGACCATCTATGCCTGGGCCATCAACCGCGACATGAGCGACTATCAGACACTGGAGGGGCACGTCAACTGGAGCAACCGCTATGACCGCTGGGACCTGTTGACCGACCTGCAGCGCATCGAGGCCGGGGTGTCGCCCTACTATGGCCGCTACAAGGACAAGAGCCAGACCGAGAGCAACCGCATCATGCTCAATGGTCAGATCGCTTACGAGCCCATCAAGAACCTGGTGTTCACGGGCAAGCTGGCCTACGACAAGGGCTACTCAACCTACGAGTCCTACACCGTGCCGCGCCTCTATGACGGCGACCTGATGGACCCCAATGCCGACGACGTGCAGCAGGCCCTGGCCAGCTATCAGTCGCGCTATGGCTCCTACAGCTTCCAGCCCTCGCGAGGCGAGCAGTTCACGGCACAATTCCTGGCCACCTACCAGCACACCTTTGCGCAGGACTTCAACTTCAACCTGCTCTATGGCATGGAGTGGAAACAGAACAGCAGCTATGAGGCTTCAATCTATGGCGAGCACTTCCAGCTCGGTGGTGAGTTCTACAGCTACATGAACACCGACTTCACCAACGGCGACCTGCTCATCGCCAACCACCCCACCCTGTATCACTCGAAGTACAACAAATATGGCTACTTCGGCGAGCTGAGGTTTGACTATAAGGGCATGGCCCAGGTGTCGGTCACCGGCCGCTATGACGGCTCGTCGCGACTGCGGCAGGTCAAGCCCACCTACTTCTACCCGTCGGTCACCGCCGGCGTGATCTTCAGCGAGCTGTTCCACCTGAGCAACAGCTGGTTCTCTTACGGCAAGCTGCGCGGCAACTGGGCCAAGGTGGGTAAGGACTGCCCGGCCTATCTGTTCACCGACACCTACAAGCAGTGGACACTGTTCCCCGACGGCGGTTATGGCATCGACCCGACAGTGTCGCGCGCCATCGCCCTCGAGCCCGAGATGACCAACTCATGGGAGATCGGCGCCGACCTGCGCTTCTTCAACAGCCGCACGCGCCTCGACGTGGCCTACTACTCGACCACGGTCGACAACCAGATTGTGTCGGTGCGCGTGTCGCCGGCATCGGGCACCATCCTGCAGACACGCAACGAGGGCACCATCGAGAACTATGGTGTCGAGGCCACCCTCAACCAGGACATCTTCAAGAGCGCCGACTTCGACTGGACAGTCACACTCAACTACTCGTTCAACCGCGGCCGTGTCAAGAAGCTGCCCGAGGATGTGATTGAGATCCAGGGCACCCAGTATGGCGACATCTTCCCGGTGGCACGCCTGAACGGCTCGACGACGGGTATCTCGGGCAAGGACTATGAGCGCGACCCCGACGGCAACGTCATCTGCGATGCCAACGGCTATCCTCTCATCAGTTCGGCCAAGGGCGTCTATATCGGCAACCGCGAGCCCGACTTCCTGCTGGGTCTGGGCTCGTCGCTGCGCTACAAGAATGCCAGCCTGTCGTTCCTGATGGACGGACGTTGTGGCGGTGACGTGGTCAACGTGACGGGGCGCAGCCTCATCAGCAATGGCATGGACCACCGCTATGACAAGTATCGCAACCGCGAGATCATCTTCAATGGCGTGCAGGCCGTCACAGGCGACGACGGGGCGGTGACCTACGTCAAAAACACGACACCGGTGGTGCTCGACCAGAACTTCATCAGCACCTACTTCCCTGTGTCGTCCAACTTTATCGAGGACGGCTCCTATATCCGACTGAGCTATGTGACACTGAGCTACAACTTCACCCCGCTGCTCAAGCGGTCGTGGGCCGTCAAGGGCCTGAGTGCGACCCTGACCGGACGCAACCTGTTTCTGCTCACCAAGTACACAGGCAACGACCCGGCCATCATGGCGGCCGTCAGTGGCGGTACGGGCGGCATGGGCATTGACAACTACAACGTGCCCAGCACACGCAGTTTCAACTTGACACTCAAAGCAACATTCTAACGAGGGAGGACAGAACAATGAAGAATCTAAAACATATTGCATCACTGATGGCACTGGGGCTGATGGCCGTGGGCTGCACCGACATGCTCGACGAGAATGTCAACCCCGACCGTGCCCACACCATCGATGCCAAAGCGGGACTTCCGGTGCTGGTCTACTATGCACAACAGGTGGTGTATGACCACTCGGAATACTACACCTACTTCTCCCAAGCGCTCACCACCGGGGCCAAGAACACCACCGGAGGATACTCCTACAAGGGAGGCTGGGAGATGATGAACATGAACCGCCACCCGATGTGGCGCCGACACTTCTATGACATCGGCAAGAACGGAAACATCCTCATCGAGAACTCACGTGCCATCAACTCGCCAAACTATGAGCTGATTGCACGCACCATCAAGCTGATGTCGACGCAGCTCACCACCGACGCCTTCGGCGAGATGCCACACAGCCAGGCCTATCAGTCCAATTCGCCGCAATACGACAGCCAGTCGAGCATCTATGCCTGGATGCTGCAGGAGGCCGACGACCTGATCAAGATGTATGAGGACCCGGCCATCGCGCAGAGCCCCGACAACCAGCCGCTGACCTTTGACGACGACCGTGTCTATGGTGGCGACCTGGAGAAGTGGAAGGGGCTGGTCTATGCCATCAAGGCACGCCTGCTGCTGCGCAACATCCCCAACATCAACACCAGCGCCCAGGTGTGCAACGAGATCATCGCCGCCGCCGATGCCGCCATCAGCCAGTGGCGCAAAGGCTCGCTGCTGCATGGCGAGTGGTTCGGCAACGAGCCCCGCTACAAGTGGGACGGCGGCACGGTGACCCAGAATGCCGTGTGGAGTGTGGCGCAACCCATCATCAACTCGTGGGAGTCGCGCGCCAACATGCTGGACAACGCCATCCCGTCGAAGTGGTTCATGGTCGACCTGCTGGGAATCTCGGCACCCGACACTCCCGCAAAGAGCGGCATGTACAACGGCGAGCGCGCACACGACGGGTATGCCAACGACCCACGCTGCGTGCTGCTGATGATTGCCCGCACCGGCCCGCGCGATGCCGTCACCACCAACGAGGTGATCAAGATGCGCTATCTCGAGAACAACATCGGCATGGGCACATCCTACAAGCTGGCCAACTATCCCAACCTGTTCATGGGTGCATACGCCGGCTGGAACGACTGCTACAACCCCATCTTCACCATGGAGGAGCTTTACTTCATCAAGGCCGAGGCTCTCTACTGGCTGGGGCGCAAGGCCGAGGCATGCGCGCTGGCCAAGGAGGCCACGCAGTGGAACATCCAGCGACACCTCGACTTCTTCCTCGAGAAGTATCCCAACCCCAACTACAACGAGCGCACCGACAACAAGTATCCCGGCAACTCGGTGGCTGGCGGCAAACCCGGATATGAGCAAGGCGAATATTGGGAGGCACAGGTCAACGCATTCCTCAACAACGAGGACTACTTCCGAGGCAGCAGCTCGACCCCATCGGTCGACAAGGTCGAGAACCGCGGCAACAAGCACTGGTTCTTCAACCCCAGCGAGTATACCCTGAGCGACCTGATGCAGCAGAAGTTCATCGCCATGTATCTGCAACCCGAGCAGTGGACCGACATGCGCCGCTACCACTACAGCAACAACCGCAACAACTATGGCATCGGCGACGCCAACGAGATTGTCTATCCCAACCTGCGACGCCCCTACAACCTGTACGCACCCTACTGGGTGGACGGATTGAGCGAGAGCGAGAAGGAGAACACCTGGATACAGCGCATCAACGCCGACCCCGAGACCGAGGAGAAGTACAACCGCTCGGAGCTGCAGCGACTGGGAGCCTACAAAAACTACAAGTGGATGCAGAAGCCTATGATCTGGGCACGCCAGCGCGGCGAGGTCACCTCGCTCACCCAGGAGATAGTCGAATAGCGAATAGCGAACAGCGAACAGCGAACAGTTCGTTAATCGAACAACTAAAAAAACTGACAACAAGATATGAAGACGAGATACAAAATATTCAGTATAGCAGCCGTGGTGGCACTCGGACTGGCCTCGTGTGCCAACCATGACCCGTTTGCCGACCGCATGGAGCTGGGACAAGTGCTGCCCACTGTCGACTGGCAACAAAATTCGACAGTGGTCAAGGCCGGGCGTTTTGCGGCCTTCAAAGGACAATATTACACCTCCAGCGACCGGCAGATCGACCACAGCGAGGTGTGGGGCATGATCAAGCGCCAGCAGAGCGCATCAGCGACGAGCAAGCTCACCACGTCGCTCTCCTACACCAAGACCGTGGCCTTCACCGACACTGTTCGCCCCATGCTCAGCCTGGCCAGCTATCCGCACAGCAAGGCCACATGGGACGGATATGAGTACACACTGGTCGACTCGTTCCCCACATCACGCACACTCACACCGGTGCTGTGGGTCACTCCCAGCCAGTGGGACCAGGACAAGTTTGACACCTATTATCCGTCAACCTTCCAGCAGGAGTTCTGCGACTATGTGGTGAACGCGTTGACCAAGGACAGCACCTACTACAACGACTTGCGCAACGTCTACATCAACTACAAGTTCCCCATCGAGGAGTTTGAGCGCCTCAACGCCAAGTATAATGTCGACTTCCCCACCGACACGACCACGGCCGACAAGTCTAACGCATGGTTCACCACCGACGATGTCGACCACTACTACTATGAGACCCTCAACGCCGACGGATCAAAAACCATCCATGAGATTGCCAACGAGGCCGACGCACCCAGCGGCGTCAACGTCTACAAGGTGTACAAGTCGTCGCCCTGGCTGCTGTGCCGCTACAGCGACGACACGGGCGGAAAAATCACCAATGTGCGACGAGAGTACATGCCCTACTGGAAGGAGCTGATCTCGACCATCCCGTTCACCGAGTGGATCTACAACACCAGCGACAAGGTCTACACGGTCAACTTCTCGCGCACCTACTATTTGGCACCTGAGTTCCGGGTGTATGACACCGAGGGAAAGATGGGTGTAACAACCGACAACAAAGAAATCACGCTAAACTGACGAGTCATGAGACTATTGAAGCATTTCACAATATTAATGGTGGCGATGATGGCACTGGAGGCGTGCACCGACGCCACGCCAGACTATGGCAACTTCCCGACAAAGGATGTCGACTTCACATTCAATGTCGAAGGCGACCAGTATTCGCTAGACTTCTATGTGGTGTCGACCATACAGTTCACCAACACATCGGCCAAGACAGGACAGGTGACATGGGACTTCGGCGACGGCACGTCGTCGACCGAGGCCAACCCCCTGCACAAGTATGCCGAGGCTGGCATCTACAACGTCACCCTCATGGTCGACGGTGTGGGCAAGCGCACCTATCCGCTGCTGATCTATGACATCGCCCCCATCATGACGGTGGCCGAGCAGAGCGCACCCACGGTCGTCATCAACGATGTCACCGTCAGCATCGATGTCGAGCTGCCCAACCCCGAGAACCTGGTGAGCCGCTTTGTGTGGAAGTTCCCCGAGGGCACGACGCTAGCCAACGGACAGGAAATCAGCACATTTGAGGGATTCTCTCACGCCGACGGCACGATTGACAACCCTGGCAAGCTGACGTTCAAGCACATCGGCTCGCAGAAGATCGAGTTGCAGGCATGGTTTGACGTGAACGGCGAGAACCGCCGTCTCGAGGATGCCTACGTCAATGTGCAGGTGGGTTCGAGTGTGCCGGCACCCACACTCTACTATGCCGCATTGGGAGGCAACATCATGGCCTATAAGCTGGTCGACATGGCGCTGCTGCCACCGGGCACCAAGAACATGCCGTTCGACATGGGAGTCAGCTCGGGCAACATGCCCACACAGCTGGTCTTCCCGCTCGACAACCGGCCCGAGGCGGTCAAGCAAAACGACAAGGTCGACCATGTCACCGACAACGTGTTCATCCTCGACTGCGGCAAGCAGTACTACTATGTCAACGACGAGAACAGCGTCTTGGGCGACGGCAAAATCACCGTCATGAGTCCTGACGGCAGTGTCACTGACGTGATGATCACCAACGTCGGCGGACAGGCGTTCAACGACCCCTTCCAGGGCTATGCCGACACGACCTACCTCTACTACACCGACCGCAACACCGGCATTCGCCGCATCGAGCAGTCGACCCGTGGCGAGAAGGAGACCACCAATTTCAGCAGCACCACAGGCTACTATGTTGTCAACAACCAGCTGGCCTACTATGGCAACGGCATCTCATACGGCGCCATCCACACCGGCATCTATCTCGACCGCAACGGCGTGTTCTGGTGGGGTAAGAACTATTCGGGCTATGGCATCTACCGTTTCCGCAGCAGCGACATCGGCAAGACAGGGGCTGGCGTACCCATCCCCTACCCCATCGTGCTCGAGACCACACAGCCACGCGCATTCACCATTGACGAGGACCGGGGCTACCTGTATGTGTGGATGACCAAGGGCACAACGCCCGGTGTGGGATTCTGCCAGTATGCACTGCCCAACAACACCAGCACGGTCACCTACGACAATTATCTAAAATTCATCCAGATGGAGGCCGACCCCATCAACACCACCGATGCCGAGGGCGTTTACACCACACAGATGGTTGTCGACCAGCTGACGCACCGCGTCTACTTCGGCTTCCGTGCCGCCGCGACCGAGAAGACCTACACCACCGGCCTCTATTACTTCGACCCCGACGACGGCAAGGTCTATAACTTCAACGGCAACAAGGACAAGATTCTGGGTGTGTGCATCAACCCGCGCCTGACCAACCTCTTCTAGTTTCTGAAGTAGTTAAGTAGTAAAGTAGTAAGGCCGACACATCACTAGGCAATCGTCTTAACTCCTTAACTCCTTAACTCCTTAACTCCTGATAAGCAGTACTTTTAAATAGAAACAGATGAAGAAAACGATCGTCATACTCACCGCACTGCTCGCCCTCACGCTCACGGCACAGCCCGTCAAGCGCGAGGCGCGAGGCGTGTGGATGAGTGCCTACGTCAGCGACTGGCCCAGCGGAGCCATCACCACCAGCAACGCCGCCACCATGCGCAAGGCCTGCCAAAAGATGCTCGACACACTGGCCGTCAACAACATGAACGTGGTCTACTTCCACGTCCGTGCCATGTGCGACGCACTCTACAATTCGGCCTACGAGCCGTGGTCCAGCTACTGCTCGACAGCACGCGGGGTCGAGCCGGCATTCGACCCGCTCGAGTTCATCGTCCAGGAGGCACACAAGCGCGGCATCGAGTTGTATGCCTGGGTCAACCCCTATCGCTACAAGCCGAAAAACCGCGACACCTGGGGCGACGACCCGCGCAACTACGAGAACTCGCACCCCGAGTGGCTCTTGACCACCGATTATGAGACAGTGCTCAACCCCGGCATACCCGAGGTGCGCCAGCGCGTGGTGGACGTGTGCCGCGACATCATCACCAAGTATGATGTCGACGGGCTGGTATTCGACGACTACTTCTACAACCAGGACAACCCATCGATGTCGCTCGATGCCGAGCAGTATAACGCCTATCTGAGTGGCGGCGGCACCATGAGCCAGGCCGACTGGCGCCGAGAGAATGTCAACCAGATGGTGCACGACGTCAACCAGATGGTCAAGCAGACCAAGCCATGGGTGCGCTTTGGCATTAGCCCCGCCGGAGTGGCGTGCAGCAGTCCGGCCGTGGCGGCACAATATGGTGTCGACCCCAGCCCGGGCAGCGACTGGCAGTACAACAAGATCTACAGCGACCCCATGGCATGGATCACACGAGGCACCATCGACTTCATCTCGCCACAGGTCTACTGGAACACCACCGGCAACTATGACGAGGTGACCAACTGGTGGGGAATGGTCGGCAACAAGTTCAACCGGCACGTCTACATCAGCGGATGCGCCCGCGACGCGGTAGCGACCGGGTGGGACCTGGACGAGTATCTGCTGCAAGTCGATGTGATGCGTCGGGCAATGACCAGCGGGATCTATGGCATGATCTATTTCAGGTACTCCACCTGGCGCACCTTCAGCGAGTCGGTTGACGGACGCGTCGTGCAGCTGCGACACTACCTCAAGCAGAACGCCTTCAACACCCGCGCCCTGCTTCCTGTCCCGGCATGGCTCAAGCCCGACCGCGACCACACCACGGTGAGCAATGTGCGGCTTGACGGCGACTCACTGCGCTGGACACCGACCGACAATGTGCGCTATGGCGTCTATGCCATCCCCGACAGTGTGAGCGACGCTCACTTCATCTGCCAACCACAATATCTGCTGGGATTGAGCTACAGCCCGGCCTACGGCATCGACGCCGCCCACCGCACGGGTTATCGCTTTGCAGTCACCATCGTCGACCGCTGGGAAAACGAGTATGCGCCCGTGATGCAGGGGGCCACACCGCAACAGGCACCCAAGCCTGTCATCACCGCGCCCGCCGACGGACAGAGCATCTCGCGCCTGAGCATGCTGCAATGGGCAGCAACGGGCGCAACGATGTTTGCTGTCGAGGTCTACAGCGACGCGGCACTCACACAACCCGTCACGCGGGTCGAGACCGACTCCTGTCGATTGCCCGTCACGGCGCTGCAGGGATTGACCCTGGGACAGCGCTACTGGTGGCGCGTGGTGGCGCGAGGCACCAATCTGTGGGACAACATGAGCGAGCCACGTTCGTTTGTGCTCGATGCCATCGCCATCACTGCCCCGGCCGACAATGCCACTGATGTGTCGCTGACACCCACCATCACCTGGAACGACATGGGCCCCGGCACGACCTATCTGCTGGAAATCTCGACCACGGCCAACATGAGCAGTGTCAAGCACAGCGTGACCACCACCGATGCCAGCCACACAGTGCCCGCCTACAAGCTGGCCGGTGCCACCACCTACTATGCCCGCTTGACCGCCTCACAAGGCACCATGACCGAGCAGTCGCCCGTGGTGACCTTCAGCACGACCGAGGTCATCCCGCCAGTGCCCACCGTGATCACGCCGGCTGTCGACGGCCAGGTGCTCTATGGCACATCGCGCATCCGGGTGGCACCCACCGAGGGCATCGGTTCGCTCAGAGTCGAGATCAGCGCCTCGAGCACATTCCCCACACGGTCGACCTACAAGGGCACCGTCACCGACGGGTCGTTCAGCTCGGCCGAGTTGCAGACCATCACCGGCGTGGGGCGGCAAGTCGACGGCACGACCTACTATGTGCGCACACGCTTTGCCTACACCACATTTGCCACAGGCACGACGACGCAATACACCGACTATTCGCCCGTGCTGACCTACGTCTACCGAGCCACGTTACCGGGCGATGTGACAGGCGACGACGTTGTCGACATCGCCGATGTCAACCTGGTCATCAACCACATGCTGGGCAAGAACGACAACCCGCTGGCCGACTGCAACGGCGACGGCACAGTAGACATCGCCGATGTCAACCTGGTCATCAACATCATGCTCGGCAACAGCGAACAGCGAATAGCCCCCTAACATTCAAGCAGTAAACTCAAACCACTAAACATTAAACACTATGAAGAAAATCCTACTTTTTGCCGCCATGGCGGCAACGCTGACACTGGGTGCTTCGGCAGCCATCGACGGTCAGCAGTATGATGCCGTCAACGGCATTAACATCGCCAACCAGTGGATCATCGACCGCGTGCACAACGGTGGTCAGTTCCCGGCTCTGGCCGCTTGCAACGCGCGTGCGCGCACCGCTGTGATGGCAGGCGACGTGATTTATGTGGCGCGCAGCGAGGCCAAAGCCATCATCCAGAATGGTGACACCCTGGGCAACGCCGCCGTCATCTATCGTTTCAAAGTCGAGGACGGCAGTGAGCTCCCGGCACTGGACGTCACACTCGACGGTGCCCCCTACACAACCTTCCTGGGTGTCAACTCAATCGGTGTCGACAACTTCGGCCACGTCTGGGTAGCACCCTACACCAGCGAGAAAGAGGGATCGGTCAGCGTGCCGTTCTACAGCCTCAACACCGAGACTGGCGAACTCACCTTGCTGGGCAAGCTGCCTAAAGATGTCATTCAGCGCACCGACTACTATGACGTGATGGGCGACATCACCCTGCAGGATGCAGGGTGCACCATCATGTGTGCCGCCGCCAACTGCGCCACCGTCTACCGCTGGTTTGTGCCGCAGGGCACATCGTTCGACGACGTTGAAGGCGGTTTTGATGGCGACACCTATCTCGACATCCTCGACTTCTATCCCGAGACCATCACCGAGTGGGGCACAGCACCCATGATTAAGATGGTCTATGACCCCAATGCCGAGAACCCCTACGCAGGCGAACTCTTCTATGTCGACGGTTTCACTGCCGCACCGGCACTCTACGACATCACCGGCACGCTCATCGACAGTTTTGACGGCATTGATCCCGAGCTGTCGCCACTCGAGGTGGGAGCCAACGGCTGCTGTGAGTTCACTCTGGACGACCGCAACTTCTTTGTCTACCCCATGGCACAGTATTCGGGCAACACAGCCACCGGAAAGATGCGTGCATGCCAGGCCAACATCTGCGAGTTGGGCGAGGGCATGTCGCTCGGCACCATGCAGCTCTACTGGACCATCCCGGCCAACGGACTGGGCGAGACGTCAGACGGCGGCAACCGCGCTCACTGCTTCAATGTGCAGTATGGCGAGGAAGGTGGCGAGCCCTGTGTCACGCTGTTCGATTTCAAGTGCTACAACGGCATGGCTATCTACAAGATTGGCAAGGGTGTCACACCCAATGAGCCCGTTGTCGGTGTCCGTGGCGATGTCAACGGCGACGACCTAGTGGGCATCGATGATGTCAACGCAGTCATCAACATGATGCTTGGCAAGGCCAACATCGTCCCCGCAGCCGACCTCAACGGCGACGGCGCAGTGGGCATCGACGATGTCAACGCCATCATCAACATCATGCTCGGCAAATAATCACACTTTCAACCGCTACTTATCTCCCCTGGCCCTTCCACAAAGGGCAGGGGAGATATTTTTTGCAACCATCCCTGTCACAACACACAAGATTCACGATGCACAATAAGGCCGCACCAGGCATCTTGCAGCCCGCAGAAACGCAGCTAATCCGGAATGCACTAAATTGCATGAATGGCTGCGTTGCGATTGCCCTTCGGGCTCCTATTCGGTCGCGAGCAATTCGTGGCTATTGAGAGGCCAAAGAGAGCAGCAAAGTGCGTATCACAGCGCCCAAGATTAATAGGAGCCATTGCCTGCCATAGATGACAAGAGGGGATCCACCCCCCAACCCCTACTAGCTCAGGAGGGGAGCTGAAGCAGCTTCACCTTTTGGCATCCAGAGGAGTAAAATCAGCTCCCCCTCACCAGTCATGGGAGGGGGAGCTGTAGCACTCAGAATGTAGAGTAGGTCACTTGCGCTTGCGGTTGCGCACACTGCGGGTGGCGTTCGACGAGCTAGTGGTTGTCGACTTCGGCTTGCGCTGCTTGATGTTGGTCTTCTTAGACTTGCCAGACGAAGAGTTCTCCTTGGCCTTTGCCCCACGCTTGGTCGAGTGCTTGACACTGGCCTTCTCCTTTTTCTCTTCTTTCTTTTCCTCGGTGACCTCGCCATCCTCGTCCTCACCCTCGGCTTCTGCCTTCTCGCGCTCGAGTTGCTCACGTGCCTCCTTCTGGGCCAGCAGCACCTCGCGGTCGGGTACCCAAAGGTCGTTGTTGAACGCCCTGAGCCTCTGCTCAATGCTGTCCTGAGCGTGCTTGAGGTCTTTCTCCTCGGGATACATCTGCATCAGCGACAGGTTGCGCAGGTTCTTGGTCTTATATATCTCGCCGGTGTACATGTTGAGCTTGAAGAAGTCGTCCAGGCTGTAACGCGGCAGGTTGTTGTCGTCGTCGGTGAAGACATACTGGTTGGCCATATAGGGGCGTATGTCATTCAGCTTGACCCAGAACATGGGATACTTGATGGCCTCGCCGCCAAACTCGTCGGTGCGGTGCAGCACGGGGCAGACGGCCTCGACACGCGTCTTCATGGCGTTGCTGCGCGTGTCAAACTCCCACCGCTCGATGATGTAGTAGCTCAGCACCTCGTTGCCGGGAATGTCAGCATCCTCGATGGTAAACTTGGGGTTCTTCTCGGTGCTGCCTTTGGCGGGGCTGTACATGACGTGGAAACGGTCCAGCAGCTCGCCGACATTGACCTTGAATTCGTCGGTGAACATCTCACGGCCGTCCAGATACTCGTATGCCGAGATCTGGTTGTTGGCCAGCAGGCGCATGATGATGAAGAACAGACTCTGGCCGTCCTCGTTGGGTTCCTCGGGATAGTAGAGTGCCGGGTTCTTGCCTTTGGTCAGGTCGAGCGAGCGGTAGATGACCTTCATCCACTGCAGGTCGGCATCGCTGGGCTGGCGCTGCTCGAAGAAGGCCTGCTGGCGGTCGGTGATCACAACACCGTTTTCGTCCTTCTTCTTACGGTCGTCGCCGTCGCGCTTTTTGACCACCTGAGCCTGAATGGCGCTGGCAGCAAACACAACCGTCAAAATTGCGATGATATATTTTAACTTCTTCATTTGGTGGAAGTTTTTAGTTACGAGTTACGAGTTTGGGTTGGCATGACACGCTTAGTTGACGATGACCTCCATGGGCGAGATGTCGCGTGTGACACCATCGGGGCCAGTTGCCTTGACCTTGGTGATATAGAATCGCTTGCCGTGCTGCAGACGCCGGATCGCGTTCTTCTGGCGCTCGCTGAAGTGGTTGCCCGACGAGATTTCGGGGATAGCGTTGCCCATCTGGTCGAAGAACACCATCTCAAAGCTCACGACCTTATAGTCGATGTTGAGCATGTCGTCGTCGATGGCGGCATCGAGGCCGGCGGCTGCCAGCAGCGAGGCCTTGGGGAACGGGCGACCACCCTTATAGCGGCCTGCGTTGCCCTTGGCGTCGGTGTAGTTGATGAATGGTGTGGGGTCGGGCAGCTTGCGCACGCGGAACTTGGTTGTGCCGACATTCATGCGCTGGCCATCCATCTCGGCCGTGACAGTGATCTCGCAGGTGGCACCCACCTGTGTGGGACGCGCAATCCAGCCATCGGCGGCCTTGGTGAGCGAGCCGTTGGTCATCGTGGCCGAGATGCTGCTCTCGGGCACACCAGGCACGGCAATCGAGACAGGGTTGTTGATGCCGGCATAGAAGACGTTCATCATCGTGGCACTGACAGTGGCCAGCGGGTCGATGACGGTATAGTCGCTCTTGAAGTCGCGCCGGGTTATGCTGCCGTCGCGTCCGACCACCTCGATATATCCCGAGTACTCATGCTTTCCGGCCGATGTCGCTCCCACCTCATACAGGCCCTTGTCGTTGCCCAGGCGTGCGCCGTTGACATAGACGATGGGGCGCTGTGTGGTGTCGACTGCGGCCAGCACGATGTTGGCCGAATACTTGGTGCCACGCATGACGATGCGCGACTGCGGCACGACAAAGGCGTTGACCAGGTTGACACGCAGGTCGCCCAGGTCGACATTGGTGATGAGCTGGTTGAGCACCTCACCCTCGGCATAGCGGATGTCGTTCTGCAGCTTGCTCATCAGCGTCACGGCTGCGATTGTCGGCATGTTCTCAAACATGGTCTCCTCCCAGGTTTTGCCGCTGATTTCGCCGCTGGTGCGGGTCTTGATGGGAGCGGTTGACAGTGCCTGTTCGAGGTTGGCCTTCTTCTGCGGGTCGTCGATAAACGATGTGATGAACTGCCGATACTGGTCGATGCGTGCCCGCAGCTGCTTGCCCTTTCCTCCTGTGGGAGCCAGCATGACCTGCGATGCAGCGTCCAGGTTGTCCTTGTTGATGATGTTGTGCAAGTCGGCTTCGTCGCCATCGGCCACGTGGACTATCTCAAACTTGAGCGAGTCGATATAGTTATATAGCTTGTCGGTGTTGTTGCGCACATCCAATGCCTTGTCGAGCCACACCTTGCCCTTGCCGGGGTTCTTCTGGTTGAACTCCTGCAGCTGGGCAAACAGTGCCTGGTTGCGGGCTGTGATGGTGCGGTTGGAGCGCGTCAATCCGTCCTCGACCTGGCTAAAGCCGTTGAGCACGTCGCTCGACACGTTCAGGGCCAGCATGGCCGTCAGAACGATGTACATCAGGTTGATCATCTTCTGACGCGGCGACATGCGCCCCACCGACTGGTTTTTACCTACTGCCATTCTTTATCAATGAATAATTAATTTCTAGTCTTTAGTTTTTAGACTTTAGTCTTTGGACTTTAGTTTTTAGCCGCAACAACTAACAACTAAAAACTAACAACTTCCTACTATTAACTGTTCTCCTGGTCGGGGTCGATGCCCGGCATGCCCGGCATCGGACGGTACATATTGACGGTCATGGCCTTGATCATCTTCTCGTAGACGCTGTTGAGCTGCTTCATGTAGCGGGCCATCTTCTCGGTCTCGTCGCAGTAGTGCGCGCTCTCGGCGGCCGACTTCTCATACATGTCGCGGATGTCCTTCAGGCCACGGTTGACACGGTCGATCGAGTCAAGCTGCGAGCTGATGCTCTTGAGCTGTATCTCGTAGATGGTGTTCAGGCCGCTGATGTTCTTGTTCAGGTCTTCCATCTGCTGCACATAGCCCGTGCTGCTCTGGTTGATGCTCTCGCTGTTGTCGGTGATGGCGCGATAGCTTTGCAGCAGGGTCTCGCTCACCTGGTTGAGGGCTGTGGTGGTCTCGGCCAGGCGCTGCATCTGATCGCTGATGGTCGACATCTGGCTCAAATATTGCTGGGTGGCATCGGTCAACTCGGCCATGCGGCTGAGCTGGTCGCTGGCAGCCGACATCTTGGCGATGCTCTCGCTCAGCGAGCGGGTGTCGTCCTCGCTCAGTTCGATGCCGGCGGGCAGACCAACAGCACTGCGTGCCTGGGCTGCCGACACACCGTCGACGACGCCCTCGACAGGAGCGCCTGCCTCGGCAGCACCACCGCCATTGTTGATATAGATGCCGCCACCGCCGCCACCCATCTCGACGCGGTCATCGGGGTCGTGGGTGGCCAGCACGGGAAAGACTTCCTCCCACTTGTAGGTCTTCTCGGGCTTGTCAAATGCCGTGAGCAAGAACATCAGCACCTCGGTGCCCATGCCGATGCTGAGCAGCGTGTTGCCACCCGGCAAGTGTAGGATTTTGAACAGTGCGCCCCAGATGACGACTGCAGCACCGATACTGTATGCAAAATTGAAAAACCGCTGTCCCCGGTCGTCGCTGAGGAATCGCGCGATGGCATTGAGTTTTTTCATTGTCTATCTTAAATTGAGAACTTTTCTTTATTGAGAACTTTTCTTTATTGAGAATCCACTGCCACGATGCTAGTCACTCGATTCTCACATCTTATTTCTCGCTTCTTGTTTCGGGTTTCTCGCTATCAGTTCTTGCGCTTGACCTTGCCAAAGCCCACACGCGAGCGCACACAGCGGAAGCCGATGTAGCTGCGCTGCTCGTTCTGATACTCCCACATGCGGATGTCGCTGCGGATGTTGTGCGCCACGTCCTTCCACGAGCCGCCACGCACGATTTTGCGCGACATCTTGTAGGGGTCTTCCTTGGCGATGTTATAGCGATACTCGGGGTTGAGGTCGCTGGTCATGCGGTCGATGCTCTCGGTGTAGGCCGTCGAAGTCCACTCGCTCACGTTACCGGCCATGTCATACAGCCCGAAGTCGTTGGGCTGATAAGTGCCCACGGGAGCGGTGATGATGCTTCCGTCCTTGACATAGTTGCCCTCCTGCGGCTTGAAGTTGGCATAGAAGCAGCCGTCGTCCTCGGTCAGTGGCACATCGCCCTCCCAGGGATATTTGTTGCCGTTCTGGCCGGCACGTGCGGCATACTCCCACTCGGCCTCGGTGGGCAGGCGGAACGGCTCGACATAGACACCCTCCTTGCCCAGGGCGCGCTTGAGAAACTCGGTGCGCCACACGCAGAAGGCGTTGGCCTGCTCCCAGCTCACACCCACCACAGGGTGGTCGTTATAGTTGCCGTTGGCAAAGTACATGCGCACGTAGGGCTCGTTGTAGGCGTTGTCAAAATCGTTGACCCAGCACGTGGTGTCGGGAAAGATGTTGACAATGTAGGTGCTGACAAAGTCAAACTCGCTCTGCAGCGGACGCGTGATGGTCTGGCGCACGATGCGTCCATCATCGTCGACAAACGCTGTGTCCTTGCTGATGATGGGGTTGGTCGTGGGCACAGGATGGTCGGTGTTGTAGTCGCGGCGAGTGGGGTCAAAACGGTTTTTGCGCTTGGCCGCCTCGGTCAGGTTATACACCTCATAGCGGAAGTTCATCTGTGCCGGATCCAACTCCTTCACGCCCGTGATGGGATTGATCTTGTAGACACTCTCGATGGCGCGCTCCTCGTCCTCGCTGGGGTTCTTCCAGGGGATGTTGCGGCTCCAGTCCAGGTGCGGCTTGATGGGATTGCCCTCCTTGTCCTCCTCGATCTTAAACTCCTCGTTGCCGCCGTATGCCGGGTCGGCAAGACGCTCGCGGATGATGGAGTCACGCACCCAGTAGACAAACTGCTTGTACTTGGAGTTGCTGATTTCGGCCTCGTCCATCCAGAAGGCATCGACCGAGATGCCGTGGGCCGTTGAGTCCAGGCCCCAGACCGAGTCGCGCTGGGCTGGGCCTTCGCGCATCGAACCACACTCGACAAGCACCATGCCGTAGGGCGTGGGCTCGCTGAAAGTGCTTGCGCCCACACCAGTGACCTCGCCTCCGGCCATGCTGCCACGACGCATTGCGCTGCACGATGCCAGCACAATCGAGACTGCTAATATCAATAGTAACTTTTTCATATTCATTGTTCTGACCAGACACGCCAGATGTGACAGACGCGCTAGACGAAGATAAATTATGAATTATAAATTATATTTTCCTCACTATAGTATGCGGATTGACTTGTGCTTGTTGCGGTTGCGCTCGCCCAGGTTGAGCTTGACGTTATACTGCAAGAACAACTCGTGGCTGCCCGAACTGGCCTTGCTGATGGCCGACGTGGCATAGTCATAGCTGTAGCCGACAAAGAAGTTCTTGATGTCGACACCAATCATCGCCGACACTGCGTCCTTATAGCGATAGCCCACACCCGCGCTGATAAAGCGGTTGTAGCGGAACCGCGCCGTAGCCTCGGCCTGGAAAGCCTTCAGGTCGGTCTTGACCATGACCGAGGGCAGCAATTCAAATAACGTGTTTTGCAATGGAATATTGCCACCGGCCATGAAATAAAAGTTGCGACCAGCGTCAAACTCATACTGGTGCTCCTCGTCATCGCCCATCTTAAGGGTCACCGTCGGCGCCGTCAGATGGGTCACAGAGGCACCCACCCAAAAGCGTTTGTGGGTGAACATCACGCCCACGCCGCAGTCAAACGCCGTGCCGCCGACGTCGCTACTCGGGATGGCATCATCGGCACTGGTGTGAGCGTCATCACCATCGATGAGCTCCTTGCGCGACCCGCGAAACGACTCGTTGAGGATGCCGGCCTGGATGCCAACACTCAGCGTGCCGTGCAGCATGTTCTTCTTCCACGCAAACTGCGCCTCGGCAGTGGTGTTGCGATACAGACCCATGCTCTCGGCCTGCAGCACCACACCCACACCCCAACGGCGGTTCATAAACTTGAAGGGCATGTCGGCCATGGCACCGAATGTCATCGGCGCATGCTTGATGCCCACCCACTGCAGGCGGCTGCCGGCAGTGATGTGGATAAAGTCGATGTTGCCCACAGCACCGGCATTGTAGTAGGCCGGAACAGCCCAATACTGCGTAAACTGAGCGTCGGTCTGAGCACGGCCGGCAAGTGCCAGCGCGCTGATGACCAACACAGCTACAAGACGATATGTGAGGGTGCGAGATGTCATGTCATTCGAAATAGAAGGTAAGCACCACCATGTTGTTCTGAATCTTGCTCACACTCTCGGTGAAACGCATCAGCTCGGGATTGTCCTGCAAGTCAGGCCGCTTTTTCTCCAGCAGATTGCGCAGGCCAAAACAGAACTTGACCTCGGGACAGAGCTTGAAGAACGGCAGATAGAAGTCACAACCCAAGCCCACTGTGAGCATGCAGTCAAAATTGGCGAGCTTCAACTGCTCGCTGCGCTCCTTGCCCACGTCATAGACGGGCATCACGCCCACGTTGGCGTATGGCCGCATGTTGTGATAGCGCAGCGACGAGATCTTGAGGTCGATGGGCAGCACGATATAGGTGGCCTTGACGTTCTGGCTCTGACGGTAGTGCGACGGCTCGAGCGCCTCGGGGTCGCCCAGCGCGTTGCGGAATTGCACCACCTTGTTGCCAAAATACATGCCCGGTGCCACACGCAGGTTCAGGTGCTTGTGCAACCGCAGGTCGGCCATCACATTGACACAAAAGCCCGGCGAGTGACTGGGAATGTCGGCAAACCAACTCTCGCCATCGTCGGTCACCAGACCATTGTTGGTGATGTTCAGGTCCTGAAAGTTGAGTCCCACCGAGAAACCATAGTGAATCAGCTTGAGGTCGGCATACTGCCTGTTCAGGATCTTGTCATTGTCCTGCGCCAGGCCGGTCAGGGCCAGTGCCATCAGGGCCAGAAGGATGATATGTCGTAGTCTGAGAATTTGCATTGCAAGTTTAATAACGCAAATTCACTTTCATTATTGCATCGAGCCTTGACCAACATTCAAAAACCGACTCACGGCCAGAGGTTAAATCCCCCAATTTTAATGCCCATCGCTTGCCACTGTTGCCGAAATAGTGTAACTTTGCAGCCCAAAAACAAAAAACATCCACTATGCCACGCAACGAGCAAGAATTGCAGGGGGTCACCCTGCTGGGCAACCAGGGCACCGAGTACCGGTTTGGCTACACGCCGCAGGTGCTAGAGACCTTTGAGAACAAGCACCCCGAGCACGACTATCTGGTGACACTCGACTGCCCGGAGTTCACCTCGCTATGCCCCAAGACGGGGCAGCCCGACTTCGGGAAAATCATCATCCGATACATCCCGCGCATACGCATGGTCGAGAGCAAGAGCCTCAAGCTCTACTTGTTCAGTTTCCGCAACCACGGAGACTTCCATGAGGACTGCGTCAACATCATCATGAAGGACCTGATTGCACTGATGGACCCGAAGTATATCGAAGTGGTGGGACACTTCAACCCTCGAGGCGGCATCTCGATCGTGCCGTTTGCCAACTGGGGCGACACCGAACATCAGCATACGGTGCAAGCCCGCATGCTGGCACAGCTGAGCGACAGATAAGGTGCCCATCTATAAACAATGAATAACTAATATAAGTTGCTAATGTAGTATTGTAGTAAGGCCGTTACTCTCGCCTAATGGCATCACGGCACACTGCGTCTTTACGGCCCACAACCAGCATGCAGCGCGGTCTGCCAGTGATTCGGTCTACTAGCAAAGCGGCCTGAGTATTAGGTAACGGCCTTACTACCATACTTCTCTACTACTTTACTACTTTAGAAAGTTAAGTAACTAATAATGAAGGACGCAGTATTAATCACATCGGGCGGCATGGACTCGACCACCATGCTCTATGAGTATCAACACGAGATTGCCATGGCCATCACATTTGACTATGGCTCGACCCAGAACGGCCGCGAGCGACAGTGGGCCATCACCCACTGCCAGCGCTTGGGCATCAAGCACCTGATCATCCGGCTCGACTTCATGCGCCAGTATTTCAAGAGCGCGCTGCTCGAGAGCGCCGAAGCCATCCCCGACGGCAACTACGACGACGAGAACATGCGAGTGACGGTGGTGCCCTTCCGCAACGGCATCATGCTGTCCATCGCCTGTGGCATCGCCGAGAGCTATGGGCTGAAACGTGTCATGATTGCCAACCATGCCGGCGACCACAGCATCTATCCCGACTGCCGCAGCAGCTTTGTCGACGCCATGTCGGCAGCCATGCGGCAGGGCACCTACGAGGGCATTGAGGTCTTTGCGCCCTACACCCACCTGAGCAAGGCCGACATCGCACGACATGGCGCGGCACTGGGGCTGGACTACGCCGAGACCTACTCGTGCTACAAGGGCGGTGAACACCACTGCGGCACTTGCGGCACATGCACCGAACGCCGGCAGGCACTGCGCGAGGCCGGCATCGTCGACAACACCATCTACGATTCACAACAAGAAGTTAAGTAGTTAAGTAGTTAAGAAGTTAAGTAGTAGAGCCGTTACCTTCGGATGACGGCGTAAATCGGTGCTCGAAAACTCGGTGCTCGAAAACTCGAAATAATTATAAATTATAAATTAAGATAAGATGTATTACGTTAAGAAGACAATCGAAATCTCATCGTGCCACCAACTGTATCTCGACTACGAGAGCAAGTGCGAGAACCTGCATGGACACAACTGGATGATTAACATCTACTGCAAGAGCAAACAACTCGACAGCAACGGCATGGTTACAGACTTCACCGAAATCAAACGACTCGTGCACGGACGCATCGACCACACCAACCTCAACGAGGTGCTCAAGTTCAACCCGACGGCCGAGAACATCGCACGCTGGATTGTCGACACTGTACCCAACTGCTACCGCGCCGAGGTGTGGGAGAGCCGTGACAACATGGCCGCATACGAGCGCGACGACGACTAATCATTGCACCCCAAAAAACAATTTTCAATGACACGAACCATTGCACTGCTACTGTGCCTCGTCACCATCGCAGCGACAGCACGCGACATGCGCGACTTCGCACAGATTGGACGATTTGAACAAGCCAACATGGAACTTAACATGCAACGCAACGACGGAAAGCGAGTGGTGCTCATGGGCAACAGCATCACCGAGCACTGGGTGGAGATGCGCCCGGATTTCTTCGCGCAAAACCGACTGATCGGGCGAGGCATTTCAGGACAGACCAGCCAGGAGATGCTCGTCAGATTCCGCCCAGATGTGATCAACCTCAAACCCAAAGTGGTGGTCATCTGCGCCGGAACCAACGACATCGCCGAGAACGCTGGACCCTATCGCGAGGAGAACACCGTGGGCAACATCGAGACGATGCTCATCATGGCCAAGCAAGCCAAAGTCAAGGTCGTCCTGGCCAGTGTGCCACCCTGCGACCACTATGTGTGGCGACCCGAGATTGACAATGTGCCAGAGAAAATCGCAAGCCTCAACCGACGCCTCCAGGCACTGGCCAAGAAATACAAAGCCACGTGGCTCGACTACTTCACACCGCTCGTGGCCGACGACGGGCGAGCACTCAATCCAGCCTACGGCGACGATGGCGTGCACCCCAACATGGCCGGATATGCCATCATGGAGCAGACACTGCTGCCCGTGCTCAAAAAACTCAGATGACATGATGCGCGTCAACGAAATCTTCTATTCGCTGCAGGGCGAGGGATACAACACCGGCACAGCCAGCGTGTTTGTGCGACTGAGCGGATGCAACCTACGATGCCACTTCTGCGACACGCAGCACGAGCAGGGCACGCTCATGTCGACCGAGCAGATCATCGACGAGGTCAACAGGTGGCCCGGTGCGCCACTGCTGGTGCTCACCGGTGGCGAGCCGTCGCTGTGGCTCGACGATGACTTTATCGACAAGCTCAAACGGCACACCGGCAAGCGCATCGCCATCGAGACAAACGGCACCCACGCCTTGCCCCACGGCATCGACTGGGTCACGCTATCGCCCAAAGGCGCTTTTCTGGGCGGCGAACTGGCACCCTGTGTGCTCACGCAATGCGACGAGCTCAAGGTGGTCTACACCGGGCAAGACCTGGAGCAATATGCGCACATCACTGCCGCACACCGCTTCTTGCAGCCCTGCTATGTCGATGACCCAGCCCTGCGTCAACAGCACCTCCAGGCATGCGTCGACGCTGTGCTGGCCCACCCCGAGTGGCGCCTGTCGCTGCAGACCCATCGCCTGCTGGGCATCAGATGAGATTCATCATTCACGATGAACCTGTTCGGCCGGATTCCTGTTCGGCCGGATTTGTAATCCGGCCGCATTCGAGTATAAGGATTTGTAATCCGAAAAGAGATGTCTCGGATTGCAAACCCTGTTCGGCCGGATTTGTAATCCGGCCGAAGTTGAGTATAAGGATTTGTAATCCGAAAAGAGATGTCTCGGATTGTAAATCCTTATACTTATTCGCGGCGGGATTGCAAATCCCGCCGAACGGGGGCGAAGGTATCGGCTCTACATCTCTACTCCCTCCACTACTCTACTACCCAAAAAACCACCCTACTACCCCAAAAAACACAAGTTATTTACATCGCCCAGACCAGCAGACCAGCGCTGATAATGACACCGGTGACCAGAAGATCAATCAAGCAGTAGCCCATGATGTCCTTTGCGTCAAGGCGAGCTATTGCCAGAGCCGGAAGCGCCCAAAATGGCTGGATCAGATTGGTCCAGGCATCACCCCACGAAATGGCCATGCCGGTCAAACCCGGGTCAACACCCAAGTTGGCTCCGGCGGTGAACATCACCGGCGCCTGCACAGCCCAGTGTCCGCCACCGCTGGGCACAAACAGGTTGAGCACCGCGGCGCAGACAAAGGTGAGCAGCGGATAGGTGACAGGCGTGCTGATGCGGATGCAAGCGTCGGCCAACACACCGCCCAGGCTGATGCCGCTCATGCCGATGCCCGTCACGATGCCCATGATGCCGGCATAGAACGGGAACTGCAAGATAATACCGGCAGCACCGGTGGTGGCCTTGCCGAAGGCATGCACATAGTCGACCGGTGTGGCGTGCAGCACGAGTCCCAACGCGAGGAATATCATGATCACACCGCCCAGGTCCAGACCAGCACCACGCACAGCCAGATGAATCACAAGATAGGTAACCAGCAACAGCGCCACCAGCCACGACAGCAACTTGCTCTGCTCGAGACGCTGGGCCGGTGTCTTGTCCGCCACGGCAGGGGCAGCCGGCGCATCATCGTCGCTGAGCAGCGCGGGGTCGATGGTGAGGATGCCCCGCTTGGGGTGCATCAACGTGTTGGCCACAGTGATGCCCACCATCACCAGCAACACCGTCACCAGATTGTGCCAGTCGAGGATGGTTTGTGACAAGGGCACAGGAGCCGTCAGCGCACCATTGGTGGCCATCGCAAGCGACTCGCCGGGAGTGGCCATCGTCAGGGGGATGGAGCCGGAGATGCCGGCATGCCACACCACAAAACCGCTATAGGCCGATGCAATCAGAAGCCGGTAGTCGACATCACGGCGTTCACGCGCGATCGCCTTGGCGAAAATCACGCCCACAATCAGGCCAAAGCCCCAGTTGAGCCAGCAGGCCAGAGCCGACACCACTGTCACCAGCGCTATCGCCGAAGGGGCACTCTGAGGCACACGAGCCATTGCGGCGATGCCGCGCTTGACAACCGGCGCGGCAGCCAGGGTCGACCCGCACACAAGCACCAGAGCCATCTGCATCGCAAACCCCAACAAGTTCCACAAGCCGTCGCCCCAGTGCTCAACCACCTCAAGGGGAGTCTGATGACACAATGGCATCGCCACCGCCGCAGCCACAAACGTCAGCAGGATGGCAAACAGAAAAGGTTCGGGCAACCACCGTTGCACCAATCGCACGCAAAATTTAATCATAAGCCGTATTTTTGTTTGGAGCCGTAAAAGTAACACTTATTTCCCAAACAGCACCCATCCCAACTATCGTTTTCGATAAAAAATCTGAGCCAAGGCCGCTGAAAAATTAATTAACCGCGAACCTCTCGCGAAGTTTTTTTATACCGCGAAATCCTCGCGAAGTTTTTTATACCGCGAACCACGCGCGAAGGTTTTTTTGACCGCGAATTACGCGATTTTTTTAAACCGCGAATTGCGCGAAATCTTGTGTCCTTGTGTTCTTTTGTCTGAAAACCGCGAACCTTCAGCTCGCGACCGAACGGGAGCAATTACGCGAAGGATTTTTTTAAACCGCGAATTACGCGAAATCTTTTGTTCTTGTGTTCTTTTGTCTGAAACCGCGAATGCTGATGAAATTCGAAAATCCGTGACAACTGCGTACCACTCGCGAAGTTCAAAAGCATATATCTAGTCACTTTTTTCAAGCACCAGCCATACTCCATTATTATCCTTGCCTTCACGTTTCAAAACACCCATTTTTCGCAACGTAGAAAGGTCACGTTCGATAGTGCGTTGGCTCACCGACAAAGTCTCCGACATTTGTTTGCCGGTAATTGTCGGAGACACTTTGATAATACTGAGTATTTTCAACTGACGCTCAGTGAGTTTAATCTCCGACACGTCTCCGACATTCGGGGCGACGGTAGTAGCAAAGATGATGGTCTGGAATTGGGTCGGAGTAGGTGCAGTCCATCTATATCATGGGGAATCATCTCCACCTCTGCCAGTGGATCCATATAGTCACGAATCCTGCTACTGATGGCCTCGCATACATGCTGCACGTCATCAAGACCTTTGACCATGCCGTCATTATCAATGTCAAAGAGAAGGGAACCGCCCAAACCGTTAGCAAAAGCACTTACGCTCTTCAACCAACTCTTAGGTTTCTTCTCTTCAAGCATCACCTTGAAGTCGTATGCTGTACATTCAGCTATCAGGGTTTTTTAGTTCCATTTATATATGTATACTCAATTATCACCTTGCAAAGGTACTGATTTTCATCGAAAATATGACTCCTATTTGGCATTTCGCACATAAAAAATAAGCAAATTCTCCGTAAAACTCTGTTCTGTCCCCCACTTAGACCCCGCCTGAGAAATAAACAGAGGTAACATTTTTGCCTTTTGGAATGCAGCACTAAGGTAAGTGAAAAATCTGACATGGCAAAATCCCGGGCAACTTTTTGTTGCCCAGGTGATTATAAAAAATTATTAAGCTATTATGCTGCGGATTTTAGGTTAAAGAAGAAGTATTTCTTGGATTGCCACTTGGCAGGTCGTAAGTATCATAATGCAGATGAGGTTTGGGATAAGCTGAAGGTTGGCACTGTGCTGCAATTGCAGCGTGACTTGGAAAACCGTCACGACCAAGCCGAACGCAGAGTGAGAACTTGTTCGCACTGTGAGGCGCAGCCCATTGAGACAGGGATTTGCCCCTATTCGCCGATTTTTTTCGGCGAATAATTTGTCTATTCGCCGAAATCACTATAACTTTGCCAAAAAATAAAAGCTTATGCGATATATACACGATTACGAAAACTGGTGGCAGTTTCGGTATGACAGTGATAGAGTATTAAATGAATTGGGACGAGTACGTGCCAAGCAAGGCATTGTACTCGGTCGTATGCTCTCGTTAGGCTTTGATTCACAAGACGAAGCGACACTTTCCAACTTATCGCTGGAGCTTGTGCGTTCGTCAGAAATAGAGGGTCAGCAGCTAAGTCTTGAAGAAGTACGCTCTTCAATCGCTCGGCGTTTAGGCATTGAGACTGCTGGACTTGTTCCAGTGTCACGTTATGTTGATGGTGTTGTGGAGATGCAGCTAGACGCGACACAAAACTACGATAAGCCCCTCTCTCATGACCGGCTTTTCGGTTGGCACAATGTGTTGTTCCCCACCGGGATGAGTGGATTGTACCGCATAAACGTGGGAAAATACCGTACTGAGGATATGCAGGTGGTGTCAGGAGAGGTGGGCAAAGAGAAAGTGCATTATCAAGCTCCAGCCGCCGCACGTGTTTTGGACGAAATGGAGAGGTTCATATCTTGGATAAACGGAAACGAGGAAATCGATGCAGTGTTAAAAGCGGCGATTGCTCATCTTTGGTTTGTGTCTATCCATCCATTTAACGATGGCAATGGAAGAATCACAAGGGCTTTGACCGATATGCTACTCGCACGATCTGAACAATGTCGCAAAAGATTTTATAGTATCTCGGCCGAGATAAAAGTGATGCAAAAGGGATATTACGATGTTTTGGAAAAGACACAGCGCGGCAATGGCGACATCACTGAATGGCTATTATGGTTCTTAAGATGCTTTGAGCAAGCATTGGATGCTACCGAAAACACTGTGGCGCCAGTAATGCGCAAGGTAGAGTTCTGGGAACACTACCGCAATGTGACATTCAATGAAAGGCAGCGAAAAATGTTGAATTTGCTTTTTGACAACTTTTTTGGAAAGCTGACTAGCAGCAAGTGGGCAAAAATTACCAAATGCTCTTCCGACACAGCACTTAACGACATCAAAGACCTCATAGGAAAGGGCATTTTAACTAAAACTGACGAAGGCGGCAGAAGCACCAACTACATATTAGTGGACAGCAATCCCTAAAGTCATTGCACATGCGCCATAAGTCGGCATACGCGGTAGCGAAATTGTTAAACTGGCGATGTCGATTGATGCGACAGATTTTTTCTTCACTTCCTTTCGTCGATTTTCGTGTTTTTACGTCTTATCTAGTGGAGGGCCTGATGGGGCTCAGAAACTATGTTTGGCAGCAGACGCAGAAATATCGAGCGAGTGATAGAGGCAAACCTTGACGCACTGACGAGGTTTGCCTACTTCCGCACAGGTGACCGCACCGAGGCCGAGGATATTGTGTACGAGGCCGTGTTGCGCCTGCTTGAAAACAGAGAGAAAGTCGTCGATGCGAGGTGCTACTTGTTCCGAATCGTCTACAACTTGTGCCAGGACGTGTTCAGGCGAAAGCGTCTCCCGACAGTTCCGTTTGACAACATTGACTTGCCCGACAAGTCGGATGAGCGACTTGACCAAGAGGAAATCGACCGCATCAACGGCTTGCTGGATGATTTGCCGCCCAATGTGGCAGAAATTGTGAGAATGAACGTAGTTGATGAATTATCATTTGTAGAAATCAGTCACATACTCAATCTGCCGCAATCCACAGCAAAATCCCGGTTCTATTCGGGAATGAAAAAACTGAGAGAAAAATATTTCACCGATAATCGATGACCGACATGGACGAATATCAAGACATAAAAGAACTAATTAAGCCGCGGCGCACTATCGGTGCATCGGCACAGTTGCGTCAGCGCATCGGCGATGCATCGGTGCACAAACGCAAAACCGCTGGCAACACAAGGTGGTGGACTGCAGCCGCATGTGTGGCATTAATGATGGGAGCCACCTTGTTTTTCGCGATTACACCAGCAGCCGACAATAGCGACTGCATCGTTTATGTCGCAGGTCAAAAGGCGAGCAGTGATCAGGCGCATGCCATTGCTGAGGCCGATGTCGCCAGGATGGAACAATTCATGCACATTGTGGCTGAGCAAAATGCTGCCGAGCAAGAGAAGGTCAATCAATTCATGCAACATAAATCCCTACAGAAATGAGACGTCTGATTATCATAATCATGTGCTTCGTCACAGCTTTAGCGGTCTATGCCACCCCGCCGAAGTTGAACGTTGAGAGCCTGTTTGATGGCCGATATAACGGCGACAAGAGCGTCACGATATCCATCTACAAGAACAATGGCAACTACTATCGTGGATTGACGGTAAAGAACAACCCGGGTATCGTCAAGAAAATTGCCGATGCCCTATCTAAAGACGCACCGAGGGCAAAAGAATACTCCGACTACAATGGAGCTGACGGGCAGTACACATCGCTCCAGATTGTCAACAATGGCGAGCTCATCTACATCGGCCTGCAACGTGACAAGCATGGCGGAGCTTTCTTCTTCATTCAAGGCAAAGAGAAAGCATTCAAATAACTAATCAACAACGCATTATGGACAGACTATTGAAAGCCATCTTATTGATGGCTCTACTCCCTGTGTCACTTTTTGCTCAGGAAAACAATGACTCGGTGAGCATTGACTCCATTGCCAACCACTGGGATAAACTGCTGGAACTGAACGAGATTGTGGTGGTCGGTCACCGCATGGTGGTCAAGCAAGAACCCGACCGCATCGTTTATCTCACCAAGAACGATGCGTTCGTCAAAGGACTGAACGGCATCGAGGTGCTTGACCGCATTCCCCGCGTGACCGTAGAGGGCGACGCCGTGACCGTTGCCGGCAAGTCGTCGGTGCGCTACGTCGTCGATGGCCGACTGTTGGAGATGTCGGACGATGCCGTCGCCATGCAGCTGAAGAACCTGCAAGCGACTGGCATCGAGAAGATCGAAGTGCTCACCACTCCACCGGCAAAATATGCCGCCGGCACCAATGTGGCGTTCATCAGCATCACCACGCGCAACGAGTCGCTGGGCACGCGGGGCAATGTGTGGGGGCGCGGTGTCGCGCGTGAGGACATCAGCTACATGCTGGGAGGCAGTCTGTCGCACACCACCCGCAAGGTTGAACTGTCGGTCGATGCCAACTGGAATGACAATCGAGGCATCAATGACCTTGACCGTACCTTCACGTTCAGCGACCATGTGAAAACCTCAAACCGGAGCACGCATTTCACCAACCGCGCGTTGGGCTTGAACGGGCTTTTCAAGTACAAATTCACCGACCGACTTGCCGCGGGAGTCATAGCTAACTTCAGCACGAACCGAATGAACAGCAAACTAAGCGATGTAACAAACGACAACGGCAACATCTTCAGTTCCAACAATTATTCGCCGTCCCGCCCCAACAATGCGCTCACATTGACGGCTTTTGCCGATTGGCTACTTGACGGCAAGGGCAAGATGCTGAGTCTCACCTACAACTGGTTCAACAAATCAACCAAGTCATTTTCTGACGTCACCACGACATGGAGCGATGGCTCGTCGCACCTGACCAATGACGGCCATAACAGATACCATATCCACTCCGTCAAGCTGGATGCCACTCTGCCATTCGAAGCATTCAAAATGGAGACTGGCATGGCTTACACCACCATCGGCAACGAAACGGCATTGACCGCCGGGACATATAGCGGTTCGCAATGGGTGCACGACCCCTCGCAAAGCAACGGTTTTGACTACGACGAGAGCACCGTTGCCGCTTATGCCAGTGTCGAAAAGAGCTTCAGCAACTCTTTTTTCGGCAAACTCGGATTACGCTATGAGCATACCGATGTGCGGGGGCTTCAGTCGATAGGCGATGAGAAGCATAACAACAACTATGGCTATCTGTTCCCCGCGTTGAACCTCAGCTGGAACAAGCAGAATGTGGGGCGCTTTTCCTTGTCCTATTCTATGGGCATCACGCGGCCTAACTTCGGCGACCTCAATCCTTTCCGCTACCACACCACCACAAGCGACTATGTGTCGGGCAATCCCGACCTCCGTCCAAGCATTGCCCATAATGTCGAGCTGAGCTACAGCTTCAAGGGCATCTATGCGGTGTTGTACAATTCCTATCATCGCCATGCGATTGCTTATGTGACGCGGTTCAATGCCGACGGCTCGCAATTCTCAATCCCTGAGAACTGCATCGACAATAATAAAGTGGGGCTTTATGCTTCCTACTACCGCTCAATCTTCGACTGGTGGAACGTGAACATTGGCGGCGAGGTGTTCAACACCAATGCCAAGTCAAATATTACCGACTTCCGGGAGCACGACGACAACAGTTGGAGCGGAAAATTGGAACTCAGCACCTCGTGGATGCTCAACCGCCCCAAGACACTCATCTTCAACGTGCGGTTCAGCCACTACTTCCCCTATCACGAGCGCATGGTGCGATATGAGTCGATGTCGCTGATAGGTTTCGAGCTCCGTTATTTGCTCCTCGACAACCGCTTGGCACTCACAGCTGCCTTGAGCGACCCCTTCGGCTGGAACATCACCAAATCAAAGGGGTATTATAACGATTACAGCATCCACACCCGCAACAACATCCATAGCCACGCCGTCTCGCTGCGCGTCTCCTACTCATTCGGTGGCAACAAGGTCAACAACGTCTATCGCGACACCAAAGAGCAAGAATCCACCCGATCGTACTAACCCACACTCATATAGCGATTGCTGAGGACGCACAAGCAGCAAAGCAACCGGCCACATGCGTGGTCGGTTGCTCAAAGGCAGAGAGGACAAGATGCCCCACTATTTCCAGCAGGAACAACATGTTGTTTTTTCTCATCTATTCACATCCTTTCTGCGCCCAGTTTTGACGAACACGTCATAGCGCCTTATATTATCCTTGCGAACATCAAGCCGATGTCAAATTTTCAACAAAGCCATACCGATAATTGACAATAGCAACAATAAAACCCACAATTTTGTCGTATTTGCACATATTTAACGCAAATAATTGTCTGAAGTTTGAAATAAATTATTATCTTTGCAACGAAATTTCACAAAACATCAGACGCCATTATGTTATTGTCAGCCAAATTTGAAAACATTTACTCGTTTAACGAGGAAACGCGCATCTTGTTCACTGCCAGCAAGAGCGACCAATTGCCGTTGCAAGTGTCACGTGCGGAGAAGCGAGATGATATATCTGTGCTCCGCATGGGATTGATTTACGGTGCCAATGCTTCCGGAAAGTCAAATATCATAAAATGTTTGGCTATTATCAAGGAGTTTGCCATGAATGGTTGGAGCAACTTCAAATATAATTACTTCAAGATGACTGATGACCCCCAAGAGCGTTCGAGTATCGAATTGGAGTTCAAGGCAGACAACCAGTTCTTCGCTTATGGTGTAGCTTTCTCAAAGGGCGGCTTGCTTGAAGAATGGCTATATAAGACAGGCAGCCGCAATGACACCATGATTTTTGAGCGAAAAAGAAATGATGACAGTTGGGATAACACTATTGCACCTCAGTTCCTGAAGGATGAGGGTGGACAATTCTTGAAGTTCCTGATTGACGGCACACCTACCAAAGGTACTTTCTTAAGTGAGTATATCAAGCGTAACGGAAAGGGAATAGATGCGATTAAGTCTGCTCGTAAATGGTTTGAGAATCTGAATATCATCTTCCCCAATACTCATAGAACGGATTTCCCATTCCGAGTTGTGAACGACACCCAGTTCAGAACTATTATGCGCGAACTGCTAAATTATTTTGGAACAGGCATCTCAGACCTTCGTCGCGTAGAGTCTAAACCTGAAGAATTGGGCATTCCCGACGAAATCCGTCAAAAGATTGAGGAAAGTCTTGAAGGCAAAGGCTCTGAAACTGGTGTGGTGATTCACAACGAGAACCGCTTCATCTTTGCAGAAAAAGATAAGTCTAAGAATCTGAAGTGGCATGAGCTGAAAACCATTCACAAGAAGGAAGGCAGCAGCTCAGACTATATCTTCGAAATGTTCGAAGAGTCTGACGGAACGTCACGCTTGTTCGACTTCATTCCAATGCTTATTGATATGCGTGCAAATGATGCAGTCTATGTGATTGACGAGGTTGACAGGAGCTTACACCCGATGTTGACATTGAAATTGTTGGAAATGTACAACAGTTTGCTCAGAAGCGATTCGCAAATGCAGTTAATCTGCACTACACATGAGTCCAATCTGCTTTCTACCGCCCCTATCCGCCAGGATGAGGTCTGGTTTGTAGAAAAGGACAAAAAAGGAGAAAGCCATTTGTCCTCACTTTGTGAGTACAAACCGAGGGAGAATGTACAGAAAGGTTATCTGAACGGCCGCTATGGGGCAATTCCATTTTTTGGTGAACTGAATAATATTCATTGGGACGATGCGAAGCAGGAATAGTTTGATGCGCGAGCGCCGTGAAGCATTCCGTGACGCTCGCCTTATAGTCATAGCCTCCGAGGGCAAAGACACGGAGCGGATATATTTCAAGGCATTAGCCAAAGAATATACCAATCCCCGTGTGCATGTACATATCTTGGAACGAAGTGAAGCTGAGCAGAACAACTCCAGCCCTGAACACGTCTTGAAGCAACTGAACGACTACAAAGAACAGTATGCGTTGGAAGCAGACGATGAACTCTGGCTTGTCATTGACAAAGACCGTTGGACAGAGGCAATGCTATCTCGTGTTGCCACGGAATGTTCACAGGAAGTTGCTATGTACATGGCTTTAAGCAATCCTTGTTTCGAGCTTTGGTTGCTGTTGCATCTGGAAGATGCATCATCGCTGACACCAGAAGAACAGATGCTATGGCTGGAGAATCGCCGTAAGTCTAAAAATGCTGACCCATATTTGAAGGTGCGTTTGCGTCAGAAAATGGGTTCCTATCATGAGTCCTCCTATGACGCACTATCTTTGATAATTCACGTAGAAGATGCGACAGAGCGGGCAAGGGCATTGGACAAGAATCCGAATGACCGTTGGCCGCAAACTCTCGGTACGCGAGTGTACCTATTGGCTGAAAGCGTGATGAATAGGAACTAATATTTTGAAAGGGTCAAAGATTCCAACAGCTATTACTTCAATGAAAGTCAGCTGGACTGCCGAGCCGACAAGGACTTGAACCCTTATGCCCCAATCTGCATCGGCATGGACTATAACGCCAACATCAACTGGATTGTGGCTGGGCAACCTAATGGTCGCCGCCTCAATGTCATCAAGTCCTTCTACACCAAGTTTGAGCGCAAAATTCCTGCATTAATAGACGACTTCTGCCGCTACTACGCCCACCACCAATGCAAGGTCGTGGTCTATTACTACGACAGCACCGCGCTCGGCGGCAACTATGCCGTCAACGAGCAGGACTTCCATTGGGTGGTGTGCCACGAGTTCGAACGGCATGGCTGGCAGGTCGAGGACATCAACCTCGGCAACCCCATGCGCCATGATGAGAAGTACCTGCTCATCAACCAGGGCTTTGCCGGCAAACAACGGCTCATGCCGATGTTTAACCGTCAAAATAACGATGACCTAATCCTTGCCATTCAGACGGCAGGGGTAACTCGTGGGCGCAATGGCTTCCGCAAGGATAAGGGCGGAGAAAAACTAGCCGAGAATGAGGAGAACCTGCTCGAACACCGCACCGATGGCACCGACGCGTTCGATACGCTCTACATCGGCTGCGAAAAGTTTCCCTATCGTGATACTTTCGCTCTACCGAGCAGCGGTGTTCTATAGTGTCCTAATTCTGTTCT